>HHCFC01400__coassemble_1275_pt1 | contig 37821 bp, 35 predicted proteins | sample HHCFC01400__metabat2_high_PE_029 | metagenome-assembled genome bin HHCFC01400
AAAGAAATTTTGAAAAATCCCCGTCCAGCGGGTAGCTGGCGGCCTTTGAAATGTGGCCGACCCCTGGTACACCGGGGACTTTGAACAGACCTGGCAGGATGTACTGGAGGGCTGCCAGGGGCTTCTGGCCCGGCTGACCTAAGACAAAAGAAAAAGAGCAGACGGCCGGCGGGCTGTCTGCTCTTTTTTGCGGAGGTATATTCAATCCATGTGAGAGGGGAGCAAGCAATGACAGGGGTCTGCGCCGGCCCGGTAGGCGGAACAGACGCAGAAAAAGGGTGGGGGCCAAGGGCCATGTCGGCGATCAGCCAGCCCATCCGAAAGGCCGCCCCGGGAAAATGAACCCTTAGGCAAAAGCCCCACGGCTCAGGCCTCTTTGGTGAGGCCGTAGAGCATGATATCGAAGACCCGGGACAACTTGCCTTCATGGTCCTGGATCAGATCCTGATAGCTGCCGTTTTGGTCCGCTTTCCGGCGGAAATACCCGTTGAACGCCTCCAGACAGAGGGAAACATATTCCATCGCGGTCTCCCGGGAGATCCCGTCCCGCAGGGTGAGACTGCCCAGCAAATCCAGATAGAACTGTTGGGCGCAGTCGTTGAAACGGCGGCGGGCATCGGCCAGCTGATTCACCAGATGTTTGGGCGGCTGCAGCACCGCATTAAAAAAGATGTTGGCGTAACAGGGGTGCTCGGAGAAAAACTGCTGCCGGCAGTCCAGCAGCTGCTGAAAATTTTTCCGGGGGTCCTGGGGGTCCAGAGGCTGTGCCAGCAGATAATCCGTCAGCTGTTCGTAACAGATCTTTACACAGTGGAGGTAGAGGTCATCTTTGCCCTTGAAATTGTGATAGAGCAGCCCTTTGGAGATCTGGCCGGATTCGCAGATGTTGTTGATGGAGGCGGCATCGTAGCTCTTGCTGCCAAACTCCAGGATCGCCGCGGTGAGGATCCGCTTTCGGGTCTTTCTGGTTTTCTCTTGTTGGTTCATGGGGGAAACCTCCTGAAAAAGTTGACTGCATGGTCTATTATATTAAAACAGACTGAGCGGTCAACAAATAAACTGTAAATTTTTTGTGTTTTTGGCACCGGATGCCAAAACAAAAACCGCAGAGGGCCGGCTGGCTCCCTGCGGTTTTGTGCTTTTTATGTAGGATTAAAGGGCGGTGCGGGCGGTCTGGACCAGATACTCCATGGCCTGCACCGGGTAGCGCCCGGCGGCGGTTTCGCCGGTGAGCATCAGGCTGGCCGCCCCGTCCAGGACGGCGTTGTAGATGTCCGAGACCTCGGCCCGGGTGGGGACAGCCCGTTCGCACATGCTGTCCAAAAGCTGGGTCACCACCATAAAGGGGACTTTCGCCGCACGGCAGGCGGCCGATAGCTTTTTCTGGCAGGCGGGCAGCTGCCAGAGGGGCATAGCGTTGCCCAGGTCCCCCCGGGCGATCACCACCTGGTCCACCAGGGGCAGAAACTCGGGCAGGGCGTTCACCCCGGCCAGGTTCTCCACCTTGGCAAAGATGCGGATGGTTTCGCCCCCGGCCTCGGCCAGGGCGGCCCGCAGGGCCCGGATGTCCGCCGCCCCCCGCACAAAAGGCAGCATCACCCCGGTGACGCCGCATTTTTTCGCGGCTTTCAGATTTTCCAGGTCCTCGGCGGTCAGGGTGGGAGAGTCCACCACCGCCCCCGGCGCGGCGATGCTCTTGCGGCTCTGGAGCAGCCCGCCCCGCAGCACGGTGCAGCGGAGGGCGTCCGCCTCCACTGCGTCCACCTTGGCCAGCAGCTTGCCGTCGTCCAAGAGGAGCTTCTGCCCCGGCTGGACTGCCTGGATCAAAGGCGCGGGGCAGGGCACACCCCCGGCCCCCAGCCGCAGGTCCTCACCGATGGAAAGGCGAATCGGCTCGGCCAGAACCCCGATCCGCAGCTCCGGCCCCTGCAAATCAATCAGCAGCTGACGGATCCCCGCCTGACGGATCAGGTCCAGCCAGTCGGCGTGATCGGCCAGCGACCCGTGGGAGAGGTTCATCCGTATGCCGGTCATCCCGGCGGCCGCCATCTGCCGCAATGTCTCGAGATCGGCGCAGGCCGGGCCGATGGTTCCGTAAAACTCCAAGAAAATTCCCCCGTTTCCTTTGTTGGTCGGGGCCCGCGGTTCTAGCCCGCCGCCCGGGATGGTCATAACAATTCTATTGTAGCACCCGGAGAGCCGAAAGGGAAGATCCACCGGGCAGCACAAGCCCCGGGACGGCCTTTCGATAAAAGGTTGCACGAAGAATTTAATGGACAAAAAGTAACATATAGTTGACAATATGGAAAGGATATGTTATACTCCAGCCAATGAGAAACCATCTCAGAGCCCGACGGCAAAAAGGAGGCCGAGATGCCGAAGAATCTGAAGTTAAAAGCGGCCCGGGCCGAAAAGGATATGACCCAGGCGGCCCTGGCGGCGGCGGTGGGGGTCTCGCGCCAGACGGTGAACGCCATCGAAAAGGGGGAATACAACCCCACCATCAACCTCTGCCGCAGCATCTGCAAGGCGCTGGATAAGACGCTGGACGATCTTTTCTGGGAGGAATGAGGATGAAGCTGAATTTCTATCAAAAACAAAACCAGCTGGATGAGATGCAGGAGCAGACCCTGCGCAAAATCGAGAGCCGGAGTTTCTGGCTGCTCTGGTGGGGTCTGCTGGCCTTGATCACGTTCCAGGGGTTTATCGGTATTTCCCCCAACGCGATCCTGGGGGAGCTGCTGCTCCACCTGCTGGTCTCCCTTTACATGGTAACGGAGTGCATACGCAACGGCATCTGGGACAGGCATATCCGGCCTACCCTCGCCGCCAATCTGGCCGGGGCGCTGATCGGTGGCGGCGCCGTGGCGGTGCTGACTTTTCTTCGAAACAGCTACTGGCCGGGGGCTTTGATAGCCGGCGCGTCCTCTGGCTTGTTGGTCTTTTTTACCCTCCAAGTGACGGTGGGAATGTACAAAAAACGCCATCAGCAGCTGGAAAATATAGAGGAGGAAAACCATGAATCCGAAGATTGAAACAACCAAACGGGAATTGATTATCTTTCTGGCCGTCGCCTTTGGGGTGCCCTACCTGATGGGGATTCCCCTGGCCATCGTCCAGCGGTCGGGCGGCGACACCTCTCTGTTCGCTAACGCCCAGATGTTCTACCCGGCGGCGGGCGTGATGCTGGCCTATCTGCTGGCCCGCCGCCCCGACCTGCCCCGCCGGTTCTATCTGCTCCATATCATCGCCACCGCGGCCTGCCTGGGGATGAGCCTGCTCTCGGTGCTGCTGCCCAGCCTGCCCTGGCTGCTCTGGGTGAATCTGGTGGTGATCGGCGCCTCGGTGCTGGGGTGGATCCTTCTGCTGACCGATAAAAAGGCGAAGCGGGAGGCCTATGGCCTGCGCTGGCGGGGCAAACTGCGGACGGCGGCCTGGGTCTGCCTGGTCTTTCTCGCCCTCAAGACCGCCATGGTCTTTCTCTCGGCGGCCCTCTCCGGCCCGGAATACTGGGCCGAGTACCTGGCCTACTGGCAGACCATTGTTCCCTGGGTGAACCTGATCGCCCTGGTGCCCAACTTTTTCCTCTGCTTCATCCCCTTCTTCGGGGAGGAGTACGGCTGGCGGTACTACCTGACCCCGGTGTTGCAGCAGCGGTTCGGCCGCCGCCGCGGCGTCCTGCTCTTAGGGGTGCTGTGGGGTTTCTGGCATCTGCCGCTGAACCTCTTCTTTTATAGCCCCGAGACCTCGCTCCAGAGCCTGACGGCCCAGATCATCGTCTGCATCACCCTGGGCATCTTCTTCACCTTTGGGTATGAGGTCAGCGGCCGGAATATCTGGGTGCCGGTGCTGCTCCACTACCTGAACAACAACATGATCGTTGTCTGGACCGGCGCCGCCAACATCGGCAACCAGGTCTATACCTGGTGGGATATCCTGCTCTCGGCTGTGATGTACGGCGCCCTGTTCCTGCCCTTCCTGGCCAGCCGGGTATTTAAAGAAGAAAAACCCGCCGCTCAGCCGGAAGAATAAAGAAAAACCGCACCTTCCCAAAAGGAAGGTGCGGTTTTTTATTTATGATCAAATTACAGGATGCACAGACAGCCCAGGGCGGTCAGGACGGCGGGAATGGAGATGATCTCGCCGTATTTCACAAAGGTCAGGAAGGAGAAGTTGATGGAGTGTTCCTTGATGATGCTCAGCCACATGATGCCGGCCAGAGCGCCCACCGGGGTGAGCAGCGCCCCCAGGTTGCTGCCCAGAATCACGGCGTAGACCATGGCGGGGGTGGCCTGGCAGCTGCCCAGAATCGAGGTGAACAGCACGCTCATGGGGATGTTGTTGATGACGTTGGAGGCCGCAAAGGAGGCCAGACCATAGGCGAAGGGGTTATCCGGCAGGCTGTGGGCCAGGGTCTCGGTGACGCCCGCCTGGTTCAGGGCCAGGATCAGGACAAACATGGACAGAAGGAAGGGGGTCAGAGCCCAGGGCAGCTTTTTCAGGGTGTGGCTCAGGACGCTGAAATCCCGGCCGGTGTGCTTCAGATAGACAGCGGCGCAGGCCATGCAGCCCAGAGCGAAAGCCAGGGCGGCGGCCCACATCTCAAACCCGGCGTAGGAGGCGATGGCCATGGCCACAATGCTCAGGCCCAGGAACACCAGGCCGATGGAGGAGAGGGATTTGTTCCACTGGAGCTGCTCCATGGGCTGGACCTGGATGGGCATGGCCAAACTCTTGCGGAATACCAGGAACAGCACCGCCAGGGAGGCCAGCCCCGCCGCCAGGGTTACCGGAACCATGTGGTAGGCGTAGTCGAAGAAGTCGATGCCGAAAGCGGTGGAAATATAGATGTTGGTGGGGTTGCCGAAGATGAAAAACATGCTCCAGGTATTGGCCGCCACAAACTCGCCGAAGATGTAGGGGATGGGGTTGATGCCGGTCCGCCGGGCGAAATAGAGGATGAAGGGGGTGAAGGTCAGGATGATGATGTCGTTGGAAGTAAAGACCGTCAGCACCGACACCACCCCGAACAGGATGAAGAAGCATTTCAGCTGGCTGGTGCCCGCCATCTCCACCACGCCGGAGGCCAGGTGATTGTAAAAGCCCGCCTCATCCAGGAAAACCGAGATCGCGGTCATGGAGAAGAAGAGGATCAGGATTTTCAGGGGGTTCACCGCCGTGTTGGTGAAAAAGGACTGGCCGATGGCCGCGGGGGAGACAAAGCCGGCCGCCACGGCCAGCAGGGCCCCGGCCAGGGCGGCCACCCAGTAAAGGGAGAACTTGTGCCCGCGGAAGGAGCCGGAAGCGTTGGTCACAACGCAGAGGATCACGGCCGCCGCCGTCAGGCCGAAGAGCAAAAGCTGGGGAAGCATAGGGGCAAATACACCTTCCTTAATAAATTGTTTACAAAATTATCCCGCTTATTATAGCGCACCCGCCCAAAAAGTCCATGCGCAGAACCGCCGAAAATGCTTAAACACCGGCCCCGGAAATTGGAGGTTCCCCGCCCGGCCCGCGCCGGAAGGGGCTTGACAAACCGGGCGAACTGTATTATTATCTTAGTACAATAACACGTTACCAAAGAGGAGGCGGCCTATGAAATGGCAGTTTTCTGCGGATGCGCCGATCTATACCCAGCTGGTGGCTCAGATCCAGATGTACATTGTCTCGGGGGCGCTGCCCCCGGGGGAGCGTCTGCCCTCGGTGCGGGAGTTCGCCGCCGAGGCGGGGGTCAACCCCAACACCATGCAGCGGGCCATGGCCGAGCTGGAGCGGGAGGGTCTGGTCCACAGCCAGCGGACGGCGGGGCGGTTTGTCACCGAGGACCGGGCCCGGATCCAGCAGGCCAAGCGCCAGTGCGCCGAGGAGCAGATCCAGACATTTCTGGAAAAGATGGAACAGCTGGGGTATACCCGGGCGGAGATTTTGCAGCTGATGGAACAGCAAGGGAAAGGAGACGGGTAAGATGCCTGTTTTGGAATGTACGAATTTATCCAAGAGCTACGGCCCCAAAAGGGCTCTGGAGAGCGTGAATCTGGCGCTGGAACCAGGGCGGATCGTGGGCCTTTTGGGGCCCAACGGTAGCGGCAAATCCACCCTCATCAAACTGACCTGCGGGCTTTTGACCCCCACCGCCGGGGCGATCCGGGTCTGCGGCGGGGCGCCGGGGCCGGCAAGCTGTGCCCAGGTGAGCTACCTGCCCGAGCGGATGGCGGTGCCGGGCTGGATGTCGGTGAAAGAGCTGCTGGATTTTTACCAGGACTTTTACGCCGACTTCCGCCGGGATGCCGCCGAGCAGATGCTGGCGGACCTCCATCTGGAGCCCAAACAGCAGATCCGCCAGATGAGCAAGGGCAACCGGGAGAAAGCCCAGCTGATCCTGACCATGAGCCGGGCGGCAAAGCTCTATCTCCTGGACGAACCCATCGGCGGGGTGGACCCGGCTACCCGGGACTATATCCTCTCCACCATCATCGCCAACTATAACCCGGAGGCTACGGTGGTGATTTCCACCCATTTGATCGCAGATGTGGAAAAAATCCTGGACGAAGTGGTCTTTCTGCGGGAGGGGCAGCTGCTGCTCCACCAGGAGGTCGACGCCCTCCGGGAAGAAAAGGGGAAGAGCGTGGACGCGCTCTTCCGGGAGGTGTTCAGATGCTGACCAAACTATTAAAGTACGAGTTCCGCGCCACCGCGCGGGTGATGCTCCCCCTCTATCTGATTCTGCTGGCCACCGCCCTGGGGGCCAACCTGTCCACCCGGGGCATGGGGGATCTGGGCACCCTGCTGGTTCTGGCGTTTGCTCTGGCTATCCTGGCGGTGTTCATTATGAGCGTGGTCATTATGGCCCAGCGGTTCCGGCAGAACCTTTTGGGGGACGAGGGCTATCTCATGTTCACCCTGCCGGTTTCGGTCCACCATCACCTCTGGGCCAAGATGATCGTCTCGGCGGTCTGGTTTGCCGCCAGCCTGCTGGCGGTGATCCTGGCGGCGATGCTGTCCGTCTCAGGCCAGCGGGAATTGCTGGAGTTTTTCCGGGAGTTTGGCCGGATGCAGCTTTCCCCCGGGGAGTGGGCGAACTTCTACACCTTCCTGCTGGAGCTGGTGGTGCTGGGTTTTGTGAGCAGCTTCACCCTCTGTCTGCAGTTTTACGCCTCCATGGCGGTGGGATACAGCTTTTCTTCCCATAAAACCCTCTGGTCGGTGGGGGCGTTCCTGCTGCTGAGCATGGTTTCGTCGGTGGTGACCAGTATTTTGGATTTTGACATCGACTTTGACGAGGTCGGGCTCCTTGCCCCCGGCCCCATCCATCTGCTGATGTGGGTGGTCATCGCGGGGTGCATCGTGGTGGGCGCTGTGTATTACTGCATTACAGCGTATTTCCTGAAAAACCGTCTCAACCTCGCCTGAGCGGAGATCGATTCATTTATAAATAAGACAGGAGGACAAAACGATGAAACGGAAACTGTTATCTCTGGGCTGTGCTTCGGCTGCGCTGGCGCTGCTCTGCGGCTGCGTGCCCCTTCAGATGGCGGACTCCACCCTGCGGGAATCCAATTTCTTCGAGAGCATGGCCGATGCTTTCGCTCGGAAGATGGTGGAGTATGCCGAGAACGCCGAATCTGTGGAGACGGTGGAACTGGTCCGGCGGACCTACACCACCGCCGAAACCATCACCCGGGTAGAGGTGGAGGACAACAACGCCCCCATCGAGATCCGCACCGGTACGGGGGACAAGGTCACGGTGGAGTACGGCGAGCCCGAGGACCAGAGCTTTTATACCATCTCGGTGCGGGGCGGCACCCTGTCGGTGGAGCGCCTGGAACGGAAGCTGGGCGGGGTCCGGCTCACCGGGGATGACACCCTGGTGATCACCCTGCCCGAGAAGGAGTATGCCTCCATCGAGGCCGATACCGACAACGGCAGCCTGAAGGTGGAGAACCTCTCCGCCCGCCAGATGGATCTGGGCAGCGACAACGGCGATATCGAGACCAAAAATGTCACCGCCCAGAGCCTTGCCGCCGAGACGGACAACGGCACAGCCCGGCTCACCGACACCACCGCCCAGTACCTGGAAGCCCAGTCCGACAACGGCGAGATCGTTCTGGAGCGCACCACCGCCGATGTCTACGATTGCGAAACCGACAACGGCAGCATTACCGGCACCCTGAACGGCAGCGCTGAGGAGTATTCCATCCAGGTATCCAAGAAAAACGGCAGCAGCAACCTCTCCAGCCGCACCCTGGCCGGGGCGAAGAAGTCAATCCGGTTCCAGACCGACAACGGCGACATTCAGGTGGAGTTTGCGGGCTGATCGGGCGTTCCCGAAACAATCTGCCGCCCGGGCGGGTGTGTATCCTCCCTGAACTCCCACCGCCCTGGCAGATTCCATACAACAAAGCAAGGGGGCGGACCAGCCGCATCGGCTGGTCCGCCCCCTCCTTTTCGTTTGGGGATTATAGTTCGAGGCAGTGTTCCACCAGATATTGCTGCACCAGCCGGGCTACGGTGGGGTTTGCCTCCCGGGAAAACAGCAGGCTGACACAGAGGGGCTCGGCCCCCTGGACCGGCAGCTCCACGGTGGGGGAGTAGAGGCTCTTGGGGGCGGATTCGGGCCGGGTGACGCAGAGAAGGCCCTGGCTGCGCACCTGATAGTTTGCCTCGTAAAAGCTGGGCGCCAGCAGGAAATGGGGCTCGAATCCGGCGGCCCGGCAGAGCTGGGCGAAGGGGCCGAAGGGCTCCGGCCGCAGGCTGGGGATCAGGATGGTTTCGTTTTGCAGCTGCTCCGCCTTCAGGCTGGAGCAATGGCTCAGGGGGTGTCCCTGGGCGGCCATCAGGCAGAATGGGTCCTGGCGGAGGATGCGTTTTTCAAAAGGGTAGACGGCGGAACTCTGGTCCATCACCAGACCCAGAGCCAGGCGGCCCTCTGCCAGGCCCCGCAGGATTTCGTCGTTGGAGAGGAGCTGAATTTCCAGCTGAAAATTCGAATAAACCGTTTTGAGCAGTTCCAGCTGATAGGGCAGCCGGGGCAGATAATCGGGCAAAAGGGCCTGGCTGACCCCGAAGCAGACCGGCCCGGCGGGGCGAAGGGTGGCGGCCAGCTCCTGCTGCAATTGCTCAAAGCTCTTTACCACCGGGGCCGCATGCTGGCGGAGCCACTCCCCCCGTTCGGTGAGGGAGATATGGTTGCGCTGGTTGAGGAAAAGGGGCTCCCCCAATTCCTGTTCCAGGGCGGCGATGTTCTGGCGCAAGGCCTGGCGGGAGAGATACAGCCGCTGGGCGGCCCGGCTGTAATTCAGTTCTTCACAGAGGGTTAAAAAATAGTGCAGCTGCCGCACTTCCATGACGGGGTTCTCCTTTCAAACGCAAGTCGCGCTTGCGTCTTTGGGACAATTATATCTGCTTTTTCTCCGCTTGTACAGATGTTAAAATATACACAATGTCCAAAACCCACACAGGTTCAGGAAAAAGAAGGAGAATATAGCATGAACAAGATCAACCGCCGTGATTTCCTCAAACACGGTACTCTGCTGGGCGTCGGCGCGGCCGCCCTGGGCGCCCTCACCGGCTGCAACTCCGCCGCTTCCTCTGCGGCTGCCTCTTCGGTGGCTGGCATCTACACCCCCGGCACCTACACCGCCACCGCCAACGGCATGAACGGCCCTGTCACCGCCACCGTGACCTTTGACGAGGTCAGCATCACCGAGGTGGTGCTGGATGTCTCGGGCGAGACCGAGTCCATCGGCCAGGCCGCCAAGGACAAGCTGGTGGAGCAGATCATGGCCGCCCAGACCAGCCAGATCGACGGCGTGACCGGCGCCACCGTCACCAGCAAGGCGGTCCAGAACGCCGTGGCCGACTGCATCAGCCAGGCCAGCGGCGGAGCCATCCAGCCCGCACCCCAGGATACTTCTTCGGATTCTTCCGGCAGCGACTGGCTGGGCCAGGAGCCCGAGATCGCCGAGAGCGAGATCACCGAGACCCGGGAGTGCGAGGTCCTGGTGGTGGGCGCCGGTTCTTCCGGCACCTTCGCCGCCGCTTCGGCCGTGGAGATGGGGGCCAAGACCATCCTGATCGAGAAGTTCAACCATGACATGGCCTCGGGCATCCGGGACACCCTGGCGGCCTGCGGCTCCACCGAGCAGAAGCAGGATGGCGACGACGTGGACCCCGCCGAGGCGGTGCGCTACCTCTGCGACTGGAGCCACGGCTACACCAAGCGGAGCCTGGCCCAGCTCTGGGCCGACAAGAGCGGCGAGACCATCGACTGGTTTGCGGCCCGTCTGGCCGAGGGCGGCATGGAGTTCCGCCACGAGATCGACGACGCCACCCTGCCCAGCAACTACAAGGTTCTGGACGTGGGTCACAGCACCCAGTACGGCCTCGAGTACACCGAGCAGCTGACCATGGACATTGTCCTGGACTACGCCCAGAATCTGGGCCTGGAGGTCCAGTACGAGATCACCATGGTCAAGCTGGAAAAGGACGGCGACCGGGTCTGCGGCCTGATCGCCAAGGACGCCGAGGGCAACTACATCCGCTATAAGGCCAGCAAGGGCGTCATCCTGGCCTGCGGCGGTTACAGCGGAAACGAGGAGATGATGCTGGCCCTCCAGCCCCAGAGCGTGGAGCAGACCTGCATCAACTACTCCAAACCCGGCTCCAAGGGCGACGGCATCAAGGCCTGCCTGTGGGCGGGGGCCATCATGGACACCACCCACACCGCCATGATCTTTGACCGGGGCGCCGTCAAGCCGGACGAGCACGGCGAGTACGGCAAGGCCAGCAATGGCCAGATGTTCTGGATGGGCAGCCAGCCCTTCCTGAAGGTCAACCTCAAGGGCGAGCGGTTCATGAACGAGTACCAGCCCTACGATATGGTGCTCCACTCGGCTTCCTCCCAGCCCTACCACACCTACTGCACCATCTGGGACAGCAACTATACCGCCGACTGCGAGAAGTTCGAGACCCACGGCTGCAGCCGCCTGTTCAACCACAAGAACGGCACCGCCCCGGTCTTCCCCATGGAGGCCATTGTGGGGATGAACCAGGAGCTGGAGGCCAACGGCTACATCGTCAAGGCTGACACCATCGAGGAGCTGGCCGAGAAGTTGGGCCTGCCCGCTGAGACCTTCGCCGCCACCGTGGCCCGCTACAACGAGCTGGCCGCCAAGGGGGTGGACGAGGACTTCGGCAAGGAGGGCTATCGCCTGTCCGCCCTGGCCGCCGCGCCCTATTACGGCGTGCGCCAGTCCGGCGGCTACCTGATCTGCACCATGGACGGCATCCAGATCGACGAGAACATGCACGCCCTGAACGCCGACTATGAGCCCATCGCGGGCCTGTATGTCATCGGCGACATGAGCGGCAACTACTTCTCCCAGAGCTACCCCTGCCTGCTGGCCGGCGCCGCTGCGGGCCGCAGCGCCACCTTTGGCCGTCTGGCCGGCCAGAACGCCGCCCAGGGCATCTGAGCCGAAACTCTAAGATAACCCAATAAAATACACCCTGTTTGCCGGGCTGCCTGAAAAGGCGCTTTGGCGGGCGGGGTGTTTTGTTCTTTTTGGGCTTATTGCTGGGCCGAAGCCGAAAGCGTTTTGGTCTGCTCCAAAAGATCCAGCTGGTATTTGCCGCACAGCTCGTTGAGTTGGTTGCGGTAGTCGGCGGGGGTCATGCCGTACAGCCGCCGGAAGGTCTTGAGAAAACTGCTGTAATTGCTGAAACCGCTCTCGGTGCAGGCGTCCAGGATGCTGGTGCCGGCGGCGATGGCCCGGCGGCAGTGCTGCATCCGCAGGTTGGTCAGATAGCCGTGGATGCTCTCCATGGTGTATTTCTTAAAGGAGCGGGAGAGATATTCCCGGCTGGTATAGGTATAGGTGGCCAGATCGGCCACAGTCAGGTCGGGGTTGGTGTAGTTTTCCTGGAGATAGGCCACCGCCTGGGCGATCAGGGCGTTGGTGGAGCTGGGGGCCTGGGTGTGCTTTTCCTCCACAATCTGGTTGGTCAAAAGCTGGAACTCCACCAGCTGGCTCTCCAGAATCGCGTTCTGGTATTGCTTTTTGATGTAAGGGCTCTGGGCCATCCGCTCAAACAGCCCCCGCAGGTCCCAGGTGGAGACCGAGTCGGCGTTCAGGATGGTGACCTCCTTCGTCCAGGCGGGGGAGGCCAGACCGCAGCGCTGGGCGGCAGACTCCCAGATGTCGGCGTCCACCTGGATCACCAGCCGCTCCGAGACGGTGTCGGTCAGATCGTATTTCCCCGAGTGGAACTGCTCAGCCGGGAAAAAGATCAGCTCCCCGACGTGGAGGGTGTACAGGCTGCCGGCCGAGGAATACTGCACCATGCTGCCTTTGAAGGGGATGATCAGCTCGTGATAGGGGTGGGAGTGAACCACCGACTGTTTGTTCTCCTGATTGGTGTACCAGGCGATGACGACTTTGCCCCCCTCGAGGGCCATCCGGGCCATCTCCTGGGTGAGCATCGAGTCGATATAATGGGGGATTTTTTGGATAATCATGGCCGTTCCCTTTCCAAAAAATGGGGTTGTGCTCAAAATAAGTATATCCAACGAAATCACATTTTGCAACATTTTAGACACAAAAGCAGTCGAAAACCGGCGAAGGATTTTGCTATTATAAACGAGACAGCGATAGATTGTACGAAAAAACTAAAATAGGTAAACTGCTTTTGGATGGTTTGCATGAATTGATTTTTCGATATCAATCTTTTATCTTGGCTTTTTTGGCAGGTATAAGAGGTGTAAGATGCAAACTTCAAAGAACCATTTCGAGGCCGTCACCCAGTACGACGACGACACCATCCGCCGGATGTTCCGCACCGAGTATTACGTCTACGAGACGGCCCGCCGGGTGCTCCGCCTGGGCATCGCCTGCGCGGCCCTGGTGCTGGCCATCTTCACCTCCATACCGGAAGTGGCCAAAATCCTCTGCCTTTTGGTGGGTACCTGGCTGATCGTCTCCCAGGATTTCCCCAGCAAAGTCCGGGCCGAGGGGGTCATCGCCCAGCGGGGCGGCCAGACCAGCACCGTCAAATGCCGGCTGAACGAGGCCGGCGTCGAGGTGGAAAACGGCCTCAAAATTCCTTATAAAAAGATCGACCGCCTGGTGGAGGACGAAGCCTATTTCTATCTCTTCCAGGACAAGCAGACCGCGGTGATGCTCCCGCGGGAGGGGCTGACCCCCGCAAACCCCGACCGGTTCAAGGCCTTTGTGGCCAAAAAGAGCGGCAAAGAGTGGGAGACGGTGGGCAAATCCTTTTTGACCATGAACCTGTGGGATCTGGTGGGGATGCTCCGCCGCGCCCGAAAGAAAAAGTAATCGACCCACAAACCCGACGAAAGCGGCTGTTCGAGCTGTTTTTGGATAGATCGCACCCAATCCACAAGAAGAAAACAGGAGGATTTCATCATGAAGAAAATTTCGCGTCGTTCGTTCCTTGCGGCTGGTATGGCAGTGGCAGCGGCAGGTGTCCTGAGCGCCTGCGGCGGTTCTTCCAGCACCGCAGGCAGCACTGCGTCCGGCGAGCAGGTCTTTAACCTCAAGCTGAGCCACGGCCTGGCCGAGGACCACGCGGTTCATATTCAGCTGACTTCTTTTGCTGAGGAAGTCAAGGCGGCTTCCAACGGCAGCATCAACATCGAGGTTGTGCCCAACGGCACCCTGGGCTCCGAGGCCGACAACATCTCCCAGATCCAGGCCGGCGCGCTGGATATGGCCAAGGTTTCCGCCTCCACTCTGGGCAACTTCAAGGCCGAGTGGAACGCCATGTCGGTGCCCTACGTCTTCAACGATCAGGAGCACTACTACAACGTCATGGACGGCGAGATCGCTCAGGAGCTGTACGCAGTGACCGAGGCCGACGGCTTCATGGGCCTGACCTGGCTGGACTCCGGTTCCCGCTCCTTCTACACCAAGCAGACCCCCATCCGCACCCCCGCTGACCTGAAGGGCCTGAAGATCCGCACCATGGACAGCCAGATGGCCATCGACATGATGACCTGCCTGGGCGGCTCGGCTACCGTTATGGGTTACAGCGACATCTACACCGGTATGCAGCAGGGCGTCATCGACGGCGCTGAGAACAACGTCACCGCGCTGCGCGACCACGGCGACGTGACCCAGTACTACTGCTTCGACGAGCACACCCGCATCCCCGACATCGTTGTCATCTCCACCAAGGTCTGGAACTCCATGTCCGCCGAGCAGCAGCAGATCATGAAGGACTGCGCCGCCAAGGCCACCGAGGAGTACAAGACCGCCTGGAAGGAGTTCGAGGACGAGGTTCTGGCCGCCGCCGAGGAGAAGGGCGTCGAGCTGATCTACGACGTGGACACCGCCGCTTTCCAGCAGGCCTGCCAGTCCATCTACGACAACCTCAAGACCAGCGACCCGGCTGTCTACGCCATCGTTGAGAAGATCCAGAACGCTGTCTGATCGGGCTGAAAGCCCCTTCGACGGAGGTTTCAGGGCGGCAGCTGAACGCAACATGCAGAGAAGGCTGCCGCCTTTTTCTACAAACGAGGAGATGGTATTTTGAAAAAGCTCGATAAAATTCTCGACATTGTGATGCGCTTTATCATGGCGGTTGCAATGTTCGCTCTGCTGGCCGGCGGCACCTGGCAGATCTTCACCCGCTGGATCCTGAAAGATCCTTCCACCTTTACCGATGAGTTTCTGCGCTATGTGCTGATCTGGGCTTCCATGATCGGTTCGGCCTACTGCTTCTACAAGGATGAGCACCTGGCCCTCGACCTGGTCAAAGACCGGGTGAACGGCAAGGTTAAGATTGCCCTGATCCTTTTCATCGAGGCGGCGATCCTCTTCTTTGTCTGCTACGTCTTTATCTACGGCGGGCTCAAGCTGACCCTCAACGCCACCAACCAGTCGTCGGTCATGCGGCTGCCCTTTAAGTTCCTCTACTCCATCCTGCCCATTTCCGGCGTATTCATCGTCCTGGGCCGGGTTCTCAAGTATCTGCAGAGCTTTGCAGAAAAGAAAGGGGAGGGCAAATAATGGTTTTACAGGCTACTCTCATGCTGTTCGGTTCCTTCTTCGTGATGCTGCTGGCGGGCGTGCCCATTTCGGCGGGCATCGGCATCGCCTCGGTCATCACCGCGATCATGAGCGGCATGGACCCGGCGATCTTCGCCCTGACCGCAGCCCAGCGCTGCTTCTCGGGCGTTGACTCCTTCTCGCTGCTGGCGCTGCCCTTCTTCTCTCTGGGCGGCAACATCATGAACAAGGGCGGCATCGCCAAGCGTCTGGTCCGTCTGGCCCGTCTGCTGGTGGGCTGGATGCCCGGCTACCTGGCCGCCACCAACGTTCTGGCCAATATGTTCTTCGGCGCCGTTTCCGGTTCTTCCGTGGCGGCTACCTCGGCCATGGGCTCCATCATGAGCCCCCTGGAGAAGGACGAGGGCTACGACCCCAACTACTCCGCTGCGGTCAACATCTGCTCGGCGCCCACCGGCATCCTGATCCCCCCGTCCGGTCCGCTGATCCTCTACTCCATCACCGCCGGCGGCGTCTCGGTGGCGGCCCTGTTCATGGGCGGCTACCTCACCGGTATCCTGCTGGGTCTGTCGGTGGCCATTCTGGCCATCTACCTGGCCGTCAAGAAGGGCTATAAGTCCTCCCAGGTCAAGGAGGAGGCTTCCACCCTCAAAATCCTGGTGGATGCGGTGCCCTCTCTGCTGGCCGTCATCATCGTCATGGGCGGTATTCTGGGCGGCATCTTCACCGCCACCGAGGCCGGCGTCGTCATGTGCCTGTACTGCGGGCTGCTGGCGGTGCTCTACCGTGAGATGAACTTCAAGACCTTCTACGACCTGCTGGCCGATACCATGAAGAGCTCGGCCACCATCCTGTTCCTGATCGCGGCCTCCTCCATCATGTCCTACGTCATGTCCTACTCGGGCATCCCGGCGGCCATCTCCAGCGCTCTGATGAGCATTTCCAGCAACCGCTATGTGATCCTGCTCATCATGAACGTCTTCCTGCTGATCATGGGCATGTTCCTGGATCTGACCCCCGCTGTCCTGATCTTCACCCCGATCTTCCTGCCCATTGCCCGCAGCATCGGTATGAGCGACGTCCACTTCGGCCTGATGCTCATCACCAACCTGGGCATCGGCTCGGTCACCCCGCCGGTGGGCTCCTGCCTGTTCGTCGGCTGCGGCGTCGGCCACGTCAAGATCGAGGGCGTCACCAAGTACATTGTGCCCATCTTTGCAGCCATGGTGGTTGCCCTGTTCCTGATTACCTATATTCCGGCTATTTCGCTGCTGGTGCCCTACCTGTGCGGCCTGGTGCCCAGCATGTGGTGGTAATCAACCGGCCCTGAATCCAGCCAACACCTTGTGCCGGCCACCCGTGGATATCCTGCCTGAACCATGGATGGCCGGCACTTTTCAGGTGCGGCAGACACGAACCCCGAATACAACCGAAACGAGGAATCAACGATGGAGATTTGCACCCGTTATGTGGGGATGGACAGCCTGGAGGGCGGCTATCTGATCCATACCAACTGCGCAGACATCAAGGTCTGCTTTGTGACAGACGAGATCGTCCGGCTCCGCGCCTCCTTTGACAAGGAGCTGGCCGAGGAATCCTATATCCTGATGACCACCGCCTGGGCCGACCGCCTGGACAGCCTGTTTGAGGGGGAGCGCACCCGTGTGGCCCCCTGCCAGCCCGCGGTCTGCGAGATGGAAGGGGAGATCACCTTCGACACCGGCAAGGTCAAGCTGGTGCTCCAGAAAGCGCCCCTGAACTTCCGGCTGTACAACGCGGCGGGGGAACTGCTGTACAGCGACCTGCCCGGCAACCCCTACACCCTGGACAGCAACCGGCGGATCACCCACTACACCCGGATGGAGGAGGACGACTGCTTCTACGGCTTCGGCGAAAAGACCGGCCTTCTGAACAAGAACAAGGCTTTCCTGCGGGAGCGCGCCACCGACGCCATGGGGTACGACGCCACCAAGATGGACACCCTGTATAAGCACATCCCCTTCTACATCCGGCTGTCCCGCGCCACCCACAAGGCGGTGGGCCTGTTCTACCACAACTTCTATGAATCCAGCTTCAACATGGGCTGCGAAAAGAGCAACTATTGGCCCCGGTACAGCTACTGGCAGGCCGACGGCGGCGACATCGACCTGTTCCTGCTGGCGGGCGACACCATCGCCCGGGTGGTGGACAACTACACCCTGCTGACCGGCCGCCCGGCCCTTTTGCCCAAGCGGGCGCTGGGCTACCAGGGCAGCTCCATGTACTACCCCGAGCTGGAGAAGGACAGCGACGATGCCGTGCTGGGCTTCATCGACACCATCAAGGAAGAGGGTTTCCCCATCGACGGCTTCCACCTGTCCAGCGGCTACACCAGCTACAACAACAAGCGCTGCGTCTTTACCTGGAACACCGAGCGGTTCAAGGACCCCCGGGCTTATTTCGCGGCCATGAATGAGAAGGGCGCCCAGAACGTGCCCAACATCAAGCCCGGCGTGCTGGTCTGCCACCCCTGGTTTGACCAGTTCAACGCCCAGGATGTTTTCGTCAAGGACAGCAAAAACCCCGACACCTACGCGGTGGGCGCCTGGTGGGGCGGCGACGGCGCCTTCTGGGACTTCACCAAGCCCGAGGCCCGGGAGATCTGGAAAAAATACGTCACCGACAGCCTGGTGGATGTGGGCACCAACTCCATCTGGAACGACAACTGCGAGTACGACAGCCTGCTGGATAAGGACGCGGTCTGCTGCTTCGACGGCAAGGGCGGCACCATCGGCCAGCTCAAGCCCATCATGTCCACCCTCATGTGCAAGATGAGCAACGACGCCGTCAAGGCCCATGACCCCAATGCCCGGCCCTACTCGGTCTGCCGCAGCGGCAGCGCCGGCATCCAGCGGTACGCCCAGACCTGGGCGGGGGACAACTACACCAGCTGGACCTCCCTCAAGTACAATATCCCCATCATTACCGGCATGGGCCTCTCCGGTCAGCCCAACGAGGGCTGTGACATCGGCGGTTTCGCCGGCCCGGCCCCCACCGAGGAGCTCTTTGTCCGCTGGGTGCAGCAGGGCATTTTCCAGGCCCGGTTCTCCATCCACTCGGCCAGCAACGACAACACCGTCACCGAGCCCTGGATGTTCCGGGACAGCGCCGACCTGATCCGGGACGCCATCCTGCTGCGGTACCGCTTCACCCCCTATCTGTACTCCCACGAGTACGCCGCCTCCCAGACCGGCGCGCCCATCATGCGGGCCCTGGTCTATGAGTTCCAGGACGACCCCGCCGTTTACGACGAGAGCTTTGAGTTTATGTTCGGCCGGGATATCCTGGTGGCCAACGTGGTGGAGCCCGGGGTCACCAGCCAGAAGGTCTATCTGCCCGCCGGCTGCAAGTGGTACGACTGGAACAACAAGTTCGCTTGCTATGAGGGCGGCCAGACCATCGAGATCCCGGTGACCATGGCCAGCATCCCCATGTTTGTGCGGGAGGGCGCCTGCATCGCCATGGCGGACAACCAGCTCATGTGCATGGAGAAGGACCACACCACCGATCTGCACCTGATCGTGGCGCCCAAGGGGGTCACCACCACGGTGCTCTACGACGACGACGGCGTCACCAACGATTTCACCGCCGGCGCCTACCACAAGACCACCATCACCACCACCCAGGGCGAGCGGGTCACCATGGACTTTGCCTCTGAGGGCAGCTACACCGACACCGTCCAGCGGGTCAAGGTGGAGATGATCGCCAAGGAGAAGAGCCCCTTCTGGGTCACCCTGGGGGACCGGAAGTTGGAGCACTTCCTCAACCGGCGCAAGTTCGACGCGGCCGCCGAGGGCTGGTATTACAGCCAGAGCAAGAAGGCCGTGGAGGTCAAGTACGCCAATCCCAAGCAGGACTGCCGCCTGACCGTCAGCTTCGAGCAGTTCGACCTGATCGGCATGTAATTCCGTTTGCTAAAGGAGCGCCGGCCGCCCGGCCGGCGCTTTATAATTGAAAAAAGGAGGGTTCCCAATGCTGCTGAGAACCTGCCGCTCGATTGAAAAAAACGATTGCGGCTATCTGATCCACGGCGACGCAGCCGATGTGCTGCTGGTATTCATGAGCGATGATGTGATCCGAATCCGGGTCCACTTCGACCGCACCAAACCCATGGAGGAAGAATCCTATACCCTGGTGACCACGGCCTGGCCCGACCGGATGGACGAGCTGCTGGCGGGGGAGCGCACCCGAATCCAGGCGCTGGATGTCCCCATGGAGGAGAACGAGAAGGAGGCGGTGTTCTGCACCAAGACCCTGCGGCTGGTGCTGAACAAAAAGCCCTTCTCCTTCTCCCTCTACACCGCGGAAGGGGAGCTGATCTACCAGGATCTGCGGGAGCGGGCCTTTGAGCGGGACCAGCTGGGCCGCCTGACCCACTACTCCAAGACCGACCGGGAGCTGGACCACTTCTACGGCTTCGGCGAAAAGACCGGCCACCTGGACAAGAAGGGCCGCCGGCTGCGGATGTCCCCCAAGGACGCCATCGGCCACGACCCCGAGATCGGCGACCCGATGTACAAGCACATCCCCTTCTACATCCGGATCAACGAGCGCCAGCGGTACGCCATGGGTCTGTTCTACCACAACTCCTATGACTGCGTCTTTGACCTGGGTCAGGAGCTGTCCGGCTATTGGGAGCGGTACTGCTACTACCAGACCGACGGCGGCGACATCGACCTGTTCCTCCTGAACGGCCCCACCATGGCCCAGGTGCTGGAGCACTACACCTGGCTGACCGGCCGGAGCGCCCTGCCCACCAAGCAGTCCCTGGGCTACTGCGCCTCCACCATGTACTACGCCGAGCTGGAAAAGGACTGCGACCAGGAGATCTACAAGGTCATCGACAAGCACGAAAAAGAGGGCGTCCTGATCGACAACTTCTGGCTGGCCTCGGGCTATTCCAGCGGCGAGGAGGACAACCTCCGCTATGTGTTCAATTGGAACCACAAGCGGTTCCCCGACCCGAAAGCCTTCTTCGCCGAGATGAACGCCCGGGGAATCAACGTGATTGTCAACCTGAAACCCGGCATCCTCAAGCGCCACCCCTATATGGACCTGTTCAAGAAAAACGACGTGTTCATCAAGACCCCGGACGGCCAGGAGGACTACCTGGGGCGCTGGTGGGGCGGCGAGGGCCGGTTTGTGGACTTCACCGGCCCGGCGGGCCGCAACACCTGGAAGCAGCTGCTGGAAGAGAACATCCTCAAGATGGGCACCAAGACCGTCTGGAACGACAACTGCGAGATGGACGGCGTCGAGGACCGGGAGGCCCAGTGCGACTTCGAGGGCAAGAAGGGCACCATGGCCGAGCTGAAGATTCTCCACTCCAACCTGATGGCCTATGTGGCCAAGCAGGCCCTGGCGGAGGTCTACCCCGGCGAGCGTCCCTATATCATCAACCGGGCGGGCTTTGCGGGCATCCAGCGGTACGCCCAGGTCTGGGGCGGCGACAACCTGACCGACTGGCGGACCCTCAAGTTCAACATCGCCACCATCGTGGGCATGGGCCTGTCCGGCTGCGCCAACATGGGCTGTGACATCGGCGGCTTTGCAGGGGGCGCCCCCGAGGCCGAGCTTTTGCTGCGCTGGATTCAGAGCGGCGTGTTCCAGCCCCGGTTCTGCCTGAATTCCGCCAACAACGACAACACCGTCACCCAGCCCTGGATGTACGAGGAGAACCTGCCCTATGTCCGCCAGGCTTACGCCCTGCGGTACCGGATGCTGCCCTATCTGTACAGCCTGATGTACGAGGCCAACCAGAACGGCCTGCCGGTGATGCGGCCGCTGTTCCTGGAGTTCCCCGAGGACGTCAACACTTACACCGACCAGAACCTCACCTTCATGTACGGCAAGAGCGTTCTGGTGGCCAACGTGGTGGAAAAGGGTGCCACAACCCGCCGGGTATACCTGCCCGCGGGCTGCAAGTGGTACGACATGAACGACAACCTGCGGGAGTATGCGGGCGGCCAAACCATCGAAGTGCCGGTGGGCCCGGGCAGCATCCCCATGTTCCTGCGTGGGTCGGCGATCTTTGTCACCAGCGAGGACGTGAAGAAGATCCTGCGGGACACCACAAAGCAGCTGGATCTGCTGGTGGCGGCCGAGACGGACACCAGCTTTGTCCTCTACGACGACGACGGCCACACCGAGGACTACAAACAGGGTGTCTACGCCAAGACCACCATCCAGGTCACCGCCGGGGACCAGACCAAGATTCGGTTTGTCACCGAGGGCAGCTACCCCTCGCCGGTGGAGCGCCTGACCGTCAAGCTGGTCAGCAAGGCCAAGGGCGCCTTCTGGTGTACCGTGGACGGCCAGCCCGTGCCCCGGTTCATCGTGCGGGACGGCTGGGAGGAGGCCGAGACCGGCTGGTACTATAACCTCTCCGACCGCACCATCTGGCTCAAGTGCCCCCGCCCCAAAAAGGACGATTTCACCATCGTGATCTCCACCGAAAAGTTTGACCTGATCGGCATGGCTGAGGACTGAGCCGGATTTTAAGGCTCTGAGCGGAGCGATTCCCTTTCTCCTATCGGAAAAGCGCTTATAAAATTGCAGCGGCAACGCCTGCATCCGCCTTTGGGCGCGGTGTGGGCGTTGCCGCGTTTTTCGGCCCAAACTGCGAAATAAGGTTCTTGCACTGGGGCGGCCCCGCGGGTACAATAGGGGCAGATTGGCAGCGAAATTTGCCCCCACTCAACCGAACAGGAGGAAGAGCGATGAAAAAGTTTTGGCAGCGCCCCGGCGTCTGGATTTTGGGCTGTGTCTGTGTGGCTGGTCTGGCGGTGCTGGCCTGGCCCCGCACCGGCCCGGCGGAGCCCGCCTCCTCTCAGACGGCGGAGAGCAGCGTTTCCTCCAGCGCGTCCCAGGGGGCGGCGTCCCAGCCGGAAGCCCCGGCGGATTGGATGGCGGGGGCCTTTGGCTTTACAAACGGGGCGGGGGATGCCTTTTTGGTGCCCCGGATGGGCCCCGAACTGGAAGCCCCCGAGCAGCTGACCCGGGCCGTGGGAGAGAACGGGACGGTACTCCATCTGAGCTATGCAGGCTGACAGGAGGGCACCGCCCAGGACACCGGCCGCTTTACCGCCGATAACTTTGACAACATCCCCGGCTGGCGCTACACTGTAACCGAGGGGGCGCCCGGCAGCGGCAAAACCTACTACGCCGCCCCGGAAAATGCCCTGGAACCCGCCCTGTTGGAGACCCGCCCCGGGGATGGACGGCCTTTGGAAGAAACTGCCGCCGCCGAGCTGGAAGCCGAGAAGGGCCGCGCCATCCAGAACAGCTGGCAGCTGGCCGGGCTGGGGGAAGAGAACGGGTTCTACCTGGTTCTCTTTGCGCCCGAGGGGGAGGACCTTCTGGCCAGCTTAGTAGTGTCGGGGCCGGAGGGGCTTTTGAGCAAGGACTATCCCGCCCAGCTGAACGGCGGCTCGGCCTGGCGGGTGGACGACGGCGGGACCATGGACCCCTCCCTCTTCCAGCTGGTGTTTGCCGCAGAGGACGACCAGTGTCTGGCCCTGGGGGTCTCCTGGCTGGGGGCCGAAGGGGAGTCCACGGTGATCCTCCGGCAGAACGGGTCGGCCCTGGAAGAAGCGGGCCCCTCTCTCTACCGCTATACCGCCATTGGATGACGGCTGCAAAAAGATAAAAATGGAAAGGAACTCTCAGGATGGAATTTTGTCGCGTGGATCGGGCGGCCTGGCCGAGAAATGAATACTTTGAACATTACTTTTCCTACACCCCCTGTACTTACAGCATGACGGTCAAGCTGGACGTCACCAAAATCGAGGAAAAAGGGCTGAAATATTACCCCGCCCTTTTGTATGCCCTGACCACCGTGGTCAACCGGCACGAGGAGTTCCGCACCGCCCTGGACGCCGAGGGCCAGGTAGGGATTTTCTCCGAGATGCTGCCCTGCTATACCGTATTCAACAAGGAGACCGAAACCTTCTCCAATTTGTGGACGGAATACACCCCCGATTACCCCGCTTTCTGCGCCCGGTATCAGGAGGATTTGCGCCTCTACGGGGACAAGGGGGGAATGATGCCGAAACCCAACCCCCCGGAGAACACCTTCCCGGTGTCCATGCTGCCCTGGGCCACCTTTGAAGGGTTCAACCTCAACCTGCAAAACGGCTACCGGTATCTGCTGCCCATCTTCACCCTGGGCCGGGTCTTTACCGAGAACGGCCGGCGGCTGATGCCCCTGGCGGCCCAGGTCCACCACGGGGTCTGCAACGGGTTCCACCTCTGCCGCTTTGTCCGGGAGGTACAGGAGCTGCTGGACACCCTGGGCGAGTGAAAATTACATCCCACCGAACCCACAGGGGGCGCGTTCTGGGCCCTCTGTTTTTGTTTGGCCCAAAGGGTGACCCGGTCACCTTGCCCCCGGGGCGGAAGTATGTTATACTTTGGTTAGAATAAACTAACCAATAGCCCCCACAGCGGGGGAGTCAATTTCTTTTTCAGGAGGTGTTTCTTTGGATCACAGCGTGTTGGGGGCGTTTTTCCTCACCCTTTTGGCCGGTCTCAGCACCGGAATCGGCAGCGTCCTCGCCCTTTTGTACCGGCACACCAACCGCCGGTTCCTCTCGGTGTCCCTGGGGTTTTCAGCGGGGGTGATGATCTATGTCTCCATGACCGAGATTTTTTCCGAGGCGCAGGGGGTACTGGCCGGGCAGCTGGGCCCTCGTCTGGGGGCCTGGGCCACGGCGGGGGCCTTTTTCGGCGGCATCTTCCTGATCGCGGCCATCGACAAGCTGGTTCCCTCGGAGGAGAACCCCCATGAAGTCCGGCAGCTGGAATCCGCCGAGCCGGGGGCGCCCCCGCCCCAGCGGCTGATGCGGACCGGCCTTTTCACCGCCCTGGCCATTGCGGTGCATAACTTCCCGGAGGGGATCGCCACCTTTGTCTCGGCCCTCCAGTCCCCCAGCGTTGCCCTGCCCATTGTGGCGGCCATCGCCATCCACAACATCCCCGAGGGGATCGCCGTCTCGGTGCCTATCTACCAGGCCACCGGTTCCCGGCGGCGGGCCTTTGTCTATTCCTTCCTGTCCGGTCTGGCGGAGCCTCTGGGGGCACTACTGGGGTGGCTGGTCCTCCGGCCCATCATGAGCGACACCCTGTTTGGCCTCCTCTTTGCGGGGGTGGCGGGAATCATGGTCTTTATCTCCCTGGACGAGCTGCTGCCCGCCGCCCGGGAATACGGCGAACACCACCTCTCCATCTACGGCCTGATCGCCGGCATGGCGGTGATGGCGGTGAGCCTGCTGCTGTTTCTCTAAGATGCAAACAAAAAAGCGCCTGTACCTCAATAGGGTCAGGCGCTCTTTTGTTTGTGTAGTCTGGGGTTAGCCCAGGATCTTCCAGTGCTTGTCCACCTGGTTCAGGACCTCGCAGCCGGTCTCGGTGACAAGCACCAGATCCTCGATCCGCACCCCGAATTTGCCCGGCAGATAGACCCCCGGTTCGATGGAGAAGATCATCCCCGGCTGGGCCAGGGCGGTGTTGGCGCTGCTCACGTCGCCCTGTTCGTGGTCCCGCTGGCCGATGAAATGCCCCAGCCGGTGGGTGAAGTACTCCCCGTACCCCGCCGCGGCGATGTGGTCCCGGGCGGCCCGGTCGATCTCACAGAGAGGCACCCCCGGGCGGATCAGCGCCTCGGCCTTTTGGTTCGCCTCCCGCACCAGGTCGTGGACGGCCCGGGCCTCGGGGCTGGCCTCCCGCCAGAAGTAGGTGCGGGTCATGTCGGAGCAGTAGCGGTCCTTCCGGCAGCCCATGTCGATGACGATGGAATCCCCGGGGGCCAGGGGGGTGTCGTCGGGCTCGTGGTGGGGGTCCGCCCCGTGGGCCCCGAAGGATACGATGGTGGGGAAGGAGGGCCCGCTGCACCCCAGCTCGGTATAACGCTTCTCAATGAACCGGGCGGCCTCCCGCTCGGTGACCCCTTCCCGGAAGAAGGCGGCGGCTTCGGTCATCACCTGGTCGTTGATCCGGGAGGCCTCCTTCATCAGGGCCTGTTCCGCCGGGTCCTTGCAGGCGCGGCAGTGGTCCACGCAGTCGGAGCCCAGCACCGGGCGGCAGCCGGGCAGCCGCTCCAGCAGGGGCAGCAGGAACCGGGCGGACCAGGTCTTGTCGATCCCCACCGGGGCGGCGGGGTCCAGCCGGGCCGCCAGAGCGCCCACGGCGTCGTCGGTGTCGCTGAACCAGACCTGTTCCCAGGGGGCCGCCGGGGCGGGGAAGAGCCGGTTCAAAAAGAAAATATGCTGTCCGTCCGCCCGGACGCAGAAAACCATCATCCGCTCCAGGGGTTCATTGTCGTAGCCGGTGAGATACCAGACGCTGTCCGGGTCGGTGACCAGCAGCTGGGTCAGGCCCAGGGCAGCCATCTGCTGCTGCACCCGGGCCAGCCGGGCGAGATGAAGGGGAGACGCTTGTTCCATCTGAAATACACTCCTTTATGAGGGCTCCGCCCGGGGGCGGAGGTTTTAAACTTCCTCGGTTTCTTCCGGGGTTTCTTCTTCCGTTTCGGCTTTCTGGTACCGGGCGAACACCGGCTCCAGCAGCAAAGCAAAGAGCCAGGCCGCCGCCCCGGGCAGGATCACCACCGGGAAAAGCAGCATCCAAACCAGGAGCGCCGAGACCGCCAGAATCGCCACCAGCCCGATGGTCCGGGGCAGGTACCCCACCGCCAGACGCAGGGCGGTGAGGATCAGTTCCACCGGCCGGAAGGTGAACCGGGAGAGCAGGGGGAACATCCAGCAGGCGGCGCCCACCGGCAGGATCATCAGCACCAGGCAGAAGATCAGAACCAGGGGGGCCGTGGAGCTGCCCGCCGCAGCGGCGGCTGCCATCAGGGCCAGGGCGTTGGCCAGCAGCACCAGCACCGCTCCCCAGAGCAGGGTGGCCAGGCAGGCCCCCGGCAGCTCCCGGCGGAAGGTCTGCCAGAACCGCCGCCAGGGCATGGGCTCGCCCCCCCGCACACAGCGGGCCATCGCGTCGTAGAGGGCGGCGGTGGAGGCCCCCACTGTCACCAGGGGCAGGGAACAGACCAGCCAGAGCAGGCTCAGGATCAAAAGATCCGCCAGATGGTCCAGCGCCTGCCAGAAGCTGTTTTCGGGGTTGAAGATGCTGCCAAACATGCTCGAGGCTCCTTTCGTGGGGGCGGGGGCCCCGGTTAATGGATTGATGCTATCATAGCACAAACCGGGCGGCTTGTCATCCGGGGGCGGGGGAATGGCCCGCCCTTTCGCAGAATGACCAAACCCGGGGTTTGGATTGAAAGTTTTTTTCAAAGATGATACTATTTTGATAGCCCCACCTCCGCCGGCTCCGCATTCTGGGGCGGCCGGGGGCGGAAGAATACAACCAGGAGAGATGCTTATGCCTACCAATCTGCAAAATGTGATCGAACGGATCAGCGCCGAATACTACCAGCTGACCGCCTCGGAGCGCAAGGTGGCGGACTACGTCACCGACCATCAGCGGGATACCCAGATCATGTCCATCTCAGAGCTGGCAGAGGCCTGCGGCGTAGCCGAGGCCACCATCTCCCGTTTTTGCCGCAAACTGGATTATAAAGGCTACAACGCCTTCAAGCTGGCCCTGGCCAACCACGCGGCCAGCCGGCGAGGCATCCCGTTCCTCAGCGGCGAGGTCACCCCGGAGGACGATATCCAGGAAATGTGCCATAAACTCTACGGGGCCGAGGTGGACGCCATCTCCCAGACCCTGACCCTCATCCGGCCCGAGAATATTTTACAGGCGGCGGATATCCTCACCCAGGCGGACAAAGTGCTCTGTCTGGGCCAGGGCGGCTCCATGATTATGGCTGAGGAGGCAGCCCATCTCTTTGCCACGGCGGGGATGAGCTTTTTCTCCCTGAGCGACTCCCACATGCAGATCATTTCGGCGGCCTCCCTCACCGAGCGGGACGCCATCCTCTTTTTCTCCTACTCCGGCGCCACCCGGGAGGCCATCGAGCTTTTGGAGCTGGCCCACCGGCGAAAGGTGCGGGTGATCCTGGTGACCCATTTCCCCAAATCCCCGGCCTGCGCCTACGCCAATGTAGTGCTCCAGTGCGGCGCCAACGAGGGCCCCTTGCAGCTGGGGTCGGTGCCGGCCCGGATGGCACAGCTGTTTTTGATCGACACCCTGTTCACCGAGGTCTGCCGCCGCCAGGAGGGCCAGATCGAGCAGGTGCGCCGGGATATCGCCGAGGCTCTGACGGTCCGGCACATCTGAGGGGAGGGGGGCTCTTTTTCGCTGTACTTGAAAAAAGCAAATCAATAAAATTCTTGATTGAAAATTATTTTCAAAAAAGTATACAAAATATATTGACTTTCATTTTGTTGTTTTGTAAAATGATTTACGAAAGCACCGGAAGGTGCACACACAAGCCGACCGGTAAGACAAAAGGAGGACACTATGAAAAGAGCTATTTCTCGTCGGGATTTCCTGAAAGTTACGGGTGCCGTTGGCGCAGCCAGCCTGCTCGCCGCCTGTGGCGACAAGGCCGCTTCCAGCACCGCAGCTTCCACCGCTGGTTCGACAGCTGGCAGCACCGCCGCGGGCGGCGTGGAGATTTCCCTGTGGACCTACCCCATCGGCTCCTGGGGCGGCACCACCTCCAAGCTGGATGACATCATCGCCGCTTTCAATAAAGTCCATCCTGAGATCAAGGTCACCTATGAGACCCTGGATTACCAGAACGGCGACAACCTGGTTACCTCGGCCATCACCGCCAAGGAGACCCCCGACATCATCATGGAAGGCCCCGAGCGTCTGGTTTCCAACTGGGGCGCCAACAACCTGATGGTGGACCTGAGCGACCTGTGGACCGACACCCAGGACGACATCGCCGCCGTCAGCGAGTCCGTCGTCAGCGCCTGCCAGCTGAACGGCGCTTACTACGAGTACCCCCTGTGCATGACCACCCACTGCATGGCCATCAACTACGAGGTCTTTGAGAAGGCCGGCGCCCTGCAGTACATCGACGAGGCCACCCGCACCTGGACCACCGACGACTTTGTCAAGGCCATGGAGACCGTCCGTGACTCCGGCCTGGCAGCGGTCCCCGGCATCCTCTACTGCGGCGGCCAGGGCGGCGACCAAGGCACCCGCGCTCTCGTCAACAACCTCTACTCCGGTACATACACCAACGCCGACCACACCGAGTACACCGCCAACAGCCCCGAGAACGTCAAGGCTCTCGAGCTGCTCAAGAGCATGGTGGACAACCGCAGCCTGAACGCCAACGCCGGCTTCCAGGCTTCCGACGAGCTGCAGCAGTTCGCCAACGGCACCGCCGCCGTTACCTTCTGCTGGAACGCTTCCAACAAGGCCCAGTATGCTTCTCAGGTCACCTTCACCCCGTACGCCATGGCATTCCCCTCCGATGACGGTGTGCCCGAGCTGTGCGGCGGTATCTGGGGCTTCGGCATCTTCAACAACGGCGACGACGCCCGGATCGAGGCCGCCAAGACCTTCATCCAGTTTGTCTGCGACGACGAGTCCCAGGCCGCTGAGAGCGTCCGGCTGACCGGCTTCTTCCCCGTCCGTGATTCTCTGGGCGATGTCTACGCCGGCACCGACCAGGCCGAGCAGATGGGCGAGTTCGCCTCCCTGATGCCGTACCTGGGCGACTACTACAACGTGGCCCCCAACTGGACCGCACAGCGCCAGAACTGGTTCAACATGCTCCAGGAGATCATGGTCAACGGCACCCCCGCACAGGAAGCCGCCGACGCTTTTGTGGCTGCCAGCAACGTCTAACCCCCAGCCGAACAACCCGAAACTGAATAAACGGTGCGCCTGCCGACTAAGGCAGGCGCATTCTTTATGCCGGCTTTGGGCCTCGCAACCGACCCGTCAACCATAAGGAGGGAATCAACGTGGCGCAAACTTCCGTCAAGGATAAGAAATCCGCCCCCAAGGTCCAAAACCGCCCTGCCAGCCGCGTACTGGCCCGGCGTGAGACCATCTCCGCCTATCTGTTTATGCTGCCCAGCCTGATCTTCTTTGTGGGGTTTGTGCTGGTTCCCATGGGCATGTGCCTGGTATACAGCTTTTTGGACATGGGCATCGACACCTCGGCCGCCACTTTCACCGGCCTGAGCAACTACGTGGAGATGTTCCAGGACAAAACCTTTATCCGCTCGCTGTGGAACACCATCCTCATCGTGGTGGTCTCGGTGCCTCTGGTCACCGCCTTCTCCCTGTGGGTGGGCTCGGCCATCTACCCCATGCGCTCCAAGCTCCGCTCCTTCTTCCGGTGCGTGTTCTACCTGCCGGTGGTCACCGGCTCGGTGGCGGTCACTGTGGTGTGGAAGTGGATGTTCAACCCCTACAACGGCCTTTTGAACCAGATCTTCGGCACCGTGGGCTTTGACTGGCTGGGCGATACTCGTACCGCCATCTGGTGTATCATCATGATCCTCTTCACCACCTCCATCGGCCAGCCCATCGTCCTGTATGTGGCGGCCCTGGGCAACGTGGACCGCTCCCTGGAGGAGGCCGCCGCCATCGACGGCGCCACCCGGCTGCAAATTTTCTGGAAGATCAAGTGGCCCCAGATCATGCCCACCACCCTGTATGTCCTGGTCATCACCACCATCAACAGCTTCCAGTGCTTTGCGCTGATCCAGCTGCTGACCCGCGGCGGCCCTCTGGGCAGCACCAGCACCCTGATGTACTATATCTTTGATATGGCCTACAACTATCAGCGGTTCGGCTATGCCAACGCCATGGGCGTGGTTCTGGCCATCTTCATCGCCATCTTCTCTGCGATCCAGTTCAAGGTCGCGCAGTCCGACAACGGTTAAAAGGGAGGTATCGGGATGCCCAAGACAAAAGCGAAAAAATCCAGCCTGGACGGACAGTCCCAGGGCTACAAGATTTTTGTAATCATCGTGCTGGCGCTCCTGGCGGTGTTCTTCATCTTCCCGCTGTACTGGATTCTGACCGGTTCGCTGAAAGACGCCATCACCATCAATGCCCAGAAACCCCAGTGGTTCCCCCTGAACCCCACTTTGGATAACTACGTCCGCCTGTTCCAGCAGCCCGCCATCCAGTGGCTGCTGAACACCATCATCATCGCCGTAGCCGCCATGGCTCTCACCTGCATCACCGCGGCCCTGGCCGGCTATGCCCTGGCCAAAAAGCGGTTCTTCGGCCAGACCGTCCTGTTCAGCCTGCTGGTCTGCGCCATGGCCCTGCCCAAGCAGGTCATCGTCATCCCCCTGCTGCAGGAGATGAGCGCCCTGGGTCTGAACAACAACCTCCTGGCGGTCATCCTGCCCACCGTGGGCTGGCCCTTCGGGATCTTTTTGATGAAGCAGTTCTCCGAGACCATCCCCACCGAAATGCTGGAGGCGGCCCGGATCGACGGCGCCAGCGAGGTGCGGACCTTTGTCTCCATCGTCTTCCCCATGGTCAAGCCGGGCGTGGGTGCCCTGGCCATCTTCACCTTCGTCAACACCTGGAACGACTACTTCCTCCAGCTGATTATGCTCCAGAAGCGTGAAGTCCTGACCATCTCCACCGGTATCGCCCGCTTGCAGGGCGAGGTCTCCTCCGACTTCGGCCTCATCATGGCCGGCGCCGCACTGGCCGCCGTGCCCATCGTCGCGGTCTTCCTCATGTTCCAGAAGTACTTTACCCAGGGCATCACCATGGGCGCCGTCAAGGGCTGATGGTGGATCCCCCTCGATACAGATTGGAGTGTTTTCGTGATGAAAGATTGTACCAAATACCAGGGCGTTATCCCGGCTTTTTATGCCTGCTACAACCCGGACGGCAGTATCTCTACCGAGGGCGTCAAAGCCCTGACCCGGCACCTGATCGCCAAGGGCGTCAAGGGCGTCTATGTGGGCGGCTCCTCCGGCGAGTGCATCTACCAGCACCCCGATGAGCGCAAGGCAGTTCTGGAAGCCGTCATGAGCGAGGCCAAAGGCAAGCTGACCGTCATCGCTCACGTGGCCTGCAACAACACCGCCGACTCGGTGGAGCTGGCAGCCCACGCGGAACAGTGCGGCGTGGATGCCATCGCGGCCATCCCGCCCATCTACTTCCACCTGCCCGAGTACGCCATCGCCGAGTACTGGAACGCCATGAGCGCCGCCGCCCCCAACACTGAGTTTGTGATCTACAACATTCCCCAGCTGGCGGGCACGGCCCTGACCATGAGCCTTTTGAAAACCATGCTGAAGAACCCCAACGTGGTGGCAGTCAAGAACTCCTCCATGCCGGTGCAGGACATCCAGATGTTCAAGGATGCCGGCATCGCCGCCCGGGGCGAGGGCGGGTTCGTGGTCTTCAACGGCCCCGACGAGCAGTTCGTCTCCGGCCGGGCCATGGGCGCCGACGGCGGCATCGGCGGCACCTATGCCGTCATGCCCGAGATCTTCCTCAAGATGGACGAGCTGGTCAAGAAGGGCGATCTGGAAGCCGCCCGCAAGGTGCAGTACGACGCCGACCGAATCATCTATAAGATGTGCGAGGCCCACGGCAACCTCTACGCCGTCCAGAAAGAGATCCTTCGCCGGATGTACGGCCTGGAGCTGGGCGGGGTGCGTCCTCCGCTGCCCAACCTGATCCCCTCGGACGAGGCCGTGGTGGTGGAGGCCGAGCGGATGATCCGCGAGGCTGTGGAAAAGGCCGCCGCCCTGTAAAATTTCAAAGGAATAAGCCATAAAACCAGCAGACGCCCGGTGGCTGCCGGCCCCGGGAGGGCAGGCGGCGCCGGGCGTTTTGGCTGGAAAGAATCGGGAGGGATTTGCCCATGATTACCGATCATCTGAGCCGTCTGGGCCGTTACCGGGGGATTCACCCGGCGCTGGACACCGCCATCCGCTGGCTGGAAGAAAACGACCCCGCCCAGCTGCCTAACGGCCACACCGAGATCGACGGACAGCGGGTGTTCATCAACGTGATGGACGCCAACCTCCGCCCCGCCGAGGGCGCAGAGTTTGAGTACCACCGCCTTTATGCCGACTTGCAGATCGACCTGACCGGCAGCGAATACTGGGCCTGGACCACCCGGGCCGAGGCCACCGGCCCCTTTGACGAAACGGCGGACTGTGGGTTTGCCGCCGGGCCGGAGGAGTCCAGCGGGCTGCTGGGGGAGGGGAGGTTCGCCCTCTTCCTGCCCGGGGAGTACCACAAGCCCAGCTGCATCAGCCCCGTCTCGGACGCGCTGCGGAAAGCTGTGGTCAAGATTCGGATGGGCGACTGACGCCCATAAAAGGAGGAAATCCAGATGGAAAAAGAAGCAATTTTGAAGCAGATCGAACACGGTCTGATCGTCTCCTGCCAGGCGCTGGAGCATGAGCCCCTTTACACCAAGGAGGGCGGCGTCATGCCCCTGATGGCCAAGGCCGCCGCCATGAGCGGGGCGGTGGGCATCCGGGCCAACACGGTGCGGGACATCACCCAGATCAAGGCGGTGGTGGACCTGCCGGTCATCGGCATTATTAAGAAGGACTACCCCGGCACCCCCATGTACATCACCGTCACCATGAAAGAGGTGGACGAGCTGGTGGCCTGCGGGGTAGATATCCTGGCAGTACAGGGCACCAGCGCCCTCCGGCCGGACGGCAAGACCTCGGCGGAGTTCATCCGGGAGATCAAGGCCAAGTACCCCCATCAGCTGGTGATGGCGGACATCGCCACCGACGAGGAGGCCATGGCCTGCGCCGAGGCGGGGGCCGACTTTGTGGGCACCACCATGCGGGGCTATACCCCCGAGACCGAGGGAATCAACGAGACGGACTTTGACTTCATCGCCCGGCTGGCCAAAAACTGCCCCGCCAAGGTCATCGCCGAGGGGCACATCCACTACCCCGAGCAGGCCCGAAAGGCTTTGGAAGCCGGGGCCTTTGCCCTGGTGGTGGGCGGCGCCATCACCCGCCCGGCCGAGATCACCGCCCGCTTCACTGCGGCCATCAAGGATATGAGGTAATCATGAAAACCTATCTTGGAATCGACATTGGGGGCACCGCCGTCAAGCTGGGCCTGGTGACCGAGGAAGGCCAGGTGCTGCTCCGGGCAGAAACCAGCGTCAGTTTTGACGGTTATCGCACCCCCATTCTGGACACCGTGCGGGCCGCCGCCGCAAAGCTGCTGGCGGAGAGCCGGGCCGCAGGCTATGAGCCGGCGGGCGTGGGCGTCTCGGCCACCGGCCAGATCGACAGCAGCCAGGGGATTGTGGCGGGCACCTGCGGCAGCCTGCCGGGCTGGCCCGGGGCCCCCATCCGGGCAGCGCTGGAAGCGGACCTTGGCCTGCCGGTGACGGTGGCCAACGACGCTAACTGCATGATTTTGGGCGAAGCCTGGGTGGGCGCGGCCCGGGGTTACACCGACGTTCTGGGTGTGACCATCGGCACCGGCCTCGGGGGCGGCGTCATCACCGGGGGCCGTCTGCTGGAGGGCGCCCGGGGCCTGGGCGGTGAGCTGGGCCATATGCGGATTCACGCCGCCGAAGGGGAACAATGCACCTGCGGTGCGGTGGGCTGCTGGGAGCGCCATGCCTCCACCTCCGCCCTGGTCCGGAAAGCCGTCCGGATGAACCCCGCCCTGGACAGCGGCCGGGCCATCTTCGCCGCCGCCCGGCAGGGCGACCCGGCGGTGCAGCAGCTCTTGAACGACTGGATCGTAGAGATCGCCGAGGGCCTGGCGGGGCTGGTGCATCTGTTCAACCCCCAGCTGATTCTCATCGGCGGCGGGGTCAGCAGCCAGCAGGAGCTCTTGATCGAGCCTCTGGCCGAGCAGGTGAAAGCCCGGGTCATGCCCGCTTTTGCCCAGGGGCTGGAACTCCGCCCGGCGGCCCTGGCCAACGACGCGGGTCTGGTGGGCGCGGTCTGCTACCACCTCCGCAGAGAATCCGAACACTAACTGTTTCCTCCTAAACCACAGCGGCGCACCCCAAGCGGCCAGAACCGGCCGGGGGTGCGCCGCTGTGGTTTTTCGGGGCAGCAAAAATCCGCCGGCCCTGGGGCTGGCGGATTCTTTAGGTAAGGCGAACCGAATTAGAAATCAACTTCGGTGTCGTAGTAGCAGCACTTGAGCAGCTTCTCCATCTCCTCCTGGCTGGGCTGACGGGGGTTGGAGCCGGTGCAGGCGTCGCCGATGGCGTTCTTGGCGATCTCGGGCAGGCGGGCCAGGAAGACATCCTCCGGCACAAAGCCCTGCTCGGTGGGGTAGCTGTCGGCGCCGTAGTGGCCGATGCAGTGGGGGATGTTCAGCTGGTCGTTCATGCCCCGCAGATAGGCGATCAGCAGCGCGACCTTCTCGTCGTCGTCCTTGCCGCCCAGAGCCATAAAGTCGGCGATCTCACCGTAGCGCTTCTTGGCGGTGGGGTCCTTGGCGTTGAAGGCGATGACCTTGGGCAGGTACATGGCATTGGCAGCGCCGTGGATGATGTGTGCGCCGTAGTCGGCGAAGGCTGCGCCGGTCTTGTGGGCCATGGAGTGGACGATGCCCAGCAGTGCGTTGGAGAAGGCCATGCCCGCCAGGCACTGGGCGTTGTGCATGCTGTCCCGCTTGGCCATATCGCCGTTGTAGGAGTCCACCAGGTCGGCCTTGATCATCTTGATGGCGTGGAGGGCCAGAGGATCGGTGTAGTCACAGTTGGCGGTGGAGACATAAGCCTCGATGGCGTGGGTCATGGCGTCCATACCGGTGTGGGCCACCAGCTTCTTGGGCATGGTCTCGGCCAGGTCGGGGTCCACGAGGGCCACGTCGGGGGTGATCTCAAAGTCGGCTATGGGGTACTTGATGCCCTTGGCGTAGTCGGTGATGATGGAGAAGGCGGTCACCTCGGTGGCGGTGCCGGAGGTGGAGGGGATGGCGCAGAAGTGGGCCTTCTTGCGCAGCTCGGGGATGCCGAACACCTTGCACATCTCCTCAAAGGTGATCTCGGGGTACTCGTACTTGATCCACATGGCCTTGGCCGCGTCGATGGGGCTGCCGCCGCCCATGGCGACGATCCAGTCGGGCTGGAACTCCAGCATCTTCTGGGCGCCCTTCATGACGGTCTCCACCGAGGGATCGGGCTCGATGTTCTCGATCAGCTCCACCTCAAAGCCGGCCTCTTTCAGGTAGCCGATGGCTCTGTCCAGGAAGCCGAACCGCTTCATGGAGCCGCCGCCCACACAGATGATGGCTCGCTGGCCCTTAAAGGATTTCAGGGCCTCCAGAGCGCCCTTGCCGTGGTAGAGATCGCGGGGCAGAGTAAAACGTGCCATATGTTTTTTCCTCCTGAAAATCAATCGTTATCATGGGAATTGGATTCTCGGTTTGGCCCGCTCGGGGCCGCTGTTCCCAGTATAACCAATCGTTAAAGAAGTGTCAATTGGCAGTTCCTGAGAAACGGCGGGGCTTCTTTTGTGCAGGTTGACCCACCCGGAAAAAAGGCCGTTTTCGTGGAAAAACGGCCTTTGGTGTGCTATCATGGAACCAGACTTTCTTTATAATAAGGAGCGGGAAGTGGAGGAAAAACGATGGAACTCGCCTGCGTATACGCTTTGTCTTTCAGCCCCACCGGCAGTACCCGGCGGGCGGTGGGCCGGATCGCCCGGCAGCTAGCCGGGGCGCTGGGCCTGCCCTGGCGGGAGATCCCCTGGACCCTGCCCGCCCAGCGGGCCGAGGCCCGGGTCTTTGGCCCATCGGATCTGGTGGTGGTGGGCGGGCCCACCTACGCCGGAAAGCTGCCCAACAAGATTCTGCCCGATTACCAGTCGAAACTCCGGGGCAGCGGCACCCCCGCCGTGGCGGTGGTGACCTTCGGCAACCGCTCCTTTGACAACGCTCTGGCCGAGCTTTGTGCGGTGTTGGAGGCGGACGGCTTCCAGCTGGCGGGGGCCGGGGCCTTTGGGGCGGTCCACGCTTTCACCGACGCTTTGGCCCCCGGCCGCCCCGGCCCGGCGGACGAGGCCCAGATGGACGACTTTGCCCGTCGGCTGGCGGAAAAACTCCGGGCGGATGAGCCCCTCCAGCCCCTCGCGGTGCCGGGGGACCCGGCGGCCCCCTATTACACCCCCAGGCGGGAGGACGGCCAGCCCGCAAAGTTTCTGAAAGCCAAGCCCCGGACCGATCCGGCCCGCTGCGGCGGCTGCGGCCTCTGCGCCCAAAACTGCCCCATGGGCTCCATTGATCGGGCCCGCCCGGATCAGGTGACGGGGGTCTGCATCAAGTGCCAGAGCTGCGTCCGGGGCTGCCCCCGGCAGGCCAAGTACTTCGACGACCCGGAGTTTCTCTCCCATATAACAATGCTGGAACAGAACTTCCAGCGCCCGGCGGAGAATCAGCTGTTCTTCCCCGGGGAGGGCGGAACCGGGCGGTGAACGGTGCGGTTATAGAGGAAATAGGAGATGGCTGCAGTGAGAACCTCGGTGACCCAGAAGGCGTGCCACACCCCCACCGCCCCCCACAGCCGGGAGAAGAGGAAGGCGGCGGGCAGGATCAGCAGGGCATACCGCAAGAGGGAGATGGCCAGGGAGGGCCCGCCCGTGCCCAGACCCTCTAGCGCGCCGCAGGAGATCACCGACACCGAGGAGACAATGAACCCCAGGCTGATGATCTCAAGGGCGGTGCGCCCGGCGGCGATGGTCTCGGCGCTGGTGGAGAACAGCCCGATCAGCTGCGAAGGGATCGCCCAACAGAGGACGGTGCCCAGGGCCATGATGCAGACCGAGAGGGCCAGGGCGGTGCGGTAGATCTTTTTCACCCGGACGTCCTCCCGGGCGCCGTAGTTGTAGCCGATGATGGGGCGCATCCCCTGAACGATCCCGTTGGCGGGCAGGTACAGGAAGGTTTGCAGCTTGTAATAAACCCCCAGCACCAGCACGTACACCGGCGAGAACACCGCCAGAATGATATTCAAACAGGAGATCAGCAGGGAGGGCAGGGCCAGGTTGAGGGCCGCGGGGATGCCCACCGAATACATCTTTTTGGCCAGGCGAAGATCGAAGATCCCCCGGCGGGGCCGGATCTCCATGGGCAGGCGGCTGACGCGGAAACAGACCAGGTAGACAATCAGGCTCAGGGTTTGGCCGATGCCAGTGGCCAGGGCGGCGCCCTCAATCCCCATTTTGGGGAAAGGCCCCCACCCGAAGATCAGCACCGGGTCCAGCAGGATATTGGAGATACAGCCGGTGAGCATACAGACCATGGTCAGCATCATCCGGCCCGCAGCCTGGAAGATTTTCTCCATGGACATGGTGACGGCCACCACCACCGCGAAGCTGAAGGCGATCCGGGAGTAGCGCACCCCCAGAGAGATGATCTGGGGGTCGTCGGTGAAGAGCCCCAAAAACCAGGGCATCACCGCGATGCAACCGACCGTCAGCACCGCCCCATGGAGGGCGTTGTAAACAAGGCTCTGGGCGGCGGCTGCCCCGGCGGCCCGGGTGTCCTGGGCCCCCAGGTGATAGGCGATCACCGCGTTGGCGCCGATGGAAAAGCCGATGGTTACGGCGTTGATCAAGTTCTGGACGGGGTAGACCAGGGAGAGGGCGGTCATGGCGTCCTCGCTGATCTTGGCCACATAGTAGCTGTCCACGATGTTGTACAGGGACGAGACCATCATGGAGAGCACCATGGGCAGGGACATGGACAGGACAAGGGGTAAAATTGGTTTCGTTTTCATGAAGGTTTGCTGCATATGGGATTCCTCTTTTTTGCTGTGATGACGAAGAAAAAAAGCTATATTTCCCCTTGTTTATCTCACCCACAAGGAAAAATATAGCTTTCG
>HHCFC01400__coassemble_1295_pt1 | contig 34566 bp, 32 predicted proteins | sample HHCFC01400__metabat2_high_PE_029 | metagenome-assembled genome bin HHCFC01400
GGTTGTTGTACGCAATTTTGCGCCTTTGTCAGGAGGCTTGTTTTATTATGCTTAATCTGACAAAACAACAACTTTTCGCGGCGTCGCCCTTTGGGGTGGGGCCTGGTTGTTGTACGCAATTTTGCGCCTTTGTCAGGAGGCTTGTTTTATTATGCTTAAAAAGAATATTCGTTTGCTCTACCTGCTCTGTTTTTTGCAGGGCATGGTTTTTTACGGGCCGATTGCCACCCTCTACCGCCAGGCGCGGGGGGTGACCATTGGGCAGATTACCTTGATTGAAAGCATCAATCTGGGTCTGAGCCTGTTGTTGGAGATCCCCTGGGGTGTGGTGGCGGACAAGATCGGTTACAAGCGGACCTTTGTGTTTTGCACCTGGCTCTATTTCGCTTCCAAACTGGTGTTCTGGCAGGCGGAGGGGTTCGGCTGGTTTCTGGCCGAACGGCTGATGCTGAGCGTGGTGATCGCCGGGCTCTCGGGGGTGGACAGCACCATCCTTTATCTCTCCTGCGGGCGGCCGGGGACGCCCGGTGCCCTGGACAGTCAGAAAGCTTTCGGCGTTTGGGACAGCATGGGCACCGCCGGGCTGCTTTTTGCCTCGGTGGTCTTTTCGGTTTGGGTGAAGGAAAATTATTCTCTGGCTGCTTTTTTAACGGTCCTGAGCTACGGTGCGGCGGCCTTGCTGGCTCTGGGGATCGAGGATGTAAAAGCCCCGGCCCCCTCCGACGAGGAAACTACCGAAGGATTCGGGAACGTATGGAAAGAGATCTTCCAAAACCGCAGCCTGATCCTCTTTCTGGCGGCGGGTGCCCTGCTGGGAGAAACCCATCAGACCATCACCGTCTTTCTCAACCAGCTGCAATACGAGGCCTGCGGTATGACCAGCGGAGTGATTGGTCTGGTCTACATTGCGGCCACTCTGTTGGGGATGGCCGGGCAGTATTCTTCCGAAGCAACTCATAAACTGGGGCTGCCCCGAGCGCTTTTCGGGTTCAGTGGATGCGCTGCTGCCGCCTGTCTGGTGCTGGCCTTCACCCGCTCGGCCGGGGTGTCGGTGGGGGCCATCCTGCTGCTGCGGCTCTCCCACAGCCTGTTGCTGCCCCTGCGGATGCAGATTCAAAACCAGAGCATCCAGACCAAAAACCGCGCCACGGCCCTGAGTGTGCAGACCATCTTCACTGACGGGATCGCCGTGGGCACCAATCTGGCCTTTGGCCAGCTGGCTGAGCGGACCCTGCCGGGGGCTTTCCTCTTCGGGGCGGGGATCTCAGGGCTGTCGGTGGTTCTGCTGGCGGTATGGTACCGCGCTCATCGCCGCAGGACTCGGGCGGCTCAGTAATCTGCCGGACAATTATGTTTCGATTTACAGGCAGAAAACCCATCTGAGAGAGTGGTTTTCTGCTTTTCTTTTTCCCCGGGCAGATTGAAAAGAGACAAATTCATCACTTTCCCATTGACACGCTCGTCTCATGGTGATATATTTATCTCACAAAGTGATAAATATATCTCTTTTTGGAGGCGTGTTCCTATGAAAAGCAAGCAAGCAAAAATTTTTGCAGTCCTGGGCGGAGTTTGTGCTCTCGCCATGGCGGTGTCGGTCTGGTATTCGGTCCGCTTCAACGGCGGGCGGCTGGTGGAACCCATGGACTTCTCGTCCTATGCCTTCCGCCCCCAGGATCTGCCCATGATCCTCTCCCTCTCAGCCCTGACTCTCTACATCCTGTGTCTCGCGGGGTGGTGTCTGCGGGCGGCATTTAACACCCGCCGCCGGGCCGAAGCAGCCCATACCACCCGTGCCCTCAACCCAAAGCTGGGCTTTTTGGGGCTGTTTGGCTTTCTGGGGTTCGGGGCCTTTTGGACCTACCCAAGGGATGGGAGCATCTTCCCGGTGGTGTTCTTTGTCTTTTTCGGGTTCTTTGGCTTTTTCTACGAGGGCAAAATGTCCAACACCCTGATGGATGAACGGTACCAGGAAAACAAACAAAAAGCCTCGGCCCGGGCGGACGCCCTGGCCCTCCGGCTCATCCTGATTTTTACGGTGATTCTGCCCCAGGGGCGGCTTTTGGGCAGCATGGAGCGTGCCCTGGTGGTTTATCTTGGGCTGGTCTGCCTGACCTTGGCGCTGGATCTTTTTCTGGGTGAATACCTGCTCTACCGCTACGACCACGACGAACTTACGGGCGAAAGCGAGGGCTGACCCATGCCGGAATTTGAATGCAGGCTGAAAACTTTCCGCCAGCAAAAAGGGCTGACCCAGGAGCAACTGGCTGCCCTGGTGGGGGTTCGGCGGGAAACCATCATGCGGTTGGAAAAGGCCCAGTATAACCCCTCCCTCAAGCTGGCGGTGGACCTCTCCCGGGCAGTGGGGGCCCCCATCGAGGAGATTTTTATTTTTGAATAAGATAAACCGCAGAAAGGAGAAGGTTATGCTCCAATCTCATCCGATCCAGGAACAGGAAAAGCCTTTGATCTGTGCCTGGACTTATCCCGGCGAGTATGCCGTCTACAATCTGCCAACCTATGAGGAAATGAAAGATCGGGGCATCGGTTTTTGCAGCCCTGAGCGGGAAAAGAATTTCTCCACCTATTTTGAAGGCGGGGAGCTGGTGGGCTTCACCAACCTTTTGGAGGAACCCAACGAAGTATTTCTCGGTGTGGGGGTCCGGCCCGACTGCTGCGGTCAGGGCCTGGGGCAAAAGATTGTCCAGATGGCCGCTGCCCGGGCAGCCGAACTTTATCCCGGCAAGACACTTTATCTGGAAGTTCGGACCTGGAACCAGCGGGCCATCCGCTGTTACGAAAAAGCTGGTTTTGTGCGGCAAGGTGCACCCTTTAAACAAAAGACTCTGAGCGGTGAAGGCCTTTTTTATCGGATGATTCTGGCCCGTTAAAATACAAAAAGAATCCGTGCTGTCCTGTTCGGGCGCACGGATTTTCTTTTGGATCAGAGGGGTCAGCCCAGTTCTTCCCGGCTGGCGGCAAGGGCTGCGGCAATCACCTGATCCATATCGTAATATCGATATTCCCCCAACCGCCCCCCAAAGCGCACTCGGGGTTCTGCGGCGGCCAATTCCTGATACTCGGCCCGAAGGGCTTCATTTTTAATGTTGTTCACCGGGTAATAGGGCTCGGCCCCCGGCTGCCATGCAGCGCTGTATTCCCGGCTTATGACCGTTTTATCCAGCTCAGCCCCATCGGCCCCCCGGCCAAACTGGAACCACTTGTGCTCGATGATCCGGGTCCAGGGGGTCTCCCGGTCGGTGTAGTTGACCACCGCGTTCCCCTGGTAATTGGTCTGGGGCAGAACCTCCTCCTCAAAGGTGAGAGAGCGGTATTCAAGGCTGCCCAGCCGGTACCCAAAGTAGGCATCCAGCGGGCCGGTATAAATCACCCGCTTTGCCAGGATGTCCAGCCAGGGCTTACAGGCCAGGTAATCCACCCCCAGCCGCACCTCGGCCCCCGCCAGCATCCGGGCGATCAAGGCAGTATACCCCTCCTCCGGCACCCCCTGGTACCGGGCATCGAAATAGTCGTTGTCATAGGTCAGCCGGACCGGCAGACGCCGGATGATAAAGGGCGGCAGCTCCCGGCAGGGGCAGCCCCACTGCTTTTCGGTGTAGCCCTGGACCAGCTTTTCGTAGAGGTCCCGGCCCACCAGGGCAATGGCCTGTTCTTCCAGGTTGCAGGGCTCGCCGGTGATCTCCCGGCGCTGAACCTCCAGCTTGGCCTGGGCCTGTTGGGGACTGACAGTCCCCCACATCTGATAAAAAGTATACATGTTAAAGGGCAGCGAATAGAGCTCCCCTTTGTAATTGGCCACCGGGCGGTTGACAAACCGGTTGAACCGGGCGAAACGGGTGATATAGTCCCAGATTTCCGGGTCGTTGGTGTGGAAAATGTGGGCGCCGTATTTGTGGACGGTGATCCCCTCCACCTGTTGGGTGTAGAGGTTGCCCCCGATTTGGGGGCGCTTTTCCACCACCAGGACTCGTTTTCCCTGCTCCATAGCCTGCTGGGCAAAAACGGCCCCATAGAGCCCCGCGCCCACCACCAGATAATCGTACAGCATTGTTTGTTCCTTTCTCTCCCCGTTCAATAGATTTGGAGGGGGAATTTGTACTTTCGCAGCAGAGCGGTGATCCCCACGGCCGCCAGGGCCGAGCCTGCCACCCGCAGTCCATAGAGGACCGCCGCCCCTGCCTCGGACCCGAAGAAGGCCGGGCCGCCCAGCTGCCAGGCCCCATACAAAACCAGATAGTTCACCGGATCGGCCCAGAGGTAAAGCCCGAAGGTGTACCCCGCCCAGCGCCGGGCCCTCTCCCCCACCCCCCGGCTGCGGGCCAGCCGGGCCGCCAGCTCCCAGACCCAGAGAGTGCCCAGCAGCGGCAGGAGGGAAACTTCCAGCAGCCAGCCGCCCCAGGGCAGCCGCTCCACCGCCACCCAGGCCCCGAAAAAGAGGACGGTTTCGAGGTGGAGCAATCCCCGCCCGAACCTCCTCCGCAGACGGCGGGTCACCGGGTCCATCCAACGGCCGAGCCAGAACCAGAAAAGATATTTAAAGGGGTTGCCCGCCGGGGTCCAGGGACGAAAATACCGCCAAAACACTAACCCCGCCAGAAAGGCCAGAGCCGCCAGCCCGAACTGCCGGGCCGGGCTCTGGATCCGGGTGACCAGGAGATGATCCAATAGAAAGACCAGGAACAGCGCCTCCAAAAACCAGAGATAGACCCCCTCGGGGAAAAAGATCTGCACAAGAGCCGCCCCCAGCGGGTGGGCCTGGCCTGCGTAATAACCTGACACCCACTTGAGGGGAATGTTCCAGGCCAGCCAGACAAAACAGAGGGGCACCAGCAGCCGCCGGGCTTTGGCCGCCGCAAGCCGCCCGAGGGAAGGATATTTTCCCCGGCGCAGTTCCAGGGCGAACACCGCCCCCGAAAGGCAGAAATAGGCCGGCATATGGAACGCATAGATCCAGCTCGAAAGCCCGGATATCACCCCATGGAACACGGTATCCCGCCCCAGCAGCCCGCCGTAATCCACCCCGCCGAAAGTTGTCTCCAGGGTGTAAAAGCTGCCGTGGCCCAGCACCACCAGCGCCGCCAGAATCACACGGAGAACATCCAACTCCACCCGGCGTTTTTCCATCCGATCTTTCTCCTTTCAGAGCGAATTATTTTCCCGGCAGGCGGGTTTTCCGGCGGAGCAAAGCCAAGAGCTCCAGGGCCAGAGGTTCCCGGGCCGCCAGATGCACCAGACTATAGCTGCCGAAAAAGAGGCCCGCCGACAACGCCAGGGCAAAAAACGGGGGCAATTCCAGGGCTTTGACCCAGATCGAGGCCAGACACCCGGCCCCCAGCGCCCCGGCCAGTCGCGCCAGGGGCAGCCGGACCGAAGCCAGCTGATCCCGGAGGGCCCGGCGCTGGATGGCCCAGACCACCGTCTCCGCCAACAGGGTGCCCAGGGCCGCCCCCACCGAGGAAAGCCCTGGAATCAGCAAAAAGTTTGCCGCCAGATTTACCGCCGCCCCCGCCAGCTCAGAGCGGAGCACCGCCTTCTCCCGCCCCAGAGGCACCAGCATCTGCAATCCCATCACGTTGGTCAGCCCCACCAGCACCAGCACCGGCAGGATGATCTGCATGGGCAGCACCGCGGCGGCGTAGGCCCCACCGGAGAGAAAGAGAATCGATTCCCGGGCGAACAGGATAAAGTAGACAGCCAGCGGAGGCGCCGCCAGCCAGACGAAGCGGAGACCCTTGGCGGCCATCTGTTCAAACTGATCCCGGCGCCCCTGCTGGATGTAATAAGCCGCCCGGGGCAGCAGCACCACCCCCAGGGAGGTGACGACGCTGACCAAAATGGATTTGATCTTGACCGCCGCGTGATAGTAACCCACCTCCCGGTCGGTCTGGAGAAACCCCAGCATGACGGTATCCAACTGGGTGTAGAGGGTGGTGGCGCAGGACATGGCGAAAAACACACCCACCGGCCCCAGGTGCCGCCCCAGATGATAGTCCCCCACCGGCCGCAGCCCCACAAATCGCCGGGTGTTGAGAAGGTTCAAAACACTGGAACCGGACAGGGCGATCAGACTCACCGCGCCGTATACCAGAACATCTTCCGGGCGGTGGACCAGGGCAAAGACCGCCCCCAGGCCCACCACTTTAAAGAAGATGGACCGGGCGGCGATGTAGGCGTACTGTTCCAGGGCCTTATAGAGCCACTCCATCCCGATAGCGTTGAAAAGGATGGTCAGGCTCATGATAAAATACAGCTCCCGTTCAGCCCGCAGTTTGGGCACCGCCCATACCAGGGCGAAAAGTGCCCCATAGGCCGCCGCGCTCATGATGAGGTTGAGCAAGGTCAGCTCCTGCACCGTCCGGGTTAGCTCGGTTTTCCGGTCTCGGAGGGCGGCGCAGACCCGGATGCCATAGGTGGGGATGCCCAGCTGGGCAAAGATGGCAAAATAGGACACCAGCGAACTGGCAAAGGAGACCTTGCCCATTCCCTCCGGCCCCAGGACCCGGGATACATAGGGGAAGCTAACCAGCGGGAAAAGCAGCGAGGAGGCGGTCAGCACCGCATTCATGAAGAAATTCCACTTGAGGGATTTGGGTTTTTCCGCCATAAAATTCACCGCCCCGCCGCCGGGGGCCCGGCTTTGGCCCGATAGTCCAGCAGGGCGCAGAACAGGGCCATTACAAAAAACTGGTCGTGGATATACCAGTGAATATCAATGAAAATCGTCATCAGCATGTACAGCGGGAAGAGCAGAAACAGATAATGATTCTGTTGGCGATAGATCCGCCACCCTTTGCGCAGCATCACGCTCCAAAGAGCCGCCACCCAGAGCACCCCCAGTACTCCATAAGAATAGAGGATGGAGAATACCCCGCCGTCGGCGAAGACGAACGCCCCCCAGTTGAGGTAGGTACGGTACGGGGTGGAGGCATAGGCATAAGCCATCTCGGAGGAAACCCACCCCGAGCCCAAAAGCCACCGGGCCCGGGAATTTTCCAGAATAAAATCGATCAGAACGCCCCGGACACTCAGGGAGCGGTCGCCGCTCAAGAGATAGACGACGCTCTGCTGCAAAAAGTCGGAACTGCGGTAAAGCAGCCAGGCGCAGACCACTGCGGCCAGAAAGAGCGCCGTCTTTTTGGCTGAGACCTTTCGCCAGAGAAGAAAGCCCGCAAAGCTCGCCAGCAGCATCCCGCCCAGGGTGGAGCGGAACTGCTGGACAAAGGTCACCTCGAAAAGCACCGCCGCCATCAGCCCCAGAGAGAGCAGACGCCGCCGGCCATTGAAAAAATTATTGAGGGCCCAAAAGTAGGCCAGCACCATCAACATCACCGGGAAATAATACCGGATCATCCCCAGCCGTTTGGTGGTGGGGATATAGGTGAAACTCACCTGCCCTGCCAGCAGGGACTGGGCAATGCCGATGCCCACCTGCACCACCGCAAGAAAGACAAAGCCCCCGATCAGGGCAGGATAGACCGAAGGGTGGCGCCTGAGGGCGTACTGAAAGACAAAAAAGGCCAGGCCGTAGATCCACCACTGCATCTGCCCATAGAGCGAATGGAGAAAGGACGCGTCCCCATAGCGGGCCACCTCCACCAGGGAGGCCATCACGGAAAGGCCCAAAGGAGCCGCCATTAAAAGGGTGAGAGCACTTTTTTCCAGCCGGAGCTTCCGGGCCCAGAAGATGACATAACCTGCCATCCCGAGCACCAGCCCATAGGCCAGGTAGTTATAAAAAGAATGTTCCGGGGCCAGATAGAGCAGATTTTGGCTCAGGATATAGACGGCCATCAGGGCCGCCGTCAAGAGCCCCGGTTTTTGAATTCGTAGTTCCATGGTTTTCCCCGTTCCGTGCCGCATTTACAGGCGCTGGCGCCGTGCGTCAAAGGCGGCACGATTGTATCTGCCGAGCCCATAGGCCCATAGGCCGCCCAGGACGGCCCGGAGTTTACGGCCCCGGTACTTCACCCCGGGACGCAGGAGCACCCGCCCGCACTCCCGCAGCGCATCGGCGCAGAACCGCCGGGCGGCGGGCCTGCCCTCGTAGGCGGACTTGTTAAGGAGGGTATTGCGGTAAAAATAGGTGTATAAGCCGATCCGGGCCGGATTATTCTCGGTGAGGACCGACAGCTTTTTGGTTTCAAAACGTTTGTGCAGCACCCGGCTTTGGCCCGTGAGATAGGCGGGGCCATAGTACCGGGTCAGCCGCAGGGTGTATTCGGTGTCGTCCCCCCAGAGAAAATACCAGTCCAGGGGCAACCCCACCGCCTGGACCGCCTGGGCCCGGACCAGCAGGGAGACAAAGGTGGCGGACTGGATCTTGACCCGCTGCTGCTGGAGACCGAAATACCAGTCCGGGTAGCCGTTGACGGTAGGGGTCAGGTCCAGGGCGGGCAGGTTCATGGGCTCGCCCCCCGGGCCAAACACCGTGCTGGCCAGAAAGCTGGTTTTCTCCCCCGCTTCTTCGGCGGCGGCACAGAGCCCCGCCAGGGCGTCCGGGGCGGGGATGGTGTCGTCGTCCATCAGCCAGATCCAGTCGCAATGGGGCCAGGCCCGGCGAATTCCCTCACAGAAGCCACCCGCCCCGCCGGTGTTCCGGTCCAGCCGCTCATATTGTATGAGGGGCTGGCAAAAGGGCCCGCCCGGGGCGAAGAGTGCGGGGGTGCCGTCGGTGCTGGCGTTGTCCAGCACCAGAACCCGGTCCGGCCGTCGGGTCTGGCTCAGCACCGCCTCGAGGCACTCGCAGAGAAGCGCGCGCCGGTTGTAGGTGACAATCAGTGCATAAACGGTCAATGGTTTTCTCCTTTCGGCAGGCGTTGTGTCAGACCTCAATCCGCCCGCTCCGGCCCAGAATTCTCCGCCCAAAGAGCTTGACGGTGCGAATCAGGGTATAGCCGGGCCGCCGGACCAGAGCCCGGGCGGTAAAGCAGCAGAACGCGCCGGGGCGGCCCTCCGCCAGCGCTGCGGCCTGGAGCCCCAGGGCATGCTCGGCGTACACGGCGGCCCGCTGGGCCGGGCCCAGGGCGGCGAGCTCGAGGCGGTATTTTTCGAGATACTGGCGCTTGGTCTTTTGAAAAGCCTCGAGACTTGGGCGGTTTGTCCCCAGCTCGTGCTTGGTCAAGAGAATTTCCGGCAGGGCCAAAAGACTATACCGACGGAAATACCGCACCAGAAATTCATAGTCCTGGTGCCGCCGGAAGTTCTCGTCGAAGCCCCCCAGTTCCCGCACTACCCGGGCCCGTAGAAAGAGGTTTGAACCCGAGGACAGAGGGAAAGCCGCCGCCAACGTCTCAGCCAGAAAATTGCCGCTTTTGATGTGGGTACGGCGGCGAACCAGCCGCCCGCCCTGCCGGATCTCGCAGCCTGTATATACCCCGGCCCAGGGGTCCGGTGCCCCTTCCAGAGCGGCGAGGCAGCGTTCCAGCCGCTGAGGGGCGTATTCGTCGTCACTGTCCAGAAAGGCGATGTACTCCCCGGCTGCCCGGGCGATGCCGGTGTTCCGGGCCGCTGCGCCGTTCCGGTTCCGGTCGTGCTGGAGATAACAAATCCGGCTGTCCTCTCGATAAGCCGCCATCGCCGCCTCGGTACTGCGGCGGGCCTCGGTCGCTGGATCGTTGTCGTCTACCACGATCAGCTCCCAGTGGGGGTAGCTCTGTTGCAACACGCTCTCGATGCTCCGGGGGAGGAATGCCGGGTCCCCGTAGGTGGGCAGAATCACCGAAACTTTGGGTCTCATTTCCCGCCTCCTTCTCCCCGCAGCAGCTGCCGCCCCCGCTTGAGGGCCTGCCAGCTGCCCATCACCGGGCGGCTGTGCTTGAGTCGGATCACCGGCGCCCGCCAGCAGTTCCGGCGAATGTAGGGGTCGAGAAATTCCCGACGGATCGCCGGATCTGCCGCGTCGCAGTACCGCCACCAGTGTTCCGCCATGGGGAACCGCCGGCTCAGCCAGGGCTTTTGGGGCTGGGCATAGTGGACCACCGCCGGGGCCCGGTAAGCTGCCCGGACTCGGGCTTCTTCCTCCCGGGACAATAACCCCGGAGGGAGGGTGTCGGGGCCGTTGAGGGGGCAGACGTTATATTTCCGCGGGGCATGGGCGATGCCGCCGGCACAGAGGGCGTTTAAAATATCCTGATCCTGATAGGGGTAGTTTTGCGCTACCCGCTCGAGGAACCGGGGCACAAGATCATCCCGCCGCATCTTTTCCAGGTTACACACCAGCACCCCGGCGTTGATGTACCCATCCAAATTTTCCAGCCCCAGGAGAGCCGCGTGGCGGGCCCGGGCAGGGCCCTTCAGCCCGGGCAGAGCCGGGTTGCCCGCCACCACTCCCGCCAGATAGGAATCTTCCGGCAAGGAGAGGTAAAGCCCGGTCAAATCCTCTTCCACCACCAGATCGGCGTCGAGGTAGAGGCACCGGCCCCACTGGGGCAAAAGCTCGGGCAGCAAGAGCCGGTAATAGGTGGCGGGAGTGATATAGGAAATCTGCATTTTGGCGTTCTCGAACTGCTCCCGCATTTCGATCCATTCCACCCGGCAGCGGCCCGGGCACCCCAGCGAAGAGAGCAGCCGCCGCCCGGACTCCGGTAGCCCCGCCGGGATCATAAAATAAAGAACCAGTTCTGTTTCCGGGCGGGTATTCTGCACCAGCGAAAAGGCCGCCACATAAGCAGGAACGAGATAATTTTCATCGGCCGCAAAAACGACCGGCAGGGTCAAAGACTTCATTCCCGGCTCCTTTCCGAGGGGTTTTGGGGGATAAGTTTGCGGTAAAGGGCCTGATACTCCCGGCTCATCCGCTGGGCGCTGAAACAGGTCCGGGCCACCTGGCCAGCCCTCCGGCCCATTTCAGCCCGGTCGGCGCGCAGCACCCGATCCATGGCGGCGGCCAGCTGATCCGGCCGCCCCAGAGGGTAAAGCCAGCCGCAGCCGGGGTCAGGGGCCAGGGCCTCTCTGTGCTGAGGGATATCCGACGCCAGGACCGGCAAGCCGCAGGCCATGGCTTCCAGCACGCCGTTGGGCAGCCCCTCGGAACGGCTGGTGGTCAGATAAATGTCCGACGCCCGGAGATAGTCGCTGACGTTGGTCACCCGGCCTGGGAACAGCACCCCTTCGGCCTCGCCGAAGATTCGGCGCAGAGGTTCCAGGTCCGGGCCATCCCCCAGCAGCACCAGCGCCGCCCCGGCCCGGCCTTCCATCTTTAAAAATCCTTCGATGGCCTCCTGCTGGTTTTTCCGCTGGATGAAGCCGCCCCCATAGACAAACAAAACCTTCTCTTTCGGCAGGCCCAGCCGGGCCCGGAGGGCGGTGCGGTCCGGCCCGGCCTCGGGCCAAAGTCCCAGTTCCACCCCGTTGCAGATGCAGGGAAAATCCAGCCCGCAGCGGGTGCGGTAGATTTGGCGCAGGCTCTCGGAGCAGACCACAAAGGGCTCCCCTCGGGCCGCCTGACGCCGGATCAGTCTCAGATCCAGCCGGGCCAGGGCCGGGCCAATCCATCTGCCGTACTGGTCGGGGTAGTCTGCGGGGCAGTCGTTTCGCAGGGTGGTCAGGTGCACCCCCTGCCGCCAGCCCAGGGTCATCCGGTAAGGGGGCATCCCCACAGCGTGGACGATGTCCGGTCCCAACTGGCGGAGAATCCGCCCCACCGCCCGTCGACCCTGGAGGATCGACTGCACCCGGCTCAGCCCCGCCGAAAAAATGGGCACCCCCAGGGCCCTGTATTCTTCCAGCAGAGTGTTGTCCGGCTCCTCGGGCCAGAGGGTGACGAGAAACGGCTCAAATGCCCCCCGGTCCAGGTAGCGCAGAAGGTTGAGGGTCTGCTGGATGGGCCCCGTCTTTTTGCAGTTGGTAACCACATAGGCCAGCTTGATTTTTCTCATGGCCAGACCTCTCACTGGGGGAACAAGCCGCGCACCAGTGCGTCCAGTTCCCGGTTAAATCGTCGGTTATTCCGGGGTATCTCCCCCGCTGCGGCCCCGGCCAGGGTGTCATACCGGGCCAGCACCTCCCCCAGGCGGTCCACCTCCTCCACCGGGAGAATCAGCCCCATCCGCCGGGAGACCTCCCGGGCGAACTCCACCTGATGGTCGTTGACGTGCTCCCCGTATTGCTTTTTCCGGGGCACCACCACCGGGGTTTTGCCCATCTGGAGAGGGAGCATAAAGCTGGCCGGGCCGCCATGGGTCACGACGATCCGCGCCCGGGACATCTGTTCCACCATCTGCCGGTAGGGCAGCATCCTGGCCCACCCGCAGGCCTTGGGCTGATAATCCGAGCAGCCGGTCTGGAGGAATACTTCTTCCTGAATTGCGCCCTGCCGGCGCAGTTCATCCACCGCCCGGAGCAGCCGGTCAAAGGGCTGCTCATGGGTGCCTACTGTCACAAAGATCATGGGTTTTGCCCTCCTATCCTCAGAAAATACTGCCCAAGCATTTCGCCCGGGGATAAACCCGGGTCTGTTCCTCCCACTGGACAATGAACTGGTCTGCAATCGGGTAAACCAGCCGCCCGGTCAGGGTCGGTTTATGAATCCGATCGAACACCTCAACATAGATCAGCTTTGCCCCCAGCAGCTTGCCCAGGTAAAAAAACGGCACTGCCACCGCCGCTCCGCTGGAAACAATCAGGTCCGGTTTTTCCCGCCGGAGCACCCGCCAGGCCAGCCAGGTATTTTTTAAAAGGGCTTTCAGGCTGCGGTTGGTCGGGTAATAACAGGGGTACATCCGCTCTCCCTCCAAGAGGCTGCGGGCATCCTCTTTATCAAAGGTCACCCAAAACCGTTCCCGGTCGCCCCAAAGGGGCCGCAGCAAATAGAGATGGGCCAGGTGGCCGCCGGAAGACCCCACCATACAGAGTTTCATCTTTCTCTCCTCCTCAATCCCGCAGGAACACATCCCGCGTATAGACTTTTTCCCGGATATCGTCCAGGCAGCGGTCATAGCGGTTGGCCACCACGGCATGACTGCGCCGTTTAAACTCGGCCAGATCGTTTACCACCGGACTGCCGAAAAAAGTCTCCCCATCGGGCAGGGTGGGTTCATAAACAATCACGGCGGCGCCCCGGGCCTTCACCCGTTTCATGACCCCCTGGATGCTGCTCTGGCGGAAATTATCGCTGTTGGTTTTCATAGTCAGGCGATAGACTCCGATCACAATTTCTTTCTCCCGGGCGCCGGTCCAGCCATCGCCGGTCTGTTCAAAGCCCGCCAGCTGGAGCACCCGGTCGGCGATATAGTCCTTGCGGGTGCGGTTGGATTCCACGATGGCCTCGATGAGATTTTCCGGCACGTCGGCGTAGTTGGCCAAAAGCTGTTTTGTATCTTTGGGCAGGCAATAGCCGCCATAGCCAAAACTGGGGTTATTGTAGTGGGCGCCAATCCGGGGGTCGAGGCAGACCCCCTCCACAATCTGGCGGGTGTCCAGCCCTTTCAGTTCGGCATAGGTATCCAGCTCATTGAAGTAACTCACCCGGAGGGCCAGGTAGGTGTTGGCAAAGAGTTTCACCGCCTCGGCCTCCGAGTAGCCCATCAGCAGGGTTTCCACCTCCGGTTCCAGGGCACCCTCCTGCAAGAGGGCCGCAAACTCCCGGGCCGCCGCTATGAGGGGCTCATCCGAAAGATTGGCCCCCACAATGATCCGGCTGGGATGAAGATTATCGTAGAGGGCTTTGCTCTCCCGCAGAAATTCGGGGCTGAACAGAATCTTGCAGCCGTATTTTTCCCGCAGCTGGGCGGTGAACCCCACCGGCACCGTGGATTTGATGACCAGAACCGTCTCCGGGTTCGCGGCCAGGGCCTGGCCCACCACCGCCTCCACTGCTGAGGTGTCGAAAAAGTTCTTTTTGCTGTCGTAATTGGTGGGGGCGGCAATCACCACAAATTCGGCGTCCCGGTAGGCCGCCGCCCCGTCCAGGATAGCCGTCAGGTCCAGGTCTTTCTCGGCCAGATACCGCTCGATGTATTCGTCCTGAATCGGCGAGCGCCGGTGGTTGATCTGGCGGACCTTCTCAGGCAGAAGGTCCACTGCCGTCACAGAATTGTGCTGGGCCAGCAGCACCGCCAGGGACAGGCCCACATAACCTGTGCCCGCAATCGCAATTTTTCGGTTCATCCGTTCTCCCTCCGGGTCTTGGGGCGGGGTATTAAGCTCCGTACCGCCGGAACACCGCCGCCGCTGTTTTCAGGATCAGCTTCCAGTCGGTCCAGAAGCTTTGTTCCTGTATGTATTTGAGATCGAGCTCCATCCATCGGGCAAAGCTCAGCTCATTTCGCCCAGGCTGTACCTGCCAGTAACAGGTCAGGCCCGGGGTCACATAGAGCCGCTGCCGCTCATACCGGGTGTACTGTTCCACCTCCCGGGGCAGCGCCGGGCGGGGCCCCACAAAACTCATCTCGCCTTTCAGGATATTGATCAGCTGGGGCAGCTCGTCGATGCTGGTACTCCGGATCCAGCGCCCCACCCGGGTGATCCGGGGGTCGTGTTTCATCTTGAACACCGGGCCATCCATCTCGTTCTGGTCCAAAAGACTCTCCAGCCGGGCTTCGGCGTCCGGGACCATGGAGCGGAACTTCCAGAGCCGGAAGAGCCGCCCGTCCCGGCCCACCCGCTGCTGGACAAACAAAGGGCTGGCCCCGGGGCTGTCCAGCCAGATCGCCAGAGCCACCGCCCCCAAAAACGGCGAGAGCAGAACCAGCGCCGCCAGCGCAAGAACCACATCCTGCACCCGGCGGCACACCCGGTAGAACCGCCGCTTTTGCCGAAGCTCCGCCGGGTCAAACCAGTAAATATGGGTGGTTCTCTCCCCCGGAGCCGTCCGTTCCGGCCCGGACTCGGCCAGCGCGGCGTTAAAATCGGCCTTTGGCCGGGACCGAACCCACATTCTGATGGATCGCATAAGAATCTCCCTCCCTATTCCCGCCGAATCCACGTACAAAAAAGGAAGGCTGCTCTCCTTGGCGTTTTACACGTTCGGAAAGCAGCCTTTTGGTATCCCTGGTTTATCCTGGATGGATCGGTGCAGCTACCAGAGAGCGGCTGCTCTTATTCCCCCAGAAAACGCGATCGGATGGGGTTAAGCCTGCGTACGGGTCATGAGCATGACAGGGCCGGAGGTGGTCACCGACAGGTAGACCACGCCGTCCACCACCCGGACCGGAACGATGCGGGAGTTGCCGGCACGATCCCAGCAGATGGCGACCATCTGGACGCCGTCCGCCACGCCGGGCACAGCGATGGCCACATCCACACTGCCGTTGGCGGCGATCACGCCGGCCGCACCCGCCGAGGCCGCAATATCGTACAGGGCCAGCGGGGTGTAGGCGTCCGCCGGGGCGCCCACGGTGGCGTCAAAAGCCGCCGCTGCGGCGGGGGCGGTAGCTGCCAGCAGCTGGCTCACCGAGGGGGCGGCGTTGACCTGGTTGTACAGGCTGTTCAGCTGTCCGTTGGCCGCATAGGACAGGCCGCTGGAAGTGGCGGCGCCCGCCATCTGCTCGGCGGTCAGGCCGGGGTTCGCCACGTTGAGGGCGGCATTGGCGGCCAGAGTCTGGGACAGCGGCGTCACCTGGATGATGGCATCCTGAGAGCTCTCCACCTGGACGGCAGAACCGGTAGCCGGGTCCACCGCAGGGGCCGAGGAGACCGACACCGTAGAGCCTGCCGGGGTGGTGATGACGGGGTGCGCCACCCCCACCTCGTTCTGGGTGCGGCTGGGGTACCACTCGGCTGCGAGGGCCTGGCCCCCCAGCGCCGCCATGGCCGCCGCCAGCGAGACGCTGGCCAGACCGATTACAAACTTTTTGTTCATCTGTTACTTACCTCCATTGGTAGTTGGTTTATTGTGCGAATGACCATAGCCGTAGCCATAATCACTGCTACCATAATAACGGTGGTAGTACGCATTGGAGCGGCTGCCCACGTCCGCCCGGTTCAGCACCACCCCCAGAAGGGGGCTCTCGGTGCGCCGGAGCAGCTGAGCCGAATTTTCCACCAGCTTGCGGGGGGTGCTCCCGCTGCGTACCACAAGAACACTGCCGTGGCAATGCCGCGCAATGGTCAGCGCGTCCGCCACCCGCCCCAAGGGCGGAGTGTCCAGCAGAATGTAGGAAAACTGGCCGGCACATTCCTCCACCATCCGGGAGAAATTGTCGCTCTCCAACAGGATGGTGGGGTTAGCGATGGTAGAGGCCACCGGGATCATATAGCCATTGGGGACATTGGTCTTGTAAATAACCTCCTCCAGGCTGGCTTGGCCGGCCAGATAATGGGCCCCGCCGATGAGTTTCTGGCCCGAAGTGCCGTGGATGCCGTACTTCCGGCGCATCTCCGAGTTTCGGAAATCGCAGTCGATCAGAAGGGTTTTCACCCCTACCTCGGCCATCATCTTCCACAGATGAAGGGTCAGAAAGCTCTTGCCCTCGTTGGGCACGCTGCTGGTCATCATGACGATTTTGATCCCGCCGCCGCAAAAACCCAGATTGATACGAAGTTGGTTGAGGGCCTCCGTCACCCCGAAGGGCAGCTCCCCCAGCTGCTTGATTTCCAGCTCTTTCATGTCGTTTCCTTTCTGTTTGGCCCAGCGGGCTTTTTGGCTTTGGGGGCAGCCGGGCCGCTGCCCGCTTCAGGGACGGTGGCCAGCGGCTGGACGCCAAAATACTTGACGATATCATCCGGCGTCACAAAGGTGTCGTTGAGCAGCTGGCGGACAATCAGCACCCCGCAGCAGAGAGCCGCACCCAATACGCCCCCCAGAATGACACTGCGGGCGTAGCTGGGGCTGGCCTTGGTCGTGGGCAGGATGGCCTCCTCCACCAGGTTGGGCTCTTCGGTCTCCATGATCTGGGGCAGGTAGACCCGCGCCAGTTTCACCAGTTCGTTGGCCACATCGGCGGCCTGCTGGGGGTCCGGGCTGGTGACCGTGATTTTCAAAATCCGGGTGTCCGAAGCGTTGGTAATGTCGATTTGATCCGCCAAATCCTCGGTAGTCATTTCCAGGCCGAGGTTCGCCACCACATCCTCCAGAAGGGGGCGGCTGAGCATCAGCTCCTGATAATCGGCGGTCAGCTGGGCGCCGATCTGAAGGTCGGTCAGGTTGACCACCGAGTTGTTGGAGGCCGAGACAATATAGATGCTGGATGTGGCTTTATACAGCGGTGTAATAAAAAACCGGGTGATCCCGAAGGCCAGCACCGCCCCCAGAACCAGGCAGAGGACAATCTGCCGGATATGCCCCCAGAGCAGGTAGAACAGCTCGACCAGGTCGATCTCCTCTTCCTCCTCCGGGCCCCGGGTGTTCCAACCCTGGGGCATCTCGCTGTGGATGGATGGGTTTTCCATAACCAATGTTTCCTCCTGTGTTGGGTTAAATTTCCTGATAGAACAGCTGCAAAATGGTCTGCTGTAAGCTGTCCTCGTTCAGATAATAGGCCCAGTAGCCGTCCTCCACCGTGTTTTCACCCTCGATGGTCAAGAGGGGCAGCTTTTGGTACCGCTGGAGCTTGTCCGCCAGCTGGACCGCCGGGCCCGCCGCAATGTTTGTAATGGCATACTCCGACAGCGCGTCGTAGGCATCTACGGCGAACTCCGGCTTCTGGCGGCGGACCTGGGCCTCAAAGGCCGAGAGAAACTGCCGCTGCCGGTCCATCCGGGCGAGATTTGTCTGGTCGTCCACATATTGGCGGCTGCGGACGTATTCCAGCGCCTGGTCGCCGTTCAGGGTGATGGTTTCGCCCTCGATCAAAGTGGGGTCGATGGCCGAAAAATCCGAGGTAACGGTGAGGGGCACCCCGCCCACCAGATCCACCAGAATCCCGATGCCGCCCATATTCAGGGCAAAATATCCGTCGATGTCCTGGCCGCCCAGTAACATGGACACCGCCAGGACATTGTTTTCGCAGCTCTGCTCCCGGCCGTTGCCATAGGCGTGGGCCAGGGCCAGCTGCTGGCGGATGGTGTAGGGTACCGTACCCATCATGCTGAGCACCGGTACTTCCACCATGCTGTCCCGGTTGAACTGGAGCATCTGCCAGGTCTGGGCCTCGTGGTCCAGCACCAGCAAAATCTGAGTGTCGGCCTGGCCCCCCGCGATGTAGCTCTCGGTGCCCACGGCTTTGCCCATCACGTCAATGCCAAGAAAAAGATAGCTCTCCACCTTGGATTTTTGCCGGTAGGTTTTGCCGCTGTATGTAAGTTCCTTTTGGGCGACAGGCCGGCGGTGGTCGCTGCCCGTGCCGGTGGGGCTGGTCTCTGCCCCCTGGGCGTTCTCCCAGACCTGGAGGCCGTAAGCTCCACCCCCCAGAGCCGCCAGAACCAGGGCCGCCGCCCCCGCCGCCTTGCAGAAATCCCGGCGGCTGATCCGCTTTTTCTCATACCCGCTCATGAGACAGCCTCCCCGACGGGGGCGATCAGCTCGGCGGCGTTTTGGTCCATCCGAGCCAGAAAAGCCTCTCCCAGTTTTTGCATGACAACGGTTCTCCCTTCGTTCAGGTTGGGGGGCCTCAGGCCCAGGTTATGGCAGTCGCTGGCCAAAAGGGGCCGCCGGGCCTGGCGCAGAAGCTCCAGGGCCAGCTTCCGGCTGCGCCAGTGGAGCAGCGCCGAGGCGTTGACCTGCCAGCCGATGTCCAGCTGCCCCAGCTGGGCCAGCTTTTCCCGGTTGGACCGACTGGAGCCAAACCGCTCGGGGTGGGCCAGAATCACCCCAAACCCCCGGTCCAGCACCAGGGCGGCCACTTCTTCCAGCTGGAAGTCGTTCCATTCGGCAAAGGGCATCTCCAACAGGAGCGTCCGGCTTTCCCCGATGCAGAGCCGGTCCAGCCCCGGGCACTCGCTGATGCCGGAGAAAAAGGCCACCTCCGCCGCCGGGATCACCCGGGGCAATTCCGGGCTCAGCAGAGGCCCCAGCCGCTCCAGAGCTCGGGCCCTGCGCTGGCAGAATCGTTCGATGGAGTTCTGCCGCCGGTAATAGTGGGAGCTGGCGCAGATGGCCTTAACCCCCTGCCCCGCCTCAAGTCGGAGCATGGCGGCCGAAGTTTCCGGGTCGGGACTGCCGTCGTCCATTCCGGGCAAAATATGGGTATGTAGATCCAGCACAGCGGCTGCCCTCCTTTCGTTTCAAGATACCTCCATCTTTAAAATGGAAGTACCTCTTTTTGGCAAACAAAAAGCCCCCCGTCTGGAAAACGGAGGGTTTGAATGGAGATCGGCCCCGGTTTTGGGGCGAGGTCAGCGCCGGAAAAGGCTTTTTGCGGCCAGGGCTGCCCCCAAAAAGAGGCATCGGCGGCAGAGGGTTGGTTGGTTCTTTGCAAGGTTAAGTGGTCAGATAAGTGGTCCAAACTTACAGGGGGCCCAGAGCCCCCGGAAAACCGGGAGGAATAACCAATGGCAAGACACGGCGAAAACATCCGCAAACGCAAAGACGGCCGGTGGGAGGGCCGCTATATCAAAGGCAAGGACAGCGACGGGAAAACCCACTGGGGTTATCTCTACGGCCGGGAATACGCCCAGGTCAAACAGGCGCTGATCCAAAAGAAAGCCGAGAGCAGCTACTACCTGCTCAACGGCCGGGACCCCACTTTTTCCATGCTGGCATGCCACTGGCTGCGCTCCATGGAGCAGGGGGTCAAACCCTCCACTGCGGCCCACTACCGCTACACATTGGAGCGGTATCTGCTGCCGGTCCTTGGTCGGTACCGGGTCTCCGAGCTGGACGAGGACACCCTGGAACAGGGGCTTTTGGCCGTCTTCCGCCCGGAGGACGGGAGCCACCGGCCTTTGGGCGCCGCCATGGCCCGGGAATGTCTGGTGCTGACCCGGCGGATCTGCAAATACGGCGCCCACCTGCGGTATATGCGGCCGGTGGAAATCGTCGTGCGGCTGCCCCGGCCCATCCCCCGGGCCACCCAGCCCCTGAACCAGAAGGAACAAACCCGGCTGGAAGCCTCGATCCTGGCCCGGCCCACCGCCCGGGGGCTGGGGCTGCTGCTCTGCATGCAGCTGGGGCTGCGGATCGGCGAGGTCTGCGGCCTGCAATGGCGGGACATCGACCTGAAAGTCGGGGTGCTTTCGGTGCGCCGGACGGTGCAGCGGATCTGCTGCGGCGGGGGCAAAACCCGGGTGATTCTGCAAAGCCCCAAAACCCCTTCCTCCCGCCGGGAGATCCCTCTGCCCCGCCCCCTGCTGGAAAGTCTGAATGCTCTTGCCAAAACCCAGGGGGGCAGCGGGTGGTTTCTATCCGGCCGGGCAGAGAAACCGGTAGAGCCCCGCAGCTACCGCAAGAGCATCAAAGCCCTGCTGAAAAAAGCAAAGGTGCGCCTGGTGCATCCCCACATGCTCCGGCACACCTTCGCCACCTTCTGTGTCCAGAAGGGCTGCGATCTGAAAACTTTGAGTGAGCTGATGGGCCACGCCGACGCCAGCATCACGCTCCGAAAATACGTCCACACCACCCTGGAACGGAAACGAAAAGAGCTGAACCGGATCTACCCGGCGATGCGGGTGAAAACCGTTCAGCTCGAATAAAAAGGGTCAATAAAGGGGCAGCCCCGCCGGAAAAGGCGGGCCGCCCCTAAGAAAAACCGGCCCGGCCCTCCATTTTAAAGATGGAGGCACCCATCGGCCCGTCTATGCTGGCGCACCGGCGGCCCCGGCAGAGCGGACGCCCGCTGCCCCGGAACCCGGCCTCCCAGGCCAACTTATACCGCATTTAACCGTGCGCAGAACGCCGTCAAAAACCGCGCTGCGCACTGGGCAGTAAGATGATATCATGCACCGGTTTGGCTTGTCAATTGGTTTGGCTTATTTGTCAGATATTGTCATGACCGCGTTCTCCCCCGCCTCGGCGAAAAGCCGGGCCTGGAGCGCGTCGATCTGCTCGAAGGTATACAGCCGGTTCAAAGCCTCCACCAGCTCCTTTTTGGACAAGCGGGGCGGCAGCCCCAGGGCGGAGAGCAGTTTCGCCTTTCGTCCGGCGGAGCCCGCCGTCCCCGACAGGCCCCACTCGTACAGATCGGTATAAGTAATCTGGCGGCCCTCCAGGCGGGGAGGAGCATCCCCGGCCTCGGGGCCCAGAGCCTCCCGCAGGGAGCGGAGAATCTGCTCGTCCGGCACCCCTTCGACCCCCAAAAGCCCCTCTTTGCCGGGCTGGGCCTTCCGTTTTTCTTTGCCCTGGATGGCTGGAACATAGGCCTGGACCACATGCTCCGCCCCCACCAGGTTGGTGATGTAGTTGCGGATCCGGAACCCCGCCACGTCCGAGTCGGTGAGAAGAATCAGGCCGTTCTTTTTCGCCAAAGCCTTAAACAGCTGCTGCCGTTTTTTATCCGAATAAATCCCGAACCCATCGGTCAGCAGGATCATGGCGTCGGTCAGCCGGGCCAGCCGGGCTGCGTCGTATTTGCCCTCCACGATCAGGACACGATCGGTGTGCAGTCTCTCGTTCATCGTCCGCTCCCCGCCAGGGCCAGGCGGCAGAGGGCTGTTTCCAGCAGAATCTGCGCCGAAACCGGCTGGCTTTTTAAAGATTCATCCAGCTCCGCCAGGATCTCAAGGCACTGTTCCAGCTGGCCGAGGCTGTAATGGGCCGCCGTCTGGGCCGACCGCTTGAGCCGGTAATCGCTGCCTTTGTAGCCGAAATCCTTGAATACGGCGCTGTAATTTTTGCCCTTCTGCTGGCCGAGTTTCACCCGATAGAGATCCACATAGCTGCCGATCATGGCCGCAGTGATGGCGATGGGCTCCTGTTGCAGCCGCAGAAGGGTCTGGAGCTTTTTGCAGGCCCCCGAGGCATTTTTGGCGTTCACCATCCGGATCATCTCAAAGACATCCGCTTCCAGGCTGACGGTGCCCATCTCGGCCACCATGGAAGCGGTGACGGTGCCATACCCCGCCAGAGCGCAGAGTTTGTCCACCTCATTTTCCAGCAAAAAAAGCTCCTCACCGCACCGCTCCAGCAGGGCGTCGGCGGCGTTCTGGGCCAGGGAAGCCCCCTGGGCCGCCGCCCGCTCCATCAGCATGGCCTTGAGCTCGTAGGGCTTGGGCTTGGCCAATTCCTCCACGTAGCCCAGTTTTTTGCAGTGGGCGATCAGCTTCTGGGCCCGTTTGGAAAGTTTTAGCTTGCCCCACTCCGGCTCGAAGGTGCTGCACAGCACCAGCACCGCATTTTCGGCGCTGGCGATGGTGTCGCAGAGGGCGTCCAGATCCTTGTCGCTGTACGATGCGGGGTCCAATTCGGGCAGAAGCACCACCCGCTTTGTCCCGAAAAAGGAGATGGTGCCCGCCGCCATGATGATCTGCTCGATTTCCGGCGCGGCGCCGTCCAGGGTGGTCACCTCTTCGGCGTCCTCCGCCAACAGACGGCAGACCGTCCGGCCCGCCTGGCGGACCAGATAGGCCTCGGTGGAATAAAAATAGTACACCGGGCAGCCTTTGGCCGCCACTTGGCGCAGCTTCTTTTCGTCCGGCATCCTTTCGCCTCCCCTCTCCGTTTATGGATATGATACCACAGCGGCCCGGCTTTTGCCAGCCCGGAGCTAGCTCAGCCGCCAGCCGCCCCCTGGGCGGAGGGATAAGGTCTGGTCCAGCCAAGCCTCCCCCGCCTCGGTCATCCAGGAATAATCCTCCCGCAGGGTCAGAACTTCGTCCCAAGTGAAGGCGTCGGGCGCCGAGGCCGAGGCCAGCAGAACATCTGCGTGGACCGGCCGGGCCAATTCAAAGTCCCCGCTGACCGCCACCAGGCTGCGGCCTCCCGCCATCAGCCGGACCCCACAGCCCGCATGGGTGCGGAACACCTCTACCCCGATCCCGCCGCAGCGGTATTTTTCGGTATTGTAGTCGGCCATATCAGCCACAGTGAGGCTTTGTTCTGCCTCCAGAGTACAGGGCGTTTCGGGGGAAAGACGGAGGTCCACCACTAAGGCGATCTGTTCCACTCCGTCCCGGGCGAGGCGATTTTCTACGGCGGTTTGGCCGCTGGTGCCGCCCCGATAGAGTACCACCGCCTGGTCGTTTTGGGTCAGAACCACCGATGGGGCCGTACTGCTGCCCACCAGAGTCACCTTGATGATATCCCGTTCCAGGGCGTTGCCTGTCAAAATTCCCACCGACGCCACCAGCAGGATCACCGGCAGGGCCAGCCGAAGCCGCACCCGCCAGCGGTAGGCCAGCAGACATAGCCCAATCAAGACCAGACAGAGAAACGCCGCATACCCGGTCTCAAAATAAATCTGCGCCCCGGGCCAGGTTTCCACCCACCGGGCCCAGCCGTTGAGCAGCCAGACCAGCAGCCCCGCCCCAAAAGAAAATACCATCTGAAGCGGCCGCAAAAAGGGCAGAAGCCCCGTGATAGCGGCGCCGATGCCCAGCAGAAGAATGGGCTGAACCATCCAGAGCACCGCCACGCTGGACACCAGAGCATACAGGCTGGTACTCATCCCCCGCAGCACCAGCACCGGGAAGGTGGCCGCCGAAGCACAGACCGAAATACAGGCGGATTCCCACACCACTCCAGCGATACGCCCCCGCCACTGCCGGAGGGTGCTGGGCTGCGGTCGGTTTTTTCGAAGAGCCTGGCGTTTCATCCGGGCGGCGCGGCTCCGGCGGACCACTTCCGCACCAGCCAGGGTTCCCAGCACCGCGGCAAAGGAGAGTTCAAAGCCCACATCGCAGACGGCGTAGCTGTTGGGCAGCGTGATCCAGAGCCCCGCAATGGCCAGGGAGGTGAGGGCATCCGCCGGGGCAAAGAGCCAGACCCCCAGGGCACTGATCCAGATGGAAATCCCTGCCCGGAGGACCGACGGCGTAAAACCGGTGATCCCCACCAGCAAAATGGCTATCCCCGCCGACGCCACCGACCGCAGACGGCTGCGCCAGAGTTTGCGGGGACGGGCAGCGCTGGCGCGGCCTGCAAACAGCCCGCCGCAGAGGATGGTGGCGTGCATACCGCTGACCACCAGCACATGGGAGAGCCCCGCCGCCCGGTAGGAGGCGTTCAGCTCCGAAGAAAGGTGACCGCGGTCCCCCACCACCATGGCGGCCAGCACACCACCGGTGTCCTCGTCGAGGAAGCGGCGCACCGCCCCGCTGAGGGCCTGCTGCCATCGGTAAGCCCGGGTGCGGAAGCTATCGTCCTGCCCGGTGACCACAAAGCCGCTCTCATATTCCGCCGAAAAGGCCAGGCCGTCGGCATAGTAGTCCAGTCGATCCATCCGGGCCGGGATTTCCAGCCAGAACTCCGCCCGGATGAGATCCCCCACCGAGCAGGTGGGCAGATCGTTGCATTGGCAACGGAATTCCACCGCCTCGCCTTCTGCCTGTTCCACCCGGAGCAGAGCGCTCACCCGGCCATCCCCATAGGCGGGCTCTATTTGTTCCACACAGGCCGATAGCTGCACCAGGCGCCCCGCATAGCGTTGGTTCAGTTTTTCCAGCTCGTTCTGGGTACGGGCCAGCAGGGCCAAGCCAACCACCGCCCCCGCCAGCAGCACGATTGCGCCGCCCCGGGCCGGGCGGCAGGCAACCCCCGCCGCCAGACTCAGGCATACAAAGAAAGCCGCAAACGGCCAAAACACCGTCTGCGGCAAAAATATGGCAGCAATCTGTGCGCCCAGCAGCCCAGCGCAGAGCACACAAAGCGGCCTTCTCATCGCATCAGTGGAAGAACAGGGGCAGCGGCTCGAGGAAGATGATGTCGTCGCGCTTGGCGGCATCGCCCTCAGCCAGGACTGCCGCCTGGCCCACGATCTCACACTGAGTATGCTCGGCCAGGTTGTCCAGCGCCTTGAGGGAACCGCCGGTGGAGATCACGTCGTCCACCACCAGAACCCGTTTGCCCTTCATGGAGTCCAGCTCCTTGCGGTCGATGACAAGCCGCTGCTTGCCCTCGGTGGTGATGGACTGATCCTCCACAATCACCGGGTCGTGCATATACAGCTTGACGTTCTTGCGGGCACAGACATAGGGCTTGCCGCTCTGGCGGCTCATCTCATGGGCCAGGGGGATGCCCTTGGCCTCAGCGGTCAGCAGCACGTCGAACTCGGGGCACTTTTTCAGCAGTGCTTCGGCGGCGGCCACCGTCAGCTCGGCATCGCCCAGCATGATAAAGGCCGCAATATCCAGGTGGTCGTTCACCTTGCAGATGGTCAGCTCACGGGTCAGGCCCGCAACGTTCAGGGTATAGGTTTCAGCCATTGATAGCCTCTCCTTCTGTCACTCGGTTTGTGATTTCTGTCGGGGCAGGGCGATCAGCCCGGAGGCCAGGCCAGGCTGCGCTTGGCCAGCACATGGAAGTGCAGGTGTTTCACACTCTGGCCGCCGTCCTCGCCCACATTGGACACCACCCGGTAGCCGCCCTCACAGCCCAGCTCGCCGCACAGGCGGGCGATCACTGCGAAGATGTGGCCCAGCAGAGCGCCGTCGGCCTCGGTCAGGGCAGCCGCCGACTCAATGTGCTTCTTGGGGATGACCAGAAAGTGGACCGGCGCCTGGGGATCGATGTCGTAGAACGCCAGCAGCTGATCGTCTTCATACAGCTTGTTGGAGGGGATCTCCCCTGCTGCAATCTTGCAGAACAGACAATCGTTCATGGGATTCGCTCCTTTCGTCCGAAATTAAACCAAATCCAAAACAGCCCGGCGGCCCCAGCGTCCCCCGCCAGGGCGCCGCACTGCATTTACGGGAAAATCGGCCGAACTCAGGCCATCTGCTGGGCTACCACGCCGCCCACAGCGTTCAGAGCCTCGTCGATCTTGTTGGGATCCTTGAGGCCGGCCATAGCGAAGTCCGGCTTGCCGCCGCCCTTGCCGCCGGCGATGGCAGACAGCTCCTTGACCAGGGCACCCGCCTTGAGGCCCTTCTCCTGGGCCAGCTTGTTCACGGTGACGGCCATGGTGATCTTGCCGTCGGCGCTGCCCACCAAGACCGCAACCAGGGGTTTGACCGCCCGCTCACGGATGGCGTCGCACATACCCCGCAGGGTGTCGCCGCTGGTGCCGGAGAAGAAGGCGGAAACGATCTTGATGCCGTTGATCTCCTCGGCGGAGTCGAACAGCTGCTGCACCTTGGCGCTGGCGATCTGGGCTTTCAGGTTCTCCAGCTCGCGGCCCATGGCCTTGTTCTCGGCCATGACGTCCTCGGCGCGGGCCACCACATCGGCCACATTGTTGGCCTTGAGGGTGCCGGCGGTCTGGCGGAGGGTCATCTCGATGCCATTGGCGCGGGCCAGCAGGTTCTTGCCGGTGACGGCCTCGATGCGGCGGATGCCGGCTGCCACAGAGGATTCGCTGACGATCTTGAAGCCGCCGATCTGGGCGGTGTTCTTGACATGGGTGCCGCCACAGAACTCGGTGGACCAGCCTTCCACATCCACAACCCGGACGATCTCGCCGTACTTCTCACCAAACAGGGCCATGGCGCCCAGCTTCTTGGCCTCGGCGATGGGCATGGTGCGGACCTGGACATCCATCGCCTCAAAGATCTTGTCGTTGACGATCTTCTCCACCTGAGCCAGCTCCTCGGGAGTCACGGCGCTGAAGTGGGTAAAATCGAAGTGGGTAACCTGGGCGTCCTGATAAGAACCAGCCTGGTGGACGTGGTCGCCCAGAACCTCCCGCAGAGCCGCCTGCATCAGGTGGGTGGCGGTGTGGTTGCGGGCAATGGCCATCCGGTACTCAGAATCCACCTGGGCGGTCAGAACGTCGCCCACCCGGACATAGCCGCTCTCCAGCACACAGGTGTGGACGAAGTAGCCCTTGGGGGTCTTCTTGACATCCAGAACCCGCAGGGTGCAGGACTCGCCGGTCAGAACGCCATGGTCGGCTGCCTGGCCGCCCATCTCAGCGTAGAAGGGGGTCTTGTCCAGCACCACCAGCACGCCCTCTTTGGCCTGGTCGTCGGTGGAGATGGCGTCGGTCAGGGTCTCCTCATCGGACAGGGCCACCACGGTGCCCTCCTCGGTCAGGGACTCATAGCCGGTAAAGACGGTGGGGGCAGCGGTCAGCTCGCCGAACAGGTCGGCGCTCCAGCCGGAAATATTCTTCTTGAGGCGCTCGGCGCGGGCCCGCTCCTTCTGCTTGGCCATCTCGGCGTGGAAGCCCTCTTCGTCCACCTGCAGGCCCTGCTCGGCCGCGATCTCGCGGGTCAGGTCCAGGGGGAAGCCGAAGGTATCGTTCAGCTTAAAGGCATCCAGGCCGCTGAGCAGGTTCTGGTGAGCCTTCTCCAGGCTGTCGATCAGGTTGGTGAGGATGTTCATGCCGGCGTCGATGGTGCGGGCGAAGTTGGCCTCCTCGGTGCCGATGACCTTCTTGATATAAGCGTCATGCTCCCGCAGCTCGGGATAAGCCGACTCGCTGGACTGGATGACGGTCTCCACCAGATCCACCAGGAAGGGGCGCTGGATGCCCAGCATCCGGCCGTGGCGGGCAGCGCGGCGGAGCAGACGGCGCAGCACGTAGCCGCGGCCCTCGTTGGAGGGCAGAATGCCGTCCGACACCATGAAGGTGCAGCTGCGGATGTGGTCGGTGATGACGCGGATGGAGATGTCCACCTTCTCATCCTGCTTGTAGGTCTTACCGGAGATGGCCTCCACATGGTGCAGAACGCTCTGGACGGTGTCCACCTCGAACAGGTTGCCCACGCCCTGCATCACGCAGGCCAGACGCTCCAGGCCCATGCCGGTATCGATGTTGGGGCGGGGCAGCCGCTCATAGTGGCCCTTGCCGTCCGAATCGAACTGGCTGAAGACGTTGTTCCAGATCTCCATATAGCGGTCGCAGTCGCAGCCCACGCCGCAGGTCGGCTTGCCGCAGCCGTACTCGGGGCCGCGGTCGAAGTAGATCTCAGAGCAGGGGCCGCACGGGCCGGAGCCGTGCTCCCAGAAGTTGTCCTCTTTGCCCAGACGGACCATGTGGCTCTCGGGCACGCCCACCTTCTTGGTCCAGATGTCGTAGGCCTCGTCGTCCTCCTGGTAGACCGAGACAAACAGCCGGTCCTTGGGGATGGCCATCCAGTCCTCGCTGGTCAAAAACTCCCAAGCCCAGGGAATGGCCTCCTCTTTAAAGTAATCCTGGAAGGAGAAGTTGCCCAGCATCTCGAAGAAGGTGCCGTGGCGGGCGGTGATGCCCACCCGCTCGATGTCGGGGGTGCGGATGCACTTCTGGCAGGTGGTCACCCGATGACGGGGCGGCTCCTCCTGGCCCAGGAACCATTTCTTCATGGGGGCCATGCCGCTGTTGATCAGCAGCAGGCTGGGGTCGTTTTTCGGGACGAGCGGGAAGCTGTCCAGGCGCAGATGGCCCTTGCCCTCAAAGAAGGTAAGGTACTTTTCGCGCAGTTCATTCAAACCGGTCCATTGCATAGATGTTATTCTCTCCTCAATTCCCCTGCCGTGCCGTTCACAGCACGGCGGTATTTTTCTGACAGCCCCGCTCAAACGCAAAACAGCCCCCGCCCCAATCGAGGGACGAAGGCTGTGATAAGCTCCGTGGTACCACCCAACTTGCAGAGAAAGCGCACCTTCTCTGCCGCTTTGCCGCGATAACGCCGCGCTGCGTCCGGCTTATCTCGCCGGAAGCTCGAGGGTGGCTTGGGACCTACGCATACCGGGGAGCCTTTCAGCCCCTTGCGGGGGCTCCCTCTCTGGGCGGCTGGTTGCAGACCCTGACCCTTTCTTAGCTGCTGTCATGATTCGACTGATTGCGCCGGACCGCATAGCCCAGCACACAGTATAGATTATAACATTTTCAAGCGCCTTGTCAACACTTTGACGCAAAAAGCGGCGCGCGGGGCTCAAAATTCCAGGGGCGGGCTGATCTCATTGCGGCGCTGGGCCTGGACGATGCAGTCCTTGTCCGGCACCACATCCGCCGCCCCCAGGGTGGTGAACACCGTCTGAAGGGCCAGCGCGGGGGTGTTATTATCCTGGGAGAGGTGGCAAAGGGCAAACCGTTTGCACCCCTCCTGAACCAGTTCCAGAAGTTTTGCCGAACACTCGTCGTTGGAGAGATGCCCCCGGGCACTCTCGATCCGGGCCCGCAGATAATAGGGGTAGGGCCCGGTGCGGAGCATATGCAGGTCGTAGTTGCTCTCCAGCGCCACCAGGTCGCAGCCGGACAGGGCTTCATGTACAGCGGGGGTCAGGGTGCCCAGGTCGGTGGCGATGCTCATGGTCTTGCCGTCCGGGGTGTGAATGCGGTAACCCACGCAGGGCACGTCGTGACTGGTGGGGAACGTCTGGACTCCGAAAGCGCCGATGTCTTCTTCCCGGCCGCCCAGGGAATAGAGCGGGCAGGAAGCCGGGACAACGCCGTTCGATTCCAGCATATCCACGGTATCCGCCGATCCATAGACCGGCAGCGGATATTTCTTCAAAAAGGTGGTCAGACCCTTGACGTGGTCGCTGTGCTCGTGGGTGATCAGGATACCGTCGCAGTCGCTGACGGACAGATCCAGAGCCTTGAGGGCAGCAGAGGTGGTGCGAACCCCCTTGCCCATATCCACCAAAAGATACCGCTGGCCGCAGCGCACCACGCTGCAGTTGCCGGACGAGCCGGAATAAAGTGAGATAAATTCTGCCATGGGCCCCGGGCCTCTCCTTTCTCGACAGGAAAAGAGCCGCACCCGGTTCGATGCGGCTCCTTTGGGTTCATTTAAAAGATGGATTACAGCGCCTGTTCCATCGTCACAGGCACACGCTCCACTTTACGGATATCGGCTCCCAGGCCGCGCAGCTTCTCCACGATATCCTCGTAGCCGCGCTCGATGTGGCTGATCTCCTCGATCTCGCTGGTGCCCTCGGCCATCAGGGCGGCCACTACCATAGCGGCGCCGGCCCGCAGGTCGCTGGCGTGGAGGGGGGCGGGCTGGAGCTTCTCCACCCCTTCAAAAACGGCCACCTGGCCGTCCACCTGGACGTTGGCGCCCATCTTGCGCAGCTCGTCCACATAGCGGAAACGGTTATCCCAGATGCCCTCGGTGATGGTGCTGGTGCCCTGGGCCACACTGAGCAGCACGCCCATCAGGGGCTGCATATCGGTGGGGAAACCCGGGTGGGGCATGGTGTTGATCTTGAGGGGCTGGATGGGCCCGGTACGACGAACCCGGACGGCGTCGTCGAACTCCTCCACCTCGGCCCCGGCGCGGCGCAATTTGGCCGTGATGGGCTCCAGGTGCTTGGGGGTGACATTCTTGACCAGGACATCGCCGCCGGTGGCCGCTGCGGCCACCATATAGCTGCCGGCCTCGATCTGGTCGGGGATGATGCTGTAATTGCAGCCGTGCATGGACTCCACGCCCTGCACCTTGATGACGTCGGTGCCGGCACCGCGGACGTCCGCGCCGCACATGTTCAGGAAGTTGGCCAGATCCACCACATGGGGCTCCTTGGCGCAGTTCTCCAGAACCGTCTGACCCTTGGCCATGACGGCGGACAGCATGGCGTTCATGGTAGAGCCCACGCTGACCTTATCAAAGAAGATCCGTGCGCCGTTGAGCTCGGTGGCCCGGACGGTAATCATGCCGTAGTCCACGCTGTCCTGGGCGCCCAGGGCGCTGAACGCCTTCAGGTGCTGGTCGATGGGACGGGGGCCCAGGTTGCAGCCGCCGGGCATGGCCACCTGCGCCCGGCCGAACCGGGACAAAAGCGCCCCCAGGAAGTAGTAGCTGGCCCGCATCTGCCGGGACAGGTCGTCCGGCACATTGGTGCCCACCAGATGGGTGGTATCAATCTCATAGGTGTTTTTGCTCAGCATCCGCACTTTGGCGCCCAGCGCGCTGAGAATATTGAGGCTGACGGATACATCGCTGATATTCGGCAGGTTTTCGATCACGCAGACATCCGCTGCCAGGATGGTGGCCGGCAGGATGGCCACCGCCGCATTTTTTGCACCCGAAATCGAAACTTCGCCGTACAAGGGCTTACCGCCCGTAATCACAAATTTTTCCAAAACAATGCTCTCCTTCATGGGTCCGCAAATTCCAGATAACGTCCCACGCCGCAAAAGCGGGCAGCACAAGCTCCGCCCTCTCTCAACGGCTCACCTTATTATACACAACTTCCCTGAAAAAGCAAAGGCTGGGTTTCACCGTCCTCCTTATTTTCTGTTTTGCCCAGATTTTTTCGCGACATGCGGCATTTTTCTTATTTTTTTAACAGGCTCGACGCAGGATCTACACCTTTACCAGATGCGGTCCTCGCTGCGGGACTCCTTGATCCAGCCCAGCTGATAGGCGGTCACCAGCTGTTTGAGGTCGTGAACCCGCTCCCGCAGAGCCTCGCCCTCATCGATATCTTCCACGAGAATCCGCCGGTTTTCCGTCTCCACGATGTTTTTCCGGGAAATAATATCCAGGTTTTCCGAGATGGCTTTTTCGGCGCTGACAAAGGGCTGATGGGTCCGCAGAGACATGCTCCGGCTGGAATACACCAGGGTATACCCGGCGATGCCGGTTTTTTCGTGGTAGGCCCGACAGAAACCGCCGTCGATCACCAACAGCCGTCCCCCGCCCTTGATGGGGCTCTCGCCGTTTTTCTCCTGGACCGGGACATGGCCGTTCACAATATGGCAGCTGCCCGGCAGACCGAACTCGGCCAGAATCCGGCGGCAGACCGCCTCGTCGTTGTACCACTTATAATAGGGGTCCTTGGTTTCGGTGTGGGTGGATTTGTCGGCCACATAGAGCCGCTCGAAGGTGGTCATGGCGCTGCGGCCAAAGAGAGGGGACATCTTGCCGCACCAGAGATACCACAGAAAATCCTGTCCGTTCCGGCGCTCGGCGCTGCCCTCGGGGGCGTAATAACCCCGCCGGGCCCGGGCGTCGCAGTAATCCATCAGGGCCCGGCCCGAGTAGTTCCGCCCCTCGAACCGCTCCACCGCGAAGGTGCCCTTTTCGGTCATGGGCACCACTCCATGGTAGAGCAGGTTGCCGTTTTCGATGTGGTAGACGCTGCCCTTGGCGTAAAGGAATCCCACGTGCTGCTGGAGCTTTTCGCTCTCCCGGAAGGAGCGCACCAGCCGTTCCAGCACCATCTCTTCGTCCTCGTTCAGGGCGGTGGGGTCGGCTGGGTCTACGGTAGGGAAAGAAGTATCCCGCAGGGGGTAGTCTTTCCCTGCGATGTTGACCGTCCCCTTTTCCCAGTTGATCCGGCGCAGATAGTCCCGCCCGGCCATCTTGAAGTCGGGGTTCCGGTCGATGACCCGGCACTCCACCTTGAACATCAAAATTGAGATGGCCTTGTGCATCACGGCACAGCGGTGGAGCATCCCCTCGGTATAGGGGCCCCGGGCGGCGTCGGTGTGGGGCATCCAGATGGACAGGTCGTCCTGGCCGTAGTAGTACTCCGCCATCCGCTGCAAATGCCGCAGGTTGATGCCATAGCAGTCCTCCAGCATCCCGTGGTTATGGTAGGCCAGGGTGGTCTTAAGTACCGTACAGGCACAGATGGCGCTGCCGGCCGCCGCCCCCATCCAGACCACGTCATGGTTGCCCCACTGGATATCCACACTGTGGTGACGCATCAGCCGGTCCAGGATGATATCGGGGTGGGGCCCGCGGTCAAACAAATCGCCCACAATATGGAGTTTATCCACCGCCAGCCGTTTGATCAGCTCACACAGCCGGATGATGAAGGCATCCCCCCGGCCATTCTCGATAATGCTGCCCACGATCTGACCGTAGTAGAGTTCCTTATCGTGGTCCTCGAAATGGGCGTGGAGCAGCTCGTCCATAATGTAACCGCAGCTGGCGGGCAGGCACCGCCGGACGTGGGAGCGGGTGTGCTTGGAGGAAACCAGCCGGCAGATCTCAATCAGCTGAAAAAGGGTCTCGGTGTACCACTGGTCCAGCCCGTCCTCGTCCGCCCAGCGGGCTTTGAGCTGGGGGAGCTTTTCGGCGGGGTAGTAGATCAGGGTAGCCAACTCGGCCCGAGCCTCCTCGGGCAGGGTGTCCCCCAGCACGATATCCACCTTTTCCCGGATGACCCCCGAGGCGGAGTTGAGGATGTGGACAAAAGCCTCGTGTTCCCCGTGGAGGTCGCTCATAAAATGTTCGGTGCCCTTGGGCAGTTTCATCAGTGCCTGGGTGCTGATGATCTCGCTGGCCGCTGCCGCCTGGGAGGGATAATCCCGGGCAAGCAGGCTGAGAAATTTGAGATTGTCCCGAATCTCGTCGGTTTCGGTGCGCATAGGCTCTCCTCCTCTGGGATACAGACCGGGGCATTTTGCATCCAAGTTATTTTGAAAATAGTATAACACGTCCCGGGCAAAAAATGGTATAATTTTCTTATCCACTTTCCCATCAATTTTTTACAAAGGACTTTATGCAATATGTCAGAAACCCTTTCTTTTACTCCCCCTGCCCATTGTGAACTCTGCCCTCGCCGCTGCGGCGCCAACCGCGCCGCCGGGCAGGCCGGTTATTGTGGGGCGGGCGGCACCCTGAAAGCCGCCCGGGCCGCCCTCCATTTCTGGGAGGAGCCCTGCATCAGCGGCACTCGGGGCAGCGGCACCGTCTTTTTCTCGGGCTGTACCCTGCGGTGCTGCTACTGCCAGAACTACCCCATCAGCGCTGAAGGGCTGGGGCGGGAGATCACCGTCCCCCGCCTGGCGGAAATTTTCCTGGATTTGCAGCGTCAGGGCGCCCACAACATTAACCTCGTGACCCCGGGGCAGTGGCGGCCCTGGATCACGGCGGCTCTCGATCTTGCACGGGCTCAGGGTCTGAAACTCCCCATTGTCTGCAACACCGGCGGCTATGAGACGGTGGAGAGCGTGGCCGCCTGGCAGGGGTACATCGACATCTGGCTGGCCGATTTGAAATACTTCTCCCCCGCCCTTTCGACGGAACTCTCGGCGGCCCCAGATTATTTTTCTGTGGCCAAGGCCGCCATCGAGGCCATGCTGGCCCAGGCGGGCCGCCCGGTCTTTGATGAGGAGGGGATCCTGCAAAAGGGCGTCATCCTGCGGCATCTGGCCCTGCCCGGCCATGTCGACGACAGCTTCGCGGTGCTGGATCAAATGGCCGCCTGGAATGACGCCGACCCAGGGTGCTTTTTGCCCAGCCTGATGAGCCAGTACACCCCCTTCTACAAAGCAGCGGAACACGGCATCGGCCGGCGGATCACCACCTACGAGTACCGCCGGGTGGTCAACTACGCCATGGACAAGGGCCTGACGGCTGGTTATATGCAGCAGAAGAGCAGTGCCAAGGAAGAATACACTCCCGCCTTTGACCTGACCGGAATTTAACGTTCTCGAGAAACCCGTCATATTTCACGAAAAATACAGGTCATCCAAACGATAATTGTCAATTCTGCTTGCAATCATCCGGAATTTCGTTATAATGGATACAAGAGCTTTATCACACGGTTGAATTGCATCCGGTGACACCCGAAAAGGAGGACCACGATGGAACATTATAACCCTCTCTTGGGCAACGGCACCAAGGACCACAAGTTTATCACCTGCGGCGAGATTATGCTCCGGCTGACCCCGCCGAACTACGAAAAGATCCGGATGGCTTCCAGCTTTGAGGCCAGCTACGGCGGCAGCGAGGCCAACATCGCCCTGGCCC
>HHCFC01400__coassemble_1298_pt1 | contig 34211 bp, 27 predicted proteins | sample HHCFC01400__metabat2_high_PE_029 | metagenome-assembled genome bin HHCFC01400
ATTCCATCCCCGACGGACTGACCCGCCGGTTCGGCAAACTGTGCTATGTGGTGGCGGGGGTCTACTTTTTCTTCTCATTGGTGGCCTTTAGCTACCGGATTACCCCCTACGAGTGGGTGCTGTGGTAAAAGAAACGAGGGTTTACATGGGTAAAGTCTACTATTTGGCCTGGCTGACCAGCCCGGGTACAGAAGTAAAAGATTTTTTAATAAGCCCTGCTGGTCAAAATAAAGCTTGGTATATTGCGGGCAAGCTGGCAAAAGCGGTCCCCGGTCTGGAGATTATCTCTCTGGCGGAACGTTCCGCCCGGTGGGGTTTTTTCCCGGCCCAGCGGGTGCTCTGGGGCCAGGGGGCGTACTTCCGCAGTTTCTGGGGGTTCGGCAAACCGGGCCGGGTGACCCGCCGGCTCCACCGGTGGCTGCGGCAGGCCCAGATCCGCCGCTTTTTGGCCGGCCTGGGGCCGGAGGATACGGTGGTGGCCTATCACTCCCTCCTAACCGCCGAGATCCTACTCCGAGCCAAGGCAGCTCGGGGGTTCCGGCTGGTGCTGGAATTGGAGGAAATCTATCAGGATATGACCCCCTGTACTCTCCGGGAGCGGGCAGCGGAGAATTCCATTGCCCAGGCGGCTGACGGGTATCTGCTGGCGGCTCGGTCTTTGACGAAAAAAATCCCGGCGAGGCGGCCCTTTGTGGTGATCAATGGTAACTATATTCTGCCGGAACAAGGGAAATCTGCCATTCCGGCTTCGGATGGCAGGATTCACTGCCTGTACGCGGGGACCTTTGAGCCTGCCAAACAAGGGGCACGGATTGCTATAGAGGCAGCGGAATTTCTGCCCGAAAACTACTGTATGCACATCGGAGGCTATGGCACTCCCCAGCAGGTGGAGGAGGTGCGGGAGCGGATTGCCCAGGTGCAGACCCGCTCCCGGTGTGAGATTCGATACGAGGGGTTCCTCACCGGTGCCCCGTACGAGGCGCTGCTGGCCCGGTGTCAGATCGGGCTGAGTACCCTGGTCCCAAACGAAAAATTTTCCGAGCTCTGTTTCCCCTCCAAAATTTTGGTTTACCTGTCTCACGGACTGAACGTGGTCTCAGGGAATACCCAAGCAGTGCGGGAGTCGGATGTGGGGGATCTCCTGAGCTACTACCAGAGTCAGACTCCCCAGGCGGTGGCGGCGGCCATCCAACAGGTAGAACTGGGCTGCGCTGCCGACCCAAAGCAGCGGCTGCGGGCCCTGGACGAAAAGGCCGGGCGAGAGATCCGGCAGCTGATGGAGCGAGTACAGAATTTGTAATAAAAAACAGGGCGGCTGTTGGGACCGTCCCTGTGGGAGAAACAATGCAAAAAATGGAGATCTTTCAAAAATTCCGGCAGCTTTCCGATAAGGACCGGATTCTCTTTCAGAACATTCTGGGGGCTTTTGCGGTCAAAGGGCTGTCGCTGGTGGTCTCCCTCTTCACCCTGCCGGCCTATATGCGTTTTTTCAAGGATCAGAATGTGTTGGGGGTGTGGTATACTGTTTTGTCGGTGCTGACCTGGGTTCTGAACTTTGACCTGGGGGTGGGCAATGGCCTGCGGAATAAGCTGGCCCTGGCCCTGGCGGTGAACGACCAGGAGCGGGCCCGGCAGGTGATTTCTTCAGCCTATTTTATGATCGGCGGATTGATGCTGGTCCTGACGGCGGCAGGGCTGACCCTGATCCCACTGGCAGACTGGAACGGCTTCTTTAACGTGGAGGCGGACCTGATCTCTGGTGAGACGTTGGCGCAGGTGGTGCGATATGCATTTATCGGGATTGCCCTCCAGTTTTTCCTTCGTCTCATCAGTTCGATCCTCTACGCGCTGCAAAAGTCAGCAGTGAATGATGCGATTTCCCTGGTCACCAGTGTGTTGCTGCTGACCTTTGCGCTGTTGGCCCCGGCCGCCGCCCCCGCCGACAGCCTGAAACTTTTCTCTCTGGGGTATGTGTTTTGTGCCAACCTGCCCCTGGCGGTGGCTACGGTGATGGTGTTTTGGAGGCCGCTGAAAAAATGCCGGCCCGGCCGCCGGTGGGTCAACGTCTCCTGTGCCAAAGGGGTACTCTCTCTGGGGGGAATGTTCTTTTTCTGCCAGATTTTCTATATGGTGATCGCCAATACCAATGAGTTTTTCATTACTCAGTACACCGACCCGACCAACGTGGTGGAGTACCAGATTTACAATAAGCTCTTTACCCTGGTCGGCACCCTTTTTATGCTGGGGCTGACGCCGGTATGGTCGGCGGTGTCTAGGGCGGTGGCCGAGGAGGATTATCTCTGGCTCCGGCGGGTTAAACGGCAGTTACTCTGGCTGACAGCCGCTGCGGCCGCCGCTGAGTTCGCTATCCTGCCATTTTTGCAAATTCTGGTGAATTTATGGCTGGGGCCGGAGGCCATCGCCATCCGATATGACTACGCCCTGATTTTTGCGCTGTTCGGCACAGCCATGATTGCACAGAGCACCGTCTCGGTTATTGCCAACGGCACCGGGCGGATCAAGCTGCAAATGCTCTGCTATGGCCTGGGAGTGGTGGTGAAAGTAGTGGTGATCGACCTGGGCTGTCGCCTTACCGGCGAATGGATCGTGGTGGTGCTGGCCAACGCCCTGGTTCTGCTCCCTTACTGCATCCTCCAGCAGCTCGATCTGACCCGATATATCCGCCGAAAACTCTCGGAAAAACAGGCGGGACCCGCCGGGGTTTAAATGGCCCCCAGGGCCCTTTCAGGAAAGGAATGAAAATACTATGTCTGACTTCAACAATGGAACCCTGCTCATCACTGGCGGCACCGGTTCTTTCGGCTCCACCGTCCTGAAACGGTTTCTGGATTCGGACCTGAAAGAGATCCGAATCTTTTCCCGGGACGAGAAAAAACAGGACGATATGCGCCACAACCTCCAGGCCCAAAATCCCGACCTGGCCCGAAAGGTGAAATTCTATATTGGGGACGTGCGCAGCCCCCAGGCCGTGCGGGACGCCATGTGGGGGGTGGACTATGTTTTCCATGCGGCGGCCCTCAAGCAGGTGCCCAGCTGCGAGTTTTTCCCCATGGAGGCGGTGCGCACCAACATCGAGGGCACCGACAACGTCCTCCACGCGGCAGTGGAAGCGGGGGTCCAGCGGGTGGTCTGTCTATCCACCGACAAAGCGGCCTACCCCATTAACGCCATGGGCATTTCCAAGGCAATGATGGAGCATGTGGTCTACGCCAACGCCCGGGTGGCCGCTGAGCGGGGCGGCACCGTCATCTGCTGCACCCGGTACGGCAACGTTATGTGCAGCCGGGGCAGCGTGATTCCCCTCTTCATTGACCAGATCCGGGCGGGAAGTCCCATTACCATCACCGACCCGGAGATGACCCGGTTCCTCATGAACCTGGACGAGGCGGTGGAGCTGGTGCTCTTCGCTTTCACCCACGGAAAGCCGGGGGATCTGTTCATCCAGAAATCGGATGCGTCCACCATCGGGGACCTGGCCCGGGCGGTGCAGCAGCTGTTTGGGGACACCGGCACTCGGATCATCGGCACCCGCCACGGGGAAAAGCTCTATGAGACCCTCATGACCCGGGAAGAGCGGCTCCGCAGCGAGGATATGGGCCAGTATTTCCGGGTGGCGGCGGACAACCGGGACCTGAACTACGACAAATTTGTGGTGGAGGGCCAGGTGAACACCATGGCGGACGAGGCCTACACCAGCCACAACACCAGCCGGCTGGACGTAGAGGGAACCGTGAAGAAAATTCTCACCGCCGATTATGTGCAGCAGGCGCTGCGGGAGGAGGCCGGGCAATGAGAATACTGGTGACGGGGGCCGGGGGCTTTGTGGGTAAAAACCTTTTGCAGAACCTGCGGGCCATCGCCGAGGGCAAAAACCGCACCCGACCGGGGCTTTTGATCGAGGAAATCATGGAGTATCACCACAGCGACGGTCCGGCCCGGCTGGAGGAATACTGTGCCCGGGCGGACTTTGTCTTTCACCTGGCGGGGGTAAATCGCCCGGAGGACCCGGCGGAGTTTCTCGCTGGCAACCGGGACGCCACCGCCGCCCTGCTGGAGGCCCTGGACCGGCAGAAAAATCCCTGCCCGGTTCTCTTGGCCAGCTCCATCCAGGCCAGCCTGACTGGCCCTTACAGCCAGTCGGAATATGGCCGGAGCAAGCGGGCCGCCGAGGCTCTGGTCTTCGCCCATGCCTCCCGCACCGGGGGGCGGCCTTTGGTATACCGCTTCCCCAACCTGTTCGGAAAATGGGGCCGACCGGGCTACAACAGCGTGGTGGCAACCTTCTGCTACAACATTGCTCGGGGCCTGCCCATTCAGATCCGGGACCCGGAAGCCGAGCTGGAGCTGGTGTACATTGACGATCTGGTGGAGGAGATGCTGGACGCACTGGAAGGGCGGGAACACCGGTGTGAGTGCCGGGGGATGGAAAACCTGCCCGACCCCGCCGGGGCCTATTGCTGTGTGCCGATCTCCCATCGGGTGACTCTGGGGCGGATCGCCGAGCTTTTGAGCCGGTTCGAGGTTCTGCCCCAGACGATCTGGATGCCGGAGATGGGGCCCGACTCCTTCGAGAAAAAGCTCTGCGCCACCTATCTGTCCTACCTGCCCCCTGAGAAAGCCTGTACCCCCCTGCGGATGAACTGCGACGAGCGGGGCAGCTTCACCGAGCTGCTGCGCACCCCCCGCAGCGGCCAGTTCTCGGTGAATGTCTCTCGGCCCGGGGTCACCAAGGGCCAGCACTGGCACAATACCAAGTGGGAGTTTTTTGTGGTGGTGTCGGGCCACGGCCGGGTGCGCCAGCGCCGGCTGGACAGCGGCGAGGTCACCGAGTACGACCTCTCGGGGGAAAAGCTCGAGGCGGTGCGGCTTCTGCCCGGCTATACCCACAGCCTGGTGAACCTGTCCGACACCGAGGATCTGATTACTGTGATGTGGGCCAACGAGCCCTTCGACCCGTCCCGGCCCGATACCTGTTTTGAGCCGGTGTAACCCCGGCAAGTAAAAGGGAGTGGATTGTTTATGCGCAAAATCAAACTTATGACCCTGCTGGGCACCCGGCCCGAGATCATCCGGCTTTCGGCGGTCATCAAGAAATGCGACCAGTATTTTGATCAGATTCTGGTGCATACCGGCCAGAACTATGACTATACTCTCAACGGGATCTTTTTCAAGGACCTGGACCTCCGGGCGCCGGACTATTACCTGGACGCCGTGGGGGCCGATCTGGGCGAGACCATCGGCAACATCATCGCCAAGAGCTACCGGCTGATGCAGGAGCTTCAGCCCGACGCTCTGCTGGTCCTGGGGGATACCAACAGCTGTCTGGCGGCCATCTCGGCCAAGCGGCTGCACATCCCCATTTTTCACATGGAGGCAGGCAACCGCTGCTTTGACGAGTGCCTGCCCGAAGAGACCAATCGCCGGATTGTGGACCACATCGCGGATGTCAACCTCTGCTACTCGGAGCACGCCCGCCGGTACCTCAACGCCGAGGGGGTGGCCCGGGAGCGCACCTATGTCACCGGCAGCCCCATGGCCGAGGTACTCCGGGCCAATCTGCCCGCCGTTGAGCGGTCGGATGTGCTTCAGCGCCTGGGCCTGGCGCCCCGGTACTATATTCTGCTCTCGGCCCACCGGGAGGAGAACATTGACACGGACGAGAATTTCCAGGCACTGTTCAACTCGGTGAATGCCCTGGCCCGGAAATACGACCTGCCCATCCTCTACTCCTGCCACCCCCGCAGCCGCAAACGGCTGGAACAGATGAATTTTAACCTGGACGAGCGGGTCCAGCTCCACGAGCCTCTGGGGTTCCACGACTACAACAACCTTCAGATGAACGCCTACTGTGTGGTGTCCGACTCGGGGACCCTGCCGGAGGAGTCCGCCTTCTTTGCGGGGGCGGGGCATCCCTTCCCGGCAGTCTGCATCCGCACCAGCACCGAGCGGCCCGAAGCTATGGAAAAGGGCTGCTTTATCCTGGCGGGGATTACCCCGGGCGGCGTGGAGCAGGCCGTTCAGATGGCGGTGGAATTGCAGGAGAACGGCGACTTTGGTCTGCCGGTGCCCGATTACACCGAGGATGTCTCGGTCAAGGTAGTGAAGCTGATTCAGAGCTATGTGGGGGTGGTCAATACCATGGTCTGGCGCAAACGCTAAGGAGGCGCGTGCATGAACCAAATCGAGCTGAGCAACCAGACCGTCCTCATCACGGGGGCGGCGGGATTCATCGGGGCAGCCCTGGCGGCCCGTCTGCTGGAGGATGCCCCCGGGCTCCGGGTGGTGGGGCTGGATAACCTCAACCCCTACTACGACGTGCGGATCAAGCAATACCGGCTGGCCGGGCTGCGCTGCCGCCCGGGGTTCGTCTTTGTGGAGGGAGAGCTCAGCGACAAAGTCCTGGTGGATCGGCTGTTTGAGGAGTACCGGCCCGCCCTGGTGGTCAACCTGGCGGCCCAGGCCGGGGTGCGGTATTCCATCACCCACCCGGACTGCTATATCGAGTCCAACATCCAGGGATTTTATAACATTCTGGAGGCCTGCCGTCACTCCTACGACGGGGGCCGTCCAGGAGTGGCCCATTTGGTTTATGCCAGTTCTTCCAGCGTCTATGGCGCCAACACCAAGATCCCCTACTCTACCGAGGACAAGTCTGATAGTCCCGTCAGCCTCTACGCTGCCACCAAAAAGAGCAACGAACTGATGGCCCGCGCCTACGCCAAGCTCTATGCGATTCCCTCCACCGGGCTGCGGTTTTTCACCGTTTACGGCCCGGCGGGACGCCCGGATATGGCCTATTTCGGCTTTACCAATACTCTGCGGGCGGGGGGCAAAATTCGCATCTTCAATTACGGCAACTGCAAGCGGGATTTCACCTACATCGACGACATCGTCGAAGGGGTGGTGCGGGTGGTCCGCCGCCCTCCTGCCCGGGCCACCGGGCCGGACGGACTTCCCCTGCCCCCTTACGCCCTCTACAACATCGGGAATAACCAGCCAGAGAACCTTTTGGACTTTGTGGAGATCCTTCAGCAGGAGCTGGTGGCTGCGGGAGTGCTGCCGTCGGATTTCGATTTCGAGGCCCATAAAGAGCTGGTGCCCATGCAGCCCGGCGATGTGCCGGTGACCTACGCCGACACCAGCGCCCTGGAACGGGAGTTCGGGTTCCGCCCTTCTACTCCGCTGCGGGTGGGGCTGCGCCGGTTTGCCCAGTGGTATAAAGCGTTTTATTTATGAGCCGGAGCTCTCAGTACCGGGTACTTCGCCGGGGGCGGTCCGCCCCGGACAGGGAGACAAACAGGGCGCCCACAGCGGCCCCCAGGGCGTTGCTGACGATATCGTTTACATCGCAGGTGCCCAGATGGGCGGCCAGCTGGATGGTCTCAATGGCTACCGAGAGGGCCAGCCCGAACAAAAAGGCAGTGTCCACCCCCCGCAGCCGGGCCGGGCAGAGCCGGAACAGCAACAGCCCCGCCGGCACAAAGAGCAGCAGGTTCAAAAAGGAGTGGCCGAGCGCCCCGATCCCGGCGCCTGAGAGCGCCCGCAGCAGGTTCTCAAAGGGAATCAGTTCCAGGGCAGCCTGGCGGGACTCCCCCAGCCGGGAAAACAGGGTGATGAAGAGGACTACCACCAGGTAGCTGCCAAAAAGCCCGGCGGCTTGGCGGTTGATCTGGCCCCGGGCGCGCCAGAACAGCCGGGCCAGATGGGCCCCGGCTCCGATGGCCCAGAGCACCAGGAAGCCATAGAGGATCAGCGGTTCCCGCCCGAAATAATCGTAGAGCAGCCAGGCAAAGCCCAGGCAGCAGAGATACAGCCCCAGGAAAACCCCGGTCAGGACGGACAGAGCCCGTCGGCTGGGCAGAGTTCGCCCCGTGGCCCAAAGGGCTCCGCCCCAAATCATCAAGAAAAAGAGGGCCCAGAGAAAAAAGGTCATTTGGTTCATCATACGAGTTTCTACTCCGTTGTTGCAAGGATTGCACAAAAGTGCCGCAGGCCCGCCCCGTAAAACCGGACGGCGGGCCTGCGGTTTTTTATTTTGTTTTTCAGCGGTTGCCGTATTCAATGGCGGCTGGCGGACCGGCCATATTTTTTGGCGGAATTTTTGGCGCTGCGGCCCGAACCTGAGTTGCGGCCGTAATGGTCGTAGCTGCCGTAGCGGCTGGTCCGGCCCAGGGGTTTGGCCCGGTTGACGATACAGCCCAGAGGTTTGATGCCCGATTTTTCCAGCCGGTCCAGCGAGTCGCGGATGGCGTTCATGCTGGAATAGTCGAACCGGATGACAAAGAGAGCCGACTGGGCGATCCGGTTCAGGCTCAGGGTCTCGGCCACCCGGCCCACCGGGGCCGAATCCATCAGCACATAGTCGTAATTCTGGGCCAGATCCTTGATCAGGGTCATCATGGCGTCCCCCAGGGGGATCTCCTTGGGCTCCAGGATGGCGGGCAACAGATCCAGGTAGCCGGTCAGGTTGGTGACTGCCTCCTCGGCGGTAGCCTCGCCGCGGTAGAGGGCGTTCAGGGTGTGGTTGTAATCCACCTTATCCAAAAACAGCCCGCCCAAACTGGGGTTGCGCACGTCCAGATCGATCAAAAGGACCTTGTGTTCCAGATCGGACAGCTGAACGGCCAGGTTGGCCGCAATGTGAGTTTTGCCCTCGTCCGGCTCGGCAGAGGTGATATAGATGCACTGATGTTCCCCGGGGCCCAGCCGGTTGTGGAGGATGTGAGCCGCCGAGACAAAACTCTCCCGGACGTTGGCCCCCACAGGGTCGTCGTCCTCCACCAGCAGGGACTGCCGGCGGCGGAAGTATTCCCGGTTTTCGGGTACCTCCCCCAGGATCTCCAGCCCCAGAGAGCCCTCGATGTCCCGGGTGTTGACCACCGTGGGCAGCAGCAAAAATTTCAGGAAGCTGAAGCCCACACCCGCAGCCAGACCCAGAGCGGCCATATACACCCACATGGAGGCGTTGACGCTGCCGCCAATCCGGTATTTTGCTTTGGGCTCGTTCACCACCGACACGCTGCCGATCTTAAGCGTCTCAATCAGGATATCAGGGGCCACCTCGTTGATGGCGTTCAGAATCTCGACCCCCTCTTCGGCGCTCCGCCAGTAGAGGGACATCTCGATGATCTGGGTGTCGCGGTACTGGGTGAGCACCAGGTTGTCGTAGATATCCGCCTCGGCGATGCCCACCAGCTTAATGTTCTGGACGGCCGCTTTCAGGGTGCGGTCGCTCTTGAGGACATAGATCACCGAGTCCACCATGTTTTCGGCCAGATAGATGTCGGTGGAGTCAGGGCTGCTGGTCTGGGAGGTAAAGATGCCGTCCGCCGTCTGGGAGGTAACGGCGATGGCCGAGGTGATGATATACTCCTTGGACATCTCGCCCTGCATATAGGAGACCATGGACAAGAGGATGCCGATGGCCAGGCCGGCGGCGGTGGTTCCGCAGATCAGCCCCCAGTTTTTGATCAGCGCGTGAAGAAAATCTCCCAGGCGCAGGTTTAAGTGTTCGTCTTGCATGCAGTTTCTCCCTTATGTGATTCAGCGGTCCCGTCCGTCTTTTCTTCGGTTCCAGAAGGAGCGGCGGGGCTTGCCGTGGGTCGCGGATTTCCGGCCGCGGGGGTTTTCCGCCCGATAGGTGTATTTCTGCTCCGGTTCCGCCGTGGGTTCCGGCTTCGGCTCCTCCGCCGGTTCCGTCACGGGTTCAGCCTGCGGTTCCTCAGCGGGGGCCGGTGTGGGCTCGGCCTTGGGTTCCTCCAGCGGTTCCGGTTCGGGTTCCGGGGCCGGTTCTTCGGCGGGTTCCGTCACAGCTTCCGGCGCGGGCTCTGTGGGCGGCTCTTCCGTGGGGATCGGGTCGGGTTCTGCGGGGGGCTCCGGCCCGGAGGGCGGCCCGTCGCTGCCCGCCGCCGTGACCAGTGCGGGGGTCCGCACCGGCAGCGCTTCGGCCCGGCGCCGGCGGTGGTGCACCAGAAGAACAATTCCGCCTGTCAGCGCAGCCAACGCCAGCAGAATCACACCCACGCCCGGCAGAGTCCAGACGGGAATATGGATGGTTTGGATCTCGGCCATATCCTGGATTTCGATGGCCCGGCGCTGGTCGTTCCGGCCGTCCAGCACCACAAAGTAGGCGCCCGGCTCAAGGCCTTCCAGAGTCTTGGCCATGCCGGTGGAATCCCAGACTCCCACAAGCTCATCCTGTGCGTTGTAGAGGGCTACGTTATGGTCCGAGACATGGCTGCGGAGAACCCGGTCCACTACGCTCAGTTCCACCCGGGTGATCCGGTTGGTGATGGTGTATTCTTTCTGGACCTCTTCTTCGATCCGTCCGTCCGGCGAGACGGTAAAGACCAGGTCCGCCTCGCTGAAGGTGTAGTTTTCCTGGCTGCTCAGCTGGCGCAGACGATAGGTGGTGCTCTTTTCCAGGTTGGTCAGCACCAGCTGGCCCCCGGCGTCCGAGACCACCGACACACCGCTGCCGCCCTCCCGGGCCAGCCAGAAGGAAGCCCCCTCCAGCCCGATGGTGGGATACAGTTCATCCGATACCTGGAGCAGTACCGTGGTTTTCTCACAGGAAATCTGATGCACCGGGGGCTGCACCCCGGTCTTTTTCTTTTCCACCGAGACTTCCATCGGTTCGGTATCGGCGGCATAATACTGGGGCACGGTGGATTGGGTCAGGATATAGTCCCCCAGGTACAGCTCGATGCTCTCGCCGTAGCCGGAGCTGTCGCAGAGGATCTGGTCCACCGTCTGCCCGGCGGTGTACCGCAGGGTGCCGTCCTTGGTCACAATGTCCTCAGCGGCGGTGACGTCATAGACGCCCCCGGCCACCGGCTGACCGGTGTCGGCGTCGATCATCCGGATTCGGATGATATTTTTCGAGGGGGAAAGTGGGACCACCACCACCAGGGGCTCGTTCCAGTCCCGGTCCTCGTTGGCGACAAACTCGATGTTGCCGGCGGAGTCATAGCCCTCCGGCTCGTTCAGCTCGTGGAGGAAATATTGCCCCAGCTGGACCTTTTCCGGCAGGAAAAAGACGCCCTCGCTGGTGGTTTGGTACTCCCGGTATTCGACCCGGCGGGGGTAATAGGTGTTGAGGAACTGAAGCCCGCCGTCCTGGGTGTACAGTTCAAACCGGATGCCTGCCTCCTTGATGGTGGCCTCGGTCTCAGAGTCGATCACCATGACATAGACCGCTGTCTTGCCATTGCCCTCTCCCTGGCCGTAGCCGCCTCCGCCGCCGGCCACCGGGTATTCGTATTCGTCCTCGTGGTCGTCGCCGCCGCCACCTCCGCCGTCGTCGTCCCACTCGCCGTCGCCGTCCCAGGCGCTGGTTTCGTCGCCCTCCCAGCCGCCATCTTCGGAGCCGCTGCCCGCCAGACTGGTGGAGGAACCCGGGTAGGGGTCAATCAGCTCTTCCTCCGGGATTTGGATGATATAGAGCAGCAAGAGCATGACCACCAGCAGCAGAATCAACAGCAGAGCCGACATCATGTCGGCGGTGGACTGCCAGTAGTTGAGGGGCTCGCCGCCCGATTTTTTTCGCAGTTTACTCATAACTTAACCAGTTTCTCAAATTCCTGCAAAGACATGGGCTTGTGCAGGTAATACCCCTGCCCCGCTGTGCAGCCGGCCCGGCGGAGCACCGTCATCTGCTCGGAGTTTTCGATGCCGGAGGCAATCACCGGCAGGTGGAACTTTCTGGCCTGATCCAGTGCCGCCTGCAACTTTTCGGCGCCCCGGCGGGATTCGTCCGAGAAATAGCGCAGATCCAGCTTGAAGGCGTCGGTCTTGGAGTCCTTGAGGGCCATCAGCCCCATGAAATCGTCCCGGCAGCCGTCGATCGTCAGCCGGAACCCCACCTGACGGAGGGCGTCCCCCACGTCCCGGGCGGCTTCCTCACACTGGAGATAGGCGTTTTCGGCCATTTCCAGCTCCAGGTAGCGGGGCGGGATGCGGTATTTGTGGACCAGATCCTTGAAAAACTGAATCAAATCGATGGCCATCAGATCGGTTTTGGAGATATTGATGGAGATGGGCACCGGCCGCAGCCCGGCGTCGATCCAGCCCCGAATGGTCTTGCAGACCGATTCCCAGATGTACTGGTCCAGCTTGGTGATAAAGCCGTTGGCCTCCACCACCGGGATAAAATCGTCCAGGGGTACAAGGCCGAACTCCCCGTGTTCCCACCGCATGAGGGCTTCGCCGCCGATGACGGCCCGGGTGTTCAGGTCGCAGATGGGCTGGATGTAAAAGATGAATTCCCCGTTTTTCAGGCCCTCCCGGATTTCGGGCATCATCCGCAGTTCGTTGCCGGGGTCCAGAGAGGCCGCAGCGGCCGCAGCGGGCATATACCCCTGCTTTTTGGGCAGCCGGTCCAGCCGTTCCAGAATCAGCTGGATCTCTTTGCCCCGGCGCAGGCGGGTCTGCTCGGCGGTGTTGGGAAGGATGTACAGATGGAAACTCTCCACAAACAGCCCCAGCTCCCGCACCAGCAGGTTCCACAGCAGCTTGTAAAACAGGTTGAACAGGATGGAGAAGATGACACCCACGATGGAGGTATAGAACGCCACGTCGATGCCCCGCAGCACCGTCTGGATGCTCAGGATGGTGGCGTCCACCGAGCTGAAACTGATGCTGCTGATTCCCAGCACCAGGCCCAAAAAGGTGCCCAGCAGGCCCAGCGCCGTCATGGTGCCGGGGATCTGGCTGACCACGCTCTGCCAGCTGCGCAGGGCCAGGGCTTCCTCGTTGATGGTGTCCTCGATGTCACTGACAATCTGGTCGTTTTTCTGCTGTTCGCTGACCTTGGCGCGGTAGAGCTCGAACAGGCCGTCCAGGGTTTTCTGGTGAAAAAAGTATTCCAGCTGCTGCAGCGCCACCCAGGGGGTGCTGGCGCTCACATCCCGCAAACCTTCGATGTTGGCCCGGGCGGTGCGCAGCCCGTCGATGTACAACAGGGTGGGGGTCATCCCAAAGCCGAACCCCAGCAGCAGGATCAGGCACATCAGGCCGATAATAATCAGGGACAGGATATCCGGCGTAAAGGCCAGCGCCAGCGCGCCGGCAGCGGCCAGCAGCAGGCCGATCAATACAAGTAGTTTTTTCACCTGGTTCACTCCTTTCGGTGACTGGCCATTTTGGGGCGAGCCTGAAACGGAAAAAGGCTGCAAACGCCCTGGCCGGCGGCAGGGGGCTTTTGCAGCCTGACAATCTTAGCAGCAGCCTGCCGTAGACTCATAGCTTTGCGTCGCCGCCTTTCGACGGCTTTGCTAAATATTGGGGTGGATAGGACTTAGCGGGACGGGGCGTACAGGCGCTGGAGCACCGGTGCGGCCTGCTGGAACTGTTCCAGCAGCCGGGGGTTGAACGCGCCGCACTGGCCGTCCAAAATCATTTTCAGGGCCTGGTCGGGGGGCAGCTCTTTTTTATAGCAGCGGGGGCTCACCAAAGCGTCATAGACATCCGCCAGGGCCACGATCTGGGTCCACAGAGGGATCTCATCCCCTTTCAGGCCGTCGGGATACCCCCGGCCGTCCCACCGCTCGTGGTGGTGCAGGGCGATGTCGTAGGCGTAGCGGTAAGCGGAGTGCTCCTTCATCTGAGGAATGAGGGAGAGCAGCTCGGCGCCTTTGACGGTGTGGGTTTTCATGATATCGTATTCTTCCGGCGTCAGGCGTCCCCGTTTGTTGAGGATGGCGTCGGGAATCGAGATTTTGCCCACGTCGTGGGTGATGGCTCCCACTCCGATCAGGTTGATTTCCTCTTCTGAGAAACCCTCCCCCAGCGGGGTGTTCCGGAGCATATAACAGGTGATGTCGTGGATTCGTCGGACGTGCTCTCCCGACTCGTCGCTGCGGAACTCGATGGCGGTGGCCAGGGCCTCCACCATTCCCATGCCGATCCGGGCCATGGCCTGGGCCTGGTGGAGCAGCTGGTCCCGCTGGCGCTCCACCTCGGCGCCCAGCCGGCGCCGGGCCCGGAACAGTTCTACCACCGAATCCACCCGTCGGCGAACGATGTAGGGCACCACCGGTTTCTGGATGACGTCCATCACCCCCAGCTCATACGCCTGGCGCAGGGTGTCGCTGCCGGTCTCGGCAGTGATGAGGAACACCGGAATCTGTTCGGTCAGACCCCGGCGCTGCATCCAGCGCAGGGTGTCCAGGCCGCCCATCCGGGGCATAACCACATCCAGCAGAACGGCGCAGAGGCTCGTTTTGTGCTGCCGGATCAGCTCCAGCGCTTCTTCGCCGTCCTCGGCTTCCAGGGTGTCATAATCCGATTCGAAGAGATTTACCAGGATGGCGCGGTTCAGCTCCTGGTCATCCACGATCAGAAGTTTTTCGTTTTGGGTAGAAGATAGGGTCTCCATTTTTTCCTCCTAAGGAATTCAACGGCCAGAGGGAGCGCTGTTCGGGACAAAACCGGGGCCCGCGGGTTCGCTGCTGCACACAGGGGGATCGGGAGGTTAGTCAGGCGGACAGGCGGCCTGTTGCTTTTGATAAAAGGCTCTCTTTTCCGCATACATCCCGTCGTCCATTGCCCGCAGAAAACCGTCCAGATCCTCTGAGGTGAAGGCCGCTGTCCCCAGAGAGAGGGAGAGCCGATACGGCGCGCGGGATTCGGCGTTGCAGCGGGCCAGCTCCTGGGCCAGCCGCTCCCGCACCCGCTGGGCCTCGCTGGGCGGGGTATTTTCCAGCAGGATCACAAACTCATCCCCGCCGTACCGGGCCACCACCGTCTTGGGGGAGACGCAGCGGCGGAGAATCTGCCCCACCAGGCAGAGTACCCGGTCGCCCTCGGCGTGGCTGTATGTGTCGTTGATCTGCTTGAACTGGTTGATGTCCAGAAGGATGCCCTGGATGGGCCCGGCTTTGCGGCTCCGCTCCGAAAGATAGTTCAGATAGCGGATCAGGTAGTTGCGGTTGTACAGGCCGGTCAGGGCGTCCAGGTAAGATTCCTCGTTCTGTAAATTGATGTACAGGGAGGTGAGCCCCAGGGCCACCGACACCCAGATCAGGGCGATGCCGTAGTGGAACAGCTGGAGCAGGCTGCCCAGATAGATGGGCAGCAGAAAGAGCAGCACCGGCATGAACAGGTATTTTTGCAGCTTTTTTTGTTGCCGCCAGACCAGGACCGCCCCGCAGGTCAGATAGAAATAGGTGACGAGGTAGTTGATCAGGACCAGAGGCCGCCGGGTATAAATGTTCTCGGGGCTGATCTCGAAAAAGACGGGGAAAAACAGGTTGGCGAAAGCCAGCAGACAAAGGATCGCCGCCGGTGCTGCCAGCCGGGGGATCATCCGCCGGAGCCGGGCTGTACTGCCGCAAAGTTTGTAGTCCACATAGCAGACCCACGCAAAGGAGAACACCGCGTTGAGAAAAAAGAGCAGACAGTTGGCCAGGATGGCCAGGGCCCGCGCCCCCCAAAACAGGGTGCCGTCCAGCATAAAGGAGAGGGTCTCCACCACACAGAGGGCCAGGTTCAGCCAGCACATTCCATAAAAGAGCCTGCCGTCCAGAGTTCTGGGCCGGGCCGGGTGGCGTTTGCTGAACAGCAGCACCAGCAGCAGGCAGATGCCCAGGCCATTGGCAATTAGGATGGCGGGCAGATTCAGAGGGGCGTCGGGGTGCGCAGCGGGCACAAAATAACCTCCTTTTTGGCGGGCCGGGGCCTCGAATGGCGATCGCAGACAGAAAAAAGACGCTGCAATAAAAAAGATATGTATATATTTAATCCAAAAAGAACTATGCAGCAAGGAATTTTATACTGCTAATTATATCATTTTTTGCAGACGGTGTAAAGTTGTGCACCGTACCTCGATTCTCTTGACAGAAAGTGAAATTTATGATACTTATGAACTGTTAAAATCAACGATTTCGGGGCTTTGCCCCGGCAGTTTGCCAAACTTGTCGAAAGACAGGGACGGAAAGCCCAGGTGTCTAACCGAATGTGTTTATTCGCAGGATCGACCGGCTGCGGGGGACCGATGGTCCGGCACAGAGAGGGCATTTGGCGAAAACAGCCGGGTGTATGGCCGTATGACTCTGCGAACAAAAGCAGGAGGGCAGCCGGAGCACCGGCCGCCCTCTTTTTCTTTGGGCATGAGCCGGGGCGGCCGGCTGTATGTATGGTTTTGGATGGGCGGCTGCCCGGGGGCGGGCCGCTGCGCTGAGGCGGAGGATACTGCATTGAAAAAAAGGGATCATTCCAGTCAGGTGCCGTTGGGGCAGATCCTGAGCTGGATCTGGGCCCGGGCGGGCCGGACCAAATATGGGGTGTTTGCCATTGCGCTGGCCCGGATGTGGCTGGCGCTCAATGGGGTGCTGTTCCCGCTGGTCTTCAAACGGGTGGTGGACGCCGCCACCGAGGGCCAGGGCCGGGCGTTTTTGTGGGGGTTCGTGCTGTACGGGGGGCTGCTTTTTCTCCAGGACGGGCTGATGAGCGGGCTGTTCCACATCAACCAGCGGGTGGTGTTCCGGCTGGAAACCAACCTCAAGGGCTGCCTGTACGAGGGTCTGCTCCGTACCCAGTATTCCTCCCTGAGCCAGCATTCGGGGGGCGAGCTGAACAGCCGGCTGAACAGCGACGTTTCCCTGGTGGCCAATGGCCTGGTGAACATTGCCCCCGGGCTGCTGGCGCTTCTGGTCCGGATGGGAGGCGCGGCCCTGGTGCTCTATTGGTGGGAGCCCTCTTTTTTGATGGTCTACCTGGCGGCGCTGGTTCTGCTGGGGGCGGCGGTGGCGGTGCTGCGCCGCCCCATGAAAAAACTTCAGCGGGCGATGCGCCAAAAATACGACGAGGTCCAGGCGGTGCAGCAGGATACTCTGAACTACACCCTGATGATCCAGACCTTCCTGGCCCACGACAGTGCCGCGGCCGCCTGGAAACACCAAGTCGAAGGGCTGAAACAAGCGGTTTACCGGCAGAATAATTTCTCCAACCTGATGCACACCGGCTATGCGGTGCTGAGCGACCTGGGGTATCTGGGGTGCCTGCTCTGGTTTGGCGCCGGCGTGCTGAAAGGCCGGGTGTCTTACGGCACCCTGGTGGCGGCCCTCCAGCTGGTGGGGCAGATCCAGAATCCTTTTGGGAATCTGACCACCCTTTTTTCCTCCTGGTTTGCGCTCCAGGCTTCGGCCGAGCGGCTGATGGAGCTGGACGCTCTGCCCAAAGAGCCCCTGCGCCCCGATGCCCCGCCTCCCGCCATGGAGGCCATCGAAATTCAGGGCCTATCCTTTGATTACGATGGGGTGCCGGTGCTGGAAGATGTTTCCCTGGAAATTCACAAGGGGGACTGCATCGGGTTTGTGGGCGGCTCCGGCGCGGGCAAGAGCACCCTGCTCAAGCTGCTTTTGGCGCTCTACTCTTTCCGGGCGGGCAGCGTAGCGGTGCGGGACGCCCAGGGCGTCCGGAAACCTCTCTCCCCTGCCACCCGGAACCTGTTTGCCTATGTGCCCCAGGGCCACAGCATCATTGCGGGGACCATCCAGCAGGTGGTGGCCTTCCGGTACGACAAAACCGACTTTACCCCCGAGGAACAGGCCCGGATCCGGCAGGCCTGCGAGGCGGCCTGCGCCGGGGAATTCATCCAAGGCCTGCCCGGCGGGTACGAGACTCGGATCGGCGAGGGGGGCGTCGGCGTGTCGGAGGGCCAGCTCCAGCGGCTGGCCATCGCCCGGGCCCTGTACTATGGGGCGCCGATCCTTCTGCTGGACGAGGCCACCAGCGCCCTGGACGAGGCCACGGAGCGCCGGGTGCTGGAGAACATCCGCGCCCTGCGGGACCGCACGGTGCTGGCGGTCACCCACAACCCCCAGGCGCTTTCCATCTGCAACCGCGTCGTGCGGGTGAAAGAGGCGAAACTGTATGAAGAAACATCCCGTTGAACTGCCCCTGCTGGAGCCGGGGGTGGACTATCTGTTGGCGCTGCTCCGGGCGGCGCTGCGCAAAGAGTGCCCGCCCCCTCTGCCCCAGGGGCTGAGCTGGGAGCGGGTCTGCCATGTTGCCCGGGCCCATCGGGTGGAAAATATGGCCTTTGGGGCGGCCAGAGAGCTGGTCCGGCGGCAGGCGCCGGAGGTTGCCCGGCGCTGGGAGGAACTGTGCACGCAGAACCAGATCCAGACCCTGACTCAGCAGGCCGAGGGAGCCCGGGTTCTGGAAGCGCTGAACCGGGCCGGCATCCCGGTGATCCTCCTCAAGGGCTCGGTTCTGCGGCGGGTTTATCCCCGGCCGGACTGGCGGCAGATGTGCGATCTGGATTTGTTTGTGGGGGAGAAAAATCTGCCCGCTGCGGCCGGGATTCTGGCGAGTCTCGGATTTCGGGCCATCGAGGACAAAAACGATCACCACCAGAGCTACGACAAGCCCCCCTATCTTCATGTGGAGCTCCACACCCGGCTGGTTCACCGCAGGGACCGGCAGCTGGACTTTTTCTCTAACCCCTGGTCCGAGGCCCAGCCCGCCGAAGGGGTGCCGGGAGCGTATATCCTGAGGCCCAACGCCTTTTATCTCCATATGCTGACCCATATGTTCCTCCATTACGGCGCGCAGGACTGCACCATCCGGGCGGTTTTGGATGTAGCTCTGTTCCGTTCGGTCTGGGGATCACAACTGGATGAGGGGGTTCTCCGCCAGGGGTTTAAGCGGCTGCATCTGGCCTGGCTGGCCGGGGCGGTGGAGCAGCTGGCGGAGAGCTGGTTCGGCCCGGAGGCCCCCCAGCCGGTGCCCCCCGGGGCGGAGGAAGTTCAGTGGAACATCTGTTACCCCTGCCTTTACGGGACCTATGGCTCCAGCCAGGCCCTGATCAAAGCCCAGAGCGGCGGGTCAAAGCTGGCCTTTATTGGGCGGCGGGTCTTTCCGCCCCTGTGGCAGCTGGAGCGTGCCTATCCCCTTTTGCGCCGGTGCCCGGTGCTGCTGCCCTTCTGCTGGCTGCACCGGCTGGCCAAGGGGCTGCTGGGCCAGCGGGGGAAAATCCACCGGGAACTGGGGTCGTTCCGGCCCCCAAAACTCTGAAAACCCCGTTCAAACCCAATATCCTACAACTTGCGCCGGGGTAAGATGAAAAAAATTGCCGCCCCTCTTGTAAAATTTTCATCGGATACTATAATTAGAAAAGTAACGGCGGCCGGCCAAGGGCTGCCCCATAACCGGAAAAGAGGGAAAATCATGTTGGATATTAAACTGACCCGCACCACCGCCCCCAAGGCGAAGCCGGAGGACGAGACGAAACTGGGCTTTGGCAAAAAGTTCACCGACCATATGTTCGTGATGGATTACACCGAGGGCAAGGGCTGGCACGACCCCCGCATTGTCCCCTACGGCCCCTTTGCGCTGGACCCCGCCTGCGTGGTGTTCCACTACGCCCAGGAGATTTTTGAGGGCATGAAGGCCTACCGCACCGCCGACGACACCATCCAGCTGTTCCGCCCCGAGTGCAACGCCCAGCGGATGCAGGATTCCGCCGACCGGCTCTGCATCCCCAAGATCCCGGTGGAGGATTACATCCAGGCCGTCAAGGCCCTGGTGGATGTGGAGCGGGACTGGGTGCCCCACACCGACGGCGCCTCCCTGTATATCCGGCCCTTTGTGTTCGCCACCGACGTGGGCCTGGGCGTCCACGCCTCCAAGGAATATATCTTCTGCATCATCTGCTCTCCCTCCGGCGCATACTACGCCGAGGGCATCAACCCGGTGCGGATCTATGTTGAGGATGAGTATATCCGCGCCGCCCCCGGCCTGACCGGATTTACCAAGTGCGGCGGCAACTATGCGGCTTCCATCAAGGCCGGCGAGCTGGCCGAGGAGCAGGGCTACGCCCAGGTGCTCTGGCTGGACGGCGTGGAGAAGAAATACGTCGAGGAAGTCGGCAGCATGAACATCATGTTCAAGATCGACGGCAAGATCTACACCGCCGCCACCGTGGGCACCGTCCTGCCCGGCGTCACCCGCCGCAGCTGCATCGAGCTGCTGCGCGACTGGGGCTATGAGGTGGTTGAGGGCAAGATCGCCATCGCCGACATCATGAAGGCCGCCCGGGAGGGCAAGCTGGAGGAAGTCTTCGGCACCGGCACCGCCGCCGTGGTCTCCCCCGTCAAGGAGCTGGTCTGGAAGGGCGAGCACGCCTACATCGGCGACGGCAAGATCGGCCCTGTCACCCAGAAGCTCTACGATACCATGACCGGTATGCAGTGGGGCCGCCTGCCCGACACCAAGGGCTGGATCGTCCCGGTGGAAAAGGTCTATTGATCCGTGGATTGATGGATTTCCGCTCCGGCAGAATCGATCTCTGAGAGCGCCGCGCAGAGGGCCGAGTGCTTTCTGTGCGGCGCTTTGCCGGTTCTGCACGCTTCTCTTAAGTAAAGTGGAAAAGGAGCGCCCTCCTTCTGCGGCCCGAAAATCCCGCCCTGGAATTGCAATCCCCCCGCCGCCGTGATACACTACTGGTGTCCCGGGCCCGGGGTTCGGGAGAGATTTTTGCAGGAGAAGGGAAACGCGGAATGGTTGAAAAATGGAGCGTGGATTACCCCGCCGTCAACGGCTGGGAAAAGCGCAATGCATACGTCTATCTGCCCGCTATGTATGAGGAGGAGCCGGAGCGCCGGTTCCCGGTGCTGTATATGTTCGACGGGCAGAATGTCTTCTGGGACGAGGACGCCACCTACGGCAAGAGCTGGGGACTGGAGAAATTCCTGGACGAGCACCGCCTGCCCATCATTGTGGCCGCTCTCCAGTGCAACACTGGCGCCAACAACGAGCGCCTGATCGAATATTCTCCCTATCGGTTTGACGATAAAAAATACGGCCATTTCGAGGGGCGGGGCCGGTCCACCCTGGACTGGTTTATCAACGAGTTCAAGCCCTTCATCGACCAGAACGGCCGCACCCTGCCCGACCGGGCCCACACCTTTATTGCGGGCAGCTCCATGGGCGGATTGATGAGCCTCTATGCCCTGTTTCAGTACAGCGAGGTGTTCTCCCGGGCGGCGGCCCTGTCGCCCTCCATCTGGGTGGCCCCCGAAAAGCTCACCGCCCTGGTCCGCCGGGCCAAAGACCCCGCCGACATGGTGCTGTATATGGACTACGGCGCCTGTGAGATGTCCAACCACCGGGGGATGCGCCGGGCCTTCGCCGAGTTTGGGGCCCAGATCACGGCCCGGGGTGTGGCGCTGACCCAGCGGATTGTCCCCGGCGGCACCCACAGCGAAGCCAGCTGGGAGCGTCAGCTGCCTTTTGTGTTCGAGACCCTGCTCTACGATCTCGATCTGTGATATTCGCCCGCCCGGAGGGGGCCGGGCCCATCGGAGGAGGAATGACCCATGGAAATGCAGTATTTCAAGGAGTACAGCCCGGCCCTGGGCCGGGAGATGGAGTGCAAGCTCTACGGCCACGCCGGCCGGCCCATGCTCTTTATCCCCTGCCAGGACGGCCGGTTTTTTGATTTCGAGAACTTTCATATGACCGACACCCTGGCCCCCTGGATCGAGTCGGGCCAGGTGATGGTCCTGTCCATCGACACCATGGATAAAGAGAGCTGGTCGGACACCAATGGCGACCCCTATTGGCGGATTCGCCGGTACGAACAGTGGATCCAGTATATCACCCAGGAGCTGGTGCCCCAGTACCAGGCCCTGGCCCAGGATCGGAACGGCTGGGGCGGGACCCCCGGGGTGATCCCCTTCGGGTGCAGCCTGGGCGCCACCCACGCCGTCAACCTCTATCTGCGGCGGCCCGACCTCTTCGACGGGTGCCTGGCCCTCAGCGGCATCTACACCGCCGAGTATGGCTTCGGCAGCTATATGGACGAGGTGGTCTACCAGAACTCGCCGGTCCACTACCTGCCGAACCTGCCCGCCGACCACCCCTATATGCAGCTCTACCGCACCAAAAAGGCGGTGATCTGCTGCGGCCGGGGCCCCTGGGAACAGCCCGCCACCACCGAGCGGCTGAAAGAGATCTTTGAGCAGAAGGGTATCCCCGTCTGGGTGGATCTCTGGGGCAGCGACGTGGCCCACGATTGGGACTGGTGGTATAAACAGGTGGTCTACTTTATGCCCTGGCTTCTGGGCTGAGGGCGGCGCAGTCCTGCGGGAAAGGAACTGCCCCGAAACCGGACAGACGCCGGGCCCGGCCCGGCGATCCAACTAGAATAGAGAGGGATTGTGTATTATGAAAAACTTTATTTTTATCTCCCCGAATTTCCCCACCAACTACTGGCAGTTCTGCTATGAGCTGAAAAACAACGGCATGAACGTTCTGGGCATCGGCGACCAGCCCTACGACGAGCTGCTGCCCGAGCTGAAGGAGAGCCTGAACGAATACTACAAGGTGGACAGCCTGGAAAACTACGACGAGGTCTACCGGGCGGTGGCCTTCTTTATCTTCAAATATGGCCGGATCGACTGGCTGGAGTCCAACAACGAGTACTGGCTGGAGCGGGACGCCGCCCTGCGCACCGACTTCCACATCACCTCGGGCTTCCAGACCAGCGATATCCCCCGGATCAAGTACAAGAGCAAGATGAAGGAATACTACCAGAAGGCGGGCATCACCACCGCCCGGTACCATCTGGTGGACGATTTCGAGGGCTGCCGCAAGTTCATCGACGAGGTGGGCTACCCGGTCGTCGTCAAGCCGGACAACGGCGTGGGCGCCTCCGACACCCACAAGCTGTCCAACGACCAGGAACTGCAGCGGTTTTTGAACATCCGCGGTTCCTGCCATCCCGACGTGCCCTATATCATGGAGGAGTTTGTCCACGCCGAGGTCAACAGCTACGACGCCATCATCGACGCCAACGGCAACCCCATCTTTGAGGCGGGCAACGTCACCCCCATGTCCATCATGGACATCGTCAACGACCGGGATAACTCCATCTATTACATCGTCAAGGATCTGCCCGAGGACACCCGGGCCGCCGGCCGGGCTACCGTCAAGAGCTTCGGGGTCAAGAGCCGGTTTGTCCACTTTGAGTTCTTCCGGATGACCGAAGACCAGGCCAGCATGGGCGAAAAGGGCAAGATCGTGGCCCTGGAGGTCAACATGCGGCCCTGCGGCGGCTTCACCCCGGATATGATCAACTTTGCCCGGTCCACCAATGTCTACAAGATCTGGGCCGATATGATCGCCTTTGGCGGCACCGATATGCCGGTGGGCGAGCACTACTACTGCGCCTACGCCGGCCGCCGGGACGGCAAGAGCTTTGTGTACAGCCACGAGCAGATCATGCAGAAGTACCAGGACAACATGATGATGGTGGAGCGGATCCCCGATGCCCTGGCCGACGCCATGGGCAACCAGATGTATGTGGCCAACTTCTCCACCAAGGAGGAGATGGACCGCTTCTACGCCGACGTTCTGGCCGTCACCGACTGAGCCCGGTTTGGCCTTCCGGCCCGAAAAAGCCCCTTTTGCGGGGGCTTTTTTGCTGACGGGCCTTCCCCTATTTTAGAGACAGAGAGGTATTCCCTATGAAAATTCCTGCCAATGGTTTCACCCACGCGGGCAAGTTCCACGCCGACGATGTGTTTGCCACGGCCCTTTTGCAGATTGTGCGCCCCGATTTCAAAGTCACCCGGGGCTTTGCGGTGCCGGAGGACTTTGACGGGATTGTATACGACATTGGGGGCGGGATGTTCGACCACCACGACGAGCCCCGCCAGACCCGGCCCAACGGGGTGCCCTATGCGGCCTTCGGCCTTTTGTGGCGGATGCTGGGCCCCGGCCTGGTGGGAGAGCGCCAGGCCCGGCTGGTGGACGAGAATTTCGTCCAGCCCCTGGACCTGAACGACAACACCGGCGAGCAGAACAGCCTCTGCGACGCCATCGGCTTTTTCAACCCGGTGTGGGACTCCAAGGACGACCCCGACGCCTGCTTTGCCCAGGCGGTGGCGGTGGCCAAGCAGATCCTGGAAAAACAGATCGCCAGCGCCAACGGGGTGAACCGGGCCGACGACCGGGTCCGCCAGGCCTACGAGGCCTCTCGGGATGGGATCGTGGTCCTGCCCTGCTACCTGCCCTGGAAGAACGGCCTGTACAAGACCGATTCCCTCTTTGTGGTCTACCCCAGCCAGCGGGGGGGCTGGAGCGCCCAGTGCGTCACCGACCCCAAGACCAAGAAGTCGAAGCTGCCCTTCCCCCAGTCCTGGGCGGGCCAGAGCCCCGAGGTCATTGCCCAGAAGAGCGGCATCGAGGGGATCAGCTTCTGCCACGCCAGCCGGTTCCTGATCACCGCCAAGGATAAGGAGACCGCCATTGCGGCCTGCCGCCTGGTGCTGAAAAACAACGGGAGAATCTGACCATGGCCGAAACCGAACATTCCCCCGCCCCGGCCTACGTTTATATGGTGCGGTGCGCCGGGGGCCAGCTCTACACTGGCTGGACCAACGACCCCGCCGCCCGGCTCCACGCCCACAAAAGCGGCAAGGGGGCCAAGGCTACCCGGGCCATGGGGGCGGTGGGGCTGGCCTATCTGGAGCCCTGCCCCGACAAAAGCGCCGCCCTCCGGCGGGAGGCTGCCCTCAAAAAGCTGACCAAGGCCGAGAAAGAGGCTCTCTGCTCTGCCTGGGCCGAGACAAACCGCCCCCGGCTCTCGGTGGCAACCCGGGCCGACGCGGCGGACATCCTGGAAATCTATAACTGGTATGTGCTGAACCACACCGCCACTTTTCAGATCACCCCCTCCACCCTGGAGGAATACGAGGCCTGGGTGGACCGGACCCTGGAATGCGCCCCCCTGCTTTTGGCCCGGGACGGGGCGGGCAAGCTGCTGGGCTACGCCTGCGCCCACCCTTGGCACGAGCGGGAGGCCTTCCGCTGGGACGTGGAGAGTACCATCTACTGTGCGCCGGAGGCCCGGGGCATGGGGGTGGCGGAAAAGCTCTACGGGGCCCTGATTGAACTGCTGCGGCTGCAAGGCTACTGGAACGTCTACGCCCTGCTGGCCGACCCCAACCCCGCCAGCGAGCGGTTCCACCAGAAATTCGGCTTTGTCTGCCAGGGCCGCCAGGCGCGGACCGGCTACAAGTTCGGCAAATGGCAGGGGCTCTCCACCTGGGGGCTCTCCCTCCGGGAGGGCCAGGGCGCGCCCGAGCCGGTAAAAGCCCCTCTCTGCGGCGAGGAGCTTGAAAATCTACTCAAAAAATACAATTTGTAATATCCAAAACAGGCCCAAAAGCCCCGGGAGAGCGCTTCCCGGGGCTTTTGTATATTGCAGAGAAGAATGTTTGAGCCAAAATGAATATAACTTGAGTTTATTCTGAGATTATTGCATAAAAATGCAAAACGCCCAAAACCGGGCGCAAAAGCGGGAAAGGTTTGTGGGTTTTCTGCATTGACGCAAAAAGGGCGCGGCGTATAATAAAGACCATAGACGAGCAAAGAGAAAATGCAGCGCCGGGAGGGATGCCCGGCGCAGGAAAAAGTGTAAGACACCCATTCAAAAAACGCAAAGGAGCGATTGGTTATGAAAAAGGAAAATATCAAAAAAGTTGTGCTGGCCTATTCGGGCGGTCTGGACACCTCCATCATCATTCCCTGGCTGAAGGAAAACTACAACAACTGTGAGGTCATCGCCGTTTCGGGCGACGTGGGCCAGGGCACCGAGCTGGACGGCCTGGAAGAGAAGGCCAAGAAGACCGGCGCCTCCAAGCTGTACGTGCTGGACCTGAAGAAGGATTTCGTGGAGAACTACATCTTCCCCACCCTGAAGTTCGGCGCCAAGTACGAGGATTACCTGCTGGGCACCTCCTTTGCACGTCCCTGCATCGCCAAGGCTCTGGCCGATATCGCCATCGCTGAGGGCGCCGACGCCATCTGCCACGGCTGCACCGGCAAGGGCAACGACCAGGTCCGGTTCGAGCTGACCCTGAAAGCCTTCTGCCCCGATATGGCCATCATCGCTCCCTGGCGTGAGTGGGACATCAAGAGCCGGGACGAGGAGATCGACTACGCCGAGGCTCACAACATCCCCCTGAAGATCAACCGTGAGACCAACTACTCCAAGGACAAGAACCTCTGGCACCTGAGCCACGAGGGCATGGACCTGGAGAACCCCGCCAACGAGCCCCAGTATAACAAGCCTGGTTTCCTGGAGCTGGGCGTCAGCCCTGAGCAGGCTCCCGACACCCCGACCTATGTGACCATCCACTTCGAGCAGGGCATCCCCACCGCCGTCAACGGCCAGGAGATGGGCGCTGTGGAGCTGGTGGAGTACCTGAACAAGGTGGGCGGCGAGAACGGCATCGGCCTTTTGGACATCGTTGAGAACCGGCTGGTTGGCATGAAGAGCCGCGGCGTCTACGAGACCCCGGGCGGCGCCATCCTGTACAAGGCCATCAACGTGCTGGAGACCATCACCCTGGACAAGGAGAGCGCACACTTCAAGGCCCAGCTGGCCCAGAAGTACGCCGACATCGTCTACAACGGCCAGTGGTTCACCCCCCTGCGGGAGGCTCTGGACGCCTTCGCCAACAGCCTGGAGAAGACCGTCACCGGCGACGTCAAGCTCAAGCTCTACAAGGGCAACATGATCAACGCGGGCGTCACCTCTCCCTACACCCTGTACGACGAACAGACCGCTTCCTTCGGTGAGGACGAGGACTACAACCAGGCAGATTCCGCCGGCTTCATCAACCTGTTCGGCCTGTCCATCAAGGAGCGGGCAAAGCTGTCCAAGAACTGGCCGGAAGTGAAGTAAGACCGATATCCCCGCTCTGCCGTTTTCTTACACTTTTCGCGCAGAGATTTTCATACCCCACCGGCACGGCTGCCGGCGGCACCGCCGCAGGAACACCCTCCTGCGGCGGCTTTGCCGTTTTTTCAATCAAAGAGGGCCACTGACAGCGGCTCCCGTACCATCTTCTGATTCGAAGGCTCGTCCCTCCCGGGGCGGCTCCTGTCGCCCCCGGCAGGTGAGCGTTTTGATGGTTTGAAACCGCGGGATGCGGGTTTGGTCTGAAACGCTTTTTGCGCCGCTTTTTCTCGAAAAAGCGGCAGCCCGTCCTTTACCATCCAACCAAGAGAAAGGATTCTCCTCATGGCAGAACAACTCTGGAAAGGCCGCTTTTCCAAGGCGGTTGACTCCCGTGTAAACGATTTTAACTCCTCCATCCGGTTCGACCAGCGGATGATTGCCCAGGACATGAAGGGCAGCGGTGTCCACGCCGCCATGCTGGCCCGTCAGGGCATTATCTCGGAGCAGGACTGCGAGGCGATTCTGAGCGGACTGGCTTCCATTGCCGACGATCTGGCCAGCGGCGCCCTGGAGATCGACCCCGCCGCCGAGGACGTCCACACCTTTGTGGAACAGACCCTTACCGCCCGGATCGGGGACGCGGGCAAGCGTCTCCACACCGGCCGCAGCCGGAACGACCAGGTGGCCCTGGATATCCGGCTGACCCTGCGGGATTACAGCCACACCCTGCAAGGCTTGATCGCCGATCTGGTCCGGGTGCTGTGCAAAAAGGCCGGTGAAAACACCGCCTCGGTGATGCCCGGCTACACCCATTTGCAGCGGGCCCAGCCCATCACCTTCGGCCACGCCCTGATGGCCTATGTCTGGATGCTGCTGCGGGATCTGGAGCGGTTCGCCGACGCCACCCGCCGGATGGACGCCCAGTGCCCCCTGGGCTCGGGTGCTCTGGCCGGCACCACCTACCCCCTGGACCGGCAGTTCACCGCCGAAAAACTGGGCTTCGCCGCCCCCTGCCCCAACAGTCTGGACGGCGTGTCCGACCGTGATTTCTGCATCGAGCTGGCCGCGGCCATCGCCACCTGCATGATGCACCTCTCCCGCCTGTCGGAGGAGATCATCCTCTGGTGCAGCTGGGAGTTCAAGTTCATCGAGCTGGACGACGCTTTCACCACCGGCTCCTCCATCATGCCCCAGAAGAAAAACCCCGACGTCACCGAGCTGATCCGGGGCAAGACCGGCCGGGTCTACGGCGATCTGAACACTCTTCTGGTCATGATGAAGGGGATTCCCCTGGCCTACAACAAGGATATGCAGGAGGACAAAGAGGCCATCTTCGACGCGGTGGATACCCTGGAGCTCTGCCTCAAGACCATCACCCCCATGCTGGACACCATGCGCGCCCTGCCCGCCAACATGCGCCGGGCCGCCGCTAAGGGGTTCATCAACGCCACCGACTGCGCCGACTACCTGACCAAGAAGGGGATGCCCTTCCGGGATGCCTACAAGCTCACCGGCTGCATGGTGTCGGACTGCATCGCCCAGGACAAGGTTCTGGAAGAGCTGACCCTCGACCAGCTGAAGGGTTACAGCGACCTCTTCGAGGAGGACGTTTTCCAGGCCATTGACCTGGTCAACTGCTGCGAGGGCCGCACCAGCTACGGCGGCCCCACCGCCGCCAGCGTTCAGAACCAGATCGAGCTGGCCGAGGCCAAGCTGGCCGATTGGGAGGAGGCACAGGAATGAGCATTAAAGTTTTCATTGACGGCTCTTCCGGCACCACCGGCCTGCGGATCGCCGACCGGCTGGCCGCTCGCCCCGAGATCGAGCTTCTGAGCATCTCGGCCGAGGGCCGCAAGGACGTCAACGAGCGGGCCAAGGTCATCAACTCGGCCGACCTCGCCTTCCTCTGCCTGCCGGATGCGGCTTCCCGGGAGGTGATTCCCCTGGTGGACGAGAAGGTCAAGATCCTCGACACCTCCACCGCTTTCCGCACCGCGCCGGGCTGGGTCTATGGCTTCCCCGAGCTGCGGGGCCAGCGGGAAAAGATCAAAACCGCCAACCGGGTGGCGGTGCCGGGCTGCCATGCCTCCGGATTTATCAGCCTGGCCCGGCCCCTGGTGGAGCTGGGGCTGGTCCCGGCGGACTACCCTTTCACCTGCCACAGCCTGACCGGCTATTCCGGCGGCGGCAAGAAGATGATCGGGGAGTATGAGGCCGAGGGCCGTCCCCGCACCTACGACGCCCCCCGGGCCTATGGCCTCAACCTCCACCACAAGCACCTGCCCGAGATGCAGGTGGTCAGCGGCCTGACCGCGCCCCCCATCTTCTGCCCCATTGTGGATGACTACTACTCGGGCATGGAGGTCACCGTCCCCCTGCGGATGGAGCTTTTGAACGGGGTGACCCCCGCCCAGATCGCCGAAGGTCTGGCAGCCTACTACGCCGGGGAGGGTCAGATCACCGTCCACCCCCTGGGCGAAGTGCCTGCCGACGGGATGATCTCGGGCAACGAATTGCAGGGTACCGACCGGATGGAGCTCTACTGCACCGCCAGCCCGGACGGCACCCAGATGCTGCTGATCTCTCTTTTCGACAACCTGGGCAAAGGCTCCTCGGGGGCGGCGGTCCAGTGCATGAATATTCTGCTGGGCCTCGAGGAAACTGCGGGCCTGGAATAAACGAGAAGAAAAAGAAGGATGCAAGATGGAATATAACTTTATCGCGGGCGGCATCTGCGCGCCCAAAGGCTTTGCGGCAGCCGGCGTCCACTGCGGCATCCGCAAGAATCACAGCAAACTTGACCTGGCCCTGATCAAAGCCGACGTGCGGTGCGCGGCGGCGGGTGTGTTCACCACCAACAAGGTCTGCGGCGCCCCCATTAAAGTGGACCGGGCCCACCTGACCGACGGCTATGCCCAGGCCATTCTGGTCAACAGCGGCAATGCCAACACCTGCGCCGCCAACGGCGTGGCTTTGGCGGAAGAGTGCTGCCAGCTGGTGGGCCAGGCGCTGGGCGTCTCCCCCGAGGACGTCCTCCCCGCCTCCACCGGCGTTATTGGTCAGCCCATGGTGATCGACCCCTTTGCGGCGGGCATCCCGGCGGCGGCCGAAAAGCTGGCCGCCACCCCGGCAGGCAGCTGGGACGCTGCCACCGCCATCATGACCACCGACACCCACCAGAAGGAGTACGCCGTCCAGTTCCAGCTGGGGGGCAAGACCTGCACCCTGGGCGCCATCGGCAAGGGCAGCGGCATGATCGCCCCCAACATGGCCACCATGCTGGCTTTCTATACCACCGATGCGGCGGTGAGCCCGGCCATGCTCCAGAAGGCCCTGCGGCAGGTGGTGCCCGGCACCTACAATCAGATGAGCGTGGACCTGGACACCTCCACCAACGACACCCTGCTGATTCTGGCCTCCGGCCTTGCGGGCAACCCGGTGATTGAGGCCGAGGGGCCGGACTACGACGCTTTTGTGGCGGCCCTGACCGCCATCGCCGAGAAGATGTGCGCCGCCCACGCGGGTGACGGCGAGGGCGCCACCCACCTGATCACCTGTGAGGTGACCGGCGCCCCCGACCTGAAAACCGCCCGGGCCGTCTCCCGCAGCGTGGTCTGCTCCAACCTGTTCAAGGCGGCGGTCTTTGGCCGGGATGCCAACTGGGGCCGGATTCTCTGCGCCATCGGCTACACCCCCGGGGATTTCTCCATCGACAAGGTCTGTGTCTGGCTGTCCAGCGCGGCGGGCGAGGTCTACGTCTGCGAGAACGCCGCCTATCATCCTTACAGCGAGGAGGAGGCCGCCAAGGTTCTGGCCGAGCACGATATCCTCGTTAAGGTGGACATGGGCCTGGGCGAGGCCAGCGCCAAAGCCTGGGGCTGTGACCTGACCTACGACTATGTCAAGATCAACGGGGATTACCGGACCTGATCATTGAAAAGTTTTTGCGCCGCTTTTTTCAAAAAACGGCAAATCGTCTCCCTTTAACCGACTGTTCACCACCTGTAAATGTGAGAAGGAATCCTATGAAAAATGAACAAATGGCCCTCCTTTTCTCGGAGGCGACCCCCTACATTCAGAAATACCACGGCAAAACCATGGTCATCAAATACGGCGGCAACGCCATGATCAATGAGACGCTGAAAAACGCCGTCATGAACGACCTCGTCACCCTGACCCTGCTGGGCGTTCGGGTGGTGCTGGTCCACGGCGGCGGCCCCGCCATCAATGAGATGCTCAAGAAAGTGGGGGTCGAGAGCCATTTTGTGGGCGGCCTGCGGGTCACCGACGACGCCACCATGGAGATCGTCCAGCAGGTCCTGGCCGGCAAGGTCAACAAGGACCTGGTGGCCAAGCTCCGGGGCCGGGGCGTGGGCCTCTGCGGCATGGACGGCCAGATGCTCCGGTGCAGCGAGCTGGACGCTCAGCTGGGCCATGTGGGTGAGATCACCCGGGTGGACACCACCCTGATTTCCAGCCTGCTGGACGGCGGGTATATCCCCGTCATCGCCACTGTGGGAATGGACGATCTGGGCCGGGCCTATAACGTCAACGCCGACACCGCCGCCGCAAAGATCGCCATTGCCCTCAAGGCCGAGAAGCTGGTCTCCATGACCGATATCGCCGGCCTGCTCCGGGACAAGGACGACGAGAGCACCCTCATCCCCGAGGTGGAGGTCAGCGAGATCGAGGGCTACAAGGCCGCGGGCGTCATCGCCGGCGGCATGATCCCCAAGATCGGCGGCATGGCCGACGCCATCTACCAGGGCGTTCACGAGGCGGTCATCATCGACGGCCGGGTCCCCCATTCGATTCTTCTGGAAACCTTCTCCGACCGGGGCTCCGGCACCCTGTTCTACCGCCGCAGCCACCGGGAATGAGCTTTTCATCCCCCTCATCTTCGTATATAATAGAGACAAAAATCAGATAAGGAAGGGATCAGACCATGGATTCGGAAAAAGTCATCCGCCGGGACAACGACTATGTCCTGCATACCTATAACCGCAACCCCATCGTCATTGAAAAAGGCGCCGGCATGTACGCCGAGGGCCCCGAGGGCCAGAAATATCTGGACTTCACCAGCGGCATCGGGGTGAACAGCCTGGGCTACTGCGATCTGCGCTGGGCCGAGGCGGTGGCCGACCAGGCCCATAAGCTCCAGCACACCTCCAATCTTTACTATACCGGCCCCTGCTCCAAGCTGGCCAAGCGGCTGTGCAAGCGCACCGGCATGGACAAGGTCTTCTTCGCAAACTCCGGCGCCGAGGCCAACGAGGGCGCCATCAAGGCCGCCCGGAAATACAGCTTCGACCACTGCGGCAAAGGCCGGGAGACCGTCATCACCCTGGTGAACAGCTTCCACGGCCGGACCATCGCCACCCTGACTGCCACCGGCCAGGGGGTGTTCCACAACTATTTCGGACCCTTCAACGAGGGCTTTGTCTACGCCGTCGCCGGGGACATGGAGAGCCTCAAGGATCTGGTGGACCGCCACACCTGCGCCATCATGCTGGAACTGGTTCAGGGCGAGGGCGGTGTCGTGGCCCTGGACCCCGAGTACGTCCGGGCGGTGCGGAAACTCTGCGACGAGCGGGATCTTGTCCTGATTGTGGACGAGGTCCAGACCGGCGTGGGCCGCACCGGCACCTTCCTGTGCTGCGAGCGGTATAACCTCCATCCCGACATTGTTACCCTGGCCAAGGGCCTGGGCGGCGGCCTGCCCATCGGCGCGGTGCTGCTGAACAGCAAAGTGGCCGGCGGCATGGGCCCCGGCACCCACGGCTCCACCTTCGGCGGCAACCCCATCGCCTGCGCCGGCGCCAACGCGGTGCTGGACCGGCTGGAATCCGCCTCCTTTATGGCCAACATCAACGACCGGGCGGCCCAGCTGCGGGCCGGGCTGGAAAAACTGCCCCACGTCAAGAGCGTCTCGGGCCTGGGCCTGATGATCGGCATCGAGTTTGAGCCCGGTGTGGCCGCCGCCGATGTGCTGGCCGCCTGCCGGGAGAAGGGCCTGCTGGTCCTGACGGCCAAGACCCGCCTGCGGCTGCTGCCGCCCCTGATCCTCACCGCCCACCACGTGGAGGCCGCTCTGGCCATCCTGGGCGAGGTGCTGGCCGGGTTTGAGCCCGCCGCCCCGGCGGAAGGGAGCCAGGTATGAAACACCTGCTGAAGATGAGCGACCTCACCCCTGCCGAGCTGTACCACATCCTGGATGTGGCCGACCAGCTGAAAGCTGCCCAGAAGGCCGGGTCCACCCCGCCCCTGCTGGCGGGCAAGAGCGTGGCCCTGATGTTCTCCAAGACCTCCACCCGGACCCGCACCAGCTTTGAGGTGGGCGTCTACCAGATGGGGGGCCTGGGCAGCTACATGAACGCTGTCACCGAACTGCAGGCCGGCCGGGGCGAACCCCTCAAGGACACCGCCCGGGTGCTGGGGCGGTACTACGACTGCATCGTCTGGCGGACCTACCGCCAGCGGGATCTGGAAGAGCTGGCCGAGTATGCCGGGGTGCCGGTGATCAATGGCCTGACCGACTACGCTCACCCCTGCCAGGTGCTGGCCGACCTAATGACCATTCGGGAGCGGTACGGCAGCCTGGCGGGCCGCAAACTCTGCTTTGTGGGGGACGGCAACAACATGGCCAACAGCCTGATCGCCGGCGGCCTGATGGCCGGGATGCAGGTGACCTGCGTCTGCCCCCGCACCTACCGCCCGGCGGCGGATGTGCTGGCCTTTGCCCGGCCCTATGGGGACTCTTTTGAGCTGCTGGAGGACCCCGCTGCCGGGGTCAAGGACGCCGATGTGGTGGTGACCGCTGTCTGGAACAACGCCGCCAATGAGGCCGAGGCCGAGCGCCGAATGCGGGAATTTTTGGGTTACCAGCTCACCGGCAGCCTGTTGGAAAACGCCAAGCCCGGCTGCATGGTGCTCCACTGTCTGCCCGCCCACCGGGGCGAGGAGATCTCGAACGCGGTGTTTGAGGCCCACGCCCAGGAGATTTTTGACGAGGCCGAAAACCGCCTCCACGTCCAGAAGGCCGTTCTGGCCATCCTGCTGGCGGGCAAATAACCCTCGGCGCGTATCAGCGAAGAAAACCCGTTCTGACCGGTTGACGGCAGAACGGGTTTTTGCTATAATATAAAGGCTAAATCTCATAGGGAGCAGTACTCAAGTGGTCGAAGAGGCGTGACTCGAAATCTCGTAGGCCGGGTGACCGGCGCCAGGGTTCAAATCCCTGCTGCTCCGCCAAACCGAGGGAACAGATGGACTTTTCGTTCATCTGTTCCCTCTTTTTTCGTTTGGAGCGCATTGCCTGGCGCTGCCAGCTCCGCCGGCAAACCTCTTCGTTTGGTTTTCCGGCACACGAAAATGGATGATGATGGGCGAATAAATCGGGTTTTGGCTCCAGTTGACGCGTGCCGGCCAAAACAGTATAATCGAAGCAAATGGAATCCGATTGGGCAAAGCAGAAAAGGGTGAGCAGGCGTAT
>HHCFC01400__coassemble_1327_pt1 | contig 31502 bp, 31 predicted proteins | sample HHCFC01400__metabat2_high_PE_029 | metagenome-assembled genome bin HHCFC01400
TGGCCCCTATGGGGCCGTTTTGCAAACCCCACGTTCAACGTGGGGTTATGATTTTTGTTCCATAGCGGCAGGGGACAGGCCCCAAATGCCCGCCGGGCCTGCAAAATCCTGCCGCTTCTATTGATTTTGACCCGAAATGAAGTATAATAAATAGGATAACAGGCATACGAGGAGGATTTCTATGAATCGTACCTATATTTCGGACGCGCTGAAGGCGATCGACAGCACCGTCAAAGTGCAGGGCTTTATCGAGAACCTGCGCAACAGCAAGGCGATGGCCTTTATTGTCCTCAAGGATATCACCGGCAAACTCCAGATCACTGTGGAGAAGGCCGATCATCCCGAGCTGGTGGATACCATCGACCAGCTGACCCCCGATTCGGTGATCACCGTGGTGGGCAAGGTGATGGCCAACGACTACGTCAAGATGGGCGGCGTGGAGATGGTCCCGTCGGAGATCAAGATCGAGAGCATTGCGGCGCCGCTGCCCATCGTCCGCAAGGCGATTGCGGCCACCAAGAAAAAGAAGGCCGTGGAGCGCTCCAGCATCGACCAGCGGATCGACTACCGTTGGGTGGATCTGCGCACCGATGAGAACCAGCTGATGTTCAAGGCCCAGAGCGTCATGGTCAACGCCATGCGCCAGTTCCTGCTGAACAAGAACTTCATCGAGATCCACACCCCCAAACTGATCGCCACCGCCAGCGAGAGCGGCGCCGATGTCTTTAAGGTGGATTACTTCGACCGGGACGCTTACCTGGCCCAGAGCCCCCAGTTCTATAAGCAGATGGCCATGGCCAGCGGCTTCGAGCGGATCTTCGAGGTGGGCCCTGTGTTCCGCGCTGAGAAGTCCTTCACCTCCAAGCACACCACCGAGTTCTCCGGCTTCGACCTGGAGTTCAGCTATATTGAGTCCTACCGTGATGTTATGCACATGGAGGAGGAGCTGCTGAAGGCTGCCCTCCAGGCGGTGAAGGATGCTTACGGCGACCAGATCAAGGAGACCTTCGGCCTGGAGGTTGTGATCCCCGAGACTCCCTTCCCGGTGGTCACTCTGGCCGAGCTGTACAAGGGCCTGGAGGAGGACTTCGGCTACACGGTGGACGAGTCCGAGAAGGGCGACCTGACCACCGACGCCGAGCGTCTGAGCTACGAGTGGGTCAAGAAGCACTATAACCATGAGTTCCTCTTCGTCACCGATTACTCTGCCGAGAAGCGCGCTTTCTACCACATGCGGGATGAGAACGGCGTGCCCCAGGGCTACGACCTGATCTGGCGCGGGGTGGAGATCACCACCGGCGCCCAGCGCGAGCACCGCTACGAGGTGCTGAAAAAGCAGGCCGAGGAGAAGGGTCTGGGAGAGGACGTCAAGTTCTATCTGGAGTTCTTCGAGTACGGCTGCCCGCCCCACGGCGGCTTCGGCCTGGGCATCGACCGGCTGACCATGCTGCTGGTGGGCCTTGGCATCAAAGAGGCTATGTTCCTCTTCCGCGGCCCCAACCGTCTGACCCCGTAATTTCAACCGCGCCGTAGCTTTGTGTGAACCGCGAAGCCCGCGCCGCGACAGCTGTAGGCGCTGCGGGCCGTTAGGCTCATAACCACGGTTGCCCCCAATTGAACAAGACAAAAGCCCTGCTGTACCGGACACGCCCGGCGGCAGGGCTTTTTATTCGCGCCGTAACTTTGTGCGAATCGCAAAGCTCATGTCGCGACAGCTTTAGGTGCTTGAGGGCCATCGGATCTTTGTCTGCAATTTGATATTAGGATATAAAATGCAAAAAAGCTCTGCTGGCCAAATAGTCAGCAGAGCTTAATGTTTTTCCAGAGCGGGCGTGATGGCCCGCTCTTCGTTACAGTGCGGATGAACCGTTGCTGCGGAATAGGGTTTGCACGAGCCCCCAAAACCGAACGACCGCAGCTCCTACAACTGTCGCGACATGAGCGTTATGGTTCGCACAAAGTTACGGCGCGGATGAAAAATTAGCGCATTTCGATGCCCATCTTGAATTTCAGGTTGCCCAGGATCTTCTTGACGGCGCGCTCGGCCTGGTCGGCGCTCAGCTCCGCGTTGGGGTCGGCCAGCACCAGGGAGAAGGCCATGCTCTTTTTGCCCTCGCCCAGGTTCTTGCCGCGGTAGATGTCGAAGAGCTTGACGTCGGTCACCAGGGGGCTGGCGGTGCGGATGGTCTCCTCGATCTCGCCGCAGGTGACCGCCTCGTCGCAGACCAGGGCCAGGTCACGCTTGACCGGTGCATAGGGGCTCAGGGGCTTGTACCGCAGCTCGCCCTCGATGCAGCCCACCAGAGCGGCATAGTTCAGCTCGGCCAGGTAGATGTTCTGGCTGTCCTTCTCGTCCTTGGCGATCTTCAGCTCGGCGTTGATCTCGTTGGCCAGCTTGCCGAAGACGCCGATCCGCACGCCCTTGCAGTACACCGCGGCGCTGATGCCGGGGTGGAGCCAGGGGGTGGACTCCTTGACGTAGGAGAAGCTCAGCCCCAGAGCGGCGCCCAGGGCCTCGATGGCGCCCTTGACGGTGAAGAAATCCTCCTCGGGGCCGAAGGCGCCGAGGCAGAGGGTCTGGCGCTCCTCGGGCATCTCGGTCAGGGGCAGGCTCTTGGCCAGGTAGACCGGGGCCATCTCGAACAGGCGGCCGGCGCTGTTGCCCTTCTTGAGGTTGTCCACGATGACGTTCAGCATGGAGGGGGCCAGCAGGGTCCGCATGATGGAGAGGTTCTCGCTGATGGGGTTCAGGATCCGGATGGCCTGGCGGGCGGCATCGTCGGCGGGCAGGTGGAGCATATCCAGCTCTGCCTGGGAGTAGAATGCCAGGGTAGAGGCCTCATAGAAGCCCTGACCGGCCAGCAGCCGCTTGACCTTGAGGGTCCGCTTCTGGTCGGGATTCAGACCGCCGTTGGTGACGGCAGCGGTTTTCAGGAAGGTGGGGACAATGTGGTCGTAGCCGTATTCCCGGATGACCTCCTCGGCCAGGTCGGGGTAGCCCTCCACGTCCTCACGGTAGAGGGGAACGCTGACTTTCCACTCCTCACCGGAGGCATCCACCGTGAAGTCCAGCCGGGTCAGGATGTCGATCATCTCCTGGGCGGGAACCTCGATGCCCAGCACGCCGCAGATCTTGGCAGGGGTGGTGGTGATGACCTTCCGCTCCAGGGGGCCGCCGCTGAGGCAGTCGAACTCCAGGCTGGTGATGTCGCCGCAGTCCAGCTGCTGGATCAGGTGCAGCGCGCGGGCCAGGCCCAGCTCGGGGGAGTAGCGGTCCACGCCCTTTTCATACCGGGCCGAGGAGTCGCTGGACTGGCCCAGAGCGCGGCTGGTCTTGCGGACGGAATCCCGGGCGAAGGTGGCGCACTCAAACAGCAGGCTGGTGGTGTGCTCGTCCATGCCGGAGTTGGCGCCGCCCATGACGCCCGCCAGGGCCACCGGCTTCTCGGCGTCGCAGATGACCAGGTTGTTCTCGGTCAGGGTGAATTCCTTCTCGTCCAGGGTGACGATCTTCTCGCCGGGGTGAGCGCGGCGGACGGTGATGCTCCGGCCCGCCACCTTGTTCAGGTCGAAGGCGTGCATGGGCTGGCCGATCTCCAGCAGGGTGTGGTTGGTGATATCCACCACGTTGCTGATGGACCGCAGGCCGCAGAGGGCCAGGTGACGCTTCATCCAGCGGGGGGACTCGCCCATCCGGATGTTCCGGACGTAGTGGGCCATATACCGGGGGCAGAGGTCGGGGGCCAGCACCTGGACCGAGATGGGCTCGTCGGGCTCCAGGGCCACGGTGTAGTCGGTGGCGGGCATCTTGAGGGGCTTGTGGAGCACAGCGGCCACCTCGCGGGCAATGCCCAGCACCGACTGGCAGTCGGGCCGGTTGGCGGTGATGGAGATGTCGAAGATATAGTCGTCCAGCCCCACCACCTTGCAGATGTCCTCACCGGGGACGGTGTCCTCGGGCAGGATCAAAAGGCCATACACCTCGGAACCGGGGTAGAGGTCGTCGTTCAGGCCCAGCTCTTCGCCGGAGCAGAGCATGCCGTGGGACTCCACGCCCTGCATCACCCGGGTCTTGATCTGGATGCCGCCGGGCAGGGTAGAGCCGTCCAGGGCGGCGGGGACATGGGCCCCCACAAAGATATTGTCGGCGCCGGTGCTGATCCGGATCTCGTGGCCGTACTCGCCGCAGTCCACCACACACTTGCTCAGGTGGGTGCCCTCCTGCTTTTCGATCTCGGTGATCTTGCCCACCACAACCTTGTCGATGCCGGCGGACAGGTCGATCAGCTCCTCCACCTCAAAGCCACAGGAGAACAGCTTTTCTTCCAGTTCCTGCGCCGTCACGTCGATGTCGACGAATTCTTTTAACCAGCTGAAAGGTACTTTCATCTTATTCTATCCTCCTTGTTACTCCTGGAACTGCTTCAGGAACCGCAGATCGTTCTCGAACATCAGGCCGATGTTGTTGATGCCGTACTTCAGCATGGCGATCCGCTCGATGCCGATGCCGAAGGCGATGCCGGAATACTCGTCCGGGTCGATGCCGCAGTTTTCCAGAACCTTGCGGTTGACGACGCCGCCGCCCAGAACCTCGATCCAGCCGGTGTGCTTGCAGAGGCTGCATCCCTTGCCGTGGCACTCAAAGCAGCTCACGTCCACCTCGACGCTGGGCTCGGTGAAGGGGAAGTAGGAGGGGCGCAGCCGGGTGCGGACCTCGCTGCCGAACAGCTGCTGGACGAAGGAGTCCAGCATGCCCTGCAAATCGCAGAGGGTGATGCCCTTATCGACCACCAGGCCCTCCATCTGATGGAACATGGGGCTGTGGGTGGCGTCCGAGTCGGAGCGGAAGACGCGGCCCGGCACCAGAACCTTGATGGGGGGCTTCTTGGCGTCCATGGTGCGGATCTGGCCGGTGGAGGTCTGGGTCCGCAGCAGCAGCTCGTCGCTCAGATAGAAGGTGTCCTGCATATCCCGGGCGGGGTGATCCTTGGGGACGTTCAGACGGGTGAAGCAGTGGTCGTCGTCCTCGATCTCGGGGCCCTCGTAGATCTCAAAGCCCATCCCCGAGAAGGTGTCGATGATCTGGTTGCGCACCAGGGTCAGGGGGTGCAGCGCGCCCATGGGGCGGACCTTGGCGGGCAAGGTGATGTCCACCGCCTCGGCGGCGTTCCGGGCGGCCAGCTCGGCCTGGTTGACCCGGTCGGCTGCGGCGTCGTAGTCGGCCTGGACCTTCTGCTTCAGCTCGTTGATGACCTTGCCCATGGCGGGGCGCTCCTCGGGCGCGACGGTGCGCAGGTTCTTCATCAGGGCGGCGATCTTGCCGTTCTTGCTCAGATATTCCTGCCAGAAGGAAGCCAGCGTTTCCTTGGAGGAAACCTGTGCCAGGCTTTCCCCAGCCTGTTTTGCCAGCTCGTCGATGATTGCTTGCATAGATGTTTTCTCCTTCTTCAAAAATTGTAACATGCGGGGGGCGGCCCCCTGCGCGTAAAGCACGGATCAAAAAAGGCCCCGTCCCTCAGCCGGCAGACTGCCAGCCAAGGGACGAAGCCTTGTCAAATGCTCCGTGGTACCACCCGGTTTCCGCCCCGTCAAAGTAGACTGGGGGCGGCGCTCAAACGCCTCTAACGGGGGCAAACCGTCCCGCACTACTGGGCATCGCTGCCGTTCCCGCGGGCCGCTCGGGAGCGAACTTCCTGCGCTGCTGCATCCGGGGGCCCTTTCAGCCGGTGAAGCCCCTCTCTGGTACTGTGCATACAGCGCGTACTTTCTCCGTCGCTGCGTTTTGCGTATTCAGGTTTGTAACAAAGCCTATGTTACCACACTTCGCCGCGGTTTTCAAGCGGAGATCGCTTTCTTGTGGGCGGGCAGGGGAGAAAAAGCCTTTTCGCCGGGGGCTTTCCCTCGCCGCCGCGCCTTGGGGGAAAGGGCCTGAAACCATCCCTCCTTTCCTTAAAAATGGCCCAGCCGGACCGCCAAAACGAAAAAACCGGGCAAAAACAACGCAGGCAGGATAAAATTTTAAAATGTTACGAAATTGAAAATTTTTCAGATAAATTTGCCCAAAGGTCTTGATTTTTCCATCCGAGATGAGTACAATACTCTTAGCACTCAGGCAAACGGAGTGCTAAACAAAAAATCCGGCGCAGCAGGCCGGCGGCCGCGCTGCCCGCACAACTAAGTTACAGTTTAATTCTTTCATTATAGGAGGGCAAGAATTATGAAGATCATTCCTCTTGCAGACCGTGTTGTCATCAAAACCGTTGAGGCCGAGGAGACCACCAAGAGCGGCATCATCCTGACCGGCAGCGCCAAAGAGAAGCCCCAGGTGGCCGAGGTTCTGGCTGTGGGTCCCGGCGGCCTGGTGGACGGCAAGACAGTCGAGATGCTGGTCAAGGTGGGCGACAAGGTGCTCACCAGCAAGTATTCCGGCACCGAGGTCAAGGTGGACGGCGAGGAGTGCACCATCGTCCGCCAGAGCGATATTCTGGCCGTGGTCGAGGATTGATTCCCCTCTGCGATTGCCGCAAAATGAGAGATTTTACCGTTTGACAGTTTGATAGAAGGAGCGATGCTTTATGGCTAAACAGATTAAGAAGGGCGAGGACGCCCGCAAGGCTCTCTGCGCTGGTATCGACGCTCTGGCCGATACCGTCAAGATCACCCTGGGCCCCAAGGGCCGCAACGTGGTGCTGAGCAAAAAGTTCGGCGCCCCGGTCATCACCAACGACGGTGTGACCATCGCCAAGGAGATCGAGCTCAAGGACGAGTTCGAGAACATGGGCGCCCAGCTGGTGCGTGAGGTCGCTACCAAGACCAACGACGCCGCAGGCGACGGCACCACCACCGCCACCGTCCTGGCCCAGGCCATGGTTACCGAGGGTATGAAGAACGTCACCGCCGGTGCCAACCCCATGGACATCCGCCGCGGCATGAGCAAGGCCGTGGCCGCCGCTGTGGAGGCCATCAAGGCCAACAGCCAGAAGGTCAAGGATTCCAACGACATCGCCCGGGTCGGCACCATTTCTGCCGGTGATCCCGAGATCGGCCGCCTGATTGCCGAGGCTATGGAGAAGGTTACCTCCGACGGCGTCATCACCATCGAGGAGAACAAGACCACCGCCGAGACCTACAACGAGATCGTCGAGGGCATGCAGTTTGACCGCGGCTACCTGACCCCGTATATGGTCACCGATACCGAGAAGATGGAGGCCGTCCTGGACGACGCCGCCGTCCTCATCACCGATAAGAAGATCAGCGTCATCCAGGACCTGCTGCCTCTGCTGGAGCAGGTGGTCCAGAACGGCATGAAGCTGCTGATCATCGCCGAGGACATCGAGGGCGAGGCTCTGTCCACCCTGATCGTCAACCGTCTGCGCGGCACCTTCACCGTGGTGGCTGTCAAGGCTCCCGGCTTCGGCGACCGCCGCAAGGAGATGCTCCAGGATATCGCCATCCTGACCGGCGGCCAGGTCATCTCTTCCGACCTGGGCTATGAGCTGAAGGATGCCACCATCAATATGCTGGGCCATGCCCGCCAGGTCAAGGTCACCAAGGAGACCACCACCATCGTGGGCGGCTTCGGCGACAAGGACGCCATCAGCGCCCGTGTGGGCCAGATCCGCAACCAGATCGAGGTTGCTACCAGCGACTTCGACCGCGAGAAGCTGCAGGAGCGTCTGGCCAAGCTGGCCGGCGGCGTGGCTGTCATCAAGGTCGGCGCTGCCACCGAGGTCGAGATGAAGGACAAGAAGCTCCGCATCGAGGACGCTCTGAACGCTACTAAGGCAGCCGTTCAGGAGGGCGTTGTCGCCGGCGGCGGCACCGCTCCCATCAACGCCATCCCTGCGGTCCGCGCTCTCTGCGACACCCTGGAGGGTGACGAGCGCACCGGCGCCAAGATCGTCCTGAAGGCTCTGGAGGCTCCTCTGCGCCAGATCGCCAAGAACGCCGGCCTGGAGGGCAGCGTCATCATCGACAAGATCGTCTCTGCCAACAAGCCTAACTATGGCTTCGATGCCCAGAACGAGGTCTATGTGGAGGATATGATCGCCGCAGGCATCGTTGACCCCACCAAGGTCACCCGTTCCGCTCTGGAGAACGCCGCTTCTGTGGCTGAGATGGTTCTGACCACCGAGAGCCTGGTGGCCGATCTGCCGGAACCCCCGGCTCCCGCTGCTCCCGCTGGCGGTGATATGGGCATGGGCGGCATGTACTAAGCCGCAGCTCCCTTTTAATCGAATCTGTATAGGGCAGGGCCTCTTCGGAGGCCCTGCCTTTTCGTTTGCTTTTGAAAATAAAGCGCATGGGCGCGGCGTGTTCGCTCCATTTTCGGGCGGTTTCGGATGGCGGTGTCCGGGCGGGCTTAAATAATTTGTTTGATTCCGGCGCATACTAGCAGGGCAACTGACGAAAAAGGGGAGGATGCCTTGTGAACAAGAATCGCCGGAGACCCACCCGCCCCTGGCGGCGGGCGCTGGGGCTCTGTGCTGCCTATACCGCTACGGCAGCCCTTGCGGCTCTGGGGTGGCTTTACAGCAGCTTGCCGGAAAATGTATGTCTGGAACCAGGGCAGCCGCTGCAGCTGGCCCGGTTTGAATATATCGAACCCCTGGGCGCCTGGGGCAGCCAGAATGTGGCCAGCACCCGCGCGGTGGGCACCTATCAGGCCACCTTGTCCCTGGGCGGAATCCTGCCCATCAAAACCATCCGGGCGGTGGTCACCCCGCGGATGACGGTCACCGTCTGCGGCACCCCCTTTGGGGTCAAGATGTTCTCCGAAGGGGCGCTGATTGTGGGTTTCTCAGATCTCTCCACCTCCAGCGGCGGCACCGCCAACCCGGCCAAAGAGGCGGGGCTGCATATGGGCGACCGGGTGATCTGCATCGGAGACACCCAGACGGATAACAACGACGCCGTCAAAGCCGCTCTGGAAGCTGCGGGCGGGCACCCCGTCACCGTGGTCTATGTGCGGGACGGCCGCCAGCTGGAAACCACCCTGACCCCTCTTTGGGATGAGAACGCCGGCGAATGGCGTGCCGGTATGTGGGTGCGGGATTCCTCCGCCGGGGTGGGTACCCTGACCTTTGTGGATGCGGAAAACGGCATCTTCGCCGGGCTGGGCCACTCCATCAGCGACGGGGATACCGGCCAGAGCATCGCCCTGCGCAGCGGCGAGATCGTCCCCTGTGAGATTGTGGGCTGTACCGCCGGGACTGCCGGCAGCCCGGGAGAGCTGAAAGGGCAGTTTGTCAGCGCCCATGCCATAGGCACCATCTGCATCAACGGTTCCAATGGCGTTTACGGCACCACCCGAACCTCCTTTGCGGGTACCTCCATGGAGGTGGCCTTTGCCCAGGAGGTGGAGGAAGGGGAGGCCGAAATCTGGACCACCATCTCCGGAGAGACCACCCACGCCTACACCGTCCAGATCGAGAAAATTTCGGACGCCGACCCGGTGCGGAATATGGTGATCCGGGTGACCGACCCGGAACTGCTGGCCCAGACAGGGGGCATTGTGCAGGGGATGAGCGGCAGCCCCATCATCCAGAACGGCCGTTTGGTAGGGGCGGTGACCCATGTTCTGGTCAACGATCCCACCCGGGGCTATGGCATCTTCGCCGAGACCATGCTGGAAACAGCCGAAGGCCTCGCCTGAATGGGGCCGACGGGCGGGACGCCCCGCAGCCTTCGGGCTGCTGTACATAAATGCGCCGGATGCGGTGCATCGGGCGGGCAAATGTGCTATAATGAACGGTGTAAATTTCCCGGCGGTATGCCGGGGCCGGAAATCCAAACGCGACACAGGGAGGGCATTTGCCGATGATGACAATGAAAGAACGGCGGGACGCCGGTCTGGCCTATCAGTCCGATGCTTCCGTCATGGAGGAGCAGGCGGTGAGCCGGAGAATCCTTCAAAAACTCAACTTTATGGACCGCTCCGATTTCGAGGGAATCGCCGCGGTGGTGAAAGAGCTCCTGGGCAAATCGGAGGGGGCGTTCATTAACCCGCCTTTTTATTGCGATTACGGCAAGAACATTGAGGTGGGTAAAAACTTTTTCGCCAACTACAACTGCACCATCCTGGATGTAGCCAAGGTGAAGATCGGGGACAACTGCCAGATGGCCCCCAACGTGGCGATCTACACGGCGGGGCACCCCATCCACCCCGCCACCCGGAACTCCCAGTACGAGTACGGCAAACCGGTGACCATCGGGGATAACGTCTGGATTGGCGGGAACACCGTCCTCTGCCCCGGCGTCCAGGTGGGGAATAACGTGGTCATCGGCGCGGGGAGCGTTGTGACCAAAGATCTCCCGGACTGGTGCATCGCGGCGGGGAACCCCTGCCGGATCATCCGCAAGATCACCGACGCCGATAAGCGGAAACTTTTCCGAGACGAGGAGATCGACGACGAGGCCTGGGCCGATATCCAGCGGGGCTGGGCGGCGCAGGAGACCTGATTCGGCCTTTGCCGATCGCAGTTCAAAGGATAATTTTCACGGTTCCATGAGGACGCTGAGAGGCGTCCTCTTTTTTTGCGCCCGTTTGGCTGGGACAGGCGGTTCTAAACCGGGGCGGGGCGCATACACTACTAGCAAACCCGGCCCAGGCCGGGCGCTGTGGGAAAGGAGCGGGGAAGTTGGACGAGTATTATCAGGCGGTCCAATCGCTGCCGGACTGGCTGGCCGAGCCTCTGGGCCGGATGCCTCCGGCGGTAGCGGAACAGATCCATGAGCTGCGGCTGCGGGAGGGCTGTTCCCTGAGTTTTACCATCGGGGGAATGCCCTGCCCGGCGGCCCAGATTTCCGGCTGCCCTCATTTTCTAAGGAGCTGTGTTCTCACGCCCCCTCAGATGGAGGAGATCTTCTACGCCCTCTGCGGCGGGTCGGTCCACACCCACCAGGCCGAGCTGGCCCAAGGGTATCTGACCCTGCCGGGGGGCCACCGGGTGGGCGTGGGCGGCCAATATTTCGTCCACCCGCAACAGGGGGTGGTGGTGCAGACCGTCCGCTCTCTGAATCTGCGGGTCGCCCGGCGGAAAGCCGCCGCCCTGCCGCCCGAGCTCTGCCGGGCGCTGGAAGGCCACTTCATCGGGATGCTGCTGGTGGGGGAGCCGGACAGCGGCAAAACCACCCTTTTGCGGAGCGCCGCCGCCTTTCTGGCGGGCCAGGGCCGGACGGTTACCGTGGTGGACGAGCGGCAGGAGGTCTGGCCCGAGGGCGGCCCCGCCGGGGGCGAAGCGCTGGATGTGATCGCCGGCCTGCCCAAGGGCCGCGCCCTCCAGATGGCCCTGCGCACCCTCTCGCCCCATGTGATTCTGCTGGATGAGCTGGGCGGGATGGAAGAGGTGGAACAGCTGGAACAGGGCTTTTACGGCGGGGTGAACTTTGTGGCCAGCCTCCACGCCTCTACCCTGGAGGAGGCGGCCCATCGCCCTCAGGTGGAGCGGCTCACCCTTCGCCGGATGCTCCGGGTGCTGGTGCTGCTGGAAGGGCGGCAGAGCCCCGGCCGGGTCAAAGAGGTGCGCTGGATATGAGTTCTCTGCGTTTGGCGGCTGCCATTCTTCTGGCGGCGGGGGGCTGGTGTGCCGGTACGGCCCGCCGCCAGAAGCAGATCAACCGCTGCCGGATGCTGGAAGAGGTGATTGAACTGCTGGGCCGGCTGGAACAGGAGATCGGATACCGCCACGCCGACCTGGGCCGCCTGCTGGGGGCATTGCGGGCGGAAAATGCCGGTAAACCGATGGAAAAATATCTGCAAAGTATATCTACTTTGCAGCAAATAAAAGCCCCCGATCTGCTGGAACCGGAGCAAAAAGCCTGTTTTTTTGAATGTATGTCCGGCCTGGGCCGGGCCACCGCCGAGCAGGAGTGCGCCCGGCTTGCATACTACCGGAGCCGGTTCGAGAGTTTTTTGCAGCAGGCCCAAAAGCAGGCCGAATCTGCGGGCCTTGACCAGAAACTGGGGCTGGCGGTGGGGGGAATGTTGGCACTCTTGGTGCTCTGAAGAAGAAGCGATCAAAGGAGATGACCGGATTGGAAATTGATCTCGTCTTTAAAATTGCAGCCATCGGCATCATTGTGGCGGTGCTCAACCAGCTGCTGATCCGTTCGGGCCGGGAGGATCAGGCCATGATGACGACCCTGGCGGGGCTGGTGGTGGTGCTCTCCATGCTGGTGCAGCAGATCAGCACCCTGTTTGTCACCATCAAGTCCCTCTTCGCGTTATGAACGAGCTTCTGCCGACGTTGGGCCTGGCGGTGCTGGCGGCCCTGGTCTATGGGCTTTTGAGCAAAGTTTCCCCTGCCTTTGGGCTTTTGTTCTCTCTGGCGGCGGGGGTGTTTGTTCTGGTCCGGCTGGTGCTGGTCCTTCAGGGGGTGGTGGAGGGCATCGCAGCTCTGGCGGGCCAGGTGGACGGACAGGCTTTCGGGTGCCTTTTGCGCTGTGCGGGGATCCTGCTTTTGACCGACTATGCCCGCACCCTCTGCGACGAGGCGGGGGCCGAGTCCCTGGCCTGGTGTACAAGCCTTGCGGGCCGGGTGCTGATGCTGGCGGCCATCTGGCCGCTGCTGGAGGAGGTGTGCGGATTGATATGGGAGCTGACCGGTTAAAGATCCTTTGCCGGGCCGTCCGGGTGTTGGCGGCGGGGGCGGTGTGCGCGGCGCTGGTGGTCTGGGCCCCGGCCGCCGCCGCCCAGGAGGCCGCGCCCAACCTGGACAACCTGCCCGGCCGGGAACAGTGGCAAAGCTATCTGGAGGAAAGCCCCGCCCAGCTGGAGGAGTTTGTACATAACCCTCTGGAAACCCTCCAGAGTTTCCTCCCGGAAGGCTTGGGCGGGGCGGTCCGGTCGGCGGCCCGGGACTATGCGCAGATTCTGTCCTTCCTTCTGGCGGTGATCCTTTTGTCCTTCTTTGTAGAGAACGGCAAAAACGGACTGCTGGATCTGGCGGCCGCGGGGGGGTGCGGTCTGCTGGCCTGGGCCCGGCTGGTGGAGCTGGCCGAAGAGGTCTGCCAGCGGCTGGAGAGCTGGCGCACCTTTCTCTTGGGGTTTGTCCCGGTCTATTCCGGGGTTCTGACCCTGGGCGGGGAGCCCGCCGCCGCAGCCGCCGCCAATGGCTTGTTTCTTACGGGGCTCTGTCTCCTGGCCCAGCTGTTGAGCGTGGGGCTGCCCCCGCTGCTGCACAGTTACTTGGCCCTCAGCGTCTCCTGCTGCATCAGCGCCGAGCTGCCGCTGGCCTCGGCCTGCCGGGCGGCGGGCCAGCTGCTCCGCCGGATGCTGGGCTGGGCGGGCCGGGCCTTTGGGGCGGTGCTGGGGCTCCAGCGGGTCTTTACCGCCGGGCTGGACGATGTCTCGGTGCAGGCGGGGCGGCTCCTCACCGGCACGGTGCCGGTGATCGGCCAGAGCCTCAACGACGCGGCCCAGACGGTCTTGGCTGGCGTCCAGCTGCTCAAGGGCGGGCTGGGCTTTGCAGCCATGGCCATCCTGGCGGTGGAGTTTTTGCCCCTCTATCTGACCCTGATGCTTCATAGCCTGTTATTGGCCGGCTGCGGGCTGATCTGCCGGGCGGCAGGGGTGGGGCGGTGCGCCGCCCTGTTCGACTGTCTGCGGGAGGCGGTGCGGGGTCTGGCGGCGGCGACGGCTCTGTTTTTTGGGGTCGCGGTGGTGGGCACCGCGCTGATGCTCTCCATGGGAGGTGGGTAACAATGCAGCAAATCAAAACGGCGGTGGCGGTGTTCTGCATTGCCTGCATCAGCGCCGAGCTGGTGGCCCAGCTGGTGGGGGATACCCGGGGCAAACAATGCATAAAAGCCGCGGCGGGGTTATATATTCTAATAGCTATTTCCAATGCGCTGCCCCTGCTGCGGGCCCAAAGCCTGGACCTTGCCCTGCCCCAAAGCCAGCAGGCGGATTTCGGCTCAGCCGAGGATTTGATTGTCCAGGAGGCCCAGCAGAAGCTGGAAAACCAGCTGGAAGCCCAGATTCTGGCCCAAACCGGCTGGCCGGCCTCTCTTCAGCTGACCCTGGCTCAAACCGGGCAGGGGGTGGATGCGGTGGAGGCCCAGGTCTCCCTGCCGCCCGACTGCCCCGGGGATACCCGGGCCGAGATTGCGTCAGAGCTGTGCAGCCGTCTCGGGCTTGCATCGGTGGAGTTTGTGGCAGAGGAGGGCGGAGGATGAAACTGCAATGGAACACTCTGCTCGAGAAATGGAGGTCCCGCCCCGGCAGCGCAGGGGCCGCGGTGGTGCTGGGGGTTTTGGCCATGCTGCTCATCCTGTTGAGCGAGATCTGGCCCAGCGGCACAGGTGCCGCCGCCCCGGCCGAGGCCTCCGGGCAGGACGCCGCAGCCTACCAGACCCAGCTGGAACAGCGGCTGTCGGGGCTGATCGGTGAGATCGAGGGCGCGGGCCAGGCCACGGTGATGATTACATTGGAAAGCGGGGAGGAAACCATCTATGCACTGGATACACAATCGGGACAGACCCAGAGCCAGCAGACCCACGTCCTCTTGGAGGACGGCACCGCCCTGAAAGAGACGGTGTATTTCCCCGCGGTCTGCGGGGTGGCGGTGGTCTGCGACGGCGGGGGAGATGTGCGGGTGGCGGCCCGGATCACCGAGCTGATCTCGGCGCTGCTTGACGTGCCCGCCAACCGGATCTGCGTGGAGCAGCGCAGCCGGTAACCCCGGTTTTCGTGCATGGTTTGGATACTGAAGGAGGATACAGCGATGCGAAATGTCTCGAAGAATACCCGCCGTGCGACGGCGATCACCCTGGCGGCGGCCCTGGCCGTGGCCGTTTACCTGAACTGGCAGTACGCCCGGACGGATATCACCGCCGATCCCGACGCGGTGACGGCTGCCGCCTCGGCTGTGACCGTCTCCGGCGAGGTGACCGACGCCCTTTTGACCGAGGCCGAGGCCATGTCGGCCGCCAACAAAAATTATGGCGAGGCCCAGCTGGTGAGCGTGGCCAACGACACCGGCAGCCAGTTCTTCGACGAGGCCCGCCTCAAGCGGGAAAAAGCCCACGACGAAGCCCTGGATACCATCCAGAAAACTCTGAAAGGTACCGCCCTCAGCGAGGAGGAAAAAGCCCAGTATACCGCCCAGCTGACCGCGAGCCTTGAGGATATCAACGCCGAAAACGAGATCGAGACCCTGATCCGGGCCAAAGGCTTTGCCGATTGCCTCTGTTTTTTGCAGGAAAATCGCGCGGACCTGACGGTAATGACCTCCGGCCAGGCCCTCACGGCGGCCCAGGTGGCACAAATTCGGGATATTGTGCTGAGTAAAACCAATGTTACAGCCCAGAATATCACTGTGGTGGAAGTGAAATGAGAAGTAAAGTAAGGTGTTGTGAAAATACAAAAAGAATGTTATAATAGATCCAACGCAGACATTGCGTCCGGCCATTCTGCCCGCGGGGCAGGGGGCAGGCCCAGAGCCGTGCCCCGGGGCCGCAGGCGCGCTGCAACCGTAAAATTAAGGGCGGATGCCGCCCGATCGGATGGAGGACCGTAGAATGGATTTGCAGAATATGGACCTTATGGGCGGGAGCCTTCAGATCTCGACGGAAGTGATCGCCAAAATCGCGCGTTGTGCTGCCCTGGAGGTAGAGGGCGTGGCCGAGGTTTCCCACGGCAAGCAGGGCAAAACGGTCAAAGAGCTGCTTGAGATGGCCAGCATTCAGCCGCCGGTGACGGTGGAGATGCGGGACGGCACGGCCGAGATCACCCTGGAGCTGATTGTCCGGTATGGCACCCGGATCCCCACCATGGCCGAAAAGGTGCACCAGAGCGTCAAGTCTGCTGTGCAGAACATGACCAACGTCACGGTCAGCCGGGTCAATATTGTGATTGCCGGCCTCGAGACCGGCGAGCCCGCAGAGCCGGAAGAATAATCCCTGTATTTTAAAAATTATACAAAAAGAAAACATCCGTCTCTCTGCGGGCTGCCCGCAGGGAGATTTGATGTCGTGAGAGGAAAATTATGGAGAATCTATTGCCCCGCCGCCAGGCCAGAGAAAATGCGTTCCTGCTTGCTTTTTCGCAGACGTTCGGCGATGTGCCCCTGCATGAGGCGCTGGAAGCCAACCGCGAATGCGACGAGGAGCGCCCGGTGGACGATTTTGGCGCTCACCTGCTGCGCACCTACTACGAGCACTCGGCCGAGGTGGATGACCAGATCAGCGCTCATCTGCGCGGCTGGACCATTTCCCGCCTGCCCCGGGTGACGGTGACGGTGCTTCGGCTGGCCATCGCGGAGATGCTGTTCGGCGGCGAGAACAAGCCCGGCGTCGCCATCAACGAGGCCGTGGAGCTGACCAAGAAATACGGCGCGGAAGAGGACTACCAGTTTGTCAACGGCCTGCTGGGCAGCGTCGCGCGGGAGGCTGGCCTCGCAGAGGACGCCGGCGAATCGGAAATGGAGCCCGTACAGCTGTGAGTTATACACTGGGCATTGATACCAGCAACTACGCAACCTCTCTGGCAGTATTTGATACAGCCGGAGAGGTTGTTTGTGCAAAAAAGCGCTTTTTGCCGGTGAAAAACGGGCAGCTGGGCCTGCGGCAAAGCGATGCGCTGTTCCACCATACAGCGGCCCTGCCGGAAATGATGGCCGAGCTGGCCGCCGAGGCGGATCTCACCCAAATCGCGGCGGTGGGCGTTTCCCAGAAGCCCCGCCCCGTGGAGGGCAGTTATATGCCCTGCTTTCTGGCGGGGGTCAGCGCGGCCCAGGCGTTTGCCCTGGCGCGGGGGATTCCTCTGATCCACACCACCCATCAGCAGGGCCACGCGGCGGCAGCGCTGTTCGCCGCCCGGGGGGCGGAACTGTTCGGCCAGAAGGTGCTCTTGTTCCACGTTTCGGGCGGCACCACCGATCTTTTGCTCTGCGACCAGGTGCGCCAGATCGGGCTTCTGGGCACCAGCAGCGACCTTTACGCGGGCCAGGCCGTGGACCGGGTGGGGGTCAAACTGGGCTTTGCTTTCCCGGCGGGGGCCATGGTCTCGGAGCTGGCCGCCAGCTGCGACGAGCCCGTTAAACCGAAATCCAGCGTTAAGGGGATGGAGTGCAGCCTCTCCGGGCTGGAAAACCAGTGCAACGCCCTGCTGGCCCAGGGCAAAAGCCCCGCTTACGTTTGCAAATACTGCCTGCTCTGCATCGCCGATACCCTGGTCAAGATGACCAGAGCCGCCCAGGCCCTTTACCCGGGTCTGCCGGTGGTCTGCGCGGGCGGCGTTATGAGCAGCGTCATCATCCGGGATTGGGTGCAGCGCCGGCTGCCGGGGGTCATGTTTGTCCCCGCAGCCTATGCCAGCGACAACGCCATGGGGGTGTCGATTCTGGCGGCACGGGAGGCGGGCTTATGGCTGAACTCCTGACCGTTACCGCCCTCAACCGCTATGTCAAAGCCCGGCTGGACGGGGATGATTTTCTGTTCGATCTGGCCCTGCGGGGCGAGATCGCAAACTTTGTTCAGAACGCCCGCAGCGGCCACTGCTATTTCTCTTTGCGGGACGAGCAGTCCAGCGTCAAAGCGGTGATGTTCCGCTCGGACGCCCGGCGGCTGGCGTTCCGCCCCGAAGAGGGAATGCGGGTGGTGGTGCGCTGCCGCGCTACCCTGTATGAGCGGGACGGCGCGTTCCAGATTTACGTAAACGATATGTTCCCGGACGGCATCGGCGCGGCCCAGCTGGCGTTTGAACAGCTCAAGGCCCGTCTGGAGGCGGAGGGGCTGTTCGACCCCGCCCACAAAAAGCCGCTGCCGGCCTACCCCCAGTGCATTGGCCTTGTCACCAGCCGCACCGGCGCCGCTTTGCAGGACATCCGCAATGTGATTGGCCGGCGGTGGCCCCTGGCCCGGCTTCTGCTCTGCCCGGTGAACGTCCAGGGCTTTGAGGCCGCCGGGGAGATCGCCGCCGCCATCCGCCGGCTGGACCAGACCGGAAAAGCGGATGTGATCCTGGTGGCCCGGGGCGGCGGCAGCCGGGAAGACCTGTGGGTCTTTAACGCCGAGGTGATCGCCCGGGCGGCTTACCGCTGCAAAACGCCTCTCATCAGCGCCATCGGCCATGAGATCGATTATACCCTTTTGGACTTTGTGGCGGATCTGCGGGCGCCCACCCCATCGGCGGCGGCTGAGCTGGCGGTCCCGGACCGGGCGGCGCTCCGCCGTTCGGTGGACGAAATTTATCAAAATATTTATGAAATTATGCAAAAGCGTCGGGAAGTATGCTATAATAAATGCAACACCTGTTCTGTTTTGCTGGAACAGGGCATTTCCCGCCGTATTTTGAAGCAGGGACGTGCCCGTTTGGCGGCTGTCCAGGCCCGTCTGCCCGCCGATGCACGGGCTGCTTTGCGGGAAAGCGGGCGCCGTCTGGGCCATGCGGCTGCCCTGGCCGATTCCCTGAGCCCTTATCAGGTGCTGGCCCGGGGCTATGCGATCCTGCAGGGGGAGGACGGCGCCGTGCGCTCGGTGGATCAGCTGACCCCGGGCGAGACCGTTACCCTGCGGGGAGCACGCCACAAAGCTGCCTGCGTGATTACGTCAGTGGAGGAAACAAATGAAGGCGCCTAAAACCTTTGAGGAAGGCATGACCCGCCTGGAGGAGATTCTGTCCCGGATGCAGAGCGAGGAAACCTCGCTGGCGGATTCGGTCAAACTCTATGCCGAGGCGGCCAAACTGGTGGAGTACTGCCGTACAGCCCTGGATAAAGCTGCGCTGCAGATGGACGAGATCGACCTGCAGCTGAGCGCTGCCGGCCGCGAGCCGGAACAGCCGGAGGAGACAGAAGCATGATGGATTATCACCAGCAGTACGAAGAATACCTCGGGCGGGCCCGGCAGGCGCTGGATCGTGCCTGCGAGCGCTATTTGCCCGAGGAGTCGGAGGTCTGCCGTGCAGCGCGGTATAGCCTGCTGGGCGGCGGCAAGCGGATCCGGGCGGTTTTGGTCCTCAGCGTCTGCGAGATGCTGGGGGGCGATGGAGCCGCGGCAGAGGCTTTTGCTGCGGCGGTGGAGATGCTCCACTGTTATTCCCTGATCCATGACGATCTGCCCTGTATGGACGACGACGATCTGCGCCGGGGCCGGCCGTCCTGCCACAAAGCGTTCGGCGAGGCTACGGCTCTTTTGGCGGGGGATGTTCTCCTGACCGAAGCCTTTGAGGCGGTGGCCAACGCCCCCGCCGACCCGCTTGTCTGTGTGCGGGCGGCCCAGGCTTTGGGCCTCGGGGCCGGCAGCCGGGGGATGGTCTACGGCCAGGAACTGGATCTGAAATACGAGGCGCTTCACCCCACGGAAGAGCAGCTGCGGCTGATCCACCGGAACAAGACCGGTGCACTCATCAACGCAGCCGTTCAGATGGGGGCCGCAGCCGCCTGCGCAACCCCTGACCAATGCCGCACCCTTGAGCAGTTCGCCTATGGCCTGGGGCTGGTGTTCCAGATCGTGGACGACGTACTGGATGTGACCGGGGATGCCGCCCAGTTGGGCAAACCGGTGGGCAGCGATGCCGAGAACGAAAAAACGACATTTGTAACCCTCTGTGGGGTAGAGCCGGCCATGGCCCTGGCCCGGCAGATCAACGAGGACTGCTGTTCTGCGCTGAAAGCTGCTTTTGGCCCGCGGTCTGCCTTTTTGGTGGAGATGGCCGGTGCTCTGCTGGAGCGCCGCAGCTGATTCCGGGTTACATGGATGACAGAAAAGATAAGGTGATGAAATGATGGAACTGCTGCGGCAGATACTCTCTTGGAACGAAATCCTGACAGTTTCCCTTTTGGGCTGGTTTACCGCTCAGGTACTCAAGACAATTACCAACGCGATCCCGATGCGGAAATTTCAGCTCGAGCGGATGTGGGGGGACGGCGGTATGCCCAGCGCCCACAGCGCAACGGTTTGCGCCATGGTGGTGGCCACGGGCCGCACCGTCGGGGTGCATTCCGCCGTCTTTGCGATCGCGTGTGTGATTGCCATTATCACCATGCACGATGCCATGGGCGTGCGCCACGAAACCGGTGAACAGGCCAAAGTGCTGAACAACATGATCGAGATGTGGATCGAGTTCAGCGAAAAGAATGCGCCTTTCCTGCGCAATATGCACCTGAAAGAGATGGTGGGCCATACGCCGCTGCAGGTGGTGGCTGGCATCTGCGTTGGGGTGGTGGTTGGATTTCTGTACCCGATCAGCACCACCTTTGTGTAAGGCTGTCCTGTGCCGAAAGAATATCTGGATGGGGGAGATCGTATGAGAACACCGCTGCTGGACCGTATCGCCCAGCCGGACGATTTAAAAAATCTAAGTGATCAGCAGGTGATCCAGCTCTGCACCGAGATCCGGGGGTTCCTCATCGAAGCGGTTGCCCATACGGGGGGCCATCTGGCCTCCAACCTGGGTATGGTGGAGCTGACGGTGGCGCTGCACCGGGTGCTGAAAACGCCCCAGGATAAGATCGTGTTTGACGTAGGGCATCAGTGCTATACCCATAAACTGCTCACCGGCCGGAAAGCGGGGTTCGCGGGTCTGCGCCAGCTGAACGGAATTTCCGGCTTTCCCAACCCGCGGGAAAGCGAGCATGACGCTTTTATCGCGGGCCACGGCAATACGGCCCTTTCTCTGGCGATCGGGATGGCCCGCGCCAAAAAGATGAAAGGGGAGCCGGGCCAGGTGGTGGCGGTCATTGGCGACGGCGCATTTACCGGCGGCATGGTTTACGAGGGGATGAACAACATTGGTTCCCTCAATAATCTGATTGTCATCCTGAACGACAATAAGATGTCCATCTCCAAAAATGTGGGCACCCTGGCCCGGTATCTGACCCGCCTGCGCACCAACCCCAAATACCTCCAGGTCATCTCCAATGTGAGCGATACCCTAAAGGCGATCCCCGCCGTAGGGCCTCCTCTGCGCCAGGCGCTGAGCTCCAGCAAAGCGCTGGTCCGGCGGGCGATGTACCATTCTACCATGTTTGAGGATATGGGGTTCCAGTACATTGGCCCGGTGGACGGCCACAAAGTGTTGGAACTGGAGCAGACTTTGAAAAACATCCGGATTCGTTCGGGTCCGCTTTTCCTCCATGTGGTCACCACCAAGGGCAAGGGCTACCAGCCCGCCGAGCGCAACCCCGGCGGATTTCACGGCGTGTCGGCCTTCGATCCCACCGGAATACTGGACCCCGAGATGGCTCCGCACGAGTCCTTCTCCACGGTATTCGGCAGAGCGCTGGCAGAAGCCGGAAAGAAAAACCCCCGGATCTGTGCCATCACCGCGGCCATGAAATACGGCACCGGCCTGCAATTTTTCCAGCACCAATGCCCCAACCGCTTCTTTGATGTGGGCATGGCGGAACAGCACGCCGTCACCTTTGCGGCGGGCCTGGCCAGCGAGGGGATGCTGCCGGTGGTGACCATCTATTCCACCTTCCTGCAGCGGTCCTACGACCAGATCATCCACGATGTGTCGCTGCTGGAAGAGAATGTGGTCTTTGCCATCGACCGTGCCGGGCTGGTGCCCGCCGACGGCGAGACGCACCAGGGCATCTATGACCCGGCGTTCCTCAGCCAAATCGGGATCCCGGTCTATTCGCCCTCCAACTACGCCGAGCTCCGCTACTGGCTGGATCAGCTGCTGAATCCCAAGATGGAAGGCCCCCGGGCCATTCGTTACCCCCGGGGCGGCGAAAGCAAAGCCCTGGCCAAGTACGGCTGTACGGGCCGGGACTTTGACCGGTTGGTTTCCGTCCCCGGTGCAAAGGCTGTGATGGTCAGCTATGCCGATGAGGTGGAGGATATGCTCGCCGCCTGCGGGATTCTGGCGGAGCAAGACCTCCCCTGTGACGGCTTCAAGCTTGTAAAGCTGCATCCCTTTACAGATGATTTCTTGGAAGAAATCTCGCAGTATGACGTTGTTTTGCTGGCGGAAGAGTGTGTGGCCCGGGGCGGCATTGGCGAACATCTGTCCTTTGCCCTCAGCCAGCGGGGCTGGAAGGGCCAGTTTATCCACTGTGGGGTAGACAATACCCAATTGACCCATTCCACTGTGCCGGAAATGAAAGAGATTCTGGGCCTTGCTCCCGAACAGCTGGCCCAGGCGGTGCGTGACGCACTGGAACGGCTGTAAAGGCAGCCGGATACGGGAAAGGAGAAACCGTTTTGAAAATTCGATTGGATCAATATCTGGTGCAGCATGGGCTGATCCAGAGCCGGGAGCGGGCCAAAGCCATGATCATGTCGGGCGTTGTGTTTGTGAACGAGCAGAAGGTGGACAAAGCCGGCGAGATGATCAAAGAGGACGCCAAGGTGGAAGTGCGCGGCCATGACATTGGCTATGTCAGCCGGGGTGGCCTCAAGCTGGAAAAGGCGATGCAGGTGTTCCCCCTGACGCCGGCCGGCAAGGTGTGCATGGATATCGGCGCCTCCACCGGCGGGTTTACCGACTGCATGCTCCAGAACGGAGCCGTCAAGGTTTACGCCGTGGATGTGGGATATGGGCAGCTGGCCTGGAGCCTCCGGACGGATGAGCGGGTGGTGAACATGGAGCGGACCAACATCCGCAACGTCACCCCGGATATGCTGGCCGAACCCATTGAGTTCTTCAGCGTGGATGTCTCCTTTATTTCGCTGCACCACATCTTCCCGGTGGCACAGCAGATCACCACCGAGACTGCGGCGGGCGTCTGCCTGGTCAAACCGCAGTTTGAGGCCGGGCGGGAAAAGGTCGGCAAAAACGGTGTGGTGCGGGACCCCGCCACCCATCGGGAGGTGCTGCACAATGCCATGGGCTATGCGGCCGCCAACGGCTTCACCGTCCGGGGCCTGGATTTCAGCCCCGTCAAAGGCCCGGAGGGCAATATCGAATACCTGATGTTTGTGGAAAAAAGCGATGCGCCCCGCGTGCTGGGGGACGACCAGGTGGATCAGGTGGTGGCGGCCAGCCACTCCACCCTGGACCGCTGAGAAGCGAATGGAAAGGGTAGAGGGGAGGTGTTGCCGGATCTATGGCCATCACTGTTTACATTGCGCCCAACCCGGGCAAATCCTCTGCGGGGGAGGTTGCTCTGCGGGCGGCGCAGATTCTGCTGACCCATGGCGCCGGGGTCCTGATGCAGGAGACGCTCCGGTCCAGCTGCAATATTGCGGGAGTACAGTATCTGCCGCTGGAGAAATGTCTTGAACAAACCGATGTGATTCTGACCATTGGCGGGGACGGAACCATTCTCCACGAGGCAAACCTCTCCCTCAAATATCGTAAACCCATTCTGGGGATCAACCTGGGGCGCTGTGGTTTTCTGGCCACCTGTGAGATCGGCGAGATGGAAACCAAGCTCAGCGCGGTGGCCCGGGGGGATTTTGATCTGGACAGCCGGATGCTGCTCTATGCCCGGGTGCTGGGGGACGACGGCTGGGAGGGCCACGCCCTCAACGATGTGGTTGTCACCAAAGGCCGGCTGCAACAGGCCATTGATTTCAGCATCTACTGCGACGATATTTTGGTAGAGCATTTCCGGGGAGATGGGGTGATTGTGGCAACCCCCACCGGCTCCACAGCCTACTCGCTGGCAGCGGGGGGGCCGATCCTGGATTCTCAGACCAAAGGCATTGTGGTGACACCCATCTGCCCGCATAGTCTGGCCACCCCGGCTATGGTGTTTGCTCAGGAGCGCAGGCTGGGGGTCTGTGTGGGCCAGGTGGCGGACGATGAAGTTTTCATCAGCTGTGACGGCGCGGCGGGTTATCCGCTGCGGGCCGGAGCCACCGCACAGATCCGATTGTCCGACCAGATTGTTCAACTGATTACCTTCAGCCAGGCCGACCAGTTCCAGGCGATCGACAAGAAGCTGCGCAGCCGTAGATAACCGCGGCGCATACAAATATGAAAAAGCAGGGGGGCGATTCGAATGAGTCGTAAAATACAGGACGGAGCAAAAACCCGAAACGAACGGATGCAGGCCATTCTCCGGCTGATCCGGGAGCATCCCATCAGCCGCCAGGAGGAGCTGCAAGCCTACCTTTTGCAGGAGGGCTTTGAGGTGACCCAGGCCACCATCTCGCGGGATATTCGTGAGCTGTGCCTGGTCAAGGCCGCCACGGAGGAAGGCTACCGCTATGTGTCCAGCCACAACGAGGGCTATGACCCCAAGGCACAGGGCCGGTTTGAGACCATCTTCCGGGAGTCGGTGCTGAAGGTGGATTTTGCCGGGCATATTGTGCTGGTCAAATGTTATCCCGGCATGGCCAACGCCGCCTGCCAGGTGTTCGACTCGCTCCAGTGGAAGAACGTGGTGGGCAGCCTGTCGGGGGACGACACGTTCCTGATCGTTGTTCGCTCGGAGCGGGACGCCAAGACCATCTGCACCGAGTTGGCCCATCACATTGGGCAGAAATAAGGGCGCTCTGCGCCCATTTTTCTTGTTGGGAGGAAATTGTTTGAGATGCTGACCAGCCTGCAAATCGAAAATGTGGCCGTGATCCAGAAGGCCGAGGTGCACTTTGAAAAAGGGCTGAACGTCCTGACGGGCGAGACAGGCGCGGGCAAATCCATCCTGATCGACTCCATCAACGCGATTTTGGGCAGCCGGACCTCCCGGGACCTGGTGCGCACCGGCGCATCCAAAGCGGTGATTCGGGCCGCCTTTGACGGCATCCCCGCCTCGGTCCAGGACCGGTTGGAACAAGCCGGTTATGAGCGGAGCGATGCGCTGCTGCTGACCCGGGAGATCTCGGCGGAGGGCAAGAGCAGCTGCCGGATCAACGGGATGCCCGCCAACGCCTCGGTATTGCGGGAGATCTGCGGCGGGCTGATCAACATCAACGGCCAGCACGATTCGGTGGGGCTGTTAAACCCGGCCAACCATCAGGAGCTGTTGGATGCCTACGCCCAAAACGAGAAAGCCTATCAGGACTACCGCACCGTCTATCGGGAGCTGGTCCGGGTCAAACGTGCGATGGATGCCCTCATCACCGACGAGGACGAAAAACAGCGGAAGATTGAGCTCCTGAGCTACCAGGCCGATGAGATTAACGCGGCCGCCCTGACCCCCGGCGAGGAGGAGACGCTGACCGCCCGCCGCAAGGTGCTGGCCAACGCCTCCGCCATCCGGGAGCGGATTGCCCAGGCCTATGGGGCCCTCTCCGGGGGGGATGAATCCCTGGGCGGGGTGGACCTTTTGGGCGAAGCCTCCAACGCCGTGGACGCAGCCGCCCAGCTGGATGAAAGTCTGGCCGGCCCGGCGGGCCAGCTGATGGATCTTTACTATATGGCCAAGGATCTCTCGGCGGAGCTGGTGGGCCGGCTGGAAAATTACGAGAGCAACGACGAGGCCCTGGACGAGATCGAGCAGCGGCTGGACCTGATCTATAAACTCAAACGCAAATACGGCGGAACGGTGGAGGATATCCTGGCCTTTGGCGAGAAAGCCCGGGCCGAGCTGGAGCGGATCCAGTCCTCCCAGGAAGAGCAGGAGCAGCTCCAGGCGGAGAAACTGCGGCTCTATCATCTGGCCCGGGAGCGGGCCGAGGTTCTGACCCAGACCCGCCTCAAGGCGTTTGAAGAGCTCAACCGCCGGATTTCGGATACCCTTGATTTTCTGAATATGCCGGGAGTGCGGATGTCCCTCCACCACACCCGGGGGCCGCTGGCCGGTCACGGACAGGACACTATCGAGTTTTTCATCTCCACCAATCCCGGCGAAGCCCCCAAACCTCTGGCCAAGATTGCCTCCGGCGGTGAGCTGAGCCGGATTACCCTGGCGGTCAAGAACGCCCTGGCCGACCGGGATGCTGTGCCCACCGTCATCTATGACGAGATCGACAGCGGCGTCTCCGGCAAAGCGGCGGGCAAGATCGGGGCAGTGCTGCGGCAGAGCGCCGCCAGCCACCAGATCCTCTGCATTACCCATACTGCCCAGATTGCGGCCCTGGCCGACTGTCATCTGATGATCCAGAAAAACGTCACAGGGGACCGCACCTATACCGAGGTTTACCCGCTGGACCAGGAGGGCCGGGTGGATGCGCTGGCCCATTTGATTTCGGGGGATCGGGTTACCGAGCTGGCCCTGGCCAACGCCCGGGAGATGTTGGGCCTGGCCGCCGCCCAAAAAGAGGGAGACTGAAAAAGAGCAGGGGAGTTTTCCCGCTTGACAATCGTCTTTTTTGTGTCTATAATAAGCTAAGCGCGGTTGGTCCGCGCAGAAGAAAAGCATTGATGGGAACAAGTACCCTGTCGGTTTTCTGCCCAGAGAGGCCCCGGTTGGTGAAAGGGGCGTGCAGAACCACAGGCGAAATACCTCCCGGAGCTGTAGGCTGAATGGGGTGCTGCCCCTAGTAGGCTGTGCCGCGTGCGAGCGTTACAAACGCAGGAGTGTAGCCCTTAACTTCTGGGGCCCGCACTCGTGAGGCTGTCCCCGTGAGGGGCCGGCAAACAGAGGTGGTACCGCGATTTTCTCGCCCTCTGCCAATTCGATTGGCAGAGGGCGTTTTTGTTTCCTCTGCCCACACAAACCAAGGGAGGTAAACACAAGATGAAACTCTACGACGAACTCAAAGCCCGCGGCCTGGTGGCCCAGATCACCGATGAAGAGATCATCGACCTGATCAACGAGGGCAAAGCCACCTTCTACATTGGCTTTGACTGCACCGCCGACAGCCTGACCGCCGGTCACTTCATGGCCCTGACCCTGATGAAGCGGCTTCAGATGGCGGGCAACAAGCCCATCGCCCTGATTGGCGGCGGCACCACCATGATCGGTGACCCCTCCGGCCGTACCGATATGCGCAAGATGCTGACCAAAGAGGATATCGCCCACAACGCCGCCTGCTTCAAAAAGCAGATGGAGCGGTTCATCGACTTCGGCGAGGGCAAGGCCATCATGCTGAACAACGCCGACTGGCTGCTGAACCTGAACTACGTGGAACTGCTGCGTGAGGTGGGCGCCTGCTTCTCGGTCAACAATATGCTCCGGGCCGAGTGCTACAAGCAGCGGATGGAGAAGGGCCTGTCCTTCCTCGAGTTCAACTACATGATCATGCAGAGCTACGACTTCTACTACATGTTCCAGCACTACGGCTGCAACATGCAGTTTGGCGGCGACGACCAGTGGAGCAACATGCTGGGCGGCACCGAGCTGATCCGCCGCAAGCTGGGCAAGGACGCCTACGCCATGACCATCACCCTGCTGACCGACTCCCAGGGCAAGAAGATGGGCAAGACCGCCGGCAACGCCGTCTGGCTGGACCCCAATAAGACCAGCCCCTTCGAGTTCTACCAGTACTGGCGGAACGTGGATGACGCCGATGTCATGAAGTGCATCCGGATGCTGACCTTCCTGCCCCTGGAGCAGATCGAGGAGATGAGCAGCTGGAAGGATCAGAAGCTCAACGAGGCCAAGGAGATCCTGGCCTACGAGCTGACCAGCATGGTCCACGGCAAGGAGGAAGCCGAAAAGGCCCAGAACACCGCCCGCGCTCTGTTCAGCGGCGCCGCCGATACCGAGCATATGCCCACCACCCAGCTGACCGAGGCCGACCTGAACCAGGGCAGCATCGGCATCCTGACCCTGATGGTCAAGGCTGGCCTGGCTGCCTCCAACGGCGAGGCCCGCCGTCTGGTGACCCAGGGCGGCGTCCTGGTGGACGGCGAAAAGGTGGCCGACCCCACCACCAGCTACACCGCCCAGCAGCTGGCCCAGGGCCTGGTCATCAAGAAGGGCAAAAAGGTCTACCACAAAGTGACGCTCTGAGACCCTAAACCTTGAAATTCTATGTAAAGTTTAAATACTTGACACAAAAATAAGACGCCCCACCGCGTGAAAATCGATTCGCGCGGTGGGGCGCTTTTTGTATTGGGTTTAAAGAGCCTGGGGGAGGAGAGTTCCTTTAAATCCGGTCGAGGGCCTGTCTCGCGCTGCGGATGACTTCCTCGCTGGTCTGCCACAGCTCGTATTCGTCAAAACCGGGCAGACCCATGGGGACATTTTCCCGCCGGAACGTCATCCGACTGCCCCGCCGTTCCTTGCCCGAAAGGTGGAAAGAACGGACCCCGGCCGTCTGGGCCAGAAGGGGGATGGCCGCCGGAATGACACCGGACCCGGCCAGAATTTCAATTCGTCCGTCCGCCAGCCTTACCAGATCGGAGAGGGTGGCCATCCCCAGCATGACATCGGGGGCCTGGCCGCTGGTCAGGATGGTTTTCATCCCCAGGGCACAGGCGGCCTCCAGAGCTTCGCGTGGGTCGCGGCAGACATCGAAGGCGCGGTGGAGGGCGAGGTCTACCCCCGCCGGGCCGGCAGCTTTCCGGGCGGCGGTGCAGATCCGCTCCATGGCGGGCAGATCCAACGCGCCCTCCGGGGTTAGGACGCCGGTCACAATCCCGTCAGCGCCGGAATAGACCAGCTCAAAGGCCAGCTCTTCCATCTGGGCCAGCTCCCAGGGGTCGTAGAGGAAATCCCCAAACCGGGGGCGGAGCAGGGCCCGCACCGGCAGACCCGTTTCCGCTTTGACCTGCCGAAGCAGGGCCAGGCTGGGGGTTGTCCCGCCGATGATAAGGTCGGCGCAGAGCTCCAGCCGGTCGGCCCCGCCTCGCTTGGCGGCCAGGGCGCTGGCGGTACTGTCCACACAGACTTCCAGAATCTTGGGCAGCTGCTTTTTGTCCGGCATGGTGCTCTCCTTTCGGGATGGGGGAGAAATCAGTTCACACTGGCCAGGAACCGCTCAAACCCGGCCCGGCCGGCCTCGTCCAGTTTGTAGACGCCGGCATCTGCCAGCACCTGGGCAAAGACCAGACCGATCTCTTCCTGAAGGATATCGTGGACGTTCCCCGCGTTCAGCTCGGGGTGCTTGGCCAGAACTTCCTGGGCCCACTCGGCGTGTTTCTGAATGGCTTCGCTGTACTCGCTCACCGGAGTCCGGGCCGCCAGAGCCACCTCCAGCTCAGCCATCTCGCTCTTGAGGCGGCTGGGCAGGACGGCCAGACCCATGACCTCGATCAGGCCGATGTTCTCCTTCTTGATGTGGTGGAGTTTGGCGTGGGGGTGATAGACGCCCAGGGGGTGTTCCGGGGTGGTGATGTTGTTGCGCAGCACCAGATCCAGCTGGAACTTGCCGTCCCGCATCCGGGCGATGGGGGTGATGGTGTTGTGGGGCTCGCCGTCAGTCTCTGCATAGATAAAGCAGCTCTCGTCGGTGTAGCCGCGCCAGGCGCGCAGAATCTTGTCCGCCAGCTCCACCAGACGCTCGTCGTCCCCGCAGGTCAGCCGGATGCAGCTCATGGGCCAGTGGACGATGCCTGCCTCCACATCCTCAAAGCCGGGGAAGACCCAGGCCTTTTCGATGGGGGCTTTGGCCATGGCGAACTCGTAGTGGCCGCCCTGGAAATGGTCGTGGCTCAGGATGCTGCCGCCCACGATGGGCAGATCAGCGTTGCTGCCCACAAAGTAGTGGGGGAACTGGGCCACAAAGTCCAGCAGCTTGCGGAAGGTGGCCCGCTCGATCTTCATGGGGGTGTGCTCGCTGTTAAAGACGATGCAGTGCTCGTTGTAGTAGACGTAGGGGCTGTACTGGAAGTTCCAGGCGCTGTCGTTGATGACCACCGGAATAATGCGGTGGTTCTCCCGTGCGGGATGGTTCATCCGGCCTGCATAGCCCTCGTTCTCCATGCAGAGCTGGCACTTGGGGTAGGCGCTCTGGGGGGCGAGCTTGGCGGCGGCAATGGCCTTGGGGTCCTTTTCGGGTTTGGAGAGGTTGATGGTGATGTCCAGGTCGCCGTAGACGGTGGAGGTCACCCACTTGACGTCCCGTTTGATGCGGTAGCGGCGGATGTAGTCGGTGTCCTGGCTGAACTTGTAGAACCAGTCGGTGGCCTGCTGGGGGCCCTCGGTCTCATACCGCTCGTAGAAGTTGGCCCGCACGATGCTGGGGCGAGGGGTCAGAACGCCCATCAGCTTGGTGTCGAACAGGTCCCGTGCGGTGATGTTGTCGTCACAGACGCCCCGGGCGACTGCGTCGTCCACCAGCGTCTTGAGGATGGACTCCAGGTCGGTGTAATAACACTCGCCCTCGGGCTCCTCAAAGGAATCCAGCTGCATGGTCATCAAGAGCTGGTTGCGGATGTAAATTTCGTCGTCAGGCAGGATCAGGCCGGTGTCCAGGCCGTAGTTGACGAGCTGCTGAATGGCAGCAGAAATCATAACACGGCGCCTCCTTCCGGGCGGATGGAGAGCACATGGCAGCGGCCCTCGCCGATGATGCGCTCAATGCCGGTCTTGAACTCGTCCAGCATATCCAGGGGAACAAAAGCCTGGGCCGTGCCGGCAAAGCCGCCGCCGTGGACCCGCACCGCGCCGCGGCCGCCCAGAAGCTGCTTTGCGGCAGCGATGGTGACAGCGACTTCCTGGTGCTCCTTGTACCCGGCGGGGATGACGTTCTGCAGGTACTCCCAGCTGCTCAGGCCGGACTCGTTCACCAGTGCCAGGAAAGTGTCAAAATCACCGGCCCGCAGGGCGGCTACCTGTTTGACCACCCGCTGGTTGTCGGCGTAGACATGGAGCGCGCGGAGAACGGCGCGGTCGCCGCAGGCCGCCCGGCACTCGGGCAGCTTGGCTATAAAGGTCTCGAAAGGCACATCCCGCAGCACTTCGCCGCCGCAGACTTTAGCCACGGCGCGGCAGTCGTTGGGGATAGCAGCATACTCGTCGGTCAGGTCGGCATGGTCTGCGCCCGAATCCAGGATGCAGAGGGCCAGCCCAGCCTGGGAGAAGTCCACCTTGACCGGCTCGACGATGGGGTTGGCGGGGTCTGCAAAGTCGATGGTGACGATGTTGCCCACGCTGGAGGCCATCTGATCCATCAGGCCGCAGGGCTTGCCGAAGTAGACGTTCTCCGACCACTGGCCGATCTGGGCGATCTCGATGGGGGAGACCTTGGCCTCGCCCATGAACAGCTCGTTCAGGATGGTGCCGATCAGAACCTCAAAGGCTGCGCTGGAGGATACGCCGCTGCCCTTGGGAACATTGGAGGAGATGTACACATCCAGGCCGGAGAGGACGGCGCCCCGCTGGACAAAGGCGGCGCACTCGCCCCGCAGGATGGCGGCGCTGGTGTTTTCCTCTTCCTTGCGGGCTTCCAGATCGTTCAGGGGGATGATGCAAAGATCGTACCCCTCGCTCTGGACCCGCAGCTCGTTCCGGTCGTTGGGCCCCACAGCGGCGATCATGTCAATGTTGACGCTGCCGGCCAGCACCTGACCGTGCTGATGATCGGTGTGGTTGCCGCCGATCTCTGTGCGGCCCGGGGCGCTGAAGAGGGCGGCTTCGCTGTGTGCACCGAAGGTTGCCTCCAGGCCGTCCAATACGGCCTGATAACGCGCCGCAAAGGCGGCGGTCTGCTCGGGGGCGCAGCAATAGAGGCTGGCGAGGCGGTCTGCATGAGTGCCGTTGGCCAGCTCCTGCTTCCAAATACGAACGTCTTTCATTCTGTTTCCTCCTTGTTCAATGTGCGGCGGTTCT
>HHCFC01400__coassemble_1344_pt1 | contig 30385 bp, 27 predicted proteins | sample HHCFC01400__metabat2_high_PE_029 | metagenome-assembled genome bin HHCFC01400
GCCCGAGGCCGCGGCCCAAACTAGGCAACAGATTTATAATACCGCAAGATGGTGGCAAAATCAAGTTGAACCGGATGCAAAAATGGTGTATGCTATAGTCGCGGCGTCCATAGGGGCGCCGGGGCCTCCGGGCGGCCGGAGGAAGGTGGAGGTTATAAGAATGATGAAAAAACGAAAAAAACCGGCTGCGGTCGGCCGTAAGGGCGGCCTGTTGGCGGGCCGCAGCCCGGCTCAGATTATCTGTGTCAGCTTTTTATTGGTGATCGCTCTGGGGGCAGTGCTGCTGACCCTGCCCATCTCCAGCCGGAGCGGGCGGCTGGGCTTTATTGACGCCCTGTTCACCGCCACCAGCGCCACCTGCGTCACCGGCCTCGTGGTCCGGGATACCTGGGCCCAGTTCTCTCCCTTTGGGCAGGCGGTGGTCCTGCTCTTGATCCAGATCGGCGGCCTGGGCCTGGTCACCCTGACCAGCTTTTTTGCCCTGGCGGCCCGGCGTCGGATGGGGTTTAGGGATCTGCGGCTTTTGGGCGAGAGCGTCTCGGCCGACGGCTACGCCCAGGCTACCCAGGTGCTGAAAATCGTGATCCGGCTGGCGGCCACCTTCGAGGCGCTGGGCGTGGTGCTGCTGCTCTTTGTCTTTGTGCCCCAGTTCGGGCTGGAAGGCATTTGGGTCAGCGTCTTTACAGCCATCTCGGCTTTCTGCAACGCGGGTTTTGATCTGTTCGGCCGGTTCGGGGAATATTCCTCCCTGGCCCCCTATGTCAGTAACTACTATGTGCAGGCCGTGGTCATGTTTATGATTATGGCGGGCGGCCTGGGTTTCATGGTCTGGGTGGAGATGGGTGAGTGGCGGAAAAAACGCCGCCTCTCCCTCCACGCTCGGGTGGTGCTGATCTTCTCGGTGCTGCTCTGGGTGGGCGGCGCGCTGGGCTTCGCTCTGATGGAGTGGAAAAACCCCGCCACCCTGGCCCCCCTCTCGGTGCCAGGCAAACTGATGGCCGGCCTGTTCCAGTCGGTGTCTGCCCGTACCGCCGGCATGAACACGGTGGACCTGGCGGCCTGCAGCCCGGTGAGCAAACTGCTTTTGAGCGTCCTCATGTTCATCGGCGCGGCCCCCGGCGGCACCGGCGGCGGCGTCAAGGTCACCACCTTCGCGGTGCTGGTGCTGACCATCCGCAGCGTGGCCCAGGGCCGGGATGAATGTGTCATCGACGGCCACCGGATCGACCACAAAACCGTCTACCGCTCCCTGACCATCATTACCCTGGGTGCTCTGGCGGCCATCATCGCCACTCTGGTGGTGTTCTACGACGCCCCCGCTGTGGACAGCGTCATTGATGCCCTGTTCGAGTCCTGCTCGGCCTTCGGCACGGTGGGCCTGACGGTGGGTGTCACCGGCCAGCTGAACAACTTCGCCAAGGTGGTCTATATGGTGGTCATGTTCATTGGTCGGGTGGGGCCGGTCTCTCTGGCCATCAGCCTGACCGCCAAGCCCGACGACAACAAACGCAAGATCCTGCCCGAGGGCCACATCAACGTGGGCTGATTTTTTAACCGCGCCGTAGGTTGGGGGAAAACGGCAGGCTCGAGCCGCGACAATCCGAGGCCCTGCCAACTCCCAAGGCTCTGAGGCTCGTGTAAACCCCGGGTCGCGACAGTCTCAGGTCCTGCAAATTAAGGTTCGTGTAAACCCCATGTCGCGTCAGCTGCGGGCTGTGCGGGATTTTATCCGCCTTTTTGAAGGTATCTCAATTATTGCGCTCCAGCCCCTGCCGAAAGTCTGGCGGGGGTTTTGTGTTGCTGCAAATTGCGAATTATAGAGGAAGGCGAGGCTCCCGGATTGGATTTTTTGTTTTGCGGCAAAGATAGAATCAAAACCGGGATGGGCGCGTTCAGGTTCGCAGAGGCTTTGATTGTCGCGACTCGGGCTTTCCGGTCCCCACCCAAGGTGTCTCACGCCCGAAAAAGCAAAAAGTTTGCAAATTGGGCTTGCTTTTTGCTCCGGGAACGTGTATAATGGCTCTCGCTTGAAAAACGCAAACTGATTGCAAATTGATTCGCGGCCCCGCCGCGCGGACAGGAGAACCCCTATGGAATTGTTTTTGGAAGTGCTGGAGGAATCCCTCCACGACACCGTGAAGATGCTGCCCTTCCTCTTTGCAGCGTATCTTTTTATTGAATATGTGGAGCGCCGCCACGGCGAGCGGATCGAGCGGGTGCTGGCCCACGGCGGCCGCTGGGGCGCGGTGCCGGGGGCTGTGCTGGGCTGTGTGCCCCAGTGCGGTTTCTCGGCGGTGGCCTCCAACTTCTACGCCTCCCGGGTCATCACCCTGGGCACCCTGATGGCCGTGTACCTTGCCACCAGCGACGAGGCCATCCCCCTTTTGCTCTCCATGCCCGCCTACTGGGACAAACTGGTGCTGCTGCTGGGCATTAAGGTGATCTACGCTGTGGTGTTCGGCTTTGTGCTGGACTTCGCCCTCCGCCCCCTGCTGCCCAAATCCCTGCGGGGCGGCTACACCGGCCACGCCGACGAGGTGGACTGCCACGAAACCCACGAGGAGGGCGGCCACCAGCACCCCCTCTGGCGGGCGGCCCTGCGGCATACCGTCGAGATTTTCCTCTTTATTTTTGTGTTCAGCCTGGCCTTTGGCCTGCTGGTGGAGGGCGTGGGCGAGGAGGTCATCTCCGACGCGCTGGGCCGGATGGGATTCTTCCAGCCGGTGTTCGCGGCGGCGGTGGGCCTGATCCCCAACTGCGCCGCCAGCGTCCTGCTCACCCAGATGTATCTGGAAGGCGCGCTCCGCTTTTCCAGCCTGGTGGCGGGCCTGTGCACCGGCGCGGGGGTGGGCCTGGCGGTGCTCTGGCGGGCTAACCCCTCCTGGAAGCAGAATCTGTTCGTCACCGGCCTGACCTGGGCCGCCGGCGCGCTGCTGGGCGTCGGGATGCAGATCGTTATCGCCCTCTTTGTTTAATCGAATCGGAACCATTGGAACCGCTCCGGCCCCTGGCCGGGGCGGTTTTCTGCTTGAAACGCTCCACACCCGGGCCGATTTGTGCTATACTATTCTAAATTGTTTCTGAGCGCGGGGCCAGGCCCCGGCGAGAAAAGAGAAAACAGGGGAAAGTTTATGGACTACAAGATTTTGGCAAGCGATTTCGACAATACCCTCGTCCCCTTTGGGGAAAAATGCCCCCGTCCGGCGGTGGTGGCGGCGGTCAAGAAGATGCAGGCCGCCGGGGCGAAATTCGTCCTCAGCACAGGGCGGGCTTTTGCGGCGGTGAACCACCCGGGCCAGCTGGGGGGCATCCGGTTCGACTATGCCATCACCTGCAACGGGGCCTGTGTTCTGGACAGCAAGGGCAGCATTGTGGCCGAACACCCCCTCACCCCCGAGGAGATGTACGCCCTGGTGGATTTCTGCGACGATTACAGCTACCCCCTGCAGTTCAACTTCCGGGACGCCTATTACGCCTACGCGGGCTATGAGTACCTGCGGGACACCTACGCCCGGGCCAAGGGTTCGGGGCTGGCCTGCCTGGACGGCGAGGACCGGGACCGCCACCTGATCGATATGCCCCATGCGGCCTTTATGATCGCCCCCGCCGAGGCCGTAGAAAAGTTCCAGGAGAAATATGGGTATCTGGGGCTCCATTTTATGAAGGTGGGGGCCACCGACCCCAACGGGTATAATTCTTACGATGTGGTCCGCCAGGGGATGGACAAGGGGGTGGGCCTGGCCAACCTCTGCGAGGCCATGGGCATCCCTCTGAGCCAGGCGGTGGCTGCTGGGGACTCCGCCAACGACTGCGGGATGCTCCGGGCCGCCGGGCTGGGCTGCTGTATGTCCAACGGCACCCCCGATGCCAAGGCCGCCGCCGACCGGGTGATCGGGGACGTGCGGGAGGACGGCCTGGCCGCCCTGATTGAAGAGCTCTGGTTCGGCGGCCCCGAGGCCCGGCCCTCCGGCGCGGATCTGGGTTCCCCCTGGGCGGCCCTCGAGGGGAAAGCATGAGTTTCCCGCCGGTGTACGGCCCGGCCAGCCGGGCGCTGATCCTGGGCACCTGGCCCAGCCCCAAGAGCCGGGAGATGTCTTTCTATTATGGCCACCCCCAGAACCGCTTCTGGCCCATGCTGGCGGCCCTCACCGGGGAACCGGTGCCCGCCCGGGAGGACATCGAAGCGAAAAAGCGGATTATTTTAAATCACGGGCTGGCCCTCTGGGACACCCTGGCCAGCTGCACCATCACCGGGGCGTCGGACGCCTCCATCCGGGATGCGGTGCCCAACGACATCGCCGCCCTGCTCCGGGCCGCTCCTATCCAGGCGGTGTTCTGCAACGGGGCCACCGCCCATAAAATCTACACAAAATATCTCCAGCCGGTCAGCGGCATCCCGGCGGTTCGACTGCCCAGCACCAGCCCCGCCAATGCGGCCTGCCGCCCGGACGCCCTGAGGGCCGCCTGGGCCGAGGCCCTGGGGCCCTGGCTCAAGTAAGGATTTTGTGAAATGATTTCCAACCTGTAAATTATTCGTGAAATCCTTGCCTTTTGGCCAAAAGGCTTTATTATGGTACTATCAGGCCAAAAACCTGGCCGAATCAACGAAAAGAGGGGACAAGACCATGAGTAAAATCATCCGCACCGAGAAGCCTAGCGTGCTGCCCTTTTATGGGGCGGCGGCGGTCTGCCTGGTGCTCTGCGCCCTGCTCCCGGTGTACAAGCTGTGGGCTCTGGTGCTGACCCTGGTGGCCACGGCGGTCAGCTTCGGGGCGGCCAAACGGTTCTGCCCGCCCCGGGTGGTGGAGCGGGAAGTGCCCTTCCACACCGGGGTGGAGGATGTGGACCAGATGCTGGCGGATATCCAGGCGAAGCTGGATGCCCTCCACGCCCTGAACGAAGCTCTGCCCGACCCGGCCATGAGCGCCGCCATGGACCGAATGGAAAAGGCCGGCCGCTCCATCGTCGAGACGGTGGAGGCCAGCCCTGCCAAGGCCAAGCAGGTGCGCCGCTTTGCCAACTACTACCTGCCCGACGCAGTGGGCATCCTCCAGCAGTACGCCACCATGGCGCGCCAGGGGGTCCGGGGCGAGAACGCGGCGGCCATCCGGGCCGAGGTGGAGCGAAACATGGCCAGCATCGCCACCGCCTTCGAGAACCAGCTGGACAGCCTCTATGCCTCCGAGAGCATGGACTTGTCCGCCGATCTGACGGTGCTCCAGAATATGCTCAAAGGCCAGGGCCTCGGCCACTGAGGCCCCTAAAAACTGCGGCATTTTGCAATAAGCAAGAATAAGGAAAGGAAGAATCATTATGGCAGACAATACTCTGGATTTTGATCTGAACGCCCCCGCTGTGCCCAGCCTGACCCTGGACCCGATGGAGGAAGAAAAGGCCGCCCCGGCCCCCGCCGAGGAAGCGCCGGCCCAGCAGGCCGCCCCCGAGGTCAAGCTCAGCGCCGAAGAACAGGCGATGGTGGACGCCTTCGCCGAGAAAATCGACATCACCAACAGCCAGCAGGTGCTGCAATATGGCTCCGCCTGCCAGAAGAAGATCGGCGATTTTTCCGAGGCCGCTCTGTCCAAGGTTTCCACCAAGGACCTGGGAGAGGTGGGGGACATGATCACCGACCTGGTCACCGAGCTGAAAAACTTCGACGCCTCTGAGGAGGAGAAGGGCTTTTTGGGCTTCTTCAAAAAGAAGGCCAACCAGATGGAACAGCTCAAGACCCGGTACAATAAGGCCGAAACCAACGTGGAGAACATCCAGGCCATGCTGGAGAGTCACCAGGTCCAGCTGCTCAAGGACATCGCCATGCTGGACAAGATGTATGAGTTGAACATGGCCTACTTCAAAGAGCTGTCCATGTATATCCTGGCCGGCAAAAAGAAACTGGCCGAGGTGCGGGCAGGGGCCCTCCAGCAGGCTATGGACAAGGCCAAAGCCTCCGGCCTGCCCGAGGACGCCCAGGCGGCCCGGGATCTGGCCGATCAGTGCGAGCGGTTCGAGAAAAAGCTCTATGATCTGGAGCTGACCCGAAACATCAGCCTCCAGATGGGCCCCCAGATCCGGCTGTTGCAGAACAACAACACCATGATGGCCGAGAAGATCCAGTCCACCATTGTCAACACGATTCCTTTGTGGAAGAACCAGATGGTGCTGGCCCTGGGCCTGGCCCACAGCCAGCAGGCCATGGAGGCCCAGCGCGCGGTCACCAACATGACCAACGACCTGCTCAAGAAGAACGCCGAGGCCCTCAAGCTGGGCACCCTGGAAACAGCCCGGGAGACCCAGCGGGGCGTGGTGGACATCGAGACCCTCCAGCAGACCAACAAGAGCCTGATCGAGACCCTGGACGAGCTGAACAAGATCCAGTCGGAGGGCCGGGCCAAGCGGGCAGCCGCGCAGCAGGAGCTGACCCGGATCGAGGACGAACTGAAACAGAAGATGATGGAGATCCGCAAGTAAGATGGCAAACGGAGATTTTTCCCAAAAGAAAGCCGAGGCCCCCGGCGGCTTTGACGCCGGCAGCTACCGCCCCCAGGCGGAGAGCGCCCCGGCCCGCAGCCTGACCCCCGCCCAGGAGAAGCTGGCCGGGCTGGAAAAAGCCCTGCCCGCCCCCCTAAAGCAGCAGGCCGCTGCCGCGCTGCTGGCGCTGGTGATCGTGGCCGGCTCGGTGGTGGGGGTTGGCGGGGCCAAGCTCCGGGGCCGGTACAACGAGGCCAAGAGCTGGTACAGTGTGGGGGTGGCCGCCGATAACGGCTATACCCTCAGTGAGGAGCTCACCGAGCGGGCCTTTACGGCGGCCAACGTGATCACCTCCGCCCTGAACACCCAGGGGCTGGGATCGGACAGCCCTGAGGTGACCCAGGCCCAGCAGGCGCTGGAACAGTTTGAGGACTGCCAGGCCCAGCTGGACGAGGGCGAGGGCAGTATGCACGCCATGTATGAAGCCAACGCCGCCCTGGATTCGGCCATCGACCAGCTCTACGCCAAGATGCAAGAGTTGGCCGAGGATCCCCTGAACATGGGGGCGGTCCAGACCCAGTACGGCCGGTTCAATTCGGCGGGGACCATTCTGGGCTCCCTGCATTACAACGAAGAAGTCACCCGGTATCAGGGTGAGACGGGCGGGTTCCCAGCCAACCTGCTGGGAGCTCTGTTCGGAATTGAGGAGGTGGAATTGTTCGCATGAAAGGAATTTTAAAGCGGCTTTGTGCTACAGCTCTGACCCTGACGGTGGCCGCGGCGGCTTTTGCCCCGGCGGCCCTGGCGGTGCAGCTGCCCACTCTGCCCCAAGACCAGTGCGTGGTGGATGCGGCAGGGGTTCTCTCGGAGGAGACAGCCCAGTACCTGGACAGCCTCAACGGCCAGCTGGAAGGCGCCTGTTCCGGCGCACAGATCGGTGTGGTGACGGTGGATTATACCGGCTCGGCCTCCACCGAGGAATACGCTCTGGATGTGTTTAATACCTGGGGGATCGGCGACGCCAAGGAAAACAACGGCGTTCTGATCCTGCTGGTGATGGAGTCGCCCCTCTACGCCGACGGCGACTACTACCTGACCTACGGCGACGGGTTCCGGAACACCACCCTGGAAAAACAGGCCAGCGCCCTGGCCCAGACCATGGAGGACAGCTTCGTGGCCAAGGACTATGACGCGGCGGTAAAAACCTGTGCCAACGCTGTGGCCGGCACCATTGCCGATATCTACGGCGTCAGCCTGGAGGGCGAACAGTTCCAGTCCAGCGGCGGGCTCGGGTTCTTTGGAACCCTGTCGGCCATTTTCTCCTGGGCGCTGACAATCCTTGTTTTGTTCTTTTTCGTTTTTGTCCTGTTCCGCGCCATGGTCTGGCCCCTCGGATATTACGGCTTTGGCTGGCACTGGGGGCCCTTCGGCTGGTTTGCTCCCCGTGGCCCCCGGCCCCCTCGTGGGCCCAGAGGCCCCCGGCCTCCCCGGGGCCCCCACAATCCGCCGCCCCCGCCTCCGGGAGGGTTTGGCGGCTTTGGCGGCCACTCCGGCGGCTTCGGCGGCGGTGGATTTAGCGGCGGCGGCTTCGGCGGCATGGGCGGCGGCATGAGCCACGGCGGCGGCGGTGGCCGCGGCCGGTAAACGCCAGCAGATGGAGTAAAAGAAAATGGAAGTCTGGATTGTTGTCATCATTGCAGTGGTCCTGGTTTTGATTCTGATGCCCCGCGGCCCCAGAGGCCCCCGCGGGCCTCGCGGACCCGGCGGCCCGGGCCCCCGGTTCTTCTATGGCCCGGGCTTCTACTGGGGCGGCAGACCCCGCCCGCCCCGGCCTCCCCGGCCTCCCCGCCCGCCCCGCGGCGGGTTCGGCGGGCCCAGAGGCGGCTTCGGCCCCCGGGGCGGCTTTGGCGGCCGTCCGGGTGGTTTCGGCGGGCCTCGCGGGGGCGGCGGCTTTGGTGGTATGGGCGGAGGCCGCAGCCATGGCGGCGGCGGTGGCCGCGGCCGGTGAAAGCCCCTCTCCTCCAAAAGCAAATAAAAAGCGCCTGTGCGGTTCGCCGCACAGGCGCTTTTGTTCTTTTGGAAAATCAGAAAAGAGGAAATTACTTGGTGCCGTAGATCCGGTCGCCAGCGTCGCCCAGGCCGGGGACGATGTAGCCGTTTTCGTCCAGGCACTCGTCCTCAGCGCCGATGTAGATGTCCACATCGGGGTGAGCCTCGTGCAGGGCCTTGATTCCCTCGGGAGCGGCGATCAGGCCGATGAACTTGATCCGCTTGGCGCCGTGCTTCTTGATCTGGGCGATGGCGTCCACGGCGCTGCCGCCGGTGGCCAGCATGGGGTCCAGAACCAGGACGTCCCGCTCGGCGATGTCGGCGGGCAGCTTGCAGAAGTACTCCACCGGCTTGAGGGTGGTCTCGTCACGGTACAGGCCGATAAAGCCGACCTTAGCCGCCGGGATCAGCGAGAGCATGCCGTCCAGCATGCCCATGCCGGCCCGCAGCAGGGGAACCAGAGCCAGCTTGCGGCCGGCCAGAACCTTGGTCCGCGCCATGGTGATGGGCGTCTCGATTTCGACTTCTTCCAGCGGGAGGTCACGGGTGGCCTCGTAGCACAGCAGGGTAGCGATCTCACTGACGAGGTCGCGGAACTCCTTGGTGCCGGTCTGCTTGTTGCGCAGCAGGCTGATCTTGTGCTGCAGCAGGGGGTGGTCAACGATCATGGGCGTCATAACTACACTCTCCTTTGGTGCGATCTATCTTTATGAATTGGAAAGGGAACAGACAATGGTTCAGCGGTTTTCGATGGCGGTCAGCTTGGCGATCCGGCCAATGTGGCGCCCGCCCTCGAAGGGGGTGGAAAGGAACAGATCCACCAGCTGGCAGGCCAGCCCCGGGCCGATGACCCGGCCGCCCATGCACAGGGCGTTGGCGTCGTTGTGACGGCGGGTATACTCGCAGCTGAAGCTGTCCGAGCAGCAGCAGGCGCGGATGCCCTTGACCTTGTTGGCGGCCATGCTGATGCCAACGCCGGTGCCGCAGAACAAAAGCGCCTTGTCACACTGGCCCGAAACCACGGCGTCGCAGGCGGGCAGAGCCATGTCGGGGTAGTCCACGCTGGCGGTGCTGTGGGTGCCGAAGTCGATGTATTCGATCCCCTTTTCCTCCAGATGGGCCTTGACCGCCTCCTTCAGTTCAAAGCCGCCATGGTCGGCGGCGAGTGCGATGGGTTTTGCCATAACAGATGATCCTTTCTCCGTTCAGTTTGTGGGGGCTGCGGCTTTTTCCTCCGCAGCCAGACGGGCTGCCCGCTCCCGCTCGGCCTGGCTCAGCCGGTGGTAGTCCGGCAGCAGGGCCTCGGGCAGAACAGCCTGCCCGGCCAGCGCCATCCGGCGGGCCACCAGGGCCACCGCTGCCGCGCGGCCCCCCGTCAAAGCCGGGGGCACCGGCAGAACGCCGGGCAGCTGACCATATTTATTATAGCACAGAGCGGCGCCATCACCAACAAAAAAGAGGGGCTTTTTGCAATTTTCTGCAAAATCGGCCAGGTCGTCCACCGCCCGGGCGTCGTCCTCCATCAATCGCTGGTGGGTGGCCAGGTCGAAGGCGGCGCTGTACACCTGGGCCCGGCGGGCGTCCAGGGCACAGAGGACGGTGCCCTCGCCCACATGGGCCGCCGCCAGCGCCTCCAGGGTGGAGACCGGGGCGCAGAGAGTCTCCCGGGGGAAGGCCAGACCCTTGACGGCGGCCAGCCCGATCCGAAGCCCGGTGAAACTGCCCGGCCCGGCGTTGACGCCGAACAGGTCGATGTCGGCGCAGGTCATCCCGCAGAGTTTGAGGCAGTGGTCGATCAGGGGCAGCAAAGTCTCGCTGTGGGTCAGACCCCCGTCCAGATAGCATTCATAGAGCAGCCGCTCGTCCTGCATCAGAGCGACACCGGCGGTTTTGCCGGCGGTGTCCACGGCCAGAATATTCATAGCGTTACCCCCTCGATGGTGATGCGGCGGGTGGTGTCGTCCAGCCGCTGGATGTCCACCCGGATGGGGTGTTCCAGGGCCAGCAGGTCCGCCAGGTTTTCGCTCCACTCGGCGGCCACAATGGCCCCCTGGTCCAGATAGTCGTAAAAGCCCGCCGCGCACAGGTCGTTCTCGGTGGAGATGCGGTAGAGGTCAAAATGGGCCAGGGGCCGGGGGCCCCGGTAGTAATTCACGATGGCGAAGGTGGGGCTGGAGACGGGGTCGGTGCAGCCCAGCCCGGCGGCCAGCCCCTCGCAGAAAGCGGTTTTGCCCGCCCCCAGCCCGCCGGTAAAGGCGATCACCGCGCCGGGGGCCAGGACGCCGGCCATCCGTCGGCCCAGCGCCACCGTCTCCGCGCGGGAATGGGTGATAAATTCAGCCATAAGCGTTTTCCTCACTTGGCAGAGATGATAACAGAAATGCGGCAGCACAAGGGTGCCGCCGCATTCCAGTATAATATAATTTGTAGAAAAGTGCAATCTCCGCCGGTGTTTAGGCAGCGTCGATGGTTACATCCCCGGTGGGGTAGAGGGTGGCGTCCCAGTTGCCGCCCAGAACAGGATAGGCGGCAACCCGGTGGGGGAACAATCCGCCCTGAGACAGATACCATTCAATGTCGTCGGATCCATAGGTGGCCACCGAATGTTCCAGAGATTCCCGAATGGTCTTGCCCATAATCATCTGGTTGACCGTGTCCCAAACTAGGTTCCGGGAATAGATGGTGTAAACCGTGTTGACATATCCGATGACCGCCTCGGCTCCGCCCTGGAGCAGGGCATCTCCCATGGTGAAATCGACGTGGTTTTCAACGCCCATGAACTCACAGGCCTCCGAGAAGACGATGGTGCCCTCCAGCTTGCCGCCGGAGTAGGCGCTGCGGAAGAAAGAGGGCAGCACGCTGTACTTGCCGTCGATCTTAATCACCCGGTGGCAGAGCAGATCCACCGCATAGCTCAGATCCTTCCAGAGGTTGGATTCCTCCATCAGGATAACGACCGGAGCGGTCTCGCTCTTCTCCCAGAAAAAGAGATAATTGTAAGTGTAGGTATAGTACAGGCCGTGGGCGCTGAGGATACACAGATCGTAGTCGTCCATGTGCCGCAGATCCCGGACGGTGACCTCGCTGTCCAGATCGGTTTGCAGGCCCAGCTCGTTCCAGTAGCTCTGCATATAAACGTAGTTGGGGTAGCGGGTGCTGTTCACCGTGTCGTCAAAGGCGTAGTAGATCATGGCGTTGCCCAGGTAGCTGTTGGTGCCGGCCAGCATGTCGGCGCCTTCCTCCGTCAGGGGCAGGGCCAGCTGCTCGCTGTCGTCGTCATAATCCGCGACGGTCAAACCGCCCCAGACACCGCAGGTGTAGCTGAAGGAATACATCCCGTTTTCTTCGTCATAATAAATAGAATCCGACAGGATCAGATTCTGGCCGGCCAGTTCTTCCAGCTGGGCCGCCGCGGCGGCCTGGCGCTCTTCCTGGGACATGGCGGCGTACTCGGCGCTTTCGGTCAGGCCGGTGATGGCCTGGTCGGCCTGCTCCATCTCCTGGGCCTGGGCCATGGTCAGCTCACCGGCCGGTTCCGTTTCAGCTTCTGCTGCAAAGGCGGAAACGGGGGACATAACCCCCACAAACAAAGACAGCGCGCACAACGCGCTGACAAAACGGCGTAAATGGACAGAATGTAAGAAATGCATGATTTCACCCTCCCAAAGCAGACCCGAGGGTCTTTTGTCAAGATTTTGTTAGGTATTCCCATTGTAGGAGCCCGGTTGGGGTTTGTCAAGCTGACCGATTTTATTTTGCAAAGCTGTCACACCTTGGTCACAATCTTGCGCCCGCCGCCCAACTGCGCTATACTGTACCCGGATAAGAACTCGAAAGGTGGTGCTTTTTTGCTAAAAGGCGTTCAAACATACATGAAACGGACGGATAAATTCTACCTGATCCTCTGTCTGCTCAGCAGCGGTTTGGCGGTGCTGACCCTGGCTTCCTGGGCGGCGGAACAGGGCAGCGGCTTTGATCTGGACGAGATCACCGGCCAGATTGTGGGGGTGGGCGACTACCGCAAAGCCCTGGTCCAGGCCGCCGCCGCCGGGATTGGCCTGATCGCGGCCATCATCCTCTCCAACATCGACTACCGCAACCTGGTCAAGGTCTGGCCCTTCCATGTGGTTTTTACCTGGGGATTGGTCCTGCCCACCCTGGTGATCCGAAACGTGACCATCGGCCCCCTGACCATCGGCTACAACGCCGGAGACACCGACAACTATTCCTGGTACAAGCTGGCGGGCTTTACCTTCCAGCCCACCGAGCTGGCCAAGATCAGTTTTATCCTGACCTTTGCCATGCACCTGAACAACGTGCGGCACCGGATCAACGAGCCCAAAGAGCTGGGCAAACTTCTGCTCCATCTACTGGTACCCATGGGGATCATTCACATCCAGGGCGACGACGGCACGGCTTTGATCTACGGCTTTATCGGCTGCTGCATGATGTTCGCCGCCGGCCTGAGCTGGAAGTATATTGTCTCGGCCCTGGCGGCCGGCATCAGCGCGGTGGCCATTGCCTTCGGCTTTTTCAGCGACAAGGTGGGCAAGAGCTACCAGTGGTACCGGATTCTGGCGGTCATCGACCCCGAGAATACCTCGGGCTGGGCCCCCAGCGAGGAAGTCTGGAAGAACATCATCTACCAGCAGCAAAAGGGCGAGATCGCCATCGGCGCGGGAGGGATCTTCGGCAACGGACTCTTTGACGGCACCTATTACAACGTCCCCAACGCCCACAACGATTTTATCTTCTGCTGGATCGGCAACGCCATGGGGTTTGTGGGCTGCGTGCTGGTGCTGGGCATCCTCTTCACCCTGATCATCAAGACCTTTGTGGTGGGGGCCCGCAGTGAGGATCTGCTGGGCAGCTATATCTGCGCGGGCATCGGCGGGGCGCTTCTGGCCCAGATCACCGTCAACGTGGGGATGAACCTGCGAGTGCTGCCGGTCATCGGCGTGACCCTGCCCTTCTACTCCGCCGGCGGCAGTTCGGTGCTGATGCTGTATATCTGCGTGGGGCTGGTGCTCTCGGTCTATATGCACAACAAGAAAAAACTATTCAGCTAGTCTATTTACAAAGAAAGCCCGCGGCTTTCTCCCATTACGGAGAGGGGCCGCGGGCTTTTTGTAATTGGTTTATGGTCAGGACTCCACCGCGTGATTCTGGAACCCGCTGGAATAGACCAGCTGGCCGTCGGTGGTGCACCAGAGGGCTTCGACCCCGTCCAGGGACTCTACCAGCGCCTGGCCCTCTTCCAGAGAGGAGCAGAACAGGGCGGTGGACAGGCAGTCCGCCAGCCCCGAATCAGGGCAGAGGATGGTGACGCTGTCGAAGTAGGTGGCGGGCCAGAGGGTATCGGGGTCGATCAGGTGGTGGTAGCGCACCCCGTCCACCACATAGAACCGCTGGTAGTCGCCGCTGGTGACCAGGGCCTGATCGCTGGTATAGACGGCAGCCACCAGGGAGGAATCGGCGGTGTAATAGATCGAGGACTCCCAGGGGTTTTCCACCCCGCCGGTCCACTGCTTGGCGCCGGGTTTCAGGCCGATGGCCCGCAGGTTGCCGCCCACGCTCACCGAGGCGCTGATCAGGCCCCGGGCCTGGGCTGCCTGGCAGACCATCTCGACGGCGTAGCCCTTGCCCACGCTGCCTACATCCAGGGACATCTCAGGGTCGGCCAGATAGACGGTGCCCGCCTCCCGGTCGATGATCACGTCGTTGATGTCGCAGTGCTGGGCGGCGGCGTCCAGCTCGGCCTGAGTGGGCAGCAGGTTGTCCTCATCGCTGGGGTCGGCCTCAGCGGCCTCACGATAGTTGTGCCAGATCTCCAGCACGCTGCCCATGGCCACGTTCATCTTGCCGCCGGTGGTGTCGTACATCTCGATGGCCAGCTCCAGCAGGTCGATGATCTTCTCATCCACCTTGACCGGGGCAACGCCGGCGTTGTCGTTGATGGTCTTGATGTTGTTGACCCCTTCGTAGTCGTTGTAGATATCGTACAGCTGGTGATATTCCAAAAGGTCTGCGTGGAGGGCGTCCATCTGCTGGGAGAATTCCTCCTCCGAGTCGCAGTAGGCGATCACCTGGGTGACGGTGTCGAACACATCATAGAAAATGGTGGTGTACCGCTGGGCGTCCTCGTCCGGCACACCGGAGGAGGCGGGGGCGCTAGAACAGCCCGCCAGCAGCGCGCCGCAGAGCACAAGGCTCACCAGGGAAAGTAGCGTTTGTTTGATCTTCATATTAAAGCTTCTCCTGTGTCGGGGCCGCCTGCTGGGTGTAGGCGCGGTGCTCTTCCTCCAGATGGGCCAGCAGATCCCCAAAGACCCAGCGGCGGCTGGTGGGGGTGACCACGGCTTTCAGGGGGATGTTGACCTTGGCGTTTTTCAAAAGATCCAGCAGGGTGTCCACATCTTTGTTGCGGAAATTGGCCAGCACGATGGCGGGCGGGTAGGCGCCGGGTTCCAGCACCAGGGTACGGGGGGCCGTCACCGGCACCTCGCCCAGCAGCTGGGCCACCGTCTGGCCTGCGTCGGCCGGGCTGACCGGAACGACCTTCATCCCGAAGGCGGGGGCCATCCCGTCCAGGACGCCACGGTCGCCGGGGGCGAGATTCCAACCCAACACCATGGGCACACCGGCGTTTTGGTTGCGGGCGATATGAGCTTTCATCTTTTAAACCTCTTTGTACAGTATGGATTCCATCAGGGGAAATCTAAACTATTATAGCACAAAACAGGACCGAAAAAAAGCGCCGCGGAACCCGAAGCTGGGCGCCGCAGCGCAGGGGGGAGGATACTCTGGGTCAGTTGAGGGTCTTGCCGAAGAACTCCACCTCTTTGCCGATAAAGGCCATCAGTTCGTCGAACTGATCCGGGGTCAGGCTCTGGGCGCCGTCGCACTTGGCCTTGGCGGGATTGTTGTGGACCTCGATCATCAACCCGTCGGCCCCGGCGGCCACCGCCGCTTTGGCCAGCTGGGGGACCATCCAGGCCTGGCCGCAGGCGTGGCTGGGGTCCACCACCACCGGCAGGTGGGTCATCTTGTGGAGCATACAGACGGCGGCCAGATCCAGGGTGTTCCGCATGCTGGTCTCGTAGGTGCGGATGCCCCGCTCGCAGAGGATGACGTTTTCGTTCCCCTCGGCCATGATGTACTCGGCGCTCATCACCAGCTCTTCCAGGGTATTGGCCAGGCCCCGCTTGAGCAGCACCGGCTTTTTCTGGCGGCCTACGGCTTTCAGCAGCTCAAAGTTCTGCATGTTCCGGGCGCCCACCTGGATCAGATCCACATTCTCAAAGAGGGGCAGATGCTCGGTGTTCATGATCTCGGTGACGATGGGGCTGCCGGTGGCCCGGCGGGCCAGCTTGAGCAGGTCCAGCCCCTCGGCCCGCATCCCCTGGAAGGAGTAGGGGGAGGTCCGGGGTTTGAAGGCGCCGCCCCGGAGCAGGCTGGCCCCGGCGGCTTTCACCCGCTGGGCACAGTAGGTGATCTGTTCCTCGCTCTCGATGCTGCAAGGGCCGGCGATGACGGCGAAGTTCCCCCCGCCGATCTTGACGCCCGCCACATCCACCACCGTGTCGTCGGGGTGGAATTTGCGGTTGGCCTTCTTGTAGGGCTCGGACACCCGGCGGACGGTCTCCACCACGGGGTTAGCCAGAATCCAGCTCTCGGCGATGGCCTTGGTGTCGCCGATCAGGCCCAGAATGTGGGTGTCGCTGCCCCGGGAATCGTTGATGGCAAAGCCCATCCCCTCCAGCTCACGGCAGAATTCGTGGACCTGGGCCTCGGGGGCGTCTTGTTTCAGAATGACAATCATGGTCGGTGTCTCCTTTGCTCTTGCTTGTCTATACGGTGGACCCGGTGCAGGAGGACATCGGCCCCTTTGCCGCGGTCGGAGGTTGCTTCACTTTCCTGAAGTGGTGAGGCTACTATATCATTTCATTGTCCTGAAGTCAAGAGGGAGAGGAGAATTTTTCTGCCTGGAATTTTAGAGGAAAGCCGCCCCTGTTCTTTGCGCCCGAAACGTGGTACAATAGGGCGAGAAGGAAGGGAAGTTTTTTCTATGGCAAAAGAAGCAAAAACCAATGCAATGCGGATTCTCGAGCGGGCCAAGGTGGCCTACACCGCCCATGAATACCCCCATCAGGAGGGGGTGGCGGTGGACGGCGTCACCGTGGCCGCCAGCATGGGCGAGGACCCCGCCTGCGTCTATAAAACTCTGGTAACCCAGGGGGCCAGCCGGAACTATTTCGTCTTTGTGATCCCGGTGGCCGCCGAACTGGACCTGAAAGCCGCCGCCCGCAGCGTGGGGGAGAAGAGCGTGGCCATGATCCATGTGGCCGATATCAATAAGGTCACCGGCTATGTCCGGGGCGGTTGCAGCCCCGTGGGGATGAAAAAGCAGTACGTCACCGTGTTCGATGAAAGCGCCCTGGCCCAGGAGAAAATTTATGTCTCCGGCGGGCGGATCGGCACCCAGGTCTGCTGTGCCCCCGCCGAGCTGATCCGGGCCGCCGGGGCCACCACCGCCCACATCATTTTCTGAGGGGGAGAGCCCCCGAAATCCTGACCGGAACTTTACCAATTCTTCAAAAAAATAAAGATTTGTAAAGAAAGTCATACTAAAAAGAAAATACCTGGGGAAAATGCACAAAACTTCTGAAAGGTTTTTTCGGCAGGGAGAACACAAGGGAGAAATTGCGCAAACGGCCTTTGCAAAGTAAATGTTTTGCCGTAAACTGTATATGGTACACAAACGCTTCGGGCGTTTTTGTGACGGAAAAACGATACAACCATGATTCTGCGGGGGGCGCTTTATGCGATACAAGATGCTCATCTCCACAGCCTGCGGGTGTGCAGGCGCTCTGGGGGTCATCGTGTATCTTGCGGGGCGGCGCGCCGCTGAAATTGGGTTGGAAAAATAAGGCCGTGGTGTAGCTGCATCACAGCCTTTTTTGTTTTGTTGAACAGGGCCGCCCGCCGGCCCCCAGCAAAGGGAGGTAAACAGCATGATTCGTAAAGTTGCCGTTATTATGGGTTCGGACAGTGATTGGCCGGTGGTCAAGGGTGCCTGCACCCAGCTCAAGGCCCTGGGCATCCCCTTTGAGGCCCACATCCTTTCGGCCCACCGGACCCCGGCCGCTGCGGCTGAGTTCGCCAAGAGCGCCCGGGCCAATGGCTTTGGGGTGATCCTCTGCGCCGCCGGCATGGCGGCCCACCTGGCCGGCGCTTTCGCGGCCAACACCACCCTGCCGGTCATCGGCATCCCCATGAAGGGCGGCGCCATGGACGGCCTGGACGCTCTGCTGGCCACCGTCCAGATGCCCAGCGGCATCCCCGTGGCGACTGTGGCCCTGAACGGCGCCAAAAACGCCGCCTGGCTGGCCGCCCAGATCCTGGCTTTGTCGGACGACGCCCTGGCGGCCCGGCTGGAGGCCGAGCGGGCCAACATGACCGAGGAGATCGCCGCCAAGGAGGCCAAGCTCCAGCGGGAGCTGGCCGCCCTGTAAGCGCCGCAGGATCGAACGAGCAGAGAGAAGAAACGTTTTAGAGGAGTAAGAATGTCTGAATTTAGCTACCCGCTCCATGAGGAATGCGGTGTTTTTGGTATCTACGATAAAGCCGGCACCGAGGACGTCACCGCCGCCGTCTACTCGGCCCTCTATTCCCTCCAGCACCGGGGCCAGGAGAGCTGCGGCATCGCGGTCAACGACGACGGCGTCATCAGCGGCTACCGGGATCTGGGCCTGGTGAACGAGGTGTTCACCCCCCAGGTGCTGTCCAGCCTCTCCAAGCCGGAGATCCGGATGGCCACCGGCCATGTCCGCTATGCCACCGCCGGCAGCCGGATCCGGGCCAACGCCCAGCCCATGATTGTCCGCCACGGCCGGGGCACCATGGCTCTGTGCCACAACGGCAACCTGACCAACGCCATCCAGCTGCGTACCGAGCTGGAAAATGAGGGCGCTATCTTCCACGGCTCTTCGGACACCGAGGTGATCTGCTACCTCATCACCCGGGAGCGGCTCAAGAGCGGCAGCATCGAGCTGGCCGTCAGCCGCACCATGGACAAGCTGGACGGCGCTTACAGCCTGGTGATTATGTCTTCCACCAAACTGATCGCCGTGCGGGACCCCCGGGGCTACCGGCCCCTGTGCATCGGCACCCTGCCGGGGGGCGGCTACGTCTTCGCCAGTGAGAGCTGTGCCCTGGACGCCGCCGGCGCGGATTTCCTGCGGGACGTGGAGCCCGGCGAGATCGTCATCGCCGACGCCAACGGCCTGCGGAGCGTCAAGGACCACTGCGGCCGCAAGGACACCCAGATGTGCGTCTTTGAGTTCATCTACTTCGCCCGGCCGGACAGCGTCATCGAGGGCAGCTCGGTCCACGAGGCCCGCAAACAGGCCGGCCGCTTCCTGGCCGAGGAGCACCCGGTAGAGGCCGACGTGGTCATCGGCGTGCCCGACTCGGGCCTGGACGCCGCCCTGGGCTACTCGGAGGCCAGCGGCATCCCCTACGGCATCGGCTTTATCAAGAACAAATACATCGGCCGCACCTTCATCCAGGGCAGCCAGAAACAGCGTGAGAACAGCGTCCGGATCAAGCTGAACGCCGTCACCAGCACCGTCAAGGACAAGCGTGTGGTTCTGATCGACGACTCCATCGTCCGGGGCACCACCTCGGCCCGGATCATCAAGCTGCTGCGGGACGCCGGCGCCAAGGAGGTCCACTTCCGGGTCTCGGCGCCCCCCTTCAAGTACCCCTGCTATTTCGGCACCGACATCCCCGACCAGAAACTGCTGGTGGCCACCGGCCGTACGGTGGATCAGATTAACGAGATCATCGGCGCCGACACCCTGGGCTATCTGTCCACCGAGCACGTGGTTCAGCTGGCCAAGAACTCCAAATGCGGTTTCTGCACCGCCTGCTTCACCGGTGAATACGCCGTCAAGCCGGACCAGGTGCTTTCCACCAACATCCACGAGCGTCATCTGCACGACCGCCCCAAGGACGAGAAAAAGTTAGGAGAGTAAGATCATGGAAAAGAGTTATTCTGAGAGCTACAAGGCCGCCGGCGTGGACATCACCGCAGGCTACCGCTCGGTTGAACTGATGAAACAGTACGTCGCCCGCACCATGAACGAGCACTGCATCGGCGGTCTGGGCGGCTTCGGCGGCCTGTTCGAGCTGGATTGCACCGGCATCTCCCGCCCGGTGCTGATCTCGGGCACCGACGGCGTGGGCACCAAGCTCCGCATCGCCATGCTGATGGACAAGCACGACACCGTGGGCATCGACTGCGTGGCCATGTGCGTCAACGATGTCATCTGCGCCGGCGCAAAGCCCCTGGTTTTCCTGGATTACATCGCCTGCGGCAAGAACGTCCCCGAGAAGATCGCCGACCTGGTGAAGGGCGTGGCCGAGGGCTGCGTCCAGGCGGGTGCTGCCCTGGTGGGCGGCGAGACCGCTGAGATGCCCGGCTTCTACCCCGAGGACGAGTACGACCTGGCGGGCTTCACCGTGGGCGTGGTGGACAAGAGCAAGATCCTGGACAACAACACCATGGTTCCCGGCGACGTGATCATCGCCCTGCCTTCCTCCGGCGTCCACTCCAACGGCTTCTCCCTGGTCCGCAAGATCTTCGACCTGGAGAACCACCCCGAAGTCCTCAAGACCACCCCCGCCGAGCTGGGCGGCAAGACCCTGGGCGAGGCTCTGCTGGCCCCCACCAAGATCTACGTCAAGCCGGTTCTGGCCGTTCTGGAGCAGGTGGCCGTCCGGGGCATCTCCCACATCACCGGCGGCGGCTTCTATGAGAACATCCCCCGCAGCCTGAAGAAGGGCTGCTGCGCCCGGATCAAGAAAGAGGATGTCCGCACCCCGGGCCTCTTCGCTCTGATGCAGAAAGAGGGCAACATCCCCGAGCGGGATATGTTCAACACCTTCAACATGGGCGTGGGCATGATCCTCACCGTTCCCGCCGACCAGGCCGACAAGGCTCTGGAGATCCTCCACGCAAACGGCGAGCCCGAGGCCTACCGCCTGGGCGTGATTGCAGAAGGCGAGGGCGTTGAGCTGTGCTGAAGATTGCAGTCTTAGTCTCGGGCGGGGGGACCAACCTCCAGGCCCTTCTGGACAGTGAGGCCCGGGGCGAAAACCCCAACGGCAAAATCACCCTGGTGGTGGCCTCGAAACCCGGGGTCTACGCCCTGGAGCGGGCCGAAAAAGCCGGGGTGGAGAGCTGCGTCGTCCGCCGCAAGGACTACGCCGACTCTGCCGCCTTCGATGCAGCCCTTTTGGAGGTGCTGCGGGCCCACGAGATTGACCTGGTGGTGCTGGCGGGCTTTTTGTCGGTGCTGGGCCCCAGCGTGATCGCGGCCTATCCTCGGCGGATTCTGAATGTCCACCCGGCCCTGATCCCGTCCTTCTGCGGCCCGGGCATGTACGGCCTGCGCCCCCACGAGGCTGCTCTGGCCCGGGGCTGCAAGGTCACCGGCGCCACCGTCCACTTTGTCAACGAGGAGTGCGACGGCGGGCCCATCCTGCTGCAAAAGGCGGTGGAGATCCAGCCCGGCGACACCCCCGAGATCCTGCAAAAGCGGGTAATGGTGGAGGCCGAGTGGCAGCTGCTGCCGAAAGCCGTGGCCATGATTTGCAGCGGCGAAGTGGAATAATAACGATGACGTTCCCGCCGCGATTTTTGCGCGGCGAAGGGAGGATAAAATACCATGGAAAAGATTGATCTGAACCAGTACCTGGCGAACAACGAGTACCCCGGCCGCGGCATCGCCGTGGCCCTGGCCCCCGATGGCCGCCAGATCTTCATCGGCTATTTCATCATGGGCCGGAGCGAGAACAGCCGCAACCGGGTGTTTGAGCCGGTGCCCGAGCGGGGCGGCATCTGCACCACCGCGGCCGACCCCGCAAAGCTGGAGGACCCCAGCCTGATCATCTATAACCCGGTGCTGACCCTGGGCAAGACCCACATCGTCACCAACGGCGACCAGACCGATACCATTTACGACGAGATGTGCCGCGGCCGCAGCTTTGCCGACGCCCTGCGCACCCGGACCTTTGAGCCGGACGGCCCCAACTGGACCCCCCGGATCTCGGCGGTGGTCTACGCCGACGGCAGCTACCAGATGAGCATCCTGAAATCCGCCGACGGCAACGGGGAGAGCGTCCAGCGCTATTTCTTCGACTACCCCCAGCCGGTGGCAGGCGAGGGCCACTTCATCAGCACCTATAAGCACAACGGCAACCCCATCCCCAGCTTTGAGGGCGAGCCGCTCCGGTTCGCCTGCCCCCGCACCATCGGGGAGTTTGCCCGGGGCCTGTGGTCGAACCTCAACGAGGACAACAAGGTCAGCCTCTTCGCACGGGTCATCGACCTGGAGAGCGGCGAGAGCGGCGACATGATCTACAACAAATACGAAGCGGTGTGCAGCGACCTGGACGACCCCGAGGAGCCGCCCCTGCTGCCCGAGGAAATGGAATAAAGGAGGATTTTGCACCATGAACGAACTGGCTCTGAAATACGGCTGCAACCCCAACCAGAAGCCCAGCCGCATCTATATGGCGGACGGCTCCGAGCTGCCCGTCACCGTCCTGAACGGTAAGCCCGGCTATATCAACTTTCTGGATGCTTTGAACTCCATCCAGCTGGTCCAGGAGCTGAAAGCGGCTCTGGGCCTGCCTGCGGCGGCTTCTTTTAAGCACGTCTCCCCGGCAGGCGCGGCCCTGGGCCTGCCCCTGACCGACGTGGAGCGGAAGATGTACCACATCGCCCCCGAGATGGAGCTGTCCCCCCTGGCCTGCGCTTACGCCCGGGCCCGGGGCGCCGACCGGATGTCCTCCTTCGGCGACTGGATCGCCCTCTCCGACGTCTGCGACGTGCCCACCGCCAAGCTGATCCAGCATGAGGTGTCCGATGGCATCATCGCCCCGGGCTATGAGCCCGAGGCCCTGGCGATCCTGGCCAGCAAGAAGAAGGGCAACTACAACGTGGTCTCCATCGACCCGGCCTACCGCCCCGCCCCCATCGAGCGCAAGCAGGTTTTCGGCATCACCTTCGAGCAGGGCCGCAATGAGCTGGAGATCAACGCCGACACCATGCTGAATAACTTCGTCACCGAGAACAAAGAGGTGACCGAGGAACAGAAGCGGGATCTGATCCTGAGCCTCATCACCCTGAAATACACCCAGTCCAACTCGGTCTGCTACGCTGTGGGCGGCCAGACCATCGGCGTGGGCGCCGGCCAGCAGAGCCGAATCCACTGCACCCGCCTGGCGGGCCAGAAGGCCGACAACTGGCAGCTGCGCCACATGGATAAGGTCCTGAACCTGCCCTTCCGCCCCGATGTGACCAAACCCAACCGGGACAACGCCATCGACGTCTATATCGGCGACACCCCCGAGGATGTCATCGGCGATGATGTCTGGGCCGAGACCTTCACCGAGCAGCCCGCCCCCCTGACCGCCGAGGAGAAGAAAGCCTACCTCAGCCAGGTCACCGGCGTGAGCCTGGGCTCCGATGCCTTCTTCCCCTTCGGGGACAACATCGAGCGGGCCCGCCGCAGCGGCGTCACCGCCATCGTCCAGCCCGGCGGCTCCATCCGGGATCAGCAGGTCATCGACACCTGCAACAAATACGGCATTGCCATGGCCTTCTGCGGGCTGCGGCTGTTCCATCACTAAGCCGGAGGAAAAGTTACAATGAAAATTCTGGTAGTAGGGGGCGGCGGCCGCGAGCACGCCATCATCAAGGCCCTGAAAAAGAGCCCCAGCTGCACCGAGATCTGGTGCGCGCCCGGCAACGGCGGCATCAGCTACGACGCCAAGTGCAAGGACATCAAGGCCACCGATGTGGAGGCCATGGTGGCTTTCGCCAAGGAAGAAGCCTTTGATTACGTCGTGGTGGCCCAGGATGACCCCCTGGCCCTGGGCATGGTGGATGCCCTGGCCGAGGTGGGCATCCCGGCCTTCGGCCCCAACAAGGCGGCCGCCCGGATCGAGGCCTCCAAGGTCTTTTCCAAGGACCTGATGAAGAAATATCACATCCCCACCGCCGATTACGCCACCTTTGACGACCCCTCCAAGGTTATGGAGTACATCCGGGCCAAGAACAAATACCCGGTGGTCATCAAAGCCGACGGCCTGGCTCTGGGCAAGGGCGTTCTGATCTGCGAGAGCGAGGAAGAGGCCGCCGAGGGCGTCAAGGAGATCATGCTGGACAAGAAGTTCGGTGCCTCCGGCAACCATGTGGTGGTGGAGGAGTTCCTCACCGGCCCCGAGGTCAGCGTCCTGAGCTTCACCGACGGCAAGGTGGTGAAACCCATGGTTTCCTCCATGGACCACAAGCGGGCCGGCAACCACGACACCGGCCTGAACACCGGCGGCATGGGCACTGTGGCCCCCAACCCCTATTACACCCCCGCCGTGGCCGAGCGCTGCATGAAGGAAATCTTCCTGCCCACCATCGCGGCCATGAACGCCGAGGGCTGCCCCTTTAAGGGCTGCCTCTACTTCGGCCTGATGATTACCCCCGACGGCCCCAAGGTCATCGAGTACAACTGCCGCTTTGGCGACCCTGAGACCCAGGTGGTGCTCCCCCTGCTGGAGAGCGACCTGCTCACCGTCATGACCGCCTGCACCAATGGCACCCTGGCGGACACCGAGGTCAAGTTCCGGGACGGCGCTGCCGCCTGCGTGATTTTGGCCTCCGGCGGCTACCCCGTCAGCTACGCCAAGGGCAAGGAGATCACCGGCCTGACCGACGGCCAGCTGCCCGAGATGAAGGACGTCACCGTTTACCACTCCGGCACCGCTTTCAAAGATGGCAAGCTGGTGACCGCGGGCGGCCGGGTGCTGGGCGTCACCGCCGCAGCCGACAACCTGCCCGACGCTCTGGCCCGGGCCTATGAGGCCACCGGCCATATCGATTTTGAGAACCTGCACAAGCGCACCGACATCGGTATGCGGGCCCTCAAGGCTCTGGCGGAACTCTAAGCGAGAATCCAGAGCGGAATAAAACGACCGATTATTACAGAAACCGCATAAGGAAACTGTATAATACAGAGGAGATAATACCTATGGTATATAGAATTTATGTGGAGAAGAAACCGGGCTGCGACGGCGAGGCCCGCCAGCTCCAGAACGAGCTGAACAGCCTGCTGGGCATCAAGGAGCTGACCGGCCTCCGTCTTTTGAACCGTTATGACGTGGAGGGCATCAGCGAGGCGCTGTTCGACCAGTGCGTCAGCACCGTGTTCAGCGAGCCCCCGGTGGATAATACCTACGTCACCCTGCCCCGGGGCGAGGAGATCGCCTTCGCGGTGGAGTACCTGCCCGGCCAGTTCGACCAGCGGGCCGACTCTGCCGCCGAGTGCATCCAGCTCATCAGCCAGGGCGAGCGGCCCCTGGTCCGCTCTGCCCGGGTCTACCTGCTGGAGGGCCCCCTGAGCGAAGAGCAGATCGCCGAGATCAAGAAGTATGTCATCAACCCCGTGGAGGCCCGGGAGGCCAGCCTGGAGGAGCGCGAGACTCTGAAGATGGAGTACGCCGTCCCCACCGCGGTGGCCACCCTCACCGGCTTCAACGAGCTGGACGAGGCGGGTCTGGCCGCCTTCATCCAGGAGAAGGGCCTGGCCATGGACCTGGGGGACATCAAGTTCTGCCGGGAGTATTTCCGCTCCGAGCAGCGTGACCCCACCATCACCGAGATCAAGATGATCGACACCTACTGGTCCGATCACTGCCGCCACACCACCTTCGGCACCATCCTGGACGACGTCCAGATTGACGAAGAAGTGGTCCAGGCCGCTTTCGACCGGTACATGGCTCTGCGGGAGGATCTGGGCCGCACCCAGAAGCCCCGCTGCCTGATGGACATTGCCACCATCGGCGCCAAGGAGCTGAAAAAGCAGGGCATCCTCAAGAACCTGGACGAGAGCGAGGAGATCAACGCCTGCACCGTCAAGATCAAGTGTGACGTCAACGGCAAGGATGAGGACTGGCTCTTCCTCTTCAAGAACGAGACCCACAACCACCCCACCGAGATCGAGCCCTTCGGCGGCGCAGCCACCTGCATCGGCGGCGCCATCCGTGACCCCCTGTCCGGCCGCAGCTACGTCTACCAGGCCATGCGCGTCACCGGCGCAGGGGACCCCCTGGCCCCGGTCAGCGAGACTCTGCCCGGCAAGCTGCCTCAGCGCAAGCTGGTGACCACCGCCGCCGCAGGTTACTCCTCCTACGGCAACCAGATCGGACTGGCCACCGGCCAGGTGGATGAGCTCTACCATCCCGGCTACCTGGCCAAGCGCCTGGAGATCGGCGCGGTGGTGGGCGCCACCCCCGCCTCTCATGTCCGCCGTGAGTGCCCCGCCCCTGGGGATGTGATCGTCCTGCTGGGCGGCCGCACCGGCCGTGACGGCATCGGCGGCGCCACCGGTTCCTCCAAGGCCCACAAGATGGAGAGCCTGGAGAGCTGCGGCGCTGAGGTCCAGAAGGGCAACGCCCCCATTGAGCGCAAACTCCAGCGGCTGTTCCGCCGGGAGGATGCCTGCCGGATGATCAAGCGCTGCAACGACTTCGGCGCAGGCGGCGTTTCTGTCGCCATCGGCGAGCTGGCCGACGGTCTGTATATCGACCTGAACAAGGTGACCAAGAAATACGAGGGCCTGGACGGCACCGAGCTGGCCATCAGTGAGAGCCAGGAGCGGATGGCTGTGGCCCTGGCCCCCGAGGACGTGGACAAGTTCATCGCCCTGGCCAACGAGGAAAACCTGGAGGCTACCCCTGTGGCCACCGTCACCGAGGAAAAGCGGCTGAACATGGTCTGGAACGGCGTTTCCATTGTCAACATCAGCCGGGAGTTCCTCAACTCCAACGGCGCCGAGAAGCACCAGAAAGTCCATGTGGAGAAGGCCACCGTCTGGCAGCCCCAGTGGGCCGGCGCGACCTTCGGCGAACAGATGAAGAGCATGGTGGGCGACCTGAATGTTTGCAGCAAGAAGGGTCTGAGCGAGCGGTTCGACTCCACCATCGGCGCGGGCACTGTCCTGATGCCCTTCGGCGGCGCCTACCAGCTGACCCCCCAGATGGCCATGGTTGCCAAACTGCCGGTGGATGGCGAGACCACCACCTGCTCCGGCATGGCCTGGGGCTATAACCCCTATCTGATGAGCGCCGACCAGTATCGCGGCGCCAAGCTGGCGGTCATCGAGAGCGTCACCAAACTGGTCTCCGCCGGTTTCCGGTACGAGGACGCCTACCTGACCTTCCAGGAGTACTTTGAGCGGCTGGGCACTCAGCCCGAGCGCTGGGGCAAGCCTCTGGCCGCCCTGCTGGGCGCTCTGGATGCCCAGATGGGCCTGGGCATCGGCGCCATCGGCGGCAAGGACAGCATGTCCGGTTCCTTCGAAAAGCTGGATGTGCCTCCCACCCTGGTTTCCTTCGCCACCGCCATCGGCAAGACCAGCCGGGTGATCTCCACTGAGTTCAAGAAGTCCAACAGCTCGGTGGTGCTGCTCCGCCCTGTCTACGAGGCCGACGGCATCTGCCCCACCTTCTCCTCTCTGAAAGCCAACTACCAGATCGCCGAGCAGATGATCGCCTCCGGCCAGATCCTCTCGGCTGCCTCGGTGGGCTTCGGCGGCATCGCAGAGGCCCTGTTCAAGATGGGCCTGGGCAACCGGATCGGCTTCAAACTGCTGGCCGACCTGAGCCCGGAGGATCTGTTCAAGCCCATGTACGGCTCTCTGGTTCTGGAGTACGCCACCGGCGCCCCCGCCGGGATGCTGCTGGGCGAGACCACCCGGGAATACACCTTCACGGCCTGCGGCGAGACTCTGGACAGCGCTCAGCTGCAGGAGATCTGGGAGTCCAAGCTGGAGCCCGTCTACCCCTACCGCAAGGCGGGCGAGGCGGTGGAGAAGATCTCCGGCAGCCTGACCGCCCCCGCCGCCCCCAAGATCGGTGTGGCCAAGCCCAAGGTGATTATCCCGGTCTTCCCCGGCACAAACTGCGAGTACGACACCGCCCGGGCCTTTGCCCGCGCCGGCGCTGACCCCGAGATTCTGGTCATCCGCAACCTGACCCCCGCCGACGTCACCGCCAGCTGCGAGGCTCTGGTCAAAGCCATTGACGCTAGCCAGATCGTCATGCTGCCCGGCGGTTTCTCCGGCGGCGACGAGCCGGACGGCAGCGCCAAGTTCATCGCCTCCTTCTTCCGCTCTCCGGCGGTCACCGAGGCGGTCCGCCGCCTGCTCAATCAGCGGGACGGCCTGATGCTGGGCATCTGCAACGGCTTCCAGGCTCTGATCAAGCTGGGTCTGGTGCCCTACGGCGATATCCGGCCCATCACCGAGTCCGACCCGACCCTGACCTTCAACACCATCGGCCGCCACCAGAGCATGCTGGTGCGCACCCGCATCGCCTCTACCGGCAGCCCCTGGCTGACCCATTGCGATCTGGGCGACGAGCACACCGTGGCCATCAGCCACGGCGAGGGCCGCTTTGTGGCTCCCCAGAAGGTTCTGGATCAGCTGATCGCCAACGGCCAGATCGCCACCCAGTATGTGGATCTGGACGGCCAGCCCACCATGGACCTGCGCTACAACCCCAACGGCTCGGTGCTGGCCATCGAGGGCATCACCAGCCCCGACGGCCGTGTCTTCGGCAAGATGGGCCACTCGGAGCGCAGCGGCGACCGCCTGTACAAGAACGTCACCGGCGACAAGTACCAGCCCATCTTTGAGGGCGGCGTGGACTACTTCAAGATTTAACGTTATGCGGGCCGGGAGCCCCCGGCCCGCTCTCTAGGAGGAACAGAGCAATGTCTCAGCATGACCGCTACATCAGCCCCTTTTCCACCCGGTATGCCTCGGACGAGATGCAGTATATCTTCTCGGACGACAACAAGTTCCGCACCTGGCGGCGGCTGTGGGTGGCGCTGGCCCGGGCCGAGATGAACCAGGGCCTGACCAACATCACCCCCGAGATGGTGGCCGAACTGGAAGCCCACGTGGACGACATCAATTATGAGGTCGCCATCGAGCGGGAGAAACTGGTCCGCCACGATGTCATGAGTCACGTCTACGCCTACGGCCAGCAGTGCCCCAAGGCGGCGGGTATTATCCATCTGGGCGCCACCAGCTGCTATGTGGGCGATAACACCGATATCATTGTCATGCGCCAGGGCCTCGAGCTGGTGCGCAAAAAGCTGGTGGGCGTGCTGGCCAAGCTGGCCCGCTTCGCCGCCGAGTACAAGGATATGCCCTGCATGGCCTACACCCACTGCCAGCCGGCCCAGCCCACCACCGTGGGCAAGCGGGCCACCCTCTGGGCCAACGAGCTGGTGATGGATCTGGCCGAGATTGATCACCGGCTGGCCACCCTCCAGCTCCGGGGCGTCAAGGGCACCACCGGCACCCAGGCCAGCTTTATGGAGCTGTTCAAGGGCGACGCCGATAAGATCCGTGCCGTGGACGCCTCCATCGCCAATGAGATGGGCTTTGCTTCCGACGCGGTGATCCCCGTCTCGGGCCAGACCTACAGCCGCAAGGTGGATGCCTTCATCCTCAACGCCCTGGCCGGCATCGGCCAGAGCTGCATGAAGTTCGCCACCGACCTGCGTCTGCTGGCCAACTTCAAGGAGATGGAAGAGCCTTTTGAGAAGAACCAGATCGGTTCTTCCGCCATGCCCTACAAGCGCAATCCCATGCGTTGCGAGCGGATCTGCGCCCTGGCCCGCTACCTGATGGTGGATGTGCTGAACCCCAGCTTCACTACCGGTACCCAGTGGTTTGAGCGGACCCTGGACGACAGCGCCAACAAGCGGGTGGCCATGGCCGAGGGCTTCCTGGCCACCGATGCCATCCTGAACATCATGCTGAACGTCACCGACGGTCTGGTGGTCTACCCCAAGGTGGTCCGCAGCCGTCTGATGGCCGAGCTGCCCTTTATGGCCAGCGAGAACATCATGATGCAGGCGGTGGAGAAGGGCGGCAACCGTCAGGAGCTCCACGAGCGTCTGCGCCAGCACGCCATCGCCGCCGGCAAGGTTGTCAAGGAAGAGGGCCTGCCCAACGACATGGTGGACCGGATTGCCGCCGACCCGGCCTTCGGCCTGACCAAGGAGGAGATCACCGCCGGTCTGGTGCCCGAGAACTTTGTGGGCCGCGCTCCCCAGCAGGTAGAGGAATTCCTGGCCCATGTGCTCCAGCCCATCTTCGACGCCAGCCCCGAGGCGCTGGACATGAACGCCAGCCTGAGCGTCTGATCTGATTTTCTTTTGAATCATCGGTAAAAGAATCCGCCGTTCCGGGCCAATTGCTGGCCTGGGGCGGCGGATTTTGTTATAATAGAGATGCCGGGGGAGGGAATGAAATGGCAAACATTACACTGCAAAAGGCCCACAAGGGCGACGAGAAAATTCTGGCCTATATCCAGACCGAGTCTTGGAAGGCGGCTTTTTCCGGGATCTTGCCCCCGGAGGAATTGGCCCGCTACACAGAGCTGCAAAGAGCGGAAGAAATGTACAAAAGAGTCCTGGAAAAAGGCCAGGTCCAAATGCTGATCGAATTTGTGGACGGGAGCCCCCATGGCATCGCCGCATGGGGCCAAAATCGGGAGGATTCAAACCCAGATTGCGCAGAGCTCATCTGCATTCATAGTTTGCAGGACAAGTGGCGTCGGGGCTACGGCTCGGTTATGATGCAGCAGCTTCTGGCGGAGATGCAGCGGGCGGGCTATGCAGAGGTGGTTCTTTGGGTGTTTAAAGCGAATACCCGCGCCAGAAACTTTTATGAAAAACACGGGTTTATTTTGACCGACCGGAAAAAGCACGATTTTGGCCCCACCG
>HHCFC01400__coassemble_1358_pt1 | contig 29003 bp, 26 predicted proteins | sample HHCFC01400__metabat2_high_PE_029 | metagenome-assembled genome bin HHCFC01400
GAGCACCAGCCTGTCACGCTGGGGGTCGTCGGTTCGAGCCCGATCCGGGTCGCCAACATGGGAGTCTGACCCCTCCCGCCTACTTTGAACTTCTGGTTCAGGGCACTCCCCGCCGGAGTGGACGCAGGGATAAATGCGTCAAATATGCGGCCGTAGCTCATCTGGTAGAGCGCCACCTTGCCAAGGTGGAGGTAGCGAGTTCGAGCCTCGTCGGCCGCTCCATAAGGAGCAGGTATTCTGCTCCTATTATGGTGGCGTGGCCAAGTGGTAAGGCAAAGGTCTGCAAAACCTTCATCCACCAGTTCAAATCTGGTCGCCACCTCCAAGAACCCTCATGCATCCGCATGAGGGTTTTTTGTTTTTGTCCGGCGGTGTTCCGTTGAAAAACCCGTCTTCCGGTGATAAAATAACAAAATAGCCCTGCAAAAATCCATCCGACGAAGGGAGGCCGCCCCATGGAACCGGAAAATCACATCACCCTCACCCCCGACACCCCGGTGCGCTACCTGAAAGGGGTGGGCCCCAAGATTGCCCAGCGGTTCGAGAAACTGGGCATCCTCACCCTGGCTGACCTGCTCTGCCATTATCCCCGCCGGTATCTGGATTTCAGCCGGCCCTATTCCATCGCCGAGGCGCCTCTGGACACCGAATGCGTCGTCCGGGCGGAGGTTTTGGCCAAGCCCGGCGGCCGGCGGATCACCGGCGGGCGGCAGCTGGAACGGGTCACCGCTGGGGATGATGTCTCCACGCTGGAACTGGTCTGGTTCAATAACCCTTATATAGCCCCCAAGCTGAAATTGGGCGAGACCTATTATTTTCAAGGGGTAGTCACCGGCGGGATGCTGGAACGCCGGATGGTGAACCCCCAGGTGCGGACCGAGGCCCAGATCGCCGCCGCGCCGCTGGAGGCGGTTTACCCCCAGACCGACGGCCTTTCCAGCGGGGTGATTGCCCGGTGTATCCGGCAGCTTTTGCCCCATGCGGAACTGTTGGCCGATCCCCTGCCCCCCGCCATGCTGGAAAAATACCGCCTGCCCGGCAAAGCCGAGGCGGTGCGGGCCATCCACTGCCCCGCCAGCGAGGAGGAGGCCGCCGGGGCCCGGCGGCGGCTGATCTACGAGGAGCTTTTGCTGCTCCAGCTGGGGATCGGCCGGATGAAAAACCGGGGCACCGCCGCCACTGGCGCCCCCATGCGCCGGGTGGACCCGGGGCCCTTCTGGGATAGCCTCCCCTTCTCCCCCACCGGAGCCCAGCGGCGGGCGGTGGAGGAAATTCTCTCGGATATGGCGGGGGAAACCTCCATGAACCGCCTATTGCAAGGCGACGTGGGCAGCGGCAAAACCCTGGTGGCCGCCGCCGCCATCTGGGCCTGCATCCGCAGCGGGTACCAGGCCGCCCTGCTGGCCCCCACCGAGATCCTGGCCGCCCAGCACGCCGAGACCCTCAACCGGCTTTTGGAGCCCTTCGGGATTCGGGTGGCCTTTTTGACCGGCGGGATGAAGGCCGCCGCCCGCCGCACCACCCTGGCCGCCATCGAGACCGACCAGGCGGATCTGGTGGTGGGCACCCACGCCATCCTGAGCAGCGGGGTGAACTTCGCCCGGCTGGGGCTGGCGGTCATCGACGAACAGCACCGGTTCGGGGTGCGCCAGCGGGGCGCCCTGGCGGAAAAGGCCGTCAACCCCCACCTCTTGGTGATGAGCGCCACCCCCATCCCCCGGACACTGGGACTTTTGATCTACGGAGATCTGGATATCTCCATCCTGGACGAGCTGCCCCCCGGCCGTACCCCGGTCAAAACCCGGTGCCTCACCGGGAAAAAGCGGCGGGACCTCTACGGCTTTCTCGACCGGGAAATCGGCACCGGGCGGCAGGTCTACATCGTCTGCCCCGCCATCGAGGACAGCCCCACCGGGGAGCTGAACGCCGTCCAAACCTACTACGAAGAGACCGCCAAAGCCCTGCTGCCGAGCCGCCGGGTGGGGCTGATGCACGGCAAACTCAAACCCAAGGAAAAAGCCGCCGTCATGGAGGACTTCAAGGCCGGGCGGCTGGACGCCCTGGTCTCCACCACCGTCATCGAGGTGGGGGTGGACGTGCCCAACGCCACGGTGATGGTGATCGAAAACGCCGAGCGGTACGGCCTGAGCGCCCTCCACCAGCTGCGGGGCCGGGTGGGCCGGGGCGCGGCGGAGAGCTGGTGTTTCCTGGTCAGCGACCACGAGGGGGAGGCCGTCCGCCAGCGGCTGCGGTTCCTCTGCTCCACGAACGACGGTTTTGCGGTAGCCCAGTACGACCTGGAAACCCGGGGCCCCGGCGACTTTTTCGGCAGCCGGCAGCACGGCCTGCCCGCGCTGCAAATCGCCAACCTGATGAACGACACCCGCACCCTCCACGCCGCCCAGCGGGAGGCTCAGAATCTCCTGGCCGCCGACCCCCTGCTGACCCAACCCGAACACGCCCTGCTGGCCCAGCAGGTGGAGCAGATGTTCCGCCGGGCCGGGGCCATGAACTAAAAAAGAAAAAAGAGAGAGAAAAGAAAAAGAGAGAGAAAACCACCCGCCCGGTTTTCGGGGCGGAGAAAGGAATCAAACTGCATGATCGGTACACTTGTCAACGCTGGAATGATTGTGGCGGGCAGCTGCGTGGGCCTGGTCCTGAAAAAGGGCCTGCGCCCCCAGCTGGAACACGCCATCCACCAGGCCACCGGCCTGGCTGTTATTATGATCGGGCTGAATGGGGCGCTGTCCAACATGCTGGCCGCCGACCCCGCCACCGGAGCCATCAGCTCCTCGGGGGAGTTGATGCTGGTGTTCAGCCTGATCCTCGGGGGCCTGGTGGGCGAGAGCCTGGAAATCGAGGAACACCTGAACCACCTGGGGGATTTCGTGGAGAAGCGGCTCCACCTCTCGGGTTTCGCCCAGAGCTTTGTCAACGGCACCCTGATCTACTGCGTGGGGGCCATGGCCATTGTGGGGGCCATCAACGACGGCCTTCTGGGGGACCCCAGCACCCTGATCACCAAGGGTGTTCTGGACGGCATCACCAGCATTGTGCTGGCGGCCAGCATGGGCCCGGGGGTTCTCTTCTCCGCCATTCCGGTGGTGCTGTACCAGGGCGGGCTCTCCCTCTGCGCCGGGCTGCTGGAGCCGGTGCTGCAAGGGGAGCTTTTGCGCCAGATCTGCGCCGCAGGCTTTGTGCTGGTGGGCTGCATCGGCGTCAATTTCATGAGCGACAAGTTCCACATTAAGGTGGCCAATTTCCTGCCCGGGCTTCTGGTACCGCCCCTCTGGGCCGCCATCCAGGGGCTTTTGTCCTGGGCCGGAATGCCCCTGTGACAACCCTATTTTCAGGAGGATATCATGATTTTTACCGAGACTGTTTACCCCCGCGTGGAGGACTTTGACTTCCACGGTCAGATGACCCCCTCGGCCCTGCTCAAAGCCTTTGAAAACGTGAGTTCCCACCACGCCAAACAGGTGGGTATTTCGGTGATGGAGCGGAGCATTAACAACGGCACCGCCTGGATGCTGACCGACTGGCGGGTGGAGATTCTGCGAACCCCCACCCACAAGGACAAACTGCTGGTGGAAACCTGGCTGTTCCGGCCCAACTCTTCCAGCCGGACCAGCCGGGAGCTGCAAATGAAGGACGGCGCGGGCAACATTCTGGCCCGGGGCAGCGGCCGGTTTGCCCTGGTTGATCTGCGGACCAACCTGGTGGCCAAGGCCAGCCCCGAAGAAGCCGAGCGCTATCAGCCCGAACAGAAGACAGTCTTTGACAACCGGCTGCCTCGGCTGCGGGCCCCCAGTGAATACAGCTGCGAGATGCCCCTGGCTTTGCGGCGGAGCGACATCGACTACAACGGCCATGTCCACAACACCGCTTATCTCGACCTGGCGCTGGAGCTGGTGCCCGACTCCCTTTTAGAAGAGGGGATCCGCTCCTTCCGGATCGTCTACCGCCACCCGCTGAAATACGGCGACGCCGTCCAGCTCCGGGGCAGGCGGGCCAACGGCGGCTGGGTCACCTCCCTCTACTGCGGGGACACCCTCTGCGCCATCGTGGCTCTGAACGAAGATCTGAAACCCCTGGCATAATCTCAGACAGACAAAAAGACACGGCAGGCCGCTGGGGCCGGGACCGTGTCTTTTTTGGTTTTGGGGAGTTATTTCGCCGGCATCTTTTCGACGTAGACGCTGGCGGAGGGGAAGGCGAAGTCCACCCCGTTCTTCTTCATGACATCCATCAGGGAGAGGTTGAGGCTGTTTTGAATCCGCAGGAATTCCTCCGCCTCTGCCGTCCGGGCGTAGGCCGAGACCAAAAGGTCAATGCTGGATGCTCCAAACCCGGTGAGCCGGACAATCACCGAGTCCTCGTAGAGGTCGGGGCAGCCCTTGAGCATATCGGTCAGATCGGCCATCAGTTTTTCCAGCTGGGGGCGGGTGGTGTCGTAGGTGACCCCCAGAGTAAAGCGATAGAGCCGCTTCTGCCGCTCGGCGCAGTTGTTGATCACCGAGCTGCATACCTTGCTGTTGGTGAGGATGTAGAGGGAGTTATCCAGGGCGCGGATCTTGGTGGAGCGGAAGTTGATGTCCTCCACCTTGCCTTCCACGTCCTCCACGATGATCCAGTCCCCGATGTGGAAGGGCCGTTCCAGCAGAATCACCATCCCGCTGAAGAGGTTGCTGGCCGAGTCCTGGGCCGCCAGGGAGATGGTCAGGCCGACCAGCCCCGCGCTGGTGAGCAGGCCCGAGACAGGCAGCCCGCTCTCCTGGGCGATCATCAGTCCGCCCAGAATCAGCACCATCAGTTTGTAGATTTTGACCAGCACTGACTGGAGGGTGGCGCTGCCCCGGATCTCGGGGCTAAAAGATTTCAGCAGAAGCGCCGTCAAGTCGGATGCACTGTAAAATCCCAGGCACAGGCAGGCGATCACCCCGATGCGGTAGATTTTGAGGAAAAAGGCCGGGATGGCCGCGACGCTCCAGGGCAGGGTCACCAGGGCCAGATACAACCCCGTCAAAAGCGCCAGCCGCCCCAGCGGGGCCGCGAATCCCCGCAGCAGGATGGGCACGGCAGGCCCTTTCCTCCGGCGGGCCTGGAGTTTGGGGAAGGCGTGGTTCATCAGCCATCGCCGCACCAGCCACCCGGCCAGCAAAATCAGCAGCCCGCAGACGCACCGGGCCGCAAAGGCTGCCCAGCCCTCCAGCTCAAAAGAACCAACCGCAAAGGTCAGTTCGTGGATCGTAAAAATCATAGGTCTACCTCCTGCGACAATCTGTGACCATTGTACCACAGTTTCGACACCGGGGCAAATCAGCCCCGGGCGGGGGCTTGATTTTTTGAAAAAATGTGCTATCCTGTTAGCCAGAAAGTTCGTTTCAGGGCGGGGTGCAACTCCCCACCGGCGGTACAGCCCGCGACCGTCTGCCCCAGGGCAGGCGCTGACCTGGTGAGATTCCGGGGCCGACGGTATAGTCCGGATGAAAGAGACGAGAGACAAGTTTGTCCCAATGCGCCCTGTTGCTTTTGCAGCAGGGCGCTTTATCATTTGTCCTCCTTCCATCGCGCACGAAAAGGGCTTTCCAGATTATTTTATCAGGGGCCCCCAGCGCCCCGGGAGGTATTTTTTTATGAATCAAAGAAACCAGATCCGCAATCTCACTGTGGCGGCCATGCTGTCGGCCGTGGCCTTCGTGCTGATGTTCCTGGACTTTTCCCTGCCCATGTTCATCCCGTCCTTCGTCAAGATGGACTTCTCCGATCTGCCCGCCCTGCTGGGCTCTTTCGCTCTGGGGCCGGTGTACGGCATTGTCATCAGCCTGGTGAAAAACCTGCTCCATCTGATCATCCCCGGCACCTCCACCGCCGGGGTGGGCGAGGTGTGCAACTTCCTGCTGGGGGCCATCTTCGCCTATGTGGCGGGCTTTATCTACCAGCGGAACAAGACCCGCAAGACCGCTATCCTGGGCGCGGTGGCAGGCGCCGTGGCCATGGCCATCCTCAGCGTGCCGGTGAACTACTTTATCACCTACCCCGCCTACGTCAAGTTCTATAACCTGCCCCTGGAGGCCATCCTGGGGATGTACCAGGCTCTGCTGCCCGCAGCGGACAGCCTGATCAAGTGCCTGATCATCTTCAACATGCCCTTCACCCTGGTGAAAGGTCTGCTGGACGCCGTGCTCTGCATGCTGATCTATAAATCCCTCTCCCCCATTCTCCACGGCCGGCGGTAAATTTCTGCCGCTTTTGGGCAGATGAGGGGGAAGCAGCGGTCTTTCGGGCGGATTGGATTGATTTTTTCGGGGCGGCGTGATACACTTTGCCCAGTGTAAAGACCTGAAAGACTGCAATCAGAAAGAGGAATTTAGAAGATGGTTACATTGCTGCTCTCCCTCGTCGGGCCCCGGGGCGTCGAGGCTCTGGCGTTTGTTTTAGCCTTTGTGCTCACGGCCCTGATGACCGCCCTGTTCCGGGACCGGCTGCCCCAGGACCACGGCCGGGCCTACGCCGTCAACGGCGAACAGTCCCGGGGCAAAGCCCGGGGCGCGGGGCTGATCTTCGTGCTCTGCATCGCTTTGGTGTCTCTGGCGTTCCTGCCCTTCCAGCCCGAGTTCGTCATCTACACGGCCCTGCTCATCGCCTCGATGCTCTCGGGCTATCTGGACGATGCCGCCGAACAGGCCTGGAACGAATACAAAAAAGGCCTGATCGACTTTGCCATCGCGGCGCTGGCGGGCATTACATACCTCAACTTCAACGGCTGCGGGGTATCTTTCCTGGAATGGAGCTTTGAGATCCCCTATCCCATCTATCTGCTGCTGATTGTCATCCTGTTCTGGGCCAGCATCAACGTGGTCAACTGCACCGATGGCGTGGACGGCCTTTCGGCCAGCCTGGCGGTGGTGAGCATCGGCACCTTTGCTCTGGCCTACTCGGACGAGCTGGGGGACTATGTCACGGCGGCGGCGGTCTTTGCGGGTTCGCTGCTGGCCTATCTGTGGTCCAACGCCAAGCCCTCCAGTATCCTGATGGGAGACGCAGGCAGCCGGGCCATGGGCTTCTTCCTGGCTTTGCTGGCCCTCAAGTGCGGCCACCCCTTCGCTTTCCTGCTGGCAGCTTTGGTGTTCATTGTAGACGGCAGCCTGGGTATTTTGAAAATCAGCCTCAAGCGCTTTTTGCACATCTCCATCCTGAAGAACACCCGCACCCCGCTCCACGACCACGTCCGGAAAAATCTGGGCTGGAGCGATGAGCAGGTGGTTATGCGGTGGGTCATCCTCCAGTGTATGGCCTCGGCGGTGCTTCTGGTGCTGATCGGCAAACTGTAACTCGAATAAACGATAAGGCGGCCCCTGTTCCGATCTGGAGCAGGCGCCGCTTTTTGTTTTGGTTTTATTCTTTTTCGCTGGCCCGCTGGGCGGCATCCACCACGTGCTCCACCAGCACCGAGGTGGTCACGGTGCCCACCCCGCCGGGCACCGGGGTGATGGCCCCGGCCAAAGGCTCTGCCTCGGCAAAGCGGACATCGCCGCAGAGCTTGCCCTCCTCGTTCACATGGATGCCCACATCCACCACCACCTGGCCCGGGCGGATGCAGTCCGCCCCGATGAACCCCCGTTTGCCCATAGCAACCACCAAAACATCCGCCTCCCGGCAGAGGGCGGGCAGGTTCTGGGTACGGGAATTGCAGAGGGTGACGGTGGCGTTTTTCCGGTCCAGCAGCATGGCGGCGGGTTTGCCCACCACCAGGCTCCGGCCTACCACCACCACCCGTTTGCCTTCCAGGGGGATGCCATAGTAATCCAGAATTTCCACACAGGCCTGGGCCGTGCAGGGGGCAAAACCCTCCCCCGTCCCGGTGAACACCCCGGCCAGGGAACCGTCGGTGATGCCGTCCACGTCCTTTTCGGGGGCGAGAGCTGCCCGAATGGTGCGGTCGTCCATCCCGGCGGGCAGGGGCCGGAAGAGCAGGCAGCCGTGGATGGTCTGGTCGGCGTTCACCCCGGCCAGCACTTCCAGCAGCTGGGCCTGGGTGGCCTCGGCGGGCAGGACAAAGGGCCGCACCGCCACCCCGACTTTCCCGCAGCGGGCCAGAACCCCCTTCTCATAGGCCAGGTCGTCCTCCCGCTGGCCCACCCGGACCACCGCCAGGGTGGGGGTGATCCCCCGGGCGGCCAGGGCCGCGCACCGGGCGGCGTTTTTCTCGTTCATAGCAGCCACGACGGGCGCACCTTTCAAAAGCTGTGCCATGGGTTCATTCTCCTTTCAGCTGTCCGTTCACTTGGGTGTAGACCGCATCGGCTCGGGGGCCATATTCCGCCAGCAGAGCCCCGGCCTTTTTGTCCAGGGCGGCGGCCTTCTCCCGGTCGGCCATCAGACGGGTGTTGATGGCCACATTCAGCCCGGCGGCCTGCATGGCCGCTTTGCAGAAGAGGGCCGCACAGCCCGCATCCGAGACCGCCAGCACACTGCCTTTGGCCGCGTATTCCTCCGCCAGGGCTACCCCCTCGGCGCATTTTTCCAAAATTTCCAGGGGCACCGCGCAGGCGGCGTCCAGCGCTTTTTCCATGATCTCAGCCCGGGCGGGGTCGTCTTTGGGGATGGAATAGGCCTTGGCCAGGGGGGCGAAGGCCTCGGCGTCCGCTTCCACTAATCCCTCCAGCTCCCGGCGCAGCTCCCCGGCCCGGGCATTCAGCCGCTGGATGTCTGCCTCCACAGCGGCGTATTTCTTCTTCCCCTCGGTGAGGCAGCCCACCATATTCCCCAGGGCCATCCCCGCCGCCCCCACCAGGGCCGCGGCGCCCCCGCCGCCGGGGACGGCGGCTTTGGAGGCCAGGACAGACAGAAATTCAGTGCAGGGCTTTTCCATCATTTTTTCCATGGATAAAAACTCCTTTCGGTCATAAAACCATCCAGCCGCTGGTCGTGGGGTTCCACGGCGGCCCGGGCGGTTTTTTGTACTTCAAAGGCAATCCCCAGTTTAAAGGCCCGGGGGCAGCGGAGCAGATAGCGGTCGTAGTAGCCTTTGCCCATCCCCACCCGGCGGCACGTTTCGTCGAAGGCGGTGCAGGGCACCAGAATCAAATCCAGCTGTTCCGGGGGCAGGAAACAGGATTTCTCCGGGATGGGGGTGCGGATGCCATACATCCCCACCTCCCAGCCCTCGGGGCCGAGGGGCTGGGCTGCCTCCATGGTATATCCCGCCCCGCAGAGAGGGTAGGCAATCTCTTTGCCCGCCCGAGCGGCAGCTTCCAGCAGGGCCGAGAGATCCGCCTCGCCCCCACAGGCCGCATAGGCGAGGATGGTTTTCGCTTTTTGCCAGACCGGCAGAGCTTCCAGCGCGGCGCAAAGGGCCCCATTGGCGGCGGCCCGCTCGGCGTCCGTCAGAGCCCGGCGGGCGGCGATCCCCTGGCGGCGCTGGGCCTGTTTTTCCTCTTCCAGGGTCACAGAATCCCCTCCTTGCTTGCATTTGATTCATCTATTCTAAACGGAACGCGGCCAAATTGCAATACGCCGGGGCCTTGTGGGGGCGGCGGTTTTTTGCTATGATAAAGCAATAGAGCGGAATATGCCGCTCTAGTTTAAAAAGAGAGGGGTTTCGTATATGTATCAGGAAATGCAGGATTCCATCGGGCTGGTCCAGGCGTTCGACCCGGAAGTGGCCGCAGCCATGAGCCGTGAGCTGACCCGCCAGCGCCAGAACATCGAGCTGATCGCCAGCGAGAACATTGTTTCCCCCGCCGTCATGGCGGCCATGGGCAGCGTGCTGACCAACAAGTACGCCGAGGGTCTGCCCGGCAAGCGGTACTATGGCGGCTGCGTCTACGTGGACCAGGTGGAGAACATCGCCATTGAGCGGGCCTGCCGCCTGTTCGGCGCCAAGTACGCCAACGTGCAGCCCCACTCGGGCGCCCAGGCCAACCTGGCCGTCTACTTTGCCCTGCTGGATGTGGGGGACACCGTCATGGGGATGGATCTGTCCCAGGGCGGCCATCTGACCCACGGCTCCCCCGTGAATATGTCGGGCAAAAACTACCACTTCACCTCCTACGGCGTCAACGAAAACGGCGTCATCGACTATGTGGAGCTGGAAAAGGCCGTCAAAAAGGTCCGGCCCAAGCTGCTGGTGGCGGGTGCCTCGGCCTATCCCCGGGCCATCGACTTCGAGAAGCTGGCCGAGATCGCCCACGGCTACGGCGCTTACCTGATGGTGGATATGGCCCACATCGCGGGCCTGGTGGCAGGCGGCTGCCACCAGAACCCGGTACTCTACGCCGACGTGGTGACCACCACCACCCACAAGACCCTCCGGGGCCCCCGGGGCGGCCTGATCCTCACCAACAACGCCGTTCTGGCCAAGCGGATCAACTCGGCGGTCTTCCCCGGCACCCAGGGCGGCCCGCTGGAGCACGTCATCGCCGCCAAGGCCGTCTGCTTCGGCGAGGCCCTCAAGCCCGAGTTTAAAGAGTATGCCCACAAGATCGTGGAGAACGCCCAGGCCCTGGCCGCCGGCCTCCAGGCCCGCGGGGTCAAGCTGGTTTCCGGCGGCACCGACAACCACCTGATGCTGGTGGATCTGCGGGAGGAAGAGTGCACCGGCAAGGAACTGGAAGCCCGGCTGGACGCCGTCCACATCACCGCCAACAAGAACACCGTCCCCGGCGAGACCCGCAGCCCCTTTGTCACCTCGGGCGTCCGTCTGGGCACCCCGGCGGTCACTACCCGCGGCATGGGCCCCGCTGAGATGAAGATCATTGCCGACTGCATCGCCGACTGCATCTGGAACTTCGACGAGAAGAAGGACGAGATCGCGGCCCGGGTGCTGGCCCTGACCCAGCAGTTCCCCCTGTACGAATAAGCCATAAAGCACAAGCGCCCGGAGCCGAACGCTCCGGGCGCTTTTCTGCGCGTCGTTTTAAATTAGAGGGCCAGATCCAGGGCCATCATCAGGGCAAAGCCCAAAACGATGCTCACCACCCCGGCGGGTTCGTCCTCGGCCACCGCCTGGGGGATCATCTCCTGGGCGGTGACGCAGACCATGCAGCCCGCCGCCGCGCTCATGAGCCAGGGCAGCGCCGCCTGGACCCAGCCCGCCAGAGCCAGGGCCGCCAGGGCCCCCAGGGGTTCCACCAGACCCGAGGCCACCCCGACCCCGAAAGCTCCCAGCCGGCTATGGCCCCGCTGGCGGAGGGGCAGGCTGATGGCCGCCCCCTCGGGGATGTTTTGGAGCCCGATGCCGAGGCTCAGGGCCAGAGCCCCGCTCACCGCATCCCCTGTGCCGGAAAGGGCCAGGGCCGCCGCCAATCCGGTGACCATCCCCTCGGGCAGGTTGTGAAGGGTGACGGCCAGAATCATCCGGCCGCCCCGCCCCGGCCCCGACGCCAATAAATTCCCGGCGGCCTCTTCCAGCCAGAGCAGCCCCAAAGCCCCCAGGCAGAGCCCCGCCGAGGCCGGCAGCCAGGGGGGCAGGGCCTGGGCCGAGGCCCGTTCCACCGCCGGGAGCAGCAAACTAAAGACGCTGGCGGCCAGCATGATCCCCGCCGCAAAGCCGGTGAGGGTCCGTTCCAGCCGCAGCCCGGCGGGCCGGCGCAGCAGGAACACCCCCGCCGCCCCCAGAGAAGTACAGGCCGCGGGCAGCAAAATCAGGCCCGCGGTCAAAAGAATCTGTTCCAAATGGCATTCCTCCTCCCCCCTTTGTATGCCAAAGAGGGGGAAAGGTGTGCCGGAAACCCTTACCGGCGGCCCCGGCGGCGGCCTCCCGCTGCAAAACCAAAGACGGTGCCGCAGACGCCGCCCACAAGGTGCATGAAGTTGGCCACATTATCCCGCACAAAGAGGGCGTCGTAGATCTGATCCCCCAGATAGAGGGCCGCCACCAGCAGCATGGTCAGAGGGATGCCCCCTGTCCCGCCCGCCAGAGAGGCCAGCATGATGAGCATAAAGACGATACCCGAGGCCCCCAGCAGAGCCGTCTGGGGGAAGAGAAGACATTGGAGCACTCCCGATACAAAGGCCGTCAGCAGGATTCCTTTCAGCAGGGGGATGCTGCCGTATTTTTCCTCCATGGGCGGACCTACCACCAGAAAAAGTAGCATATTGCCCATAAAGTGTTCCAGATCGGCGTGGCCCAATACATGGCCGAAGAGCCGGAAATAAAACAGCGGGTCCCGCAGGGAGGACCGATAGACGCAGAATAGGTGGGTGGTGGTCCAGCCGTCGGTCGCCCCGTCCAGCAGCAGCGCCCCCAGGGACAGGAGAAAAAAGGTCAAAATCACCGGCGCATTGTATTGCAGCCGGAGCTGAAAAACCGTCCGTTTCATACTTCCTCCCCTGCCCGGTCAGCCCCGGGTCCGCTCCCAATATTCGCCCATGCTCTGGCCGGGCTGGCCGGTCACCTCGTCCGCGAGATATTCCCCGAGGCCCAGCGCCCCGGGGGCCCAATTCTCGGCCGCCGCAATGGTGGGGTATTCAATCTCGGCGTACCAGAACTCCCCGGGCTGGCCCTCGTCCACATGGTTCACTTCCAGCACGCACCCATCCGCCAGCCGGTAGGAGCGGCGGAGCTTCGGGATCAGGGGTTTTCCAATGATCTTGGCCGCCAGCTCCTCGAAAAGGGTCTGGTCGATGGGCCGCTCGATCTCCTCCCGGGCCAGCCCGCCCCCGGATTTGAAACAGAGAATCCACTGGGTCTTGCCGCCGGTGAGGGCTTCCTCCCGGATGCGGACGGTGGGCCGCACGCTGATATACCCCTGCCGCATGAAAAATTCTTCCTCAAGAGGCAGGCCCTCCGGCCAGCCGGTCACCATCCATTTGCGTTCAATTTCCATTCTGTCTTCCTCCATCCCCCGATTTAGTGCGCAAAAACGCCCAAAGCGGGCGCTGCATGCTATTTATTATAGCACAGATTTATGATACAATAAATCCGCAAACGCCGGAGATTCCCCCGGTCACAGGAACAAAAATGTCAGGAGCAATTCTATGAAAGCATCCCGCAGCTACCCCTGCTACACCGTCAACCAGAAAGCCGCCGCCACCCTGGCGGGGGGCCACCCCTGGCTGTACGAAAACGATATCCTCGCCCAGCCCGACGAGACCCCGGAGAACGGTTCCTTGGTAGACCTGGTGAGCCCCAAGGGCGCTTACCTTGGCACCGGGTTCCTCTCGCTGCACAGCAAGATCCGGGTGCGGCTGATTTCCCGCAACGCCAATGACACCTTTGACCCGGCCTTCTGGCGGCGGCGGGTGGAGTACGCCTGGGCCTACCGGAAAACCGTTCTCCAGCCCCAGGACCTAACCGCCTGCCGGGTGATCTTCGGCGAGGCGGACCAGTTTCCCGGCCTGACGGTGGACCGGTTCAACAACATTCTGGTAACCCAGACCCTCAGCGTGGGGATGGAGCGGCTGAAACCGATCCTCTTCCCCCTGCTGGCCGAGGTGCTCCGGGCCGACGGCCAGACCATCGACGGCATCTACGAGCGGAACGACGAGGCTCTGCGGGCCAAAGAGGGCCTGGAACAGAACAAGGGCTGGTTTGTTCTGCCCGGGGAAGAGCCCCCCGCCTCTACCCAGACCGAGACCTGCGAGAACGGCGTATATTACCACGTGGACTTTGAAAACGGGCAGAAAACCGGCTTTTTCCTGGATCAGAAATACAACCGCCAGGCGGTGGCCCGGCTGGCCGCCGGGCATACCGTGCTGGACTGCTTCACCCATACCGGCAGCTTCGCCCTCAATGCGGCCAAGGGCGGCGCGGCCCGGGTGACCGCCGCCGATATCAGCGCCGACGCCATCGCCATGGCCCAGCGGAACGCCGCCCGGAACGGCCTGACCAACATGGACTTCCTCTGCGAGGACACCTTCGAGCTGTTGCCCCGGCTGGAAAAAGAGGGCAGCCCCTACGATTTCATCATCCTGGACCCGCCCGCTTTCACCAAGTCCCGCCGCACGGTGGAAAATGCCATGCGGGGCTACAAGGAGATCAACTACCGGGCCATGAAGCTGCTGCCCCGGGGCGGGTACCTGGCCACCGCCAGCTGTTCCCACTTCGCCACTGAGGAGCTGTTCATCAAGATGCTCCGCTCCGCTGCCCGGGATGCCGGCCGCCAGCTGCGCCAGATCGAGGTGCGCCAGCAGGCCCCCGACCACCCCATCCTCTGGGGCGTGCCCGAGACCAATTACCTGAAATTCTTCCTCTTCCAGGTGATTTAAAAGAGCAAGAGTCATACTTTTCCGCGTGGAATCGTACTTTTCCGCCCCATCAATGCGTTTAGAATAAAATTCCAAAATGCCGCCGGGACAAAATCGTAAAATTTGTCAATTGCATTTTGGGGCCCGCCGGGCTATAATCAGACCATAGACAGCAACGGCGCTGTGGGTCACCTCCTGACTCGCAGCGCCGTTTGCGTTTGAATAGCCAGGACGGGATAAAACCGGGAAATACAGCTTTGGGATCTGTGTTTTGTATCTATAAAACAAGTTAAGGAGTAGGATTTATGGCAGCCAATGTTATGCAAATCTACGGCAGCAAAGTCTTCAACGAATATGTGATGAAGGAACGCCTGCCGAGCGCTACCTACAAGAGCCTGAAAAACACCCTGCACAAGGGCACGCCTCTGGATCTTGAGGTGGCCAACGTGGTGGCCAGCGTCATGAAGCGCTGGGCCATGGAGCTGGGCGCGACCCATTACACCCACTGGTTCCAGCCCCTGACCGGCATCACCAGCGAGAAGCACGACAGCTTTTTGAGCCCGGTGGGCGACGGCACCGCCATCATGGAGTTCAGCGGCAAGGAGCTGGTCCGGGGCGAGCCGGACGCATCTTCCTTCCCGTCGGGCGGCCTGCGGGCCACCTGCGAGGCCCGGGGCTACACCGCCTGGGACCCCACCAGCTACGCCTTCGTCAAGGATGATGTGCTCTGCATCCCCACCGCCTTTGTCAGCTACACCGGCGAGGCCCTGGACAAAAAGACCCCCCTGCTCCGCTCCATGAAGGCTCTGTCCAACCAGGCTGTCCGAATCCTGAAACTCTTCGGCAAAGACGACGATTACGTCTCCACCACCGTGGGCCCCGAGCAGGAATACTTCCTCATCAAGAAAGAGGACTACGAGGCTCGCCAGGACCTGATCCTCACCGGCCGCACCCTCTTCGGCGCGCCGGCCGCCAAGGGCCAGGAGCTGGAAGAACACTATTTCGGCACCATCCGGCCCCGGGTGTCTGCCTTTATGAAGGAACTGGACGATGTGCTGTGGGAGCTGGGCATCCCCGCCAAAACCAAGCACAACGAGGTGGCCCCCTGCCAGCATGAGCTGGCCCCCATTTTTGACACCACCAACGTGGCCATCGACCACAACCTGCTGACCATGGAGATGATGCAGAAACTCGCGCCCAAGTACGGCCTGGTCTGCCTGCTCCACGAAAAGCCCTTCGAGGGGGTCAACGGCTCGGGCAAGCACAACAACTGGTCCATGTCCACCCCCAAGGAGAATCTGCTGGATCCCGGCGACACCCCCATGGAGAACCTGCAGTTCCTGATCTTCCTGGCCGCCGTCATTAAAGCGGTGGATGAGTACGCCGACCTGCTGCGGACCTCGGTGGCCATTCCGGGCAACGACCACCGCCTGGGCGCCGACGAGGCACCCCCGGCCATCATCTCCATCTTTGTGGGCGAAGAGCTGGAGGCCGTCATCGACGCCATCGCCTCCGACTCCCCCTACGCCGGCCCCGTCAAGATGAAGATGGATCTGGGCGTGGACGTCCTGCCCAAGCTCAGCAAGGACACCACTGACCGCAACCGGACTTCCCCCTTCGCCTTCACCGGCAACAAGTTCGAGTTCCGGATGCCCGGCTCCTCCCAGAACGTGAGCGACGCCAACACCATCCTGAACACCGCTGTGGCCAAGGAGCTGAAGGGCTACGCCGACGAGCTGGAAGGCGCCGAGGACTTCACCAAGGCTGCCATCGCCCTGGTCAAGCGGACCATCCGGGATCACCGGCGGGTCATCTTCAACGGCAACGGCTACTCCCACGAGTGGGAGCAGGAAGCCGAGCGCCGTGGCCTGCCCAATAAGAAATACGCCCCCGCCGCCCTGCCCGCTCTGATCGACCCCAAGAACATCGCTCTGATGGAGGAGTTCGGTGTTCTGACCAAGGTTGAGATGGAGAGCCGCTACGAGGTGGAGATGGAGCACTACGCCAAGATCATCAACATCGAGGCTCTGACCATGCTGGAAATGGCCCGCAAACAGCTGCTGCCCGCCATCAACAGCTATATGAGCGAGCTGGCCAACACCGCCGCCACCAAGATGGCCGTCAGCGAGAATTTGAGCGTCCGCAGCGAGACCAAGATCCTGGCCCGGCTGTCCAAGGACGCCGACGACATGAGCGACGCCATCGACGCCCTGGCCGCCGCCGAGCGGGCCGCCCAGGCCCTGCCCGACCAGGCAGCCAAGGCCAACGCCTTCCACGACAAGGTGGTGCCCCTGATGGAGGCTCTTCGGGCTGCAGCCGATGACGCCGAAACCATCTGCGGCGAGGACTACTGGCCTCTGCCCAGCTACAGCAAGATGCTCTACTACGTCTAAGAGCACCAAGGGGTCACTGCCCCTTTTCCCCTGATTGAATCTGTACCCTGCCCCAAAGGCCGCCGCGTCTGCGAGCGCGCCTTTGGGTTTTTTGATTTCAACTTTCTCTCTGGACCAGGAGGTGCCCTATGAGTTATTCATCCCGACGCGATATCCTCGACTTTGTGGAGGAAAACGACGTTAAATTTGTCCGCTTTGCCTTCTGCGATATTTTCGGCACACAGAAGAACATTGCGGTGCTGGCCAGCCAGCTGCCCCAGGCCCTGGAAGAAGGGGTCAGCTTTGACGGCAGCGCCATCCCCGGTTTTATGCACGTGGAGGAGAGCGACCTAGTGCTCCGGCCCGACCCCACCACCATCACCATCCTGCCCTGGCGCCCCACCGAGGGGCGGGTGATGCAGTTTTTCTGCGACGTGGAGCGGCCCGGCCGCCAGCCCTTCGGGGGCAACTGCCGGGGTTTCCTGCGGGAGGTAGGGCGCCAGTTCCACCAGCTGGGCTTACAGTGCAACGTGGGCGCCGAGTGCGAGTTCTATCTCTTTGAGACCGACGACCGGGGACGCCCCACCCGGGTGCCCATGGACCAGGGCGGCTATTTTGATGTAGCCCCCCTGGACGCCGCCGAGAACCTCCGCCGGGACATCTGCCTGACCATGGAGCGGATGGGCATTGTCCCCCAGCACAGCCACCACGAGAGCGGCCACGGCCAGAACGAGATCGACTTCTGCCACGCCGGGGCCCTGAAAACCGCCGACAATGTGATGATGTTCAAGCAGGTAGTCCGGGCGGTGGCCACCCGCAGCGGCTTCCACGCCAGCTTTTTGCCCAAACCCCTGGCCGATCAGGCCGGCAGCGGCCTCCACGTCAACCTCTCCCTCTACCGGGACGGCAAAAATCTCTTCGAGGGGGATCTCACCTCGGACACCGTGGCGGGCCAGTTCATGGCGGGCATCCTGGCCCACAGCCGGGAGCTGGCCCTCTTCACCAACCCCCTGCCCAACAGCTACCTGCGGTTCGGCTGCCACGAGGCGCCCCGGTATGTGAGCTGGAGCCGCCAGAACCGGAGCCAGCTGGTGCGGATCCCCCAGGCTCAGGGGGACAGCTGCCGGATGGAACTGCGGAGCCCCGACCCCGCCTGCAACCCCTATCTGGCCTTCGGGCTGATCCTGTCGGCGGGGCTGGACGGCATCCGGAATCGTTTGGAGCTGCCCGCCCCCGTCAACAAGAATCTCTTTGACCCAGCGGCGGCCGAGGGCCTGGGGCTGGAAACCCTGCCCGAAAGCCTGGAGGAGGCCGTCCGCGTCGCCCAGGAGAGCGAATTCCTAGCCCGGTGCCTGCCCGAGGGGCTGGCCAGCCGCTATTTCTCCGAGGCGCTCCATCGCTGTGAGGAGCTGCGCCAGGCCGCCGACCCGGCCGAATTTGAGCGGACAAGATATTTCTGCACCATCTGAGCAAACTGCGGGAAAGGAGTGGATGCTATGGGACGTGCTCTGATCGTCAGTGCAGGCGCAAACTCCAACGAATATCTTTCCACCCGGCTGGCCGAGATGGGCTACCCCCACCCCCTGATGGTGCCCAGCGGCACCGAGGCCCGGCGCCGGATTCTGGAAACGGATTTTGAACTGATTATCGTCAATGCCCCTCTGCCCGACGAGTTCGGCCATGAGCTCTGCGCCTGCGCGGTGGAAAAAACCAGCGCCGGGGTTCTGCTGCTGGCCAAGGCAGCCGCCGCCGAACAGCTGGCCGAGGGCCTGAGCCGCCAGGGGGTTCTTCTGCTGAGCAAACCTTTTACCAACCAGCTGTTTTTACAGGCGGTCCAGATGGCGGCCGCCGGCAACCACCGGCTGCTCCATTTGCAGGAGGAAAACCACCGCTTGCAGGAAAAGCTGGCCCTGCTCCGGCTGGTGAGCCAGGCCAAATGCTGCCTGATCGAGCACCAGGGCATGACCGAGGCCGAGGCCCATCACGCCATCGAGCGGCAGGCCATGGACAGCCGCCGCAGCCTGGCCGAAGTGGCCCAGGAAATTCTTAATGCCTGGGAAGAGGACGGCGCATACTAGTTTTGGATGGACCCGGCGCGCTGGTCTGTCAGACGCAGACCCCGCGCGCCTTCCATTTTTGTTTTTTGTACTATGAGGGAGGAATGTAAAATGGCAACGAAATATATCTTTGTGACCGGAGGCGTTGTCTCCGGTCTGGGCAAAGGGATCACCGCGGCGGCGCTGGGCCGTCTGCTCAAATGCCGCGGCCTGAAGGTGGCCAGCCAAAAGCTGGACCCCTATGTGAACGTTGACCCCGGAACCATGAGCCCCCTCCAGCACGGCGAGGTGTTCGTCACCGACGACGGCACCGAGACCGACCTCGACCTGGGCCACTATGAGCGATTCATCGACGAAGATCTGAACAAATACTCCAACCTGACCACCGGCAAGGTCTACTGGAACGTGTTGAACAAGGAGCGCCAGGGGGCCTATCTGGGCCAGACCGTCCAGATCATCCCCCACATCACCGACGAAATCAAGAGCTATATCTACAACCTGGCCGCCTCCACCCAGGCGGACGTGGTCATCACCGAGATCGGCGGCACCACCGGCGACATCGAGAGCCAGCCTTTCCTGGAGGCCATCCGCCAGGTGGGAATCGAACAGGGCCACGAGAACTGCTGCTACATCCATGTGGTGCTGGTACCCTATATCTCGGGCTCCAATGAGTACAAATCCAAGCCCGCCCAGCACTCGGTGAAAGAGCTCCAGGGCATGGGCATCGCACCGGACATCATCATCCTGCGGGCGGACGGCAGCGTGGGCAGCGAGATCCGCCGGAAGGTCAGCACCTTCTGCAACGTAAAGCCCGAGTGTGTCATCGAGAATTTGACCATGCCCAGCCTCTACCAGTGCCCGCTGATGCTCCACTCCAACGGGCTGGACGAGGTAGTGGTCCAGAAATTGCAGTTGGATGTTCCCCCCGCCGACCTGACCGAGTGGAAAGAGGTGGTGGCCCGGATTGCCGGCCGGAGCCGCACCTGCACCATTGCCCTGGTGGGCAAATACGTCAAGCTCCACGACGCCTATCTCTCGGTGATGGAGAGTCTCTACCACGCCGGCTTTGAGAACGACTCTGAGGTAGAGATCCGTTGGGTGGACTGCGAGGAGCTGCAAACCCAGGCCGACTGCGCCAAGGTTCTGGGGGATGTGGACGGTGTTATCCTGCCCGGCGGCTTTGGCAGCCGGGGCATCGAGGGGATGATCCAGGCCGCCCAGTATGCCCGGGAGAATAACCTGCCCTACTTCGGCATCTGCTTAGGGATGCAGATCATGGTGATGGAGTACGCCCGGAACGTGCTGGGCTACCCCGATGCCAATTCCAGCGAGTTCACCCCCGAGGGGGCCCACAACGTCATCGACCTGATGGCCGACCAGCAGGGCAACATCCCCAAAGGCGGCACCATGCGGCTGGGCCAGTACCCCTGCAAGGTTCTGCCCGGCACCAAGATGGCCGAGTGCTACGGCACCGAGATGATCTCGGAGCGGCACCGCCACCGCTACGAGTTCAACAACCAGTACCGCGCCGAGCTGGAAGCCGCCGGGCTGGTGATTTCGGGCACCAGCCCCGACGGCCGTCTGGTGGAGACGGTGGAGATCCCGGGCCGGGCTTTCCATCTGGGGGCCCAGTTCCACCCCGAATTCAAGAGCCGCCCCAACCGTGCCCACCCTCTGTTCAAGGCCTTTATTGCCGCCAGCCTGGCCACTCGGGAAGCCGCCGGCCGTCCCCGGATGGGTCTGTAAGCCAAAATCTTCTTCTAAAAACCAAAGGGAGCCTCCCCACGCCGGGGAGGCTCCTTTTTTATTCAAAACAAAAGCCCCTGTGCCGGGCCTGTCGGCCTGACGCAGGGGCTTTTCAACAGGAAAGCATTTTCCGGTGGAAAGATGCCTTCTCTCATTTACTTGCCGGATTTCTTGCTGGTGCGCTTGCGGGTGGCGCACTTCTTGCGGGTGGTGGTCTTGGGGGCGGCAGCCTTTGCCTCGGGCTTTGCCTCAGCGGCGGGTTTCGCCTCCTCGACAGCGGGAGCGGCTGCCTTCTCCTCCACAGCGGGGGCAGCAGCTTTCTCTTCGGCGGCGGGCTCCTCGGCCTTGACGGCAGGGGCAGCAGCCTCGGCCTCAACGGGGGCAGTCTCCACCACAGGAGCGGCCTCGACGGCTGCTTCCGCAACAGCAGCAGGCTCCTCCACGGGGGCAGCGGGCGTCACGTCCTCGGCGGCGGGAGCGGTGCGCTCCTTGACCTCCTGGATCCGCCAGAGCTGGTCGGCAGCGCCGGTCTCCTGCCAAACCTGCAGGATGGCACCGACGGGGCAGCCCATGCCCACGGTGTCCACGCAGCGGCCGCCGGCCCACTGGGAGCGCAGGCGGACCAGGCCCTCATGGTTGGGCTCCACCATCCACATCTGAGAGGTGCCGCTGACATCCTCCCACAGGTGCAGCCAGGTGCCGTTGGCGGTGCCGGCCATCATCAGATCCATCAGCTTGCCGTTGGCACGGTTGCGGATCCGGTAGACCCCCTCGCCCACACGGTCAAACGCCCACTCCTGGGCGGGGCTGCGGGTATACTTGCCCAGACGAATGTCGGCGCCGTTTTCTGCGCCGTCCACCGCTTCGATCACGCTGCCGGACGCGCTGGCGATGGTATAAAACCGACCGGCCTCGATCATGGTCTGTTCCATGGTTTTCATGTTATTCCCTCCTTGCCTTGTCTCACATCACAAAGCCTTCTAAGATGTTTTAAATTATACCACCCAGCGTAATTTTTCACAAGTATTCGGGCTTTCCTTTGTCACTTTATACAGAATCATCCCCCGCCCGCCGATCTTTTTCTCTTAGATTTTGGGCATTTTCGGCCAAATATGGAACGTTTTGTGTCCTCGGGCGGTATCGACTTTTTTCCATTCAGGCTGTATAATGTTAGTGTACAAACTGTTCGAATTGAAAGTATTATCCCGTCCACAGGCCCTTGCCGCCTGCCCGGAAGAAAGCGAGGTACCCGCTGCCATGACCCAAGAGCAAACCGCCCTGCAATTCCAAAAAATGACCCAGACCCCCATCCCCCGGCTGATTCTCACCCTGGCCGGGCCCACCATCCTGAGCATGCTGATCACCAGCATCTACAATCTGGCCGACACCTTTTTTGTGGGCCAGCTGTCCACCAGCGCCTCGGGGGCGGTGGGCGTTGTTTCCAGCCTGATGGCCATCATCCAGGCGCTGGGCTTTATGCTGGGCCACGGCGCGGGCAGCATCATCAGCCGCAGCCTGGGCCAGCGGGACACCGAGACCGCCTCCCGGTTCGCCTCCACCAGCTTCTTCACCGCTCTGGCCTTCGGCGCAGTTCTGGCAGTGGGCGGCCTGGCCACTCTGACCCCCTTTATGCGGCTCTTGGGCAGCACTGAAACCATCCTGCCCCACGCCCGGGCTTACGCCTTTTATATCCTGCTGGCGGCCCCTCCCATGATGTCCAGCCTGGTGATGAACAACATCCTCCGCTATGAGGGCAAGGCCAGTTTCGCCATGATCGGCCTGGTGACCGGCGGCATCCTGAATATGGCCCTGGACCCCCTCTTTATCTTTGGGTTCAAGATGGGTGCGGCGGGCGCGGGCCTCGCCACCGCCCTGAGCCAGTTGGTCAGCTTCCTGATTCTGCTCTCCATGTACCTGCGGGGCAAGACGGTCAGCCGTCTGTCCCTCCGCTATTACACCCGCCGCCCCCGGGATCTGGCCCGGATCCTCACCACCGGCCTGCCCAGCTTCGGGCGGCAGGGTCTGGCCAGCATCGCCAGCATGCTGCTCAACCTGGCGGCCAGTGCCTACGGCGATGCCGCTGTGGCGGGGATGAGCATTGTCTCCCGGATCTTTATGTTCGTCCTCTCGGTGGCTCTGGGTGTGGGCCAGGGCTTCCAGCCGGTGGCGGCCTTTAACTTTGGGGCCCAGAAATACCGCCGGGTACGCCAGGCCTGCCTCTTCACCATGGTAGCGGGCTTCGGGTTCATCACCCTGATTCTGGCCCTCTGCTGGGTGGAGGCCGAGCCCCTGGTCCGGCTGTTCCGGGATGACCCCGAGGTAACGGCCATCGCCCTGCCCGCCTTCTATTACCAGTGCGCCGCCATGCTGCTCCAACCGGTGATTGTCTGCTCCAATATGCTCTTCCAGAGCATCGGCAAGGCGGGCCGGGCCACCTTCCTCTCCTGCTGCCGCCAGGGCATATGCTTTATCCCTTTGATCCTGCTTCTGCCCTCGGCCTGGGGGCTCTTCGGCATCCAGGTCTGCCAGCCCATCGCGGACGTGCTCACCTTCTTCATCTCGGTGCCCTTCCTGGTGCAGTACCTGGGGGAACTGAACCGGATGGAACCTGCCGCCCAATAACCCTCTGCATCGAAAAAAGCGCCTCCCCGGCCGGGGAGGCGCTTTTGGTTATGTAATTAGTCTTTCTTCTGGTGCTTTTTACCAAACCGATACTCCTTACCCTCGCGAATCCTCTGGATATTGGAGCGGTGCATGTAGATCACCATAATGCCGATGATGGCCGCACCCACCGTCGTCACAATCAGGTCTCGGGTTTCCAGACCCTGCCACAGGCCGTAGCCCAAGGTCAGCAGGGGATAGCAGCCGGCAACCGTCACACTGCCCAGAGACACCATACCGGTGGGCAGCACACAGAGCAGAAAAATCAGGAACAGGCAGGGCATCAGCACCGGCTGGACTGCCAGCAGGGCGCCGCTGGCCACCAGAACGCCTTTGCCGCCCTTAAACCCAAAGTAGATGGGCTTGGAGTGCCCCACCACTGCCAGGATGCCCGAAAGATAAGCCCCCAGATAGGGCGAAATATCCGCTCCCTGCAAATAACCGAACAGCCACCGGCCGATGCAGACCGCCAGAACACCCTTCAGCACATCGCCGATGGCGGTCATGGCCGCCGCTTTTTTACCGAAGGTGCGCAGCATATTGGTCATGCCCGCGGCTCCGCTGCCGTGGTTGCGCACATCGTCGTGATACACCAGCCGGCTAACCAGAATGCCGGTGTCCACGCTGCCCAGCAGGTAGGCCTGCAGCGCAGTTGCTGCTACGATCAAAATCGTCCACAACATAATTACTTTCCTCCCCTATCTCCGTCCGATCAGACGTCCTTGGCGCGGACCTCACCGGCGCCGCGCTCCCGCACCACAAGGCGGATGGGTGTATTTTCCAGCCCGAAATTCTCCCGGATCTGGTTGATGATATACCGCTGATAGCTGAAATGGAACAGATGCTTTGCGTTGACAAAGGCCACGAATGTGGGCGGCCGGGTGGACGCCTGGGTCAGATAGAAAATCTTGAGCCGGCGGCCCTTGTCGCTGGGGGGCTGCATCCGGGCGGTGGCCCGGGCCAGCATCTCATTCAGGACGCCGGTGGGCACACGGGCGCCGTTCTGGCTGTCCACATCCCGGATCAGCTGCATCAGCTTGTTGACGTTGTAGCCGGTCTGGGCCGAGATAAAGATGATGGGGGCATAGCTCATGAAGCTGAAGCACTCGCTGTAACCACGGCGCTGGAGCTCCATGGTGTTGGTCTCCTTGCCCTCCACAGCGTCCCACTTGTTGATGACAATGATGCAGGCCTTGCCCTGGTCGTGGGCATAGCCCGCGATCTTGCTGTCCTGCTCGGTGAAGCCCACGGTGGCATCCACCAGGATCAGGGCCACACGGCTCCGCTCTACCGCCGCCAGGGCACGAACCACCATATACCGCTCCAGGCCCTCGGTGATATTGCTCCGCTTGCGCAGGCCGGCGGTATCGGTAAAGATAAACTTACCGTAGGCGTTGTCCACCGGGGTGTCGATGGCGTCCCGGGTGGTGCCCGCCTCGTTGGCGACGATCATCCGGTTTTCGCCCAGGATGCGGTTGGTCAGGCTGGATTTGCCCACGTTGGGCCGGCCGATGATGGCCACCGGAATCCGCTCTTCCTCCACCTCGACCTCAGAGAAATCCAGGTGGGCGCAGACGGCGTCCAGCAGGTCGCCGGTGCCGTGGCCGTGGACCGAGGAAATGGGCAGCACTTCGTCAAAGCCCAGGTTGTAGAACTCGTACAGCTCCATGGGGGCCTCGCCCACCTTGTCGCACTTATTGACGGCCAGGATGATGGGCTTGTGGCTCCGGCGGAGCATATGGGCCACATCCTCGTCCGAGGCGGTCAGGCCCGAGCGGACGTCCACCACCATGATGATGCAGTCGGCGGTGTCGATGGCGATCTGGGCCTGCTCCCGCATATGGGCCAGGATTCCCTCGGTGGCCTTGGGCTCGATGCCGCCGGTGTCAACCAGCAGGAACGAATGGCCGCCCCACTCGCATTCAGCGAAGATCCGGTCCCGGGTGATGCCCGGGGTGTCCTCCACAATGGCCAGACGCTGGCCGCACAGTTTATTGAACAGGGTGGATTTGCCCACGTTGGGCCGGCCCACCACTGCTACGATCGGTTTGCTCACAGGGGTTGTCCTCCTTTCCGAAAAGAGGTTCTCTCATGAAAAAATTATTCTCGGCGGCGGCGGGCAATATGCAGCCCACTCCGCAGCAGGGCCCGGGCCTCGTCCCCGCCGCCGCTGGGCAGGATCTCGATCTTGACCCCCAGCTGCTGGGCCAGCTCATCCACCGTCACGCTGTCCAAAAACATATCCTGCTCGCTGCGCAGCATCACCTCGGGCACCCCGAGGACATTGCTTTGGAGCTTGCCCTTGCACTGGGCCAGGATATCGGTGGCGGTGACCAGCCCGGCGACGCTGACGTTGCCGCCAAAGAATTTGTTCTGGATGGGGTGGACCGTAACCTCGATCATGGGGTACTGGCGGTGAAGCTCGGCCATCATAGCCTCAATCAAAGGCGCCGCCAGGGTGCCGGTGACCACGTCCATCTTCTTCGAGCCGTAAACCCGGTGGGGTTTGTCCAGCTCGGCCAGGAACTCCTGCTCGAAGAGCCGCCACATCCCCACCCCGTTTTCCAGCTGGGCGTAGTCCTCGTAGAACTCCGCCGGGGGCAGGGGCCGCCCCGCGTTGAGGTACCACTCGTCGCTGGGGTAGATGATCCGCTTGCCGTGGCGGGCTTTGCACTCATCGCCGAACTCTTCCAGAATGTCGATGACCTCGGCGCTGGACGCCGCGTCATAGGGCACCTGGGGGTAGAGATTCTTGCGGTAGTCGGTGATGCCGCAGGGCACCGCCGCGATGCTCTGGACCATGGGGGTCAGCTTGAGCAGGTCGGTGAGGGTGCGGCGCAGTTCGTCGCCGTCGTTGATCCCCCGGCAGAGCACCAGCTGACAGTTGACCTCGATGCCCCCCTCCACCAGACGGTCGAGGTATTTCAGGGTCTCGCCGCCCCGGCGGTTGGCCAGCATCCGGACCCGAAGCTGGGGATTGGTGGTGTGGACCGAAATATTGATGGGCGAGATGTGCATCTTGATGATGCGGTCGATCTCGTGGTCCTGCATATTGGTCATGGTGATATAGTTGCCGAACAAAAAGGACAGACGCTCGTCGTCGTCCTTAAAGTAGAGGCTCTCCCGCATGCCGGGGGGCAGCTGGTCGATAAAGCAGAACATGCAGTGGTTCGAGCAGGAGTGTTTTTCGTCCCCCAGATAGGTGGCGAAATCGCAGCCAAAGGGGCCGCGGGCCTCCCGATGGACATCCCACTCCTGCACAGCGCCCTGGATGCGGGCTTTCAGGTGGAAGCTGGAACTGTCGGTATAAAACTCATAGTCCAGCGTGTCGTTCAGCGGGTTGCCGTCCACCGAGAGCAGCTCGTCTCCCGGGCCGAGGCCCAGCTGCTGGGCCGGGCTGCCCGGCTCAACCGTTTGGATTTTGATGGCCATGGGCTGCCGTCACCTCCCCGAAACATTCAAAAAGTTTGCCATATAGAACAAGAAGGGGAAGGCGCAATACGCCCTCCCCTTCTTTCATACACCAATATGCCACCAATTCCGCGCAAATTAGGCCTTCTTGATGACTTCCTCGCCCTTGTAGTAACCGCAGTTGCCACATGCCTGGTGGGGGAGCTTCAGAGAGCCGCAGTTGCTGCACTTGACCAGCGCGGGGGCCTCCAGCTTCCAAACATTGCTGCGACGCTTGTCGCGGCGGGCCTTGGAAAGATGTCTCTTAGGTACTGCCATATTTTTGCACCTCCTTGATGGATTCTCAATTCAGCAGTGATTTTAGCACACTCAGCCTTGCGTCTGCGGGGGCTCTGCTGTCCTGTGCCCTCTGGCAGACACAGTCTGCCAGCTTTTTCCCGCATTGGGGGCATAGCCCCTGACAGTCGGCGCTGCATAATAGCACCGTGGGGATCTGGAAGAGGAACTCCTGATAGAGCCACTCATCCACGTCCAGGCGGCCGTGTTCGTCCAGCGGCAGCTCAAAATCCGGATCATCCAGATCGCGCTCCCGGACCGTCCACTCCGCGCAGACCGTCTCCTCGCTCTCGACCGGGTCGAGACAGCGGGCACATTCGCCATGCACCGATGCTTTTGCCCGCAGGGTCATCTGGATCTCTGTGCCATCGGGCTGTGCATCAAAGCAAACCGACACAGGCTCGGGGATCCGTGCGCCGGCGAAATCCCGTGCAGAGAGATCGCACTGATACTCTGCGTGGTAGGGGCGGGCGCCGGCCGCGATAAACTTTCTCAGGTCAAATTGCATAGTACACCTCTAAAAAGGCTGCTTTGTCAGTATAGCGCCAAAGCGGACCTTTGTCAATACCTAAAACAGGCAGAAAACCGAAAAATTTTTGGTTTTCCGGTTCCCTGCCTGGGTGGCTGACTTAATGCCAGAACTTCACGGAGAATTACAGATATTTCTTGACGTCGTGGGGCAGCATGGCCTCGTCGGCGCTGACGGTGACGGTGACCTTGACGGTGTCGCCGGCGATGGCGGCGATCTCATCCAGCACCACGCCCAGACGGTTGATGTCGTGGTCGAGGACCTTCAGGATGCCATCGATGTAAATCTCGGTGATATCGTAGTTGCTGGCCAGCAGGCCGGCGACAAAGCCGTACAGCATCTCGCCGCCGCTGATCTTATATTCGTCCACATCGATCAGGCGGGCTGCCGAAGCGATATCATAGGTCAGCTTCATGCCCTTTTCCACGACAACCACGTTGCCCTTAGTGGTCTTAACGGCGTCGTTGATCATGTCGATCATGGCCTTGGTTTTGCCGGAGCCCTTGGTACCAACAATCAGTTTAATCATAGTAAAGTCCTCCTGTATTTTCCACGCCTTGCGGCAGGATAATCTAAATTTACTTCAGTTTGGCCTCGAGCTCTGCGGTCAGGTTCTCGTAGCCGGGCTTGCCCAGCAGCGCGAACATGTTCTTCTTATAGCTCTCGACGCCCGGCTGGTTGAAGGGGTTGACGCTCAGCAGGTAGCCGCTGCAGGCGCAGGCACGCCAGAAGAAGTAGATCAGGTAGCCCACGTTGTAGGCGGACAAATCGTCGGTCTCGATCATCAGCTGGGGCACGCCGCCGTCGGTGTGGGCCAGGATGGTACCCTCCATCGCCTTGCGGTTGACCACGCTCATGTTCTGGTTGGCCAAGAAGTTCAGGCCGTCGAAGTTGCCCTCCAGCTCTTCAATGTACAGATCGGATGCGGGCTTCTTGACGTCCACGATGGTCTCGAACATGGTCCGGGAGCCCTCCTGGATGAACTGGCCCATGGAGTGCAGGTCGGTGGAGAAGATGCAGCTGGCGGGGAACAAGCCCTTGTTGTCCTTGCCCTCGCTCTCGCCGAAGAGCTGCTTGTACCACTCGTTCATCAGGGTGAAGTTGGGCTCGTAGCACTCGAGGATCTCGATGGACTTGCCCTTGCGGTAGAGGATGTTCCGGGCGGCGGCGTACTTGTAGGCGTCGTTGTCCGGGCTCAGCTTGGAGAAGCGCTCCATGGCGTCGGCAGCGCCCTGCATCAGCTGGTCGATGTCGATGCCGGCGGCGGCGATGGGCAGAAGACCCACAGCCGAGAGCACCGAGTAGCGGCCGCCCACGTCGTCCGGCACCACGAAGGTGGGCCAGCCCTGGCTGTCGGCCAGCTGCTTGAGGGTGCCGCGGGCCCGGTCGGTGGTAGCGTAGATCCGCTTGTTGGCCTCCTCAACGCCCACCTGATCCTCCAGCAGCTTGCGCAGCACACGGAAAGCCAGGCTGGTCTCGGTGGTGGTGCCGGACTTGGAGATGACGTTGATGGAGAAACGCTTGCCCTTGCACAGGGCCATGATATCGTTCAGGTAGCTGGGGCTGATGCTGTTGCCGCAGAAGTAAATCTTCAGGCCGTCCTCCAGCTCATTGTGGAACATGCCCTTGACTGCCTCGATGACAGCGCGGGCGCCCAGGTAGCTGCCGCCGATGCCGGCCACCACCAGAACATCCGAG
>HHCFC01400__coassemble_1364_pt1 | contig 28615 bp, 28 predicted proteins | sample HHCFC01400__metabat2_high_PE_029 | metagenome-assembled genome bin HHCFC01400
CCTCGCTTACATACCCCTTAAAGCACCCCATAAACAGCAATCAGCAAAATCTCAAAAATCAAACCAAAAACGCAGAAAAACCGCCTATTTAGGCAGTTTTTCTAAGAAAGGTGGTCCGAGTGACAGGATTCGAACCTGCGGCATCCTGCTCCCAAAGCAGGCGCGCTACCAACTGCGCTACACCCGGATATGAAGTTGTGGGGTGGCCTGGGCGGATTCTCCCAAAGCAGGCGCGCTACCAACTGCGCAACACCCCGTTATAATCCTATTCACTTTTGCTTTATCTACCCCGACGCGCCGCGCTTTGCTCGCCTGGGTGGACGGGTATAAAATCTCACCCGCCTACGGCGCTGTTATTATAGTATACGCTTTTTCTTGTTTTTCGTCAATTGCAAAGATATAATAAGGCCAGACAAATCTACCCTGCGGGAGGTACACTATGGATCAAATCATGGAAAAAATCCGCGAGATCGAAAAACGCCTGTTCGCCTACAACTACGCCCTGGCCCTCATCGGCATCGACGACGCCACCGCCGCCCCCACCGAGAGTGCCGAGGGCCGCAGCGAGGCGGTGGGCCTTCTGAGCATGGAGCAGTACCGGCTGCTGGTGGGCCCCGAGCTGGGGGCCCTGCTGGACCAGGCCGCCGGGCTGAATCTGGACCGCCAGGCCGCCGCCGAGGTGCGGGAGCTGCGCCGGATGCGGGAGCAGTACACCAAGATCCCGCCGGAGGAGTTCGCCGCCGACAGCCGGGTCTTTACCCTCAGCCAGAACGCCTGGCAGAAAGCCAAGGCCGCCAGCAACTTCTCCCTGTTCGCCCCCTGGCTGGAAAAGGTCATCGAAATCCGCCGCCGGTGGGCCGGGTACTTCGCCCCCGAGAAGGACGTCTACGACGTCTGGCTGGACTACTACCAGGCCGGGCTCTCCATGGCCCAGGCTGACCCCTTCTTCGCCTCCCTGCGGCAGCAGATTGTCCCCCTGCTGGCCGAGATTCAGGAAAAAGGCCGCCCCATCCGCACCGACTTTCTGACCCAAGACTGGCCCCTGGATGCCCAGGCCCAGCTCTCCCACTTTGTGATGGAGGTCATGGGCCTGACCCGGGAACACTGCGTGCTGGCCGAGAGCGAGCACCCCTTTACTTCCTCCCTCTACGACGGGGATGTGCGGATCACCACCCACTACCTGCCCGACAACATGGTATCCAACCTGTACAGCGTCGTCCACGAGGGAGGCCACGCCCTCTATGAGCGGAACATCCGCCCCGCCCTGCGGTATACCGTCCTGGGAGAAGGCAGCTGCCCCGGCGTCCACGAGAGCCAGAGCCGCCTGTTCGAGAACTACATCGGCCGGAGCCGGGAGTTCCTCTCTTACCTCTGGCCGGAGCTGAACCGGCTCTTCCCCGCCCAGCTGGCGGGAGTCAGCTGCGAGGAGTTCTACCGGGCCGTCAACCTGGTGACCCCCAGCCTGATCCGCACCGATGCCGACGAGCTAACCTACCCCCTCCACATTATGATCCGGTACGAGCTGGAAAAACAGCTGCTCCACGGGGAATTGTCCGTCCAGGACCTGCCCGCCGCCTGGAACCGGATGTACAAGGAATACCTGGGCATCGACGTACTCGACGACGCCCGGGGCGTTTTGCAGGACATCCACTGGTCGGGCGGAGATCTGGGTTACTTCCCCAGCTATGCCCTGGGCACCGCCTACGCCGCCCAGATGGTGGAGGCCATGAAGAAAGAGCTGGATTTCGAGGGCTGCTGCGCCTCGGGCAATCTGGAACCCATCAAGGAATATTTGGCCCGGCAGGTCTGGCAGTACGGCAAGGAGCTGCAGCCCGACGAGCTGATCCGATCGGGCTGCGGCGGGGAATTCGACCCCAGCTGCTTTGCCCGGTATCTTGAGACCAAATACCGCGCACTCTACGCGCTGTAAAACCGGGAGGCAGGCCATGAATTATTTCATCACCGGCCGCCCCGGCAGCGGCAAATCCACCCTGGCGGCCTGGCTGTGCAGCCGTCTGCCCCAGCCCGCCGCCGGGCTGCGCACCCTCTGCACCGGCCGGTGCGAGGCCGGGCCGGTGTTCAGCCTCCAGGACCTGCTCACCGGTGAGATGGCTCCCATCTCCCGCCCTTCCCCAGAGGGGGGCCGGATGGTGGGCATCCCCGAAACCTTTGAGGGGTTCGGGGCGGAGGCTCTCCGCCGCGCCACCGAAAGCGGCGCCCCGGTGGTGCTGGTGGACGAGGTGGGCCGGTTTGAGCGGAACTGCACCGAGTATCTTGCCCAGCTGCAAGCCCTGGTGGAGGGCCCCCAGACGGTGGTGGCTGCCCTGAAAAAAGAGGACCTGCCCCATCTGAACGCCCTGCGGGCCCGGGAAGAGGACATCCAGATCGACCTGGACCAGATTTCCCCCGCCGAGGCCCGGGCCCGACTGGCGGCCCGGCTGCCCGCCCCCCTTCACCCAGGAGTGAGCGTCCGGCTCTACCGGGAGGACAAAGTCTTCGGCCCCGGGCCCATGCAGCTTTTGGAGCTCACTGCCCGGACCGGCTCCCTTCACAGCGCGGCCGCCGCCATGGGGATGGCCTACTCCAAGGCCTGGAAGCTCTTGGCCGGGCTGGAAGAGCAGTGGGGCTTTGCCCTGCTGGAACGCCGCCCCGGCGGCGCCAAGGGCGGCGGCTCCGCCCTGACCCCCAAAGCCTGGGAACTGTTGGAGCGATACCGGGCTTTTGAGTGGGAGACCCGCCGGGCGGCCCAGCGTGCCTTCGCCGCCCATTTCAACGATTTTCCCTGATTTGTTTTCTCCTTTGACAGAGCGTTATTCTTGTGTTAGAATAGCGCCGTATTAGAACAAAGGAGGAACCCTGTATGCATCTTTTGAAACGGATGGGCGCTCTGGCTCTGGCCGCCGCCCTCTGCCTGAATCTGGCCGCCTGCGGCGCGGCCTCCAGTTCTGCGGCTTCGTCGGCCGCTGCGTCGTCCCAGGCGGTGGCCTCGTCTGCCGCTGCCTCGGAGGCCGAGGGCATCACCCTGACCGACCAGGCCGGCCGGACCGTCACCCTGGAGCAGCCCACCGAGAGCATCGTCAGCTGCTACTACATCAGCACCTATGCCACCATTGCCCTGGGCCTCAAGGACAAGATCGTGGGCCTGGAGAACAAGGCCGACACCCGGGCCCTCTACGCCCTGGCCGCCCCCGAGCTGCCCCAGCTGACCCAGGTGGGCACCCTGAAGGAACTGAACGTGGAGGCCGTGGCTGCCCTGGAGCCTGATCTCGTCATCATGCCCCAGAAGCTGATCGACAACGCCCAGACCCTGGAAGATCTGGGGATCACTGTCATGATCGTGAACCCCGAGACCCAGGAGGGGCTGGAAACCATGCTGACCCTGATCGGCGAGGCCTGCGGCGCTTCCGACCAGGCCCAGGCCCTGATCGACTATAACCACACCCAGCTGGAGCGGGCCGCCGAGATGACCGCCGAGCTGGAGAAGCCCTCGGTCTGCCTGCTGGGCAACAGCAGCTACCTGAGCGTAGCCCCCGCCGCTATGTACCAGAACGACCTGATCGAGCAGGCCGGCGGCGTCAACGCAGCGGCTTCCATTGAGGAGGACTACTGGGCCGATGTCTCCTACGAGACTCTGCTGGCCCTGGCCCCCGAAGTGCTGGTGATCCCCTCGGCGGCCTCCTACACCGCAGAGGATGTGATGAACGATCCCCAGCTGGCCGACCTGCCCGCCGTCCAGAACGGCGCGGTCTACACCATGCCCCAGGGCCTGGACGAGTGGGACAGCCCCACCCCCTCCGGCATTCTGGGCGTGCTCTGGCTGACCAGCGTGCTGCACCCCGAGGCTTATCCCTTTGAGGAGTTCACCGCCGACGCCCAGGCGTTCTACCAGACCTTCTACGGCTTTACTCCGGATAGCAGCCTCATCACCAAGTGACAAGATTCGTATAATTCAAACAAGATATTACCGAAAGGATACGCCGTTATGACCGCACGCACCCGATTCTGCCTCGTTTTGGCCCTGGTTCTCTTTGCCGGGCTGGCGGCGGGTTCGGTCTGCGTGGGGGCTTATCCCCTGAGCCTTGGCCAGATCGGCCAGCTGCTTTTAGGGGGGCTCCGAGACACCATGGAATCCCGGGTCTTTTTCACCCTGCGGCTGCCCCGCACCGCCATGGCGGTACTGGCGGGGCTGGCCCTGGGGGCGGCGGGCGGCGTATACCAGACGGTCTTCCGGAACCCGCTCGCCTCGCCCGATTTAACCGGCGTGGCGGGCGGCGCTTCGTTTGGGGCGGCGGCGGCCATCGTCCTGGGGGCGGGCAGCGCCGGGCAGATCATGGGCGGGGCCTTCGCCTGCGGGCTTTTGAGCCTTGGGGCGGTGCTGGGGCTGGTGAAAGCCGCCCGGGCCGACCGCACCGCCACCTATGTTCTGGCGGGCATCCTGGTCAGCGCCCTGGCGGAAGCGGGGGTCATGCTGCTGAAAACCCTGGCCGACCCCGAAAAAGAGCTGGCCGCCATCGAATACTGGACCATGGGCAGCCTGGCGGGGATGACCCTGGCCAAGCTCGCCGCTGCGGCCCCGCCGGTGCTGGCGGGACTGGGGTTGGTGCTGGCCTTCCGGCGGCAGGCGGCGCTGCTCTCCCTGGGGGACGAGAGCGCCCGGGCCAGCGGCCTGGAACCGGGGCGCTGGCGGGGGCTGCTGCTGGGGCTCACCACCCTGATGGTGGCCGCCGTGGTCAGCGTGGCGGGCGGGATCGCCTTTGTGGGGCTGATCGCCCCCCACATCGCCTACGGCCTGTTGCGGCGGCGGGGCGGGGCCTTCCTGCCTCTTTGCGCCCTGGTGGGGGCGGACCTTCTGCTGGCGGCGGACCTTTTGGCCCGGAGCGCCGGAGGCGGGGCCGAGCTGCCCCTGAGCATTTTCACGGTGCTCTTCGCCGCGCCGGTGCTGGCGGGGCTGATTCTCAAAGGGAGGGGGAACCCCGATGCTGCTTGAAGTCACCCGCCTGACCGCGGGCTACCGGGCCCCGGTGGTGCGGGAGGTCTCCTTCACCCTGGCCCCCGGGGAGATGGTGGCCCTGCTGGGCCCCAACGGCTGCGGCAAATCCACCCTGCTGCGGGGAATCTCGGGCAGCGGGCGGGTGTTCTCCGGGGCGGTGACCGTCTGCGGGGCGGACTGCCTGGCGATGACCGCCCGGCAGCGGGCCCGGAAGCTGGCCCTTTTGCCCCAGCGGGTGGGGGTGCTGCCCGGCCTCACCGCCCGGGAGGTGATCGGGATGGGCCGGTACGCCCACAGCGGCCTCTTCGGGGGGCCGGGGCCCGGGGACGCCGCCCGGGTGGAACAGGCCGCCCGGACCTTTGGGGTGGATCAGTTACTGGAAAAAGACTGCGCCGCCCTCAGCGAAGGGCAGCGCCAGCTGATCCACCTGTGCCGGGTGGCGGTGCAGGACGCCCCGGTAATTCTTCTGGACGAACCCAACAGCGCCCTGGATTTCGCCAACACCCACCGGCTTTTCGCCGCCCTGCGAGGCTGGATCGCCGGGGGACAGCGGGGGGCCCTGGTGGTGCTCCATGACCCGGCCCTGGCCCTGCGGTGGTGCGACCGGGTTCTGCTGATGCAGGGCGGGGCCATCCGGGGCGAACTGACCCCCGGCGGCGGGGCCGGGGCGGCTCAGGCGGCCCTGGCGGCCCTCTACCCGGGCATCCGGATTTGGGAGAGCCCCGGAGGGCTGGTCTGCACCCTGGACGCCCCCGGGCCCGGGGCGGCGGAGGGCCTGCCATAACGTTCAAAAACGTGAGCTTTCTTTCACACTTTTTTAATATTTTGCCGTTTTTTCTCTCAGAGCGGCGTATTTTGTTGACAGAAAACATCCCTTTGTGTCTAAATAGGGATGTTTTCTGTTTTTTGCGGTGTTTTTTTGCGGCACTGCATCGGGATTAAAAATCTGGTTTTTTGAGAAAGGCGGCGCAAAGTATGAACAAGGAGCATCTTAAAAAAGACGCTTCGGGCTATGTTACCCCCTACGATTTTGAAGGCCGGCTGCCCCTGCGGCAGGCGATCCCCCTGGGTTTGCAGCACGTTCTGGCCATGTTCGTGGGCAACCTGACCCCCATTCTGATCATCACCTCGGCCTGTGCGGCGGGCGGCGACGCAGAGTCCTTCGCCCAGATCCAGGTGGCTCTGCTCCAGAATGCCATGCTGGTGGCGGGCATCGTCACCCTGGTGCAGCTGTACTCGGTGGGCCCCATCGGCGGCCAGGTGCCCATCATCATGGGCACCAGCTCCGGCTTTATCGGGGTGTTCCAGAGCGTCAACACCATCATGGGCGGCGGCGTGGTGAGCTACGCGGCCATGATGGGCGCCTCGATTGTGGGCGGTTTGTTTGAGACGGTGCTGGGCGCTTTCTTAAAGCCCCTGCGGCGGTTCTTCCCCGCGGTGGTCACCGGCACGGTGGTGCTCTCCATCGGTCTGTCCCTGATCAGCGTGGGTGTGGCCTCCTTCGGCGGCGGCAGCGGCGCGGCCGACTACGGCTCCCTGGAAAACCTGATGATTGCCCTGGTGGTCATGATCATCATCCTGGCCCTCAAGCACGGCACCAAGGGCCTGGCCAGCTCCTCCTGCATCCTGATCGGCATCGTCTGCGGCTACATCATCTGCGGGGTGCTGCCCTTCTTCCTCAGCCCCACCGGCGTCACCGCCGAGGGGGTGGAGTACACCAAGGCCTGGGTCCTGAACTGGAGCAAGGTGGCCGAGGCCTCCTGGTTCGCGGTGCCCCAGCTGCTGCCCGTCAAGCCCATCTTTGACCTGCGGGCCATCCTGCCGGTGGGCGTCATGTTCATCGTCACCGCCGTCGAGACGGTGGGCGACATCTCGGGCGTCACCGAGGGCGGCATGGACCGCGAGGCCACCGACAAGGAGCTGTCCGGCGGCATCATCTGCGACGGCCTGGGCTCCAGCTTCGCCGCTCTGTTCGGCGTGCTGCCCAACACCAGCTTCAGCCAGAACGTGGGTCTGGTGACCATGACCAAGATCGTCAACCGTGTAGCTCTGGCCTGCGGCGCCGTCTTTCTGGTGCTCTGCGGCCTGCTGCCGAAACTCGCGGCCATCGTCTCCATCATGCCCCAGAGCGTGCTGGGCGGCGCGGCGGTCATCATGTTCTCCTCCATCGTCATGAGCGGTATCCAGCTCATCACCAGCGAGAAGCTGACCCCCCGCAGCATGACCATCGTCTCGGTGGCTCTGGGTCTCGGCTACGGCCTGGGCTCCAACACCGCCGTTCTGAACGGCCTGCCCCAGCTGGTGCAGCTGATCTTCGGCGGTTCCGGCATCGTGCCCGCCGCCCTGGTGGCCATCCTGCTGAACGTGCTGCTGCCCAAAGAGCAGCCCGAAGCGGCCAAAAACTGATAAAACAGCGCAAATTTCGGCCCCGCCCGCCCGGCGGGGCTTTTTCTTGCCCGGATTCCATGATATACTAGAATTAAAGAAACTATTTTGGGGAAAAGGGAGGAAGACAACCTTGCTGACCTTCAAACAATACGTTCGGGCCCAAAGCCTGGACGAAGCCTACGCCCTCTGCCAGAAGCGGTCGAACCTGGTTTTGGGCGGCATGCTCTGGCTCAAGATGCAGGACCGGACGGTGAACACCGTCATCGACCTGTCGGGCCTGGGCCTCGACCAGATCGAGCAGACCCCCGAAGGCTGGCGGATCGGGGCCATGGTGCCCCTGCGGGCTCTGGAAAAACACCCGGGCCTTGCCGCCCTCACCAATGGGGCCATGGCCGAGAGCGTCCGCCACATTGTGGGCGTCCAGTTCCGGAACCTGGCCACTGTGGGGGGTAGCCTCTACGGCCGGTTCGGCTTCTCGGACGTGCTGACCCTCTTTTTGGCCCTGGGGGCGGTGGTCCATCTGCACCACGGCGGGGATATCCCCCTGGCGGAATACGTGAACCAGCCCTATGAGCGGGACATCCTGACCCATGTGTTTGTTCCGAACCAGACCGGGCGGGTGGCGTACATCGCCCAGCGGAACCAAGCCACCGACTTCCCGGTTTTGACCTGCGCGGTGGCGGTGGGCCCCGAGCCGGGTCAAATCCGCTGCGCCATCGGCGCCCGGCCCATGAAGGCCGCTCTGCTCACCGACGAGGCGGGGATTCTGGCCGGGGGCATCACCCCCGAGAGCGCCGCGGCCTATGGAGAATACGCCGCTGAACGCACCGCCTTTGGCTCGAACCTCCGGGGCAGCGCCGACTACCGCCGGGCGCTGTGCAAGGTTCTGGTGCGGCGCGCTTTACTGGCCTGTAAGGAGGATGCGTAATGGAAATCCAGCTCACACTCAACGGCCGGCCGGTGCGCGCCAGCATCGAGCCGGACACCCTTTTGATTGATTTTGTCCGGGCTCACGGCTGCCCCAGCGTCAAGCGGGGGTGCGAGACCGCCAACTGCGGCCTGTGCACCGTCCTGATGGACGGGGTGCCCGTCCTCTCCTGCTCGGTGCTGGCCGCCCGGGCCGACGGCCACAGCGTCCAGACCCTGGAGGGCTTACAGGCCGAGGCGGAGGAGTTCGTCTCTTTCATCGCCGACCAGGGCGCGGAGCAGTGCGGCTTCTGCAACCCGGGGTATGTGATGAACACCATCGCCCTGCTGCGGGAGAACCCGGACCCCACCGACGACGAGATCCGCGCCTATCTTGCGGGCAATCTCTGCCGGTGCTCGGGCTACGAGGGCCAGCTGCGGGGCATCCGGGCGTTCCTCAACGCCAAAAAAGCAAAGGAGGCCGAACCCAATGCCTGAACTGAAAACCGTCGGCAAGCCTGCCCGGAAAAAGGACGCCATGAACCTGCTCTTGGGCAAGCCCGCCTTTGTATCGGACGTCACCCCCCGGGACTGCCTGGTGGTCAAGATCCTGCGCAGCCCCCACGCCCACGCCCTGATCCGCTCCATCGACACCACCCTGGCCATGAAGGTGCCGGGGATGGTGGCCGTTTATACCTATAAAGACGTACCCAACCACCGCTACACCAACGCGGGCCAGACCTACCCCGAGCCCTCCCCCCACGACCGGCTGATCCTGGACCAGCGGCTCCGCTTTGTGGGGGACGCAGTGGCCATTCTGGCGGGCGAGACCGAGCAGGCCGTGGCCAAGGCCATGAAGCTGGTGAAGGTGGATTATGAGGTCCTGACCCCGGTGCTGGACCCCCACACCGCCAAGGACAACCCGATTCTCGTCCACCCCGAGGACAACTGGGAAGCCCTCTGCCCGGTGGGGGCCGACAACAAGCGGAACCTCTGCGCCAGCGAGACCACCTCGGACGGAGACGTGGAGGCGGTGCTGGCGGACTGCGACATCGTCATCGACCATGTCTGGCACACCAAGCCTTGCCAGCAGGCCATGATGGAGACCTTCCGCACCTACACCGAGATCGATCCCTTCGGGCGGCTGCACGTCATCAGCTCCACCCAGATCGTTTTCCATCTGCGGCGGATCCTCTCCATCGCCTTGGGCATTCCCAAATCCAAGATCCATGTGGAGAAGCCCCGGATCGGCGGCGGCTTCGGCGCAAAACAGACCATGGTGGCCGAAATCTACCCCGCTTTCGTCACCTGGAAAACCGGCCGGGCCGCCCGGCTGGTCTACACCCGCCAGGAGTGCCAGACCGCCGGCAGCCCCCGCCACGAGATGGAGCTCCACGTCCGGCTGGGCGCCAACAAGGACGGCAAGATCCGGGCGCTGGACGTCTACACCCTCTCCAACACCGGCGCATACAGCGAGCACGGCCCCACCACCGTGGGCCTGTCGGGGCATAAGTCGATCCCCCTCTACACCGGCGGGCTGGAAGCCTTCCGGTTCGCTTACGACGTCGTCTATACCAACGTCCAGGCCGCGGGCGCCTACCGCGGCTATGGCGCCACCCAGGGCATCTTCGCCGTGGAGAGCGCCGTAAACGAGCTGGCCGAGCGGCTGGGGATGGACCCGGTGGCCCTGCGGGAGCAGAACATGGTCCGGGAAGGGATGACCATGCCCGCCTACTACAACGAGGTGGCCAACGCCTGCGCCCTGGACCGCTGCATGACCCGCTGCAAAGAGCTCTTCGACTGGGACGCCCGGTTCCCGGTGCGGGACATGGGCAACGGCAAAGTCCGGGCCGCCGGTGTGGCCATGGCCATGCAGGGCTCGGGCATCTCGGGGGTGGACGTGGGTTCCGCCACCATCAAGCTGAGCGACGACGGGTTCTATAACCTGAGCATCGGCGCGGCGGACATGGGCACCGGCTGCGATACCATTCTGGCCCAGATGGTGGCCGAGTGCATGGACTGCGACCTGGACAACGTGGCCGTGTCCGGCGCAGACTCGGACACCTCGCCCTATGATTCCGGCTCCTACGCTTCCTCCACCACTTACGTCACCGGCAAGGCGGTGGAGCAGGCCTGCGAGAAGCTGAAAAATCAGCTCTGCACCCTGGCCGCCGAGGCCCTGGGCTGCCGGCCGGAGGAACTGGAGTTCACCGGCAAGGCGGTCCGCCGTCTGGACGGCACTGCTGAAATCAGCCTGGCGGACCTCGCCACCCGCTCCATGTGCAGCAACACCACCGCCGTTCAGGCCACCGCCACCCATTCCTCCCCGGTCTCTCCCCCGCCCTTTATGGTGGGCATGGCGGAGATCGAACTGGACAAGGAGACCGGCGCCGTCACCGTCCTGGACTACAAGGCGGTGGTGGACTGCGGCACCCCCATCAACCCCAATCTGGCCCGGGTCCAGACCGAGGGCGGCATTGTCCAGGGCATCGGCATGGCCCTGTTTGAAGATGTCCACTACACCCCCGAGGGGAAGATCCTCGAGGACTCTCTGATGCAGTATAAGATCCCCACCCGGCTGGACATGGGCCACTTGCAGGTGGAGTTCGAGTCCAGCTACGAGCCCACCGGGCCCTTCGGCGCCAAATCCATCGGGGAAATTGTCATCAACACTCCCTCCCCCGCCATCGCCCATGCGGTGGCCCGGGCCTCCGGCGTCTGGGTGCGGGAGCTGCCCATCACCCCCGAAAAGGTCCTGATGGGGATGCTGGAAAAGGCCGAGGGATGATTTATCTCATCTGTCTGGCCGCCGGGCGGGGCCGCCGGTTCGGCGCGGACAAACTGCTGGCCCCCTGGCGGGGCCGCCCCCTCTATTCCTGGGGGCTGGAAACCCTGGCGGCGGCCTGCAACCAGCGGGCAGATGCCCGGCTGATCGTCGTCACCAACACCCCCGCCATTGCCGACGCCGCCCGGGCCCTGGGGGCCGAAGCCGTCCCCAGCCCTGAGAGCGAAAAGGGCCAGAGCTTTAGCATCCGGGCCGGGCTGGACGCCCTGCCACCTTTACAGGAGAACGATTTTCTCCTCTTTGGGGTGGCGGACCAGCCCCTGCTCCGGGTGGAAACGGTCCGGCGGCTCTTGGATACCGCCGCCCCCGGCGTCTTTGGGGCGACCGTCGCCGCCGGGGACCGGGTGGGCAGCCCGGCCCTTTTCTCCGCCGCGCTGGCCCCCGCCCTCCGGGCTCTTGAAGGGGACCGGGGCGGCCGGAGGGTGCTGAACGCCCACCCCGAGCGGGTGCTCCGGGTGGAGTGCGACCCCGAGGAACTGCGGGACATCGACCGCCCGGAAGATCTGGCCCGCCTCTCACCAAACTAACCCCCACGCCGCCCCGGCAGAGCACTGCCGGGGCGGCTTTTTTGCGCCAGGGGAGAAATCTTTTGTGAAAGGCTTGACAAACCCTCGGCGAGGGGCTATCATAAAGCCGAAGCTGAACTGAATAAAAGGTCTTTGGGGCAGGGTGAAAATCCCGACCGATGGTATAGTCCATGACCCGCCTGGTTGGGCGGCTGATCTGGTGTGATTCCAGAACCGACGGTTAGAGTCCGGATGGGAAAAGACGTTTTCCGGCTGGCAGGGCGCCGTTGTTACGGCTGCGCTGCCCCGGATTTGTTTCCTGAGGCCATATAGGTTGGCTTCAGGAAATTTTTTTAGGAGGTTTCAGTTTATGAAACGTGGTAATGTCCGCCGCCTCACCGTGGCCGCCCTGATGGGGGCCGTCGCCTTTGTGCTGCAATACTTCAGTTTTTCCATCCCGGTGCTGTCCGCCTTCGCCGAGCTGGATCTCTCGGCCTTGCCCGAACTGATCGGCGGGTTCATCCTGGGGCCGGTGGGGGCGGTGATGATCGTCACCGTCAAACTGCTGCTCTACATGATCTTTAAGGGCACCAGCTCCATGTACACCGGCGAGATCCAGAACTTTCTGCTCAGTTGCGCCTATGTGCTGCCGGCGGTGCTCTACTACCGCAAACACCGCACCAAGCAGGGCGCGCTGGTGGGCATCGTCCTGGGCAGCATCGTCAGCGTGGTGGCTTCCATCTTCACCAACCTGTACCTGATCTTCCCCGCCTACATGTTCCTCTACGGCATGAGCTGGGACTCCATCCTGGAGATCTGCGCCGTGGCCAGCCCCTGGATCAAGGATATCCCCACCTTTGTGGCCTTCTCGGTGGTGCCTTTCAACCTGGTATCCCGGGCGGTAACCTCGGTGCTGACCATGCTGCTCTATAAGCGAATCAGCGTCCCCCTCAAAAAGATGATTCAGGATTGACCGAACGAGAAAGGAGACACCCCCTTATGAAATTCAGCGTTGACAAACACCTCACCTTCGACCAGGCTGTGGAACTCATGTTCGAGAAGCTGGGCGACTGGAAAATTATGGCCCTGGCCAGCTCGGTGAACGATTATGTCATGGTCCGGAACGTCAGCTGCCTGTTCTACGACCACAAAATCTGGTTCAAGACCGACAAGAACTTCCGCAAAACCCAGCAGCTCTACCAGAACCCCCATGTGGCCCTCTGCTGGAGCGGCGTTCAGGTGGAGGGTCTGGCCGCCAACAAGGGCCTGGTGATCGATGAGCCGGACCGCCGGTTTGAAAAGCTCTACAAAGAGTTCCTCTGGGGCAGCTACAACAAGTACTCCCACGAGGAGGACGAGATCATCATCGAGGTGACCCCCAAGTTCGTGGAAGTCTGGGACACCAGCTCGGACAACTACGCCTACCAGATCTTCATCGACTTCGACAAAGAGGAAGTCACCGTCAAACCCTACGACAAAGAGTAACCCTCCCTGACCGCTCCCGCCGGATGACCGGCGCGGGGCGGTCTTTTTTTGCCCGGGCGCGGGTGTGATTGATTGGTTTTGACCGTTTTTGGATGTTTTTGTCCCAGAAGGCCCCCAGCTTTGTGAATTATTTCGGTTGAATTTGATTGACTTTGATTGTTTTTGGTGGTATACTCAGGCCAAACAAGAGAAAAACTCCATCATCCGGGGCTGAGTTTCAAAAATCAGTCAAAACCCTCCACGGGAGGGCGCCGGATGGGAGCCAGGAAAGGAGCATCTCCCCCATGCTTGCGGAAGAACGGTTCGACAACATCCTCAAACTGCTGGCACAGCGGCGATCGGTGACGGTCCAGGAGCTGTGCGACGCGCTGGACGCCAGCGAATCCACCATCCGGCGAGATCTGGTTCTGCTCCACCAGCAGGGGCGGCTGAACCGGGTCCACGGCGGGGCCACCCTGCCGGACAGCGCCTTCCTCACCGAGGAGCCCACCATGACCGCCAAGGAACAGCAGGCCGTGGCCCAGAAGCAGAGCATCGGCCGGATGGCCGCCGGGTTTGTGCAGGCCAGCGACTTCGTCTTTGTGGACGCGGGCAGCACCACCTTGCAGCTGGTGCAGGCCCTACAAGGGCCGGCCCTCCAGGCGACCTTCGTGACCAACGGCATCGCCCACGCCCGGCTGCTGGCCCAGAAGGGCTGCCGGGTCTATGTGCTGGGGGGCGAGATCCGCCCCAACACCGAGGCCATTGTGGGGGCCGCCGCCATGTCCAGCGTCCGGCACTACAATTTCACCAAAGCCTTTATGGGCGCCAACGGCGTCTCCCTGGACAGGGGGTTCACCACCCCCGACGTGGAGGAGGCCGCCCTCAAAGAGCTGGTGATCAGCCGCACCCGGGAAAGCTGGTTCCTGGTGGACGATTCCAAGTTCGGCAAGCTCTACCCCGCGGTGATCTGCGAGCTGACCGACGCCGCCATCGTCACCAACCAGCTGACCAATGAAAAATACCGCCGCCACGTCCTGATCAAAGAGAGCAGCCCGGAGGACGAAGACGCCCGGGCACCGGAAAAGGAGAATGAGCTATGATTTACACCGTCACCTTTAACCCCGCCATCGACTATGTGGTCCACCTGCCCGGCAGCCTCCAGCTGGACGCCGTCAACCGCACCACCCAGGAGGAATACCAGTTCGGCGGCAAGGGGATCAATGTCTCCAGCGTGCTGAACACCCTGGGCTGCGAGAACACCGCTCTGGGCTTTGTGGCCGGGCCCACCGGCCGCTGGCTGGAAGATGGGCTCCGGGCCCAGGGGGTGCACACCGACTTCATCCACCTGGACGAGGGGGTCACCCGGATCAACGTCAAGATCAAGGCCGGAGAGGAGACCGAGATCAACGGCCTGGGCCCCCGGATCGGCGAGGCCGACATGGCCCAGCTTACCGCCCAGCTGGACCGGCTGGGCCCCGGGGACGCCCTGGTGCTGGCGGGCAGCATCCCCGCCTGTCTGGCCGGAGACACCTACGAGAAAATCCTGGTCCGGCTGGAGGGCCGGGGGGTCCAGGTAGTGGTGGACGCCACCCGGGACCTGCTGGTGAACGTGCTGCAATACCGGCCCTTCCTCATCAAGCCCAACAACCACGAGCTGGGGGAGATCTTCGGCCGGGTACTGACCACCGACGCCGAGATCACTGCCTGTGCCGCCATGCTCCAGGCCCGGGGCGCCCGGAACGTCCTGGTGAGCATGGCCGGAGACGGCGCCCTGCTGCTGGATGAGCACGGGGTCACCCACCGGATGGGGGTACCCAAAGGCAAAGTGCTGAACAGCGTGGGCGCCGGGGACAGCATGGTGGCCGGCTTCCTGGCGGGGTACCTGCAAAAGGGCGACTACGACTGGGCCCTGAAACTGGGCACCGCCGCAGGCAGCGCCACCGCCTTCTCTCTGGGGCTGGCCACCCGGGAGAAGATCGACGAGCTGCTGGCCACCCTCTGATCCCGCGTAATAAAAAACGTATTTTATAGAGGCATCCATACAAAAAGGAGAGGATCTTATGCGCATTACCGAACTGTTTTCCGTCAATGCCATCGCGCTGGACGGAACGGCCGCCGATCAGGCCGCGGTGATTGACACCCTGGTGGATTTGCAGTGCAACCACGGCAACATCACCGACAAGGCCGCCTATAAGGCCGCTATCTACGCCCGGGAGAAGGAAGCTTCCACCTATGTGGACAACGGCATCACCGTCCCCCACGCCAAAGCCGCCTGCGTCACCCGGCCCAGCCTGGCGGTGCTGCGGCTGGCCCAGCCGGTCCAGTATAACCCCGAGGACGACAGCAAGAGCGACCTGTTCTTTATGATCGCCGCCCCCGAGAACGGCAGCCTGCACGTGGATATGCTGGCCCGGATGATGCAGATGCTGATGCACGAGGACTTTGTGGAAAAGCTCCGGGCGGCCAAGTCCCCCCGGGAATTCCTGGATTTGATCGACGCCCAGGAGCAGCAGCAGTTCGGGGCCGAGAGCTTCACCGACCAGGAGATCGCCCCCCAGGGCTACCGGATCCTGGCGGTGACCGCCTGCCCCACCGGCATCGCCCACACCTACATGGCCGCCGAGGCCCTGGCCAAAGCGGGCACCAAGCTGGGCCTGCCCTGCAAGGTAGAGACCAACGGCTCGGGCGGCGCCAAGAACATCCTGACCGCCGAGGAGATCGCCGCCTGCGACGGCATCATCGTGGCCGCCGACAAGAACGTGGAGACCGCCCGCTTTGACGGCAAACCGGTCCTCTTCACCCGGGTGGACGACGGCATCCACAAGCCGGAAGAGCTGATCCAGAAGATCGAGAGCGGCACGGTGCCCGTCTTCCACGCCAAGGGCGGCAAGCCCGCCGCCGAGGACGCAGGCAAGGACAGCCTGGGCCACACCGTCTACAAGCACCTGATGAACGGCGTCTCCCACATGCTGCCCTTCGTGGTGGGCGGCGGCATCCTCATCGCCCTGGCTTTCCTCTTCGATGACTTCTCCATCAACCCCGCCAACTTTGGCATGAACACTCCTCTGGCGGCCTTCTTCAAGACGGTGGGCAACGCGGCCTTCAGCTACATGCTGCCCATCCTCTCGGCCTACATCGCCATGTCCATCGCCGACCGGCCGGGCCTGGCCGTGGGCTTTGTGGGCGGCGTGCTGGCCATGAACGGCACCAGCTTCTCGGGGCTGGCCGCGGGCAGCACCACCGGCGTTTCGGGCGGTTTTCTGGCGGCCCTGCTGGCAGGCTTCGCAGCGGGCTATCTGGTCAAGTTCCTTGAGAATATCACCGAAAAACTCCCCAGCAGCGTGGACGGCATCCGGCCCATGCTGATCTATCCCCTGGGCGGCATGCTGGTGATGGGCCTGGTCATGTGCGCCATCAACCCCGTCATGGGCCTGATCAACGAGGGGATCGCCGCCTGGCTGAACACCATGGGCGGCACCTCCAAGGTGCTGCTGGGCGCCATCTGCGGCGGTATGATGAGCGTGGACATGGGCGGCCCCTTCAACAAAGCGGCCTATGTCTTCGGCACCGCGGCCCTGGCCTCCGGCACCTACGATGTGATGGCCGCCGTCATGGTGGGCGGCATGGTTCCCCCCATCGCCATCGCCCTCTCCACCACCTTCTGCCCCAAGAAGTGGACCCGGGAGGAGCGGAAGAACGGTTTCGTCAACTACATCATGGGCCTGTGCTTCATCTCGGAGGGCGCCATCCCCTTCGCCGCCACCGATCCCCTGCGGGTTCTGCCCAGCTGCGTGATCGGCTCGGCTGTGGCGGGCGCGCTGTCCATGGCTTTTGGCTGCACCCTGCGGGCACCCCACGGCGGCATCTTCGTCTTCCCTGTGGTGGGCAACGCTCTGCTGTATGTGGTGGCCCTGGTAGTGGGCAGCGTGGTGGGCGCCGCCCTGCTCAGCCTGGTGAAAAAGCCGGCACAGGAGTGATCCTCCTATAAAAAACACTTGAAAAATTTGTGCAATCGATGTAAAATACTCAATCGCAAGCAACCCATTTAGGAAAGAAGGATTATTACGATGAAATATCTTGCAAAGATTGCTGCCGTCTGCGCCCTGGCTCTGTGCATGGTCGCCTGCGGCGATTCCGCTTCCAGCACTGCTGCCTCCAGCACCGCTGCTTCCAGCACTGCCGCATCCAGCACCGCCGCTTCCAGCGAGGCTGGCTCTGAGGCTTCTGCCGAGGGCGGCTACACCGGCACCCAGACCGCTTCTGCTACCGGCATGGGCGACCTGAGCGTCACCCTGACCTTCGAGAACGGTGTGGTCACCGACTGCGAGATCGACGCTTCCAACGAGACCCCCGACATCGGCCAGGAGGCCGCCGCTGAGCTGGCTCAGGCCATCGTGGACGGCAACACCCCCAACGTGGACGCTGTTGCCAGCGCCACCATCACCTCTGACGCTGTGGTCGAGGCCGCTCAAGCTTGCTTCGACGCCGCTGAGGTTGCATACTAATTCATCGGTACATGAAAAACCGCCGCAGGCTCCCATTTTTTGTTTTATTCCGGCTTTTTCGGAGCAGCGCCGGTGCAGATGGCCCCGTGGGGGCAGGCGGCTTTGCAGCGGCCGCAGCGGATGCACTCGGGGCTGTTGGGGGTCTTGTGGACCGGGATATCCAGGGGGCAGGCCTTTTGGCAGGCGGTACAGCCGGTGCATTTGGCCGGGTCGATGGAATACCGATAAAGGGCCACCGGGTTAAACAGGCCGTACACCGCCCCCAAGGGGCAGAGGTACCGGCAGAAGGGCCGATAGACCACCACCGACAAAAGCAGCAAGAACACCAGCAGCCCCACCTTCCAGGCAAAGAGCCAGGAGAGGGCCGACTGAAGGGCGGGGTTGGCAGAGACCAACGGCAGCCCCCCGAAGAGGGTGCCCGAGGGGCAGATGTATTTGCAGAACCAGGGCTGGCCCTGGCCCACCACATCCAGCACCGTCAGGGGCAGCAGGATCACAAACCCCACCAGGATCAGGTATTTCAGCCACCGGAGGTATTTGTCCCCCGGGAGCTTTTTCCATTTTTGGGGGAAAGGGATTTTGTGGACCAGGTCCTGCACCAGCCCGAAGGGGCAGAGCCAGCCGCAGACAAACCGGCCCAACAGCCCCCCGAAGATGAGCAGAAAGCCCACCACATAAAAGGAGAAGGAGCGGTCCCGGCTGGTGATCACGGCCTGGAAGGACCCGATGGGGCAGGCCCCCAGGGCCCCCGGGCAGGAATAGCAGTTGAGCCCCGGCACACAGACCTGTTTGGTGGGGCCCTTGTAGATTTTGCCCTGAATGAAACCGGCGGCGTAACCGTTGGTCAGGGCTGCGGTGCAGAGCTGAACCGCCGTCCGCAGATGGTTGATTTTCTTCTTACCCAAGGCCGATACACTCCATGCAGATATTCACCGCTTTGCGGTAGACCAGCTCGATCTCCCCCCGGCCCGCGCCAAGGACCAGGAAGACCAGCCCCAGCCCGATCAGCGCAAGGCCGGCCCGATTTTGCCGCAGAAATCTCATGCGCCCACCTCTTGCAGCATCTGGTCGAGAATCTCCTGCCAGGCTTCTTTGTTCCGGGCGCCCAGGTAGGCGCTGCCCACCTGATGGCCCGCCTCATCCACAAAGAAGGTGGTGGGCACGGTGTTGATCTGGACCAGCAGGCCGTAGAGATCCTCGCCGGGGATGATGTGGAGGTAATCCGCCCCGGTGGTGTCGGCAATCTCCTGGGCCAGGGCCACCTGGTCGGGGTCGATGGCGCCGTCCGCCGTCCAGACGTCGGACACCATGCCGATGATCTGCACCCCCCGGTCGGCGTACTCCGCCGAGAGCTCGCCCAGCTCGGGCATCTCTTTGATGCAGGGCCCGCAGAAGGTGGCCCAGACATTCACCATGGTCAGGGTGTGCCCCTCCAGAACCTCCTGGGTGACGGTGTTGCCCGCCAGATCCTGGGCGGTGAAGGCCGAGAGGATGCCGGGGGCGGTATTCACTGTGCCGGACGACGCCTCAGAGGCCGGGGCCGACTGGGCCGCCGAGGCCGCCGGGCTGGTGGAACCGGTGGAAAAAGAACCGGCCTCTCCCCCGCAGGCCGCCAGGCCCATCGTCAGGGCCAGCGCCGCCGCCAGGCCCAGGGCCTTCCAGTTTCGGTTACAGAATCGTTTCATGCAGATACCCTCCATTGGATGACAATTTTTCAGGGTAACTTTACTATAAGCCGGGCGGTTTTTCTGTGATTGAATCACCAACCGGGGGTGAGGCGGCGTTTCTCCCCCACGAATTGACATTTTCCGCCGGGGCTGATAATATTAGTATGCATATTAGAGAACCGGGCAGGACTGCACCCCTGCCCCTGCGGAAAAGGGAGAGAAGGATCAGAAATGGCGATGGATGGATTTCTTTACAGCACCTATGTTCAGATTTTGAAGGATGAGCTGCTGCCGGCCATGGGCTGCACCGAGCCCATCGCGGTGGCCTATGCGGGAGCCATCGCCCGTCAGGCCCTGGGGGCCCTGCCCGACCGGGTGGTGATCGAGGTCAGCCGGAACATTATTAAAAATGTGAAGAGCGTCATCGTCCCCCACACCGGCGGGATGCGGGGGCTGGAAGCCGCCTGCGCCGTGGGCATTGTGGCGGGCAAGGCCGACCGGGAACTGGAGGTCATCTCGGAGGTGACCCCCGAGCAGATCGAAGCCACCCAGAAGTATGTCCAGGACACCCCCATGACGGTGGATTTTGCAAAGTCGGACCTGATCTTCGATATCTGCATCACCGTCTACCGGGGGAACGAGTCGGCCTTTGTTCGGATCGTGGACTACCACACCAACGTGGTCTGTGTCCGCCGGGGCGAGGAGGTACTACTCTCCCGGGAGATCACCGGCAAGACCGAGAGCGCCATGGCGGACAAGAGCCTCCTGACCATCGAGAACATCTACAACTTCGCCAACGAGGTAAAGATCGAGGACGTGAAAGAGGTCCTGGACCGGCAGATCGCCTACAACATGGCCATCGCCGAGGAGGGCATCCGGGGCAACTACGGCGCCAACATCGGCAAGGTGCTGCTGAAAACCTACGGCGAGGAGGACATCAAGATCCGGGCCCGGGCCATGGCCGCCGCCGGGTCGGACGCCCGGATGAACGGCTGTGAGCTGCCGGTGGTCATCAACTCGGGCAGCGGCAACCAGGGCATCACCGCCTCGGTGCCGGTGATCGTCTACGCCCGCCACCTGGGGGTCAGCGACGAGAAGCTCTACCGGGCGCTGGTGGTGTCCAACCTCTCCACCCTCCACATCAAGGAGGGCATCGGCCGCCTGTCCGCCTACTGCGGCGCGGTGGGGGCCGGCTCCGGCGCCGGGGCGGGCATCGCCTATCTGATGGGCGGGGACTTTACCACCCTGGCCCACACCCTGGTGAACAGTCTGGCCATCATCTCGGGCACCATCTGCGACGGCGCCAAGGCCTCCTGCGCGGCCAAGATCGCCTCGGCGGTAGATGCGGGCATCCTGGGCTATTACATGTACCAGAACGGCCAGGAATTTTTGGGCGGCGACGGCATCGTCAAGCGGGGGGTGGAGAACACCATCCGCTGTGTGGGTCTGCTGGCCTCGGTGGGCATGCAGGAGACCGACAAGGAGATCGTCAAGCTGATGATCCAGAACAATTTTATGGCCTGAGGCAATACCATGAAGCAGACCGAAACCCTGAAAGAAAGAGTCTATAACCAAATCTTAGAGGACATCGTCCAGGGGCAGTTCAAGGCCGGACAGATCCTCACCGAACAGGAACTGGTGGGGCGGTACGCCGTGAGCAAATCCCCGGTGCGGGAGGCGCTGACCGTTCTTTCCAGCGAGGGAATCCTGACCAACATCCCCCGGTACGGCTACGAGGTGTACAGCTTCACCTTAGAGCGGGTGGCCAACATCATGGAATTCCGCTCGGTTTTGGAGGATCACCTGCTCTGCCGGACGGCCCAGACCATTCAGCCCCAGGACATCGCCCAGCTGCGGGCCCTGATCCGGCAGGAGGAGCCGGGCTGCGGCGTCTGGGAGCACTGGCAGATCAACGAGAATTTTCATCTGGCGCTGGCGGCGCTGGCCCGGAACGAATACTGCTACCAGGAGCTGCGCCGCTCCATGCGGCTTTTGAAACTGGCTTACGCCCAGTTTTACTGGTCCCAGTGGAACCGGGCGGCCCTGCCCAACGACCTGAAAAACCACAGCTCCATCCTGGACGGGCTGGAACAGGGCAACCTGAGCGCCGCCCGGATCTGCCTGAAAAACGACCTGGCGGACTTCTGTATGCAGTGAGCCGCCGATAAAACCACAAAAGGACCAACCATCAAGGCTGGTCCTTTTTCGTTGGGGAGAGTATTCAGCGAAGTACCTGGATGGAAATGCGGGTCAGATACCCCGCCGGGTCGGCCATGGAGACCTCGTCCAGCACCGCCTCTTTGTAGCAGAATTCCCCGGGGCGGAACCCATGCTCCGCGAAAAAATCCTTCAAAAGCTGAAAGGCCGGGGCGGCGTTGTAGTAGTCCCCCGCAAGATAGGTCACCGCGTACTCCCCCGCCGGTTTGATGTGGCAGGGGTGACCCTGGGGCCGATCCACTACCTTGGTGAAAAAATAGGAGTAACTGCCCCACTCCCCCCGGGCCAGAAAATCAGCGGATACCATGGCCCCGTAGGGGTGGCCCGCGTTCAGCCCGTTCCGGCTGCAATAGCCGATGTGACTGCACAGGGCCGCGAACACCTGGTCGTGCTCCCCGGTGTTGATGGGCGGGCTGAGGACCAGATATTCCTCGGGCATCTCTTCCAGCCCCACCCGGCCGATCTGGCTCTGGACCCGGGGCTGGCGGCTCAGCGCCACCAGGCTCAGCTTTGTGTCAATCACCTGTTCGATCCGGCGGAGCTTTTCCTGCTCCTGGCGGACCTTCTCTTTCTGCTGTTCCAGCAATTGGCGCAGGGCCTCGGGGCTGCGGTGGTCGATGTACTGGCGGATCTCGCTGAGGGGCATCCCGATTTCCTGCAAACAGCGGATGGTGAAAAACAAGTCACACTGGTTCTCGCTGTAATAGCGGTAGCCGTTTTCGTCCACAAAGGCGGGCCGGAACAGCCCGATGGCGTCGTAGTGGAAGAGGGTCCGCTTGTTGGTATTGCATAGGCGGGCGAATTCTCCTGTATTTATACACGGTTTTAGATTTTTTTGCATAAATATGCGCCTTTCCTCTTGACTATAACGTAACGTTACACCCTATTATAGTTGCATTGCATCGAAAGATCAAGGAGGACGAACCACATGCCTGCACTGAGCGACCGCGTTGGAACTTTTACGGATTCGGTCATCCGCCGGATGACCCGGATCAGCGATGAATATGGAGCCATCAACCTCTCCCAGGGGTTCCCGGATTTTGACCCCCCTGCCGAAATTCTGGACGCCCTGGCCCGGGTGGCCCACGAGGGGCCCCACCAGTATTCCATCACCTTCGGCGCCGAGAATTTCCGCGAGGCTTTGGCCCGCAAACAGTCCCGAGCCATCGGCCGGGAGATCGACCCCGAGAAAGAAATCGTCGTCACCTGCGGCGGCACCGAGTCCATGATGTGCGCCGTCATGACCATCTGCAACCCGGGGGACAAGATCATCGTCTTTTCTCCCTTCTACGAGAACTACGGCGCCGACACCATCCTCTCGGGGGCCGAGCCCATCTATGTGCCCCTGGTGCCGCCGGAGTATCACTTCGACCTGAGCCTGGTGGAGGAGGGCTTCCGCCAGGGGGCCAAGGGGATCATCGTCTGCAACCCCTCCAACCCCTGCGGCAAGGTCTTTACCCGGGAGGAACTGATGGGCATCGGCCAGCTGGCCCTCCAGTACGACGCCTTTGTCATCACCGATGAAGTCTACGAGCACATGGTGTATGCCCCCAACCACCACGTCTGCATGGCCTCTCTGCCCGGGATGTACGAGCACACCATCACCTGCAACTCCCTGTCCAAGACCTACTCCATCACCGGCTGGCGGCTGGGCTACCTGATCGGACCCGAGGAGGTTGTAGAGGGGGCCAAGAAGGTCCACGATTTCCTGACGGTGGGCGCCCCCGCCCCCTTGCAGGAGGCCGCGGTGGTGGGTCTGAACTTTCCCCAGAGCTACTATGACAACCTGCTGGAGACCTACACCCGCAAGCGCCAGCACTTCCTGGACGGGCTGGACTGGATCGGCCTGAAGCACAATATCCCCCAAGGCACCTACTTTGTGCTGGTGGATATCCAGGAATTTCTGGATCTGCCCCAGTTCGCCGGGTACACCGACCTCGAATTCTGCGAGTGGATGATCCGGGAGATCGGCGTGGCGGCGGTGCCGGGTTCCAGCTTCTTCCGTGAGCCGGTGAATAACCTGATCCGCCTCCACTTCGCCCGGGAGGAGGCCACCATCGACGAGGCCATCCGCCGCCTGAGCCGGATGGCGGATCTGCTCCACTAAGGGCGCAGGGAGGGTTCGTTTATGTCTGCCACAACCTACTTTGCAAACTACGCCATCGGCCCCGACGCCTACGAGGCGGTGCCCCGGGTCTGCCGGATCTACGGCACCCGGGCCCTGCTGATCGGGGGCGAAAAAGCCATGGCCGCCGCTGCCCCCGCCCTGGAAAAGGCCCTGGAAGGCAGCGAGATCCAGATCGCCGTCCGGGAGGTGTTCGGCGCCGACTGCACCGCCCCCCGGATGGACCAGCTGGCCCAGATCGCCCGGCAGTGCGGGGCCGAGATGATTTTCGGCATGGGCGGAGGAAAAGCCCTGGACACCGCCAAGGGCGCTGCCTGGCGGGCCGGGCTGCCGGTCTTTACCTTCCCCACCATTGCGGCCACCTGCGCCGGGACCACCGCCCTCTCGGTGGTCTACCGGGAGGACGGCAGCTTTGACTGCTTCGACTACTTCGACCGGCCGGCGGTCCACTGCTTCATCCACACCGGGGTCATCGCCAATGCCCCGGCCCAGTACCTGCGGGCCGGCATGGGGGACACCTTGGGCAAATACTTCGAGTGCCAATTCTCCTCCCGGGGGGAGTCGTTGCCCCACAGCTCGGCTCTGGCCCGGTCCATCAGCGGGATGTGCTGCTTCCCCCTGCTGGAGCACGGCGCGGCCGCCCTGGAGGACTGCCGCCAGCACCGCGCCACCCCCGCCCTGGAAGAGGCGGTGCTGGCCAACGTGGTGAGCACCGGCCTTGTCTCCCTGCTGGTGGACGAAAACTACAACGGCGCGGTGGCCCACTCGGTCTATTACGGCCTGGTGCTGCTGCCCGGCTTTGAGGAGAAGTTCCTCCACGGGGACGTAGTGGCCTACGGGGTGCTGGTCCAGCTGGCTCTGGACGGCCAGACCGAGGAGCTGCACAAGATCCGCCGCTTTATGCAGGAGCTGGGCATCCCCGCCAGCCTGGCCGAGATGGGGGTCCCCCTGGACCGGGAGCTGCTGGCCCCCGCCCTGGCCGAGGCCGTCCGGGGCCCCGACATGGAGCACATCCCCTACCCGGTCACCGAGGAGATGCTGTTTGAAGCCATGGCCCGGGTGGAGGCCCTGTAACCTCCGCCCCGATTTTTCGTGAGGAGTGAAACCCGATACAATGAATTCATCCACATCCGTCAACCCCAAAAATCTGCTGAAGTTTATCCTGGGCTCGGCCTTCGGCGTTTTGATGTTCCTGGTGCCCATCCCCCAGGGGGATTCCTTCACCACCCTGCTGGATTTTCTGAAAACCGGACTGAAAGACCTCTTCGGCGGCAGCATGAACTACATCATCGCCGCCATCCTGGTCTTTTCGGCGGTGATGGGGGTCATTGACCTGATCGCCAAGCCCGATTTTATCCGCAAAAATTCCTATATGTCCAAGGCCTTCCACACCACCCCCTTCTATCTTGGGTCCAAGATTTTGGGCGCGGTGTTCGCCTGTATGATCGCCTTCGGCTTCGGGCCCGAGGCGGTGACTTCCGCCGACACCGGTGTCACCATGATCGACCTCTGCGGTACCTTGCTCTGCATCGTGGTGGCTTTCAGCTTCGTGCTGCCCTTTTTGACCGACTGCGGCATCATGGAGTTTCTGGGGGTGCTGGCCCGGCCGGTGGTGCGGCCCCTCTTCCGGGTGCCGGGCCGGGCCTCGGTAGACCTGATCGCCTCCTGGTTCGGCGCCTCCAACGCCGCCGTCATCCTGACCCGGGAGCAGTACATGAAGGGCTTTTATACCAAGCGGGAGGCCGGTTACATCATGACCAACTTCTCTCTGGTATCCATCCCCTTCTGCCTGATGATCGCCAACACGGTGGGGGTCAGCCACCTGTTCCCCTCCTTCTACCTCTGCATCTGCATGGTGGGCATCCTGCTGGCGGTGGTGGGCATCCGCATCCCGCCCATCAGCACCCTGTCCGACACCTACCACGAGAAAACCGGCAAGCAGCTCAACGAGGATCTGCCCCCGGATACCAAGCTCCTGCCCTACGCCCTGGAACTGAGCTGCCAGCGGGCCGAGAGCTTCACCCCCCGGAAAATCCTCTCCAGCGGCATGGAGGTGGTGGTGGGCATGTTCTTTGACCTGGTGCCCACCGTCATGGCCTGGGGCATGGTGGCCCTGATGATCGCCACCTACACCCCGGTGTTCCAGTGGATCTCCTACCCCATCGGGCTGTATTTGCAGCTGTTCGGGGTAGAGGAAGCCTCCGCCGTGGCCCCCGCCGCCCTGATCGGCTTTACCGATATGTTCATCCCCGCCCTGCTGATCACCGGGGTCGAATCGGTGAAAACCCGGTTCATCATCGGTGTGCTCTCTCTGGTCCAGATCATCTACATGACCGAGGTGGGCGCCATCATCATCAAGAGCGAAATCCCCCTGAATTTCTGGAAGCTCCTGGTGATCTTCCTGGAGCGGACCCTCATCGCCATCCCCTTGATTGTCCTCTTCGCCAATTTCATCCTGTAACCTTCTGCCCCCGGAATTCCGGGGGCTTTTTCTATGCAAAAAAGCCCCTGTCCGATCGGCTGGAAGACCCAGCGCCCGGACAGGGGCAGAGAAAAAGGAGTAACTCAGGCAAGACCCAGGGCGAAGTAGGCCACAGTACCCACTACGCCGGTGCCAAAGATAATGGAGATCGCGCTCAGTTTAAACCGCCGCAGCACCACCAGCGCCCCCACAAAGAGCACCGCCTCAATGGGGCGGAAGTTGGCCAGCGCCACGCCGGACAGATCCGACTGGAACAGCCCCAGCAGGAGAATGGACAGCCCCGCGGAGGCAATCAGGGCCACCACCGCCGGACGCAGCGCCGCCAGAACCACCTGTACCCCGCTGAAATCCCGGTACTTATAATAGAAGAAGGCCAGGGTCAGGCAGATGAAAAAGGAGGGCAGAATACAGCCCAGGGTGCACAGCAGCACCCCCGGGATGCCGCCCAGCCGCATCCCCACAAAGGTGGCGGAGTTGATGGAGATGGGCCCGGGGGTCATCTCGGCAATGGTGATCAGATCGGTAAATTCGGCCAGGCTCATCAGGCCGTGGATGTCCACGATCTGGTTCTGGATCAGGGGAATGGCGGCATAACCGCCGCCCACGCTGAACAGGCCCACCTGAATAAAGGCCAGGAAAAGCTGCATCAACAAACTCACTGGGCCACCTCCTTCTTTTTGCCAAGCACACGGAACGCGACATCCACAAGACCTACCGCCAGGCAGCAGAGGATCAGGACGGCTGCGTCCACACCCAGGAACACCTTGCAGACAAAGGCTGCTACCATCAGGACAACGTAGAGCAGCCGCCGGGTGTTGAGGACGTTTTTGGCCAGGTTGATGACCACGTCAAAGATCACCGCCGCCACACCGGCCCGCATGACCTGGAGGGCCACGGCGATCACCCGGTTAGATCGGAACTGGGTGTAGAAAATCGAGATCAGGGAGATGATGATCATGGGGGGCAGCGCCGTGCCCAGGATAGCCACCAGGGAGCCAATGACGCCATACATCCGGTAGCCCAGAATCACCGACGCGTTGATGGGGATGGGCCCCGGCGAGGACTGGGCGATGGCGGTGATGTCCAGCATCTCGTCCTCTTCCAGCCAGTGGAGTTCCTCTACAAATTTCTTCTTCATCAGGGAGACGATCACAAAGCCGCCGCCAAAGGTAAACGCGCTGAGCAGGAAGGTCGCTTTGAACAGCTTCCAAAGCATCCGCGCGGGGGTTTCGGTCTGTTTCATGGGTTGTATCCTTTCTATTCTTGTTTTGGGCCGGGAGTTATAATAGCACGACTTTGCAATAAAGAAAAATGATTTATCTTTATTTTTCGATAAATTTGTATTATGATAAAAGAAAGGAGGTTTGCCCCATGCTGGATTTCCGTATCGATACCTTTTTAACCGTCTGCGAATACATGAACTACACCCGGGCCGCCGAAGCCCTCTGCATCACCCAGCCCGCCGTCTCCCAGCACATCCGCTGGCTGGAAAACCAATACGGCGTGCCCCTGTTCCGCTATACCGGCCATCATCTGACCCTGACCCCCGCCGGGGAGGCCCTGCGCCGGGTGGCATCCACCATGAAACAGGACGCCCTCAGCCTGCGGCGGCAACTGAATCTCGCCGAGGAGGCCGCCGGGGCCTTGTGTTTCGGCGCCACCCCCACCGTCAGCACCTATCTTCTCCCCGCCCCGCTGGCCGCCTACCACAAAGACCACCCCGGCGCCCCCATCACCCTGCGGGTCTCCAATACCCAGCGGCTCTGCGAGATGCTGGATGCCGGGGAGATTGATTTCGCCATTGTGGAGGGCTATTTTTACAAAGGGGATTACGACGCTTTGCTCTGCTGCCACGAGCGGTATCTGCCGGTCTGCACCCCCGGGTATTCTTTTTCGGCCCCGCCTGCCCGGCTGACCGATCTTCTGCGGGAGCCGCTGCTGGTGCGGGAACAGGGTTCGGGCAGCCGGGAGATCATCCGCCGCAGCCTCAACCGCCAGAACATGGATCTGGAAGATTTCGCCTGCAAAATCGAGATCGGGGACATGAACGTCCTCAAACAGCTGCTGCTCCAGGGCTGCGGCATCGCCTTTTTATACGAATCGGCGGTGCGGCAGGAGCTGAACGCCGGAACCCTGCGGGAGATCCCCCTGGAGGATTTCGACGAGAGCCACGACATCGCCTTTCTCTGGCGAAAAGGCAGCGTGTTCGCCCCCCAGTTCCGCCAGCTGCACCGGCGGTTTTTCCCCGATGCACCCGCCTGAAAAAAGAAAAAGAGCCGCCGTTTTTCCACGGCGGCTCTTTTCGATTGGGCTGCAAAGAAAAACAGGATGAACAAAATCGTTCATCCTGTTTGGTGGTTGCGGGGGCCGGATTTGAACCAACGACCTTCGGGTTATGAGCCCGACGAGCTACCAGACTGCTCCACCCCGCAATTTCTAGAAACTAAGTTGTCAATGTTGCTGGGTTATGAGCCCGGCGAGCTACCAGACTGCTCCACCCCGCAACATTGGCGCCTG
>HHCFC01400__coassemble_1421_pt1 | contig 25634 bp, 22 predicted proteins | sample HHCFC01400__metabat2_high_PE_029 | metagenome-assembled genome bin HHCFC01400
TTGGATGAATGGTTCACACACCTACAAGCCACCCGTTCCCTGCTGATAAACCCAGCAAGTGCGGATTTGAAGGGTGCTATCATTCTGCTATCAAAATAGAAATTCCAGATGGAAAAAGTGAGTGTTCATGCGGGCTTTTACGCCATCAAAAGCACATTTTAGTTATTCCATCTCAATGGTGGCCGGCGGTTTGCCGGTGCAGTCGTAGAACACCCGGTTGACGTGCTTGACCTCGTTGACGATCCGGCTGGTAACGGTGCCCAGCACATCCCAGGGCATGTTGTAGCTCTCGGCGGTCATGAAGTCGGTGGTGGTCACAGCCCGCAGAGCCACGGCGTAGTCATAGGTGCGCTCGTCGCCCATGACGCCCACGCTGTGCATGTTGGTCAGGGCTGCATAGTACTGGCTGATCTCCTTGTCCAGACCGGCCTTGGCGATCTCCTCCCGCCAGATGGCGTCGGCGTCCTGCACGATGGCCACCTTCTCGGGGGTCACTTCGCCGATGATCCGGATGGCCAGGCCCGGCCCGGGGAAGGGCTGGCGGCTCACCAGGTACTCGGGCAGGCCCAGCTCACGGCCGGCCTGACGGACTTCGTCCTTGAACAGGTTGCGCAGAGGCTCCACCAGACCCTTGAAGTCCACGTGGTCGGGCAGACCGCCCACGTTGTGGTGGCTCTTGATGACGGTGGACTCGCCGCCCAGGCCGCTCTCCACCACGTCGGGGTAGATGGTGCCCTGTGCCAGGAAATCCACCTGGCCGATCTTCTTGGCCTCTTCCTCAAAGACGCGGATGAACTCCTCGCCGATGATCTTCCGCTTCTTCTCCGGCTCGCTCACCCCGGCCAGCTTGCCGAAGTAGCGGGCCCGGGCGTCCACGCAGATAAAGTTGATGTCAAAGTTGGGGTTGCCCGGGCCAAAGACCGCGCAGACCTCCTCCTTCTCGTTCTTGCGCAGCAGGCCGTGGTCCACAAAGACGCAGGTCAGCTGCTTGCCCACGGCCTTGGCCAGCATGGCCGCCAGGACCGAGGAATCCACGCCGCCGGACAGGGCGCAGAGCACCTTGCCGTCGCCGATCTGCTCCCGCAGGGCGCGGACGTTGCTCTCCACGAAGGAGTCCATCTTCCAGTCGCCGGTGCAGCCGCAGACATTGTAGACAAAGTTCCGCAGCATGGTCTTGCCCTCGGCGGTGTGGAGCACCTCCGGGTGGAACTGGACGGCGTACAGACCCTTCTCGGCGTTCTCCACTGCGGCCACCGGGCAGTTGGCGGTATGGGCGGTGATCTTAAAGCCGGGGGCTGCCTGCTCGATGTAGTCGTTGTGGCTCATCCAGCAGATGGTGGAGGGCTGGACCCCCGCAAACAGCTTGCTCTCGGTGTCCACAAAAACCTCGGTCTTGCCGTACTCCCGCTCCGGGGCGCGGCTGACCTTGCCCCCCAGCAGGTGCATCATCAGCTGGCTGCCGTAGCAGATGCCCAGCACCGGCACGCCCCAGTTGAAGATCTCGGGGTCGCAGGTGGGCGAATCTTCCAGATAGACGCTGTTGGGGCCACCGGTGAAGATGATGCCCTTGGGGTTCTTGGCCTTAATCTGGGCCAGGTCGGTCTTATAGGAATAAATTTCGCAGTAAACGTTATTTTCACGAACGCGGCGCGCGATCAGCTGATTGTACTGGCCGCCGAAGTCGAGCACAATCACGGTTTCATGCTGCATAGTGTTCTCCTCCCATCTACTCAAATCATAGGGTCCGCCTATTATGAATGGCCCTAGTATACCACATTTTCCCGCCAAAATCGACTCTTTTTGAATATTTGCATCCCCGCAGGGATAAAAAAGCGCGGCGTCCGGCCGCCGGGGTGTTCCAAGGCCCCCAGCCGCGGGCGCCGCGCCTGGTTTTTCAGCCAGATTAGCGGTTGCGGTACATTTCTTCGTAGTATTTCTGGTAGTTGCCGCTGGTCACGTTGTTCATCCACTCCTCGTGGTTCAGGTACCAGTCGATGGTCAGAACAATGCCCTTCTCAAAGGGAGTCTCGGGGTACCAGCCCAGATCGTTCTTGATCTTGGTGGGGTCGATGCCGTAGCGGCGGTCGTGGCCCAGGCGGTCCTCCACGTGCTTGATCAGGTCCTCGCTGATGCCGTCGTCCTTCAGGCGGTCGTGCAGCTGGCTGATGATGGTCTTGACGATGAAGATGTTGGGCCGCTCGTTGTGGCCGCCCACGTTGTACACCTCGCCCACCTTGCCGCCGTTGGCCACCATGTCGATGGCCTTGCAGTGGTCCTCAACGTACAGCCAATCCCGAACCTGCATGCCGTCGCCGTAGACGGGCAGCTGCTTGTGGTGCTTGACGTTGTTGATCATCAGGGGGATCAGCTTCTCGGGGAACTGATAGGGGCCGTAGTTGTTGGAGCAGCGGGTGATGTTCACCGGCATGCCGTAGGTATCATGGAACGCCATGACGAACATATCGGCGCTGGCCTTGGAGGAAGAATAGGGGCTGTGGGGGCAGAGCGGCGTGGTCTCCATGAAATAGCCCTCAGCGCCCAGAGCGCCGTAAACCTCGTCGGTGGAAACCTGGAGGTACTTCTTGCCCTCTTTCCAGGTCTTGGCGGCGGGGTCATACCAAGCCTCCTTGGCCCGCTGGAGCAGGTTGACGGTGCCCATGACGTTGGTCTGGACGAAGATCTCGGGGTTGGCGATGCTCCGGTCCACGTGGCTCTCGGCGGCGAAGTTGATGACGTAGTCGAAATCGTACTTCGCAAACAGGCTCTCCACCAGCTCCTTGTTGCAGATGTCGCCCTGGACAAAGACGTGGCGGGGGTCGCCCTCGACGCCCTTCAGGTTCTCGAGGTTGCCTGCGTAGGTCAGCTTGTCCAGGTTGACCAGCAGGATATCCTCGTACTTCTTGAGCATATAATAGACAAAGTTCGAGCCGATGAAGCCCGCGCAGCCGGTGATCAGATAGGTCTTTTTCATAATACTTTCGTTCCTCTTCCCTTAGTTCTTCATCCCGTTTTCGCCGTCCCAGTGGGCAAAGAAGCAAGCCAGCGCCTCCTGCCAGGGACGCACCTGGTTGCCCACGGTGCAGCGGAGCATCCGGTTGTCCAGGGCGCTCCACTTGGGGCGGTCGGCGCTCTCCGGGTGCTTGGCCTTGTACTCCTCGCTGGTGCAGGGGGCCACGGTGGCATCCACCCCGGACAGGCGGATGATCTCGCTGGCAAAATCGTACCAGGAGCAGACGCCCTCGCCAGTGCAGTGGTACAGGCCGTATTCATGGGTGACGCAGAGCTGCAGAATCTCGTGGGCCAGATCCACCGCATTGGTGGGGTTGCCCCGCTGGTCGTTGACCACTTCCAGCTTGCCGAACTTGCGGCCCGCATTCACGATGGTCTTGACAAAGTTTTTGCCGTAGTAGCTGTACAGCCAGGCGGTGCGGACGATGAAATGCCGGTGGCAGAACTGCTCCACATACCGCTCGCCCATCAGCTTGGTGGAACCATAGGCGCTGATGGGATCGGGCAGGGTGGCCTCGTCCTGCTCGACGCCGCCGTTCTCCCGGCCGGAGAAGACGTAGTCGGTGGAGACATGGACCAGACGGGCGCCGGTCTTTTCGGCGGCCTGGGCCAGGTTGCGGGGGCCGATGGCGTTGGCCTTGAAGGCCGCGTCGTGGTTGACCTCGCAGCCGTCCACGTTGGTGTAGGCCGCGCAGTTGATGATGACGTCCGGCCGCTGGCGGCGGATGAAGTCGTCCACCATCTTATAGTTGGAGATATCCAGCTCGGGCAGGTCCGCCGCGATGACGGTGGCGTTGAGCAGCTTTTCGGGGATGGGGCCGATCTCGCTGCGGCCCTCCCGCAGCTGTTTCATGATCTCGGCGCCCAGCTGGCCTTTGCAGCCTGTAACGATAATTTTCATGCAGTCTTGCCTCTCAATATCTCAGTTTGCCGTCGGCCACATTCTTCAGGTGCTGGCCGTAGGGGGATTTGCCGTACCGCTCGGCGGACTCCAGCAGCTTCTCCCGGGTGATCCAGCCGTACTTGAAGGCGATCTCCTCGGGGGCGCTGATCTTGATGCCCTGGCGCTTCTCCACCATCTGGACAAAGTCGGCGGCCTCCACCAGGCTGTCCATGGTGCCGGTATCCAGCCAGGCAAAGCCGCGGCCCAGCAGCTGGACGTCCAAAAGGCCCTCTTTCAGGTACATATCGTTCAGGGTGGTGATCTCCAGCTCGCCCCGGGCCGAGGGTTTGACCTGCTTGGCCATCTCCACCACCGACTTGTTGTAGAAGTACAGGCCGGTGATGGCGTAATTGCTCTTGGGGTGAGCGGGCTTTTCCTCCACGCTGAGCACCTTGCCGGTCTCGTCGAACTCCACCACGCCGAACCGCTCGGGGTCCTGGACGTAGTAGCCGAAGACGGTACAGCGGCCGTGGTTCTGGGCGTTGGCGGCGGCGTTCTTGAGGATCTTGGAGAAGCCGTTGCCGTAGAAGATGTTATCCCCCAGGATCATGGCGCAGCAGTCGTCCCCGATGAACTCCTCACCCAGGATGAAGGCCTGTGCCAGGCCGTCGGGAGAGGGCTGGACCTTGTACTGCAGGTGAATGCCGTACTGGCTGCCGTCCCCCAGCAGAGCCTCAAAGCGGGGGGTGTCGGTGGGGGTAGAGATAATCAGAATGTCCTGAATGCCCGCCAGCATAAGGGTGGACAGCGGATAGTAAATCATCGGCTTGTCGTAGACAGGCAGCAGCTGTTTGCTGGTGACCATCGTCAGCGGATAAAGCCGGGTGCCGGCGCCGCCGGCCAGAATAATACCTTTCATTTTGTGCACTCCTTTTTTATTCCGGAAAAAGTTGTGCAGCTCAATTCAAAGCGGAGCTGCGTCCGCTGTAAACAATTTCAGAGCGCCCCGCCGGGCGCAGACTCCCCTGCCCCGCGCCGGAGCAAAAAGAGAGAATCATACACTTTATTTTACTCTGAATGGAGCAAAAAAGCAACAAAGAAGCGGCGCGGTAGAGAAGTTTTCTGCCCGCGCCGCTGTTGGCTCAAAGCTTAAAGCCCCATTTGGAGAAATACCGGAAGGTGTTGCGCAGCTGCCACCACAAAGGCCGCAGGCTGCGGTGGGCGGCCCGGTGCCACTCGTGCACCGCCTTGTACTGGGGCACAAGGTAGGCTTTGCCCTTTTGGCGCATCTTCTGGGTCAGGTCGGCGTCCTCCACATACATGAAGTAATCTTCATCGAAGCCCCCCACCGCCCGGAACACCGCCGTCCGCACCGCCGAGAAACTGCCGGTGCAGAACTCGATCTCGGTGGGCTGGGTCAGATCCCGGTCGGCCATGGTATAGTCGTCGTTGATCTTTTTCAAAAACCGGAGGGAGGGCAGCTGGCGGTAGACCATGGCCAGCAGCCGGCACCGCCGCAGGGGCAGCACCTGCAATTCCCCGCTGGGGAAATGCAGCTCCGGCCGGGCCATCACCACGTCGGGGTGCTGGTCCATCCAGTCCGCCAGATCCGACAGGGTGTCGGCCCCGAGCAGGATATCCGGGTTTAAGATAAAGTGGTAATCGCTGGTCAGTTCCGGCAAGACGGTGTTGTGCCCCGTGCCGAAACCGCCGTTTTCCCTCCGGCAGATGGCCCGGACCGTCTGCCCCTCTGCGGTTTGCAGGCTCTCGGCCCCCCGGGCCAGGGCCTCGCCCGCCCCGTCGGGGCTGGCGTTGTCCACCAGGTAGAGGGTCAGGGGGTGGCGGCGGGTGTATTCCAGCACCGAGGCCGCCGCCCGCAGGGCCTCGGCGGGGTCGCCGTAGTTGACGATGCAGGCCGAGAGGGTGAGCTGTTTTTCTTCCATCGCGCTTTCCCCCGCTTATTCCATGGGCCGGATCTTGAAGGAGAAGTCCTCTTTATCCAGGTCGAAGTTGGGGTTCATGCAGGGGTCGCCGGCGGCCAGCTGGGCCTTCCACCGGGTCTGGAACCGGGTGACCTCCGAGATAAAGCGCTGCCGCTTTTCGGGGCTCTCGTCGGTGCCGCGGCTCTTGCTCTCGTAGTGGTAGAGCTCGGCGAAGGGGGTGAAGATGTTCTGATACCCGGCCTCCCGCACCCGGACGCAGAAGTCCACGTCGTTGAAGGCCACCGCGAAACTCTCGTCCAGGCCGCCGACCTCCTCGTAGACCTCCTTGCGGATCATCAGGCAGGCCGCCGTCACGCCGTAGACGTCGTGAGCGTACATCAGCCGGCCCATATAGCCCGGGTGGGCCACCGGGAAGTTCCGGTGCATGTGGCCCGCCAGGGTCAGGAAGCCGAAGCCGAGACCCGCGTGCTGGATGGTGTCGTCGGGGTAGAGCAGCTTGACGCCCACGCAGCCCACCCGCTTCTGCTGGGCGTACATGACCATCTCTTCCAGCCAGGCGGGGGTAATGACCTCGGTGTCGTTGTTGAGGAGCAGCAGATATTCGCCCTCGGCGTACTTTGCGCCGAAGTTATTCAGGGCGCTGTAATTGAAACCCTTGCCCTCCCAGGTGACCACCTTGAGGGTATCGGGGTGTTCCTGCTTGAGCTGCTCGTAGCAGCGGAAGGTCCGCTCCTCCTTGCTGTTGTTCTCGATGAGGATGACCTCGAAATCCGGGTAGGTGGTCTTTTCGTAGATGGACTGGACGCAGGTCATCAGATCCCGGGAGTGGTCGCAGGTGGGGATCAGGATGCTGACCTTGCCCGGCTTCTCGATGGTGTAGTCGGTCTTGTAGAAGCCCGGGGCGTGGGGGATCATGGAGACACGGTCCACCGCGATCCCCTGCCGCTCATAGTGGGCGTACAGGGCCTTGACGGCGGCTTCCAGGCAGTAGAGCTTGGCGGAGATGTCGCTGGCCACGCTGGTGGGGCTGGACCGCCAGTAGTAGAGCACATGGGGGATGTGGACGATCTTCTCGGCCTGCTCGGTGAGGCGGAGGTAGAGGTCGTAGTCCTGGCTGCCGTTGTATTCGCTCCGCTCGCCGCCGCCCGCCTTTTCCAGCAGGGAACGCTTAAAGACGCTCAGGTGGCAGATATAGTTGTTGGAGCGGAAGTTGTCGATCATATAATCCGGCTTGAAGTGGTAGAGGGTGGTGTTCTCCACTTTGCCCTCAAAGGTCACCTCGTCGGTGTAGATAAAGTCCGCCCCCTGCTGGGCGATGGCCTGGGCCACATACCACAGGGCGCTGGGGTGGAGGATATCGTCGTGGTCCAAAAGGGCGATGTACTCCCCTTTTGCCAGGGCAAAGCCCTGGTTGGTGTTGCCCGCGATCCCCTCGTTTTTTTCGAGCTTCTGGTAGCGGATCCGCTGGTCCTGGGCAGCCCGGCGGGTCACCGCCTGGCCCACGGCGGCGTCCTGGCCGGCGTCCACCAGACAGAGCTCCCAGTTCTCATAAGTCTGGTTCTGGACCGAGTCCAGCAGCTCCTCCAAAAAGTTCAGCGGGGTATTGTACAGGGGCACCACGATGCTGATGCAGGGCCCGGCGGGCTGGTTCTTGGCCTGGCGGACCAGCAGGTCCACCGGGGCCAGGCGGCTGGCCTTGAGGGTCTGGCCGGGGAACCGCTGGTTATAATACCGCTGGTCCTCCATCCGCTGGCGGACCCCCGCCACCCCCTCCCGGCGGACAAAGCCCAGGAACACCAGGGGCGGGAAGTTATGGATCAGCTGCTTCGACTTGCTGAGGAGGTACCGCAGGGGCCAGGTGAGTTTCCAGCAGCTGGAACCGGTCACCGCGCCCAGGGTTTCTTCCAGCTGGCGCTCGTGCTCGTGGGCCGCCGAAATCTGGTTGCGCTGGTGCTCGGTGAGCTTCTGGTACTCCCGGCAGCTCTGCTCGGCCTGGGCCAGGCGGCGGCGCAAGCTGTCCATCTGGCGCTCGTAGCCCCCCACCAGGGCCATCTCATCGGGCTGGGCCGGACGGAAGAGGGCCGCGTCCGAGAGGCAGCCCCGCCGCCGCCAATCGAAATCCCGGTAGCAGCCCTGCTCGGCCAGCATCTTTGCCCAGCCCGCCAGGGTCCCGTCGTCCCCCGGGACGCTCAGGGCCAGCACCCGGCTGCCCGCCAGCTGCTGGGGCTCGGCGGCGGCGCCCTGCACCACCACCAGGTCGTATTCCTCCGGCCAGCCGGCGGGCAGAACCGCGTCCTCCCCGCCCCGGGCCAGATATTCCACCGGTTTTTCCGGGGCAATGTCCATCAGGCCGTAGGCCTCCACATGGAGTTCCCGCAGCTCGGCGGCCAAGGTGCCCTCGGCCCCGCCCAGCACCAGGACGGTCCGGGGCGCAAACTCAGCCGAAATCTGGCGGGCCGCCTGGCGCAGCCAGATCTGCTGTTCTTTTTTCATCGTTTCATCCATGACTGATTCTCCATCCGCCCGGGGGCTTTTGCCGGCGGGCCCCATATTCTCTATGCTGCTGCGGGGGGATTTTGCCTCCCGCGCTGAAATTCCACATACCGAAATAGTATACCAAATTTTTACCCGTTTGAGAAGCGTCCCAAACAATTCTTTGGCATTTTAACCGGCCTAAAAAGCCAAAAATGCCGCCCCAGCCGGGGCGGCATCCAAAGGGTCGGTTATTTCACACTCAGAGCAGCCAGCCAAAGAGGAAATCGAAGAGATTCCAGCCGCTGCCCGAGCCGGAGCCGCTGGGCAGGCTGCCCGACAGCTGGATGATCTCGCCGGATTCCTGGTTCATCAGGGCGGCGCCGGTGTAGTAGGTCTGGAGAATCTGGCGGTAGCTGTATCCCCGCTCCACCGCGAAGCCCACTGCGCCGCACTGGCTCATGCCCACGCCGTGGCCAAAGCCGTAGTAGGTCATCACCGGGGTGCCGTTTTCATCGGCGCCGAAGTCGAAGCAGTACCGGGAGCTGACGAACTGGCCGATGTAGCGGTAGCTGCGGCCGTTGGAAACAAGGGTGTTGTACTGGACAAAGCCGCCCAGGCTCTTGTGGCTGGTGTCGGCGCTGACGTAGGGCTCCTCCGGGTGGCGGCTGTCATTGTATTCCAGGTGGATGTAGTCCTTGCCGATGCTGCGGCGGAGCAGGTTGTGGTACTGCTCCTCATAGGGGCTCTCCACGCTCTGGAGGTAGGGCACGTCGGTGCCCCAGGCGTCCAGGGCCGAGCAGGTGCCGTAGACGCCGGTCTGGGTGTTGTAGCCCGCGCTGCAAGAGAACACCGCGTTGCAGACCGAGTACCCCGACCCGGCGTTATAGACCAGCAGCTCCTGGGCCACCGGCTCGATGGCGGCCTCCATGGCCTTGCGGGTGGACGAGGGGATCTGATCCACCGGGGTATAGGTCAGGGCGTTGGCCGAGGAACCATACTGCCCCTGGTACTCCAGATAGGAGTGGATGGCCACCGCCTGGGCCCGCCAGGCCTCGGCGGCCTGGGCCGAGTTGACCTCGGCATAGCTGCTGATGGAACCCAGCTCGGTATAGGTGATGCCCACCAGGCAGTCCACCAGGTTCAGCCGGACGTTCTGTTTCAGCCCCTGGCCCTTGACGTTCAGGTATTTGACGGTGATCTTGCTCTTATCGCTCAGGCCCAAAAGATCCCACAGCCAGTCGAGGCAGTTTTCCTCTTCCAGCTCCTGAGAAACCGGGATCTGGGCGGTATCCGCCCCGCCGATGGTGGCGGGGGCCGCCAGAGCCGCCGGGGCCCCCAGGGCCACCGCCGCTGCCAGAGCCAGGGCCGTCAGGGCCTGGGCCGCCTTGTGTTTGATCTTCATCCTTCGTCCCTCCCAAAATAAATTCCCCCGCCGGGCGCGGGGCCGCCAAATTTGGAAATCGATTGTTAACAGTGTAGCATAAAGGAAAAGGCGGGACAAGAAACTTTCCCCTCTTAAAAAAATTATCACATTTTGGCGTTTCTCTCCCCCGGCGCAAAAAGACCCGGCCAAGCGGGGCGGGCCCCCTCGGTCGGGTCTCGGGTTTTTCTCAGATTTCGGGTTCTTCGGCGGGGTCAGCCCCCTCCACCGGTTCGGCCCCGGCGGGCTGTTCCGCCCCGGTCTCGGGGGTGGCGGTGATCCGCACATCCCGGTCGGCGGCAATATAGACGATGATGGTGGAACCGGCCTCCACCATGGTGCCGGGGGCCACATTGCACTCCACCACGCAGCCCGAAGCGTAGGAGCCGTCGTTCACCACCATAAAGCAGCTGGGCACCAGGCCCCGGCTCTCCAATTCACGGATGGCCCCTTCCTGGGTGAAACCGATGGTGTTGGGCATCTCCACCATCTGGGGGCCCTTGCTGACCACCAGGCGGATGGTCTGGCCCTCCCCGTCCAGGGCGGTGCCTGCGGCGGGTTCCTGGCGGATGATGGTGCCCTGGGGGGCGCTGTCGTGGTATTCCTCGGTGACGTAGAAGAGATACATCCCGGTGTAATCCCGGTTATTCTGAATCTGGGAGTAGAGCATCCCCACAAAGTCCGGCACATAGTTGACGGTGACGCTGCTGGCGATGCTCTCCGGTTCCGAGGGGGCGGCGGGCGGGTCGTTCCGGCCGGTGCCCGAGAGGAGGCTCCAGAGGGTTAATAAGGTCAGCAGGGCCAGCAGGATCAAAATGCCGGTGAGGATGGCCGTCAGGCTGAGGCCCCGGTTTTGGGGCTGGGCCTGTTCCCGGGCGGGGCGGCGGGCAGCCTGCTCCTCCATGGCGTGGGCCAGCTCGGCGGCGGCCTCCGGGGAGGCCAGGGCCCGCATCAGCTGGGGCACCGTCTGGATCCGCTCGGCGGGCTTGAGCCGCAGGCCCAGTTCCAGCACGCTGGAGACATGGGCCGGCACCGAGGGGGCCACCGTCTTGGCCCGGGGGTTGGAGTCGGACACCAGCCGCTGGGCGGCGGGCACCGGGCTCTGGCCGCAGACCATCCGGTAAAAGACTGCCGCCAGGCTGTATTCGTCGGTATAGCGGCCCTCAAATTCCACGGTGGAATACTGTTCGGGGGCCGAGTAGCCCTCGTAGAGCTGTTCGTGGAGGCCGCTGCCTGCGGTGCGCAGGCCGATGGTGGCGTAGCCGGTGAGCCGGGCCCGGCCGTTGTCCAGCACCCGGATGTTGTCGGGGCAGATGCCCCGGTGGACCAGCCCCGCCTGGTGCATGGCCGCCACCCCGTTAAAGACGGGCTGAAGCATGGTGCAGGCGTCCGCCGGGGAGATCAGCCCCTTCTGCTCTTCCAGCCACTGGGGCAGGGGTTTGCCGCCGGGGTTTTCCAGCACCGCATAGACGGTGTTGTTGGCCTCCACCACGTCCAGCACCGCCTCCAGGCCGATGGCCGGGGTGATCCGCTGGATGGCCCGGTACAGATCGGCAAAATCCATCCGGGTGGTTTTGAACAAAACCTCGCTCCCCTGCTTGGGGTTCAGGCTCAGGTCTTTGCCCCGCTCGGCCGCCAGAGTGATGGGCAGATATTCCTTGATGGTCACCCGGAACCGGCCTTTGTTCTCCACGCCCCGGTAGAGCGCCCCTTCGCCGTCCACGCTGAGCATCTCGCCCACCGTGTACCGCCCGTTCAGGAGGGTGCCCACCGGCAGGGTGCCCAGAGGGTTGCGCCCCTGAAAGTTCCGTTTGCAGTGGGGGCAGCTGGCCGCCCCCGCCGTGATTTCGCCCATGCAGTATGGGCAGAGTATCCGCTGTTCCATCGTTTCCCCTCCGTTTTTGGTAACAGAAAAGCCGGACCGAAGCTTCGGCCCGGCTGTGCTTATTGTATCATACCCCGCGGGGGAAAACCAGTCTCCGCCCTTATTCCGGCAGATCCTCCTCGTTTTCGAGGCTGTGCCAGACGTTCTGGACGTCGTCGTTGTCCTCCAGAGCCTCCAGCAGCTTGCCCATCTGCTTGAGCTGATCGGGGTCGGTCAGGGTGGTGGTGGTCATGGGCACCATGGCCAGGTCGGCCGAGATGAACTCATAACCCTTGTCCTCCAGCGCCTTGCAGACGGCAGAGTAGTTCTCGGGATCGGTGGTGATCTCGGCGGCGTCCTCGCCTGCGTCGAAGTCCTCGGCGCCGGCGTCCAGAGCGTCCATCATGGCCTCGTCGGGGTCCTTGTCCTCCAGAGAGATGACGATGACGCCCTTCTGGGTGAACATGAAGCCCACGCAGCCCATGGTGCCCAGGTTGCCGCCGTTCTTGTCGAAGTAGTGGCGCAGGTCGGCTGCGGTGCGGTTGCGGTTGTCGGTCAGGGTCTCGACCATGACCGCCACGCCGCCGGGGCCGTAGCCCTCGTAGGTCATTGCCTCGTACTCGGTCTTGTCGCCGCCCTCGGCCTTCTTGATGATGCGCTGGATGTTGTCGTTGGGCACGTTCATCCGCTTGGCCTTGGAGATCAGGTCAGCCAGCTTGCTGTTCGAGACGGGGTCCGGGCCGCCGGCGCGGACCGCGACGCTGATCTCACGGCCGATCTTGGTGAAAACCTTGGCGCGGGCGCCGTCGGTCTTTTCCTTCTTGCGTTTGATGTTGTTCCATTTGCTGTGTCCAGACATGGGTAAAGAGCCTCCTACCTGTTATCCGTCATTCCCGCGGCGGCCGGGCAGGCCCCCTGCGGCAGTATACATATCGTAACTATATAAGTTTAGCACAAGTCGCCCCGCCGTGCAAGGCCCGGGGCGCAGTTTTCGGCCTCAGCCCAGGTTCCGCAGGGCTTTGGGGTAATGGTTTTTCACTCGTCCCCCCGAGACTTTGCCCCCGCCCAGGGGCCAGCCGTCCACTGTGACGCAGCACCAGCCCTCCTGGGCGGTGCGGGCCTCGATCTCCTGCCCCGCCAGATAGGCGGCGCAGCGGGGGTCGCCGAGGGTCAGTTCCTCGCGGTTGGCGCACCCGGCCCCGAAAGCAGTAAAGAGATGGTGTTCCGGGACAAAACGCCCTTTCTGGACGCTCCCGGCGAACACCCCCGCCCGAAGAATGTGGAGCGACACCGGCGGGAAAGCCGCCGGCAGCAGCACCCCGCCCCCGTGGAGGACGGCGGGCCGGTCCACAAGATCGGGGAAGTACGCTGCTGCGAACTCCTTCCAGGCCGCCAGGCTCTGGGCCGGAGCGGTGTTCTCGGCCGCAGGCGCCCCCCGGCGGACCCGGCGCTCGGGCTCGGCGCGGCAGGCGCGGCTGTTCTCCCGCCGGGCGGCCCGGGGGGCCTCCCGGGCGGGTTTCTGGTTTTTGCCTTTCCCGGCGGGGGCCTGGCGGGCCGCCTGGGCCAGCCAGAGGGCTTCCTCCGGGGTCCGCTCCCCTTCCGGCGGCAGGGTGCGGGGGGTCCCCTCCTTCACCAGCCGGGCCAGGAAATGCCCCTCGCCCCCCTGGCAGGGCCAGATCCGCCGCACCAGGGAGACATCCAGGGGCAGGCCGCCGGTGCGGTTTTCCTCCCCCGGGCTGCCGAAGGGCCGGGCGGCCCGCTCCATCACGTCCGCCAGCCGGAACTCCGGGTGACGGGCCAGGAAGGCCGCCACCTGACCCTCGTCCTCCTCGGGGGCGAAGGTGCAGGTGGAATAGACCAGCTCGCCCCCGGGGGCCAGGGCCGCCGCGGCGCAGTCCAGGATCTCAGCGCCCAGGGCGGCGCACTGCTTCACCAGGGCTTCGTTGTGCTGGGCCAGGGCTGCGGGCTCCTTGCGGAACATCCCCTCCCCCGAGCAGGGGGCGTCCACCAATACCCGGTCGAAAAACTCGGGCAGGGCTTCAGCGATCCGGGCGGGGGTCTCGTTGAGGATGACCGCATTGGACACCCCCATCCGCTCCAGGTTGGATTTCAAAATCTCGGCCCGGGCGGCCACATATTCGTTGCTGACCAAAAGGCCCCGGCCCCCCAGGGCGGCGGCCAGTTGGCTGCTCTTGCCGCCGGGGGCGGCGCAGAGGTCCAGCACCCGCATCCCGGGCCGGACCCCCAGCAGGGGCGCCGCCGAAGAAGCCGAGGGCTCCTGGGAGTAGAACACCCCCGCGTGGTGGTAGGGGTGGCGCCCGGGTTTAAAGCCGGGTTCCTTCACCACAAAGCCCGCCCCGCAAAAAGGCGACGGCTCCAGGGCGAAATCCGCCCGGGCCGCCAGCTGTCCCGGCTCAGCCCGCAGGGCCGAAACGGTGATCCCCCGGGCGGCCTCGGCCTCCGGCGGAGTGTAGAGCTGGTCGTACCGGTCCCCCAGCAGGGCCCGCTCCCGGGCTTCAAAGTATTCGATCGACATTCTGTCGCCCTCCTTTTGGCATTTCTGCCTTTCTGCCCCTCGTGCATAAAGCCGCCCCCAGCGGCCAAACTAACCACTGTGAGGGCGGCCCCGCCGCACCGGCGGCAGCGCCCCCACCGCGAAACGAAAGGAGCAACGAACTATGGAAAACCGTACCAACAACAAGACCACCAATAAGGCCAGCAACCAGACCACCAGCAAGACCACCAACAGCAGCCGCACCGCCGCCCGCACCACCAACTCCACCGGCGAGCACAAGCACCCCAACCAGTACACCAAGGGTGCCGACGACGAGGGCGCCAAGAACTCCACCCGCAACTGCCGCTAACGTTCCCGCGCGCTGCGTCTGACCGGACCAAAGGCGCAGCCCCTGCCTGATCCTTAACCTTAACCCCGCAGAAAGCCCGTTGCTTTCCCCCTGCACGAAGTTCCGTGCGGAAAGCAGCGGGCTTTCCTTTTGTTTTATTTAAGCCGGGGCGTTGGGGTCGAAGTCCTGCCAGAGGGCCTCGAACAGCGCCTGGACCCGGGGCAGCTCTCCCCGCAGGTAGAGCCAGCCCAAAAGGCACTCGAACCCGGTGGAGGTGCGGTACTCCTCGGGGGAGGCGTGTTTGGAGACGCTGGCCTTGGTGGCGTTGCGCCCCCGCTTAAAGACCGCCAGCTCCTCCTCGGTGAAGAGGGGTTCCAGCAGTTTTTCCTCCCGGAACTGGGCCCGGGCCGAGACGTATTTGACTTTTTCGGCGTTGAGGCGGCCGGGGCTGAGGCGGTGGTGTTCCACCAGCCGCTGCCGGACCAGAAGCTCCAGCACGCTGTCCCCCACAAAGGCCAGCGCCAGGGGGCTCAGCTCCCGGGGGTCGATTTTTTCAGGCTGCTTGTCCATGGTATGGCCGCTCCCTTAGAAGATATAGTCGAACTGGTAGTCGCCGATCAGGATGGTGTCGTTCTCCGAGACGCCCTTTTCCACCAGGGCATCCAGGATGCCGCTCTCCCCCAGCTGGCGCTGGAAGTACTGCAGGCTCTCGTAGTCGTCCACGTTGCTGCCGGCCAGAATCCGCTCCAGCCAGGGGGCGTCGATGGACCAGGTGTGGGCGTCCATCCGCATGATGGAGAAGCTCCGGCTGCCGGGCTTCTCCTCGGCCTTCTTGAACTCGGCCGCAAAGACGGGCACCGGCGGGATATCCTTCAGCCGGTTGTACACCAGGCCGGGCAGGGCCTTGACCCCCTGCATGGTGGCGGCGGAGATGGGCACAAAGGTCAGGCCCTTCTCCTCCACATAGCGGCGGAACTCCTCGATCTGCTCCTCGGTAGCCAGGTCGCACTTGTTGCCCACCACGATCTGGGGCCGCTCGGCCAGCACCGGGCTGAACTGGGCCAGCTCGGCGTTGATCTTCTCGAAATCGTCCTTGGGGTCGCGGCACTCGCTGCCCGACACGTCCACCACATGGAGCAGCAGACGGCAGCGCTCCACATGGCGCAGGAAATCATGGCCCAGGCCCACGCCCTCGCTGGCGCCCTCGATCAGGCCGGGAATATCGGCGCAGACAAAGCTGGCCCCCTCGGCCACCGAGACCACGCCCAGGGTGGGCACCAGGGTGGTAAAGTGGTAGTTGGCGATCTTGGGCCGGGCCGCGCTGATGGTGGAGATCAGGGTGGATTTGCCCACGTTGGGGAAACCGATCAGACCCACGTCGGCGATGAGCTTCAGCTCCAGGGTGACCTGGATGTCCTCGCCGGGCATGCCGGGCTTGGCGAACTTGGGGATCTGACGGGTGGGGGTGGCAAAATGGGCGTTGCCATAGCCGCCCCGGCCGCCCTTGGCCACGGTGACCGGCTCGTGGTCGGACAGGTCGGCAATGACCAGCCCGCTGGCCGCGTCCTTGATGACGGTGCCCAGGGGCACCTTGATGATCAGGTTCTCGGCGTTCTTGCCGTGGCAGTTGCAGGCGCCGCCCTTGCCGCCCTCGGGGGCGGTATACTTGCGCTTGTAGCGGAAGTCCATCAGGGTGGACAGGTGGTCGTCGGCCACAAAGATGATGTCGCCGCCCCGGCCGCCGTCGCCGCCGTCCGGGCCGCCCGCGGCCACGAATTTTTCCCGGTGGAAGCTGACGGCGCCGTCGCCGCCCTTGCCCGCGTGGAGCCAGATGGTGGCGATGTCGATGAAGTTGGTTTGTGCTGCCATTTGGGTCCCTCCGTTTTGGCTGCGCGCAAAGGCCAGCAGCCCCGGCGCGCCGAAATTTATTCACTCACAGAATCACAGAAAAGAGCCGGGCCAAAACGGTCCGGCTCTTTGGTTTGCAGTTTTGAAAAGAAGTTACTGCTTGACGCTGCACTTCTTGCCAGTCTTGCCCACCCGCTCAAAACGGACGGTGCCGTCCACCAGAGCAAACAGGGTGTCATCGCTGCCAATGCCAACGTTCTCACCCGGCTGAATGTGGGTGCCGCGCTGACGAACCAGGATGTTGCCGGCCAGGACCTTCTGGCCATCGGCACGCTTCACGCCCAGACGCTGAGCCATGGAATCGCGGCCGTTCTTAGTGCTGCCTACGCCCTTTTTATGTGCCATTGTAAACTTCCTCCTTAGCCGTTGATCGCAGTGATCTCAACCTTGGTGTAGGGCTGACGATGGCCCATACGGCGAGCACTGTGCTTCTTTGCGCGATAGGTGATGATGTTCAGCTTCTTGCCCTTGCCATTCTTGATGACCTTGGCAGTGACGGAAGCACCCTCAACAACGGGAGCGCCAACCTTGACCGAACCCTCCTCGCCCAGAGCGAGGACCTGATCGAACTTCACTTCGGAGTCAGCTTCAACGTCCAGCTTCTCGATGTAGACGATGTCGCCCTGCTCCACGCGGTACTGCTTACCGCCGGTAACGATGATTGCGTACATGTGATTCATTCCTTTTCCTTGTACTCGCTGGTCATAAAGGCAGGCCCATTCATCGGGGCCATTTAGCGGCCTACACCAAGCGGCTGAATTATTATAGCAGAAATTTCGTCGGATTGCAAGAGGGAATTTGCGCTGTTTGGCGAAATTTCTCCCACAAAAACCGGCCCGGGCCATGGGCGGCCGGGCCGGTTTCCAACGTTGCTTCGATCAGCCCGCCTGGGCCAGCTCAGCCTCCAGCCGGGTCTTGAGGGAGGCGTTGTATTCCGCCGTCTGTTCGAGGAATTTTGCCCGGGGCTGGGTTGCCTCCAGCACGGCGTCCGGCTCTTCCACCGGGACGGGTTTGCCGGTTTTCTGCTCCAGCTTTTTCTGGAGGGCGCGGTTCTCGGCGCTGACGGCCAGTTTGACCATCAGGGGTTTGCCGGCGGTGCGGCGGCGGAAGAAAATCTCCAGCGCGATGCCGCCCACCACGGCCAGGGCCGCCACCAGCTGGGAGGCCCGCAGCCCGATGGAGGGCACCAAGAGCAGGCTGTCGGTCCGCAGGCCCTCGATCCAGAACCGGCCCAGGCCGTACCAGATCAGATACCGCAGGGCGATGTCGCCGTGGAACCGGCGCTTTTTCATATAGCGCCAGAGCATCACAAACCCGGCCAGGCACCAGATGCTCTCGTACAAAAAGGTGGGGTGCACCGGCAGATTGGGGTCAATCGTCATCCCGGCGGGCAGAGTCACGGCGCCGTTCATCAGATAGGCCCGGGTGGCCTCGCTGTACATTCCCCAGGGCAGGGTGGTGTTGTAGCCGAAAGCCTCCTGGTTGACGAAGTTGCCCCAGCGGCCGATCCCCTGCCCGATCAGAAAGCACATGCAGGTCAGGTCGTACATGGGCAGCACCGGAAGCTTGCGCCATTTGCAGGCCAGGGCCCCAAAGCCCAGACCGCCGATGATGCCGCCGTAGATGGCCAGGCCCCCGCCCCGAATGTTCACCACATCCCACAGGCTGTCGAAGCCGTAAGGCGACATCAAAACATAATAAATCCGGGCGCAGATGACGCCCAGCACCGCCCCGATGAAGGCCACATCCACCATGGCGTCCCCGTCCACGCCGAACTCGGTGCAGTGCCGGAAGGCAAAGGCCAGCGCCAGCAGCAGCCCGCAGGCGATCAGGACGCCGTACCAATAAACATTAAACCCTCCAATGCTGAAGGCCACCCGGTCGATCTCGAACTCCAGCCCGAGCCCCGGGAAAGTAACCGTCGTGCTCATTCTTCTACCTCCATTTGGTCCGCATCTTCTGCACAGGCGCTGCCGTCCGGCAGAATCTTGATAAAAGCCATCCGCTCGGGGCGGAAGATGGTTTCCAGCGCCCGATTGGCGTCTGCCGCCGTCAGGCCGGCCAGCATCCCGATCTGCTGGGCCACCGTCTGCCCCGCCAGGGCGAAGTCCGCCATCTGGCTGGCGGAGTCCTCCACGTTTTCCAGATTTTCGATCAGCTGGCCGTACTTTTCGTTTTTGCAGAGGGTGAAAATTTCCTCGTCCACCCCGGCGGCCCGCACCCGCTCAATCTCCGCCAGCAGCAGATCCCGCACCTGGTCGGGGTGCTCGCTCTCGCCGGTGAAGAGGAAGCAGCAGCAGCCGTCCACCCGGAGCACCGCGCCACCAAAGTCAGGGTTGACCAGTCCGGCGTCGTACAATCGCCGGTAGAGGGGGGACATTCCCCCGCAGATGCAGCTGCACACCAGGTCGTAGAGGGCCTCGGTGCGCAGATCCCCCGAGGGGAGGGGTTCTTCTTTGAAGCCGATGCCGAAACAGGGCTTGGACACCGCCATGGTGAGGGTCTGTTCCGGCCGGGCCAGGGTCAGGGGCTCCTCGTCCCAGAGGCGGCGGGGGGTCTCGGCGGGGCGGGGCTCGGCCAGCCCGCTCCGTCCGCAGGCCGCCAGCACCTGGTCCATGGTCACGTTGCCCGCCACCGCCAGCACCAGATTCCCCGGCGCATAGAAGGCCCGGCAGCAGTCGTAGAGCATCTCAGGGGTGATCTCGGCAATGCTCTCGCAGGTGCCCGCGATGTCGCTGCGGATGGGGTGGCTGTGATACATCCCCTCAAACAGGCCGGTCATCAGCCGCCAGTCGGGGCTGTCGTCGTACATCTTGATCTCCTGCCCGATGATCCCCTGTTCCTTGGCGATGGTCTCGGGGGTGAAATAGGGGTGGGCGATCATCCCCAGCAGCACATCCAGGCTCTCGTCCACCTGCTCGGTGGCAGTGAAGAGATAACAGGTGCGGTCGAAGCTGGTGAAGGCGTTGGCGTTGGCCCCGGTCCGGGCAAACTTGGCGAAGGCGTCGCCGTCCTCGTCCTCATACATCTTGTGCTCCAAAAAGTGCGCCACCCCGGCGGGCAGGCGGATCTCCTTCTCCCCCACCCGGAAATACCGGTCGATGGAGCCGAACCGGGTGGCTAGAATGGCGTGGGTGCAGGAGTAGCCCGGCATGGGCCGGACAATCACCGTCAGCCCCGAGGGCAGGGTGTGCCACTGGTCGGCGGCACATTCTTCAATGGCAGAGCGTTTCTCAGACATCGGCATCCTCCTTCCGGGTCAGCAGATAGCTGACCGACAGACTGAACCGGCGCAGAACCTCCCGCACCTGGTCCTTGGTCACGGCGCACTGGGCCGCCCGGGCCTCGGCCGGGGTGAGGAGCGCCTCGCCCCGGGCAATCTCGCTGTAATACCAGTTCTCGATTCCGCCCAGGGTGTCCTCCACCCCCTGCATGGCGCTGAGGATGCCCCGGCGGCAGTCCTCCAGCTCGTCGTCCTGGATGGGCCCGTCGCACAGGTCGGCCAGCTCCTGCAAAACCGCCTGTTCGGCCCGGGCCGCGTCGGCGTGCTCCACCCCGCTGTTGACCACCATGCTCCCCGTATAACTCTGGAAGGAAGAAGAGCAGTAATAGCACAGGTGCATCTTCTCCCGCACGTTCAAGAACAGGCGGCTGGTGGCGCTGCCCCCGTAGAGGGCCATGGCCAGCCGGACCGCCGGGATCTCCCGCAGATCCAGGGGCTGGCCCAGGGTGAACACCATGCAGAGCTTGGCCTGCACCAGGTCGAAGGTCTCGACTTTCCGCAGGGGGGTCTGGCGGGGCATGGCCATAAATCCCGGCTGGGGCACCGGCGCCCGGTCCACCCGGGCCAGCTCGGCCAGCAGGGCGTCCCGCACGGCGGCGGTCTGCTCGGGGGTGCAGCCCAGCACCATCAATTCAATGGATGCGGTGCGGAGCATCTCCTGGTAGGCCGCCATCAGGTCGGCGGGGGTCAGGCCCTCCACCTCTTCCAGATAGCCCTCCTGCCGGATGCCCGCCGGGCTGTCCCCGAAGAACTCCCGCACCGCCTGGCGCATGCAGTAGAGCCGCTTGTCGTTCAGCTCGTCCTCCAGCGCCTGCTTGAGCATCTGTTTTTCGATGGCCACGGCCTCGGGGTCAAAGGACCCATCCACCAGATAGGGGTGGAAGGCCACTCCCAAGGCCAGCCGGGCGTATTCCTCGGTCAGCCGCTCCCCCGCCAGGGCGAACCGGTCCTTGATGCCGGTGACGCTGATGCAGAGGTTGTGGCTGCACCCCATGGGCCGGGCGTCCACCGTCAGGTCTGCGCCGTAAAGGCGGGCCAGCTCCTTGGTCAGCTGGGTCATGTCCGGGCAGCCCGCCCAGCCCCGTTCCAGCACCAGCGCCAGCAGCGCGTGGGCGGTGGCGGTCTCGCGCCGGGCTGGGAACAGGAAATGGATGCTCACCCGGCAGCGGTTGAATTTTTCGGCCGGGTCACAGGAAAGATGTACCCCCGGCGCGATCTGTATACGTTTCAATCTTTTGTCCTCCCGGGCCCGGGCACTCGGCGCGGGCCCTTTTTTATGTCAGTCAGGCTTGGTTTTGCTGGTACAGCGCCAAAAACTCTTCCAGCGAAAGGCCGCTGGCCCGGATGGCCCGGGCGTTCTCGGCCCCCACATACCGCCAGCGCCAGGGCTGGTAGACCATGCCGGTGGCCAGCTGGCGGTCGGCGGGCCACCGCAGGATAAACCCGTATTCGGCAGCGTAGGCCGTCAGCCAGCGGTAGGCCTCGGTGTTGTCAAAGCCGGTGTCCAGGCTGTCGTAGCCGTCCGAGAGGAGCTCCAGCGAAAGGCCGGTGCCGCTCTCGTTGCCCTCGGGGGCCGGGGTGACGGTTTTGGCCCGCTGGGCGGCTTCCTCCTCCGAGAGGCCCTCTTCCAGATAGCTCTCCACCCGGGCGTCATAGGCCGCCTGGCGGGTCTCGGCGTCCTGATACCCGGACACCAGAATCAGCTCCACCCCGTCGGCCTGGGCGGCGGCGTCCATGGCCTGCCAGGCAGCGGCGGCCTCAGCTTCCAGCTGGATGCCCGGGGCAGCTTCGGCCAGGGTGGGCTGGGTCTCGGCGTCCAGGGGCAGGTTGTTGTTGACCAATACAAGGTAGGGGTCGTCCCCGTTGAAAATATATTCCGACAAATCATAGGCCACCGGCTGGTAGTCCTCCGGCCCGGCCAAGAGGGTTCGGGCCTGGCCCAGCACCCACAGCAGCCCCGAAGTCATCAGGGCCACCAGTGCCCCGCAGGCCGCCAGAAAGAGGACCCAGTTGCGCACCCGGCGCAGAATCCGCCGGCGGCGCCGGGCCTGTCGCTGGGCTTTGGTCAGCCGGGGCCGGGGGCGGCCGGCAGGCGTGGTGTTTTGTTTGTTTTGCTCCATTCTTTTCCCCTTATTGCAGGATTGCGGGCCCTTTTGCAGGGGGATCTGGCCGGAACCGGCCCGCAGAATTACGGCATTTTATTATTATAGCGCGTTTTCCGCCCTCTGTAAATGGAAAAACCGCCGCCCCGCCGGTTCCGCCCCCGCAAAAACAAAAAACCGCTGTGCGGAACACAGCGGTTGAATGGACTCGGGATCAGCGGAACAGCATATCGTGGATGGCGACAACGGCGCGGTCGGCCTCGTCGCGGTCGATGATGCAGGAGATCTTGATCTCACTGGTGGAAATCATATGGATGTTGATGTTGTTGTTGGACAGAGCCTCGAACATGCTGGCAGCCACGCCGCTGTGGCTCTGCATACCGGCGCCCACGATGGACACCTTGGCGTAGGTGCGGTCGCAGCTGACTTCGGTGAACCGTGCGCCCTCCTTCAGGGTGCGGACGGCCAGCTCGGCGTCGCCCTCGGAGCAGGTGAAGATGACGTCCTTCTTGCCCTCGCGGCCGGTGGACTGGAGAATGATGTCCACGTTGATGTTCTTCTGGGCCATCAGGCCGAAGATCTTAAAGCTCATGCCCGGCTCATCGGGAACATTGAGGATCGAGACAACAGCGACGTCCGTATCTTTTGCGACGCCTTTAATCAGCATACCTTCCATATCGTTTGCAACCTCCTTAACCACGGTACCCGGCACCGGATTCAGGCTGGAGAGCACCTCCAGCTCCACATTGTATTTTTTGGCCAGCTCGACGCTGCGGTTGTTCAGCACCTGTGCGCCCAGGGACGCCAGCTCCAGCATCTCGTCAAAGGTGATCTCCTGGAGCTTGCGGGTGTTGCGCACCTTCCGAGGGTCCGCCGTGTAGACGCCCTCCACGTCGGTGAAGATCTGGCAGCGGTCGGCGTGCAGCGCCGCCGCAATGGCCACCGCACTGGTGTCGCTGCCGCCGCGGCCCAGGGTGGTGATGTCGTCGGACTTGTTCAGGCCCTGGAAGCCCGCCACCACGACCACGCGGTTGCGCTCCAGCTCGGAGGAAATGCGCTCGGTCTCCAGCCGGGTGATCCGCGCCTTGGTGTAAGCCCGGTCGGTGCGGAAACCCGCCTGCCAGCCCGTCAGGCTGATGGCATTGCAGCCCAGCTCGTTGAGGGCCATGGTCAGCAGCGCGATGCTGATCTGCTCGCCGGTGGCCAGCAGCATATCCATCTCGCGGGCGGAGGGATTGTGGGTAATTTCCTTTGCTTTTTCAATCAGGTCATCGGTGGTGTCGCCCTGTGCCGAGACAACCACCACCACGTCGTTCCCCGCTTTGCGTGTGTTGGACACGATGCGGGCCACGTTGAAAATACGGTCACGGTCTCGGACAGACGAACCGCCGAACTTTTGTACGATCAACGCCATACTTGTCACTCTCCTCTTTTTCTCCCTTGTACCAAGGGGTTCCACCAGGGACCGAAGCGCCAAACGTCCGCCTGGACTTCCTGTTCCCTATTCATTCAACCGTCGCGCCCACGTTGTCCGCGTCCAGGCGCAGCAGTGTAAATGCTTCACATCCATCCAGCCCTTCCAGCCCCTCGAGGCCCTGCTGGAGCCCGGCGTAAAACGCCTCGGCATCGGCCCGTTCGGCCACCGCCATCACGGTGCTGCCGGCGCCCGAGACATAAACCGCCTTGGCGCCGCAGTCCTTCGCCAGGGCGAAGACCTCTTTGGCGCCGGGCATCAGCGGCAGCCGGTAGGGCTGGTGCAGCCGGTCCTCGGTGGCGATGGCCAGCAGATCGTGCCGCCCCTCGCAGAAGGCCGCGGGCACCAGCGCCGCCCGGGACAGGTTATACACCGCGTCCTTGTGGGGCACCTGGGCGGGCAGAGCCGCCCGGGCCGCCTCGGTGAGCAGCTTGTAGTCGGGCACCACCGCTGCAAAGCAGAGGCTCTGGTCCACATCCCGTTTCACCGAGTAGACTTGGCCGTCCTCAAAGACGCTGGAGGTCAGACCGCCCAGCAGAGCCGGGGCCACGTTGTCGGGGTGCCCCTCGATGCCGGTGGCCAGGGTCAAAAGTTCCTGGGTGTTGAGGATCTCCCCCAGCATCCGGTTGGCCCCCAGCAGGCCCGCGATGATGCAGGCCGAGGAGGAACCCAGCCCCCGGGCCATGGGGATGGGGTTGGTCTGGACGATCTTGAGGGGGGGCATCTTTTTGCCCACCCGGTCGAACAGGACCCGCGCCGAGCGGTAGACCAGATTCGACTCGTTGCGGGGGATTCGGGTGCCGTCCGCCGACGAGATGTCCAGCTTGTCGCTCTCCTCAAAGGTTACGGTGTTGTAAAGGGTCACGGCCAGGCCCAGCGCGTCGAAGCCGGAGCCCACGTTGGCGCTGGTGGCCGGAACGGATACCTTAATTTTCATCGTCTCGTCTCCCCTGATGTCAGCCCTCTTCGGGCAGGCGGCGGAGCACCAGCTTGACGGCGCCGCCCATGGCCTCGACCTTCTTGGCCGCTGCTGCCAGGGCTTTCTCGTCCGCCCGCTCCACAAAGTAGGAGCAGCCGTCGTACCGCTCGGCCACCAGACGGCCGTAGCCGTAGATGGCCTCGATCACCGCCGGGGCAACCCCCGCCACACGCACATAGTATGCCGCCGGCGTGGGATCGGTGAGCATTCCGTCCACCGGCTCGGCCGGTTTCCAGAACAAACTGTCGTGAATCTTGACGCCGTGTTTCAAAGCGTCCACCACGTCGGCCACCACGGCGCTGGCGGTGGGCAGCTTGCCCGCGCCCTTGCCGTAGAAGACCACATCCCCCAGCATATCGCCCCGGACCATGACGGCGTTAAAGACGTCGTCCACGCCGGCCAGCTGGTTGGACTTGGGCACCAGGCAGGGCTCCACCCCGGCGGCCACGCTGCCGTCCGGGCGGTGCTTCATCCAGGCGATCAGCTTGATGACGCAGCCCAGCTTGCGGGCGGCCTCTACGTCCGCCACCGAGATATCCCGGATGCCCCGGGTGGGAATGTTCTGGGGGTAGATGTGGTGCCCGCAGACCATGGAGGACAGAATGGCGATCTTGCGGCAGGCGTCCCGGCCGTCCACGTCGTCGCCGGGGTCCTTGGTCTCGGCGTAGCCCAGCTCCTGGGCGATCTTGAGGGCCTCGTCGAAGCTCATATTCTCCCGCACCATCTTGGTGAGCATAAAGTTGGTGGTGCCGTTGACGATGCCCTGCACCTCACTGATGACGTTGGCCGACAGGCACTGGTGCATGGGGGTGATAATGGGGGTGCCGCCGCCCACCGACGCCTCGAAGAGGAAGGCGCAGTTGTGGGCTTTGGCCAGGGCCAGCAGCTCGGCGCCGTAGGTGGCCACCATCTCCTTATTAGAGGTACAGACGCTGCGGCCGCTCTCCAGGCAGCTCTTGACGTAGGGGTAGGCAAAGCGGGTGCCGCCGATGGTCTCCACCACCACACGCACCTCCGGGTCGGAGAGGATCACCCCGATGTCCCGGACAAAGAGGTGGGCGTCCGGCCGGTCGGAAAAGTCCCGCACATCCAGGATATACTTGACCTCCACCGGTTCGCCGGCCCGGCGGGAGACCCCTGCTGCGTTGCGGCAGAGAACCTCATAGACGCCGCTGCCCACCGTGCCGAAGCCTAAAATTGCGATCTTAGCCATTCTCGTTCCCTCTCTCCTGATAAAATCCAATCTCAAAACCGAGGCCCGCCGCGGGGGTGCCGGGGCCTCACAGGTCGTACCCGCACCGAACGCTGACCACGGTGCGCTGGCGGGAAAGTTTCTCCGTCAATTCGTCAGGGGTCATCTGCATGGTGTCGGTGCGGATGGTGACCGCCACCAGAGCCGCGCCGTTCTCGGGCGTGGACTGGTTGATGGTGACGATGCTGGCCCCCGCCGC
>HHCFC01400__coassemble_1424_pt1 | contig 25434 bp, 22 predicted proteins | sample HHCFC01400__metabat2_high_PE_029 | metagenome-assembled genome bin HHCFC01400
AAGAGCAGCACGTCCTGGTTCTTCACGTCGCGGAAGTATTCCGCCATGGTCAGGCCGGACAGGGCCACCCGCATACGGGCTCCCGGCGGCTCATTCATCTGGCCGTAGACCAGCGCCGTCTTGTTGATAACGCCGCTCTCGGTCATCTCGCCGTAGAGGTCGTTGCCCTCACGGGTGCGCTCGCCGACGCCGGTGAACACCGAGTAGCCGTTGTGCTCGGTGGCGATGTTGTAGATCAGCTCCTGAATCAGAACGGTTTTGCCGACGCCGGCGCCGCCGAACAGGCCGATCTTGCCGCCCTTGGCATAGGGGCAGATCAGGTCGACGACCTTAATGCCGGTCTCCAGGATCTCGGTGGTGGATTCCTGCTCCTCAAAGCTGGGGGCGGGGCGGTGGATGGGCCAGTAGGCCTCGGGGGTGGGGGCGGGTTTGTTGTCCACCGGCTCGCCCAGCAGGTTGAACACCCGGCCCAGGCACTGGTCGCCCACCGGCACCCGAATGGGCGCGCCGGTATCGACGGCAGGGGTCCCCCGGACCAGGCCGTCGGTGCTGCTCATGGCGATGCAGCGGGCCACGTTGTCGCCCGTGTGCTGGGCCACTTCCACCACCAGCTTCTGGCCGTGGTTGTCGATCTCGATGGCGTTCAGCAGCTCGGGCAGCTGGCCCTCCGCAAACTGAATGTCGAGCACCGGGCCGACAACCTGGATCACCCTGCCGATGTTTTTCTCGGACATAGGCTACACTCCTTACGTTTATGCTTGTTAGGCTTTTTTCGCGTTTGTTTTTGCCGGCCCTCAGTGCTCGGCGCCGCCCACAATCTCGGTGATTTCCTGGGTGATGGCGGCCTGACGGGCGCGGTTGTAGTAGAGATTCAGATTCTCGATCATCTCGGCCGCGTTCTTGCTGGCGGCGTCCATGGCGGTGCGGCGGGCAGCCAGCTCACTGGCCAGGCTCTCGCACAGGGCGCTGTAAATGATGCCGGCGATATACTCCGGGATCACCGCGTTGAACACGTCCTCGCAGTTGGGCTCATACTGGATCAGGCTGTGGTGGGGCTGCTGGCCCTCAGGCTGGGGCAGCACCAGAGGCAGCACATCCAGCGCCTCGGCGGTCTGGGTCAGCATGGACGCAAACCGGGTGTAGCAGACCTTCACCGCGTCGAACTCCCCCTGCAAAAAGCCGGAGGCCACCGCCCGGGACATCTGGAAGCAGTCGCCCACCGTCACATCGGCGGCCTGGACATACTCGTCGGTGAGGAGCTTTGCCCTCCGCCGGACGAAGTGCTCCACGGCCCGTTTGCCGATGGGCAGCACCGTCGCCTCCCCGGGCTGGGCCTCGGCCAGCCGGAGGACGTTGGAGTTATAGCCTCCCGCCAGGCCGCGGTCGCCCGCGATGACAACCAAAAGGGTGCGCTGCACCGGCCGCTGTTTCAGGTAGGGGCTGCGCAGTTCGATATCCGCCGCCGCAATGTCGGTCAGAGCTTTGTGCAGCACCTCGAAATAGGGGCGGCTGCGCTCGACCCGCTCTTTGGCGCGGCGCATCTTGGAGGAGGCCACCAGCTCCATCGCCTTGGTGATCTGCATGGTACTCTCTACGCTTTTAATGCGCAGCTTGATGTCTTTCATCGAGCCTGCCATGCTCAAACCTCCCTCCTGTTAATGGGTGTGAACAAAATCCTGGGTATAGCGGGTCAGGGCGGCCTTGAGTTTCTCCTCGGTGTCGGCCTTCAAATCGCCGGTGGCCCGGATGGCGCCCATGACCTCGGCGGCCTCGGCGTCGGTGTCCACGAACTCATACAGGCCCCGCTCGTACTCGGGAATGTCCTTGACGGCCACGTTGACCAGGTAGTCGTGGATGGTGGCGTAAAGGATGGCCACCTGCTTTTCCACCGGCACAGGGGCGCTGCGGCCCTGTTTCAGCACGGCCACGATCCGCTCACCCTGGGCAAGACGTGCCTTGGTGTCGGCGTCCAGATCGGAGCCGAACTGTGCGAAGGATTGCAGCTCCCGGTACTGGGAGTAGATCAGCTTCAGGGTGCCGGCCACCTTTTTCATGGCCTTGATCTGGGCGTTGCCGCCGACGCGGGAGACCGAGATGCCGGGGTTAACCGCCGGCATGACGCCCGAGTGGAACAGCTCGGTTTCCAGGAAGATCTGGCCGTCGGTGATGGAAATAACGTTGGTGGGGATGTAGGCCGAGACATCGCCCGCCTGGGTCTCGATGATGGGCAGAGCCGTCAGGCTGCCGCCGCCCTTTTCATCCGAGAGCTTGGCCGCCCGCTCCAGCAAACGGGAGTGGAGGTAGAACACGTCGCCGGGGTAGGCTTCGCGTCCCGGGGGGCGGCGGATCAGCAGAGACAGGGCACGGTAGGCCACGGCGTGCTTGGACAGGTCGTCGTAGATGATCAGGACGTGCTTGCCCTTGTTCATGAAGTACTCGCCCATAGCGCAGCCGGAATAGGGGGCGATATACTGCAGGGGCGCCAGCTCGGAGGCGGTGGCCGAAACTACGATGGTGTACTCCATGGCGCCGGCCTCGGCCAGGGCCTGGACCAGGTTTGCCACAGTCGAGCGCTTCTGGCCGATGGCGACGTAAATGCAGATGACGTCCTTGCCCTTCTGGTTGATGATGGTATCGGTGGCGATCACCGTCTTACCGGTCTGGCGGTCGCCAATGATCAGCTCGCGCTGGCCGCGGCCGATGGGGATCATGGAGTCGATGGCCTTGATGCCGGTCTGGAGGGGCTGTTTGACCGGCTGGCGGTCGATGATGCCGGGGGCCGGGCTCTCGATGGGCCGGTACTCGGTGGTCTCGATGGGGCCTGCGCCGTCGATGGGCTGGCCCAGGGCGTTGACCACGCGGCCAATCATGCCCTCGCCCACCGGCACCGAGACAACCCGGCCGGTGCGCTTGACCACGCCGCCCTCTTTGATGCCGGCGTCCGAGCCCAGCAGAACGATGGAGACGGTGTTCTCCTCCAGGTTCTGGGCCATGCCGTACTCGCCGTTCTCGAACTGGAGCAGCTCGCCGGCCATGCAGGCGTCCAGACCGCTGGCGCGGGCGATGCCGTCGCCCACCATGATGACGGTGCCGGTCTCGCTCTGCTCGATCACCGTCTCGTAGTGTTTGATCTGGGCGCGGATGATTTTAGAGATTTGCTCTGGTTTCAGTTGCATCTTTTTGTCTTCACCACTCAATTCTTTCTTTTTTCGGGTGGAAGTTTTGTCTGCCGCACCCGGCTCACAGGGTTACCGAGGCGATGTTCCGGCGCAGGGCCGCCAGACGGTTCTTCACGGTGCCGTCCAGCTGCACGCCGTCCATATCCAGGCGGATGCCGCCCAGCACGGCCGGGTCAACCTTGACTTGCAGATCCACCTGTTTGCCGGTGATCTGCTCCAGCCGGTCGTGGAGTTTCTGGGTCTGCTCGGCGGTCAGGGCCACCGCCGCCACCGCCGTGGCTTCCAGGATTCCATGGGCTTTGTTGTACGCCACCCGGTAGGCCCGGGCGCACCCCCCCAGCTCCCCCAGCAGCCCCTCGTCGCAGAGCAGCTTTGTGAAGTTCAGCAGATACGGATGCACCTGCCCCCGCAGCGCCTCGTCCAGCAGACCGGTGCGCTCCTTTTTGGGCAGGCTGGGGGTGCTCAACAGCCGCAGATATTCGGGGCTGCCCTTGAACAGGGCGGCCACTGTATCCAGCTCGGCCAGAATCTGGGTATCCTGGCCTTCCTCGGCAGCCAGCTGGAACAGGCTGCCGCCGTAGAGTCTCGCGGTCTCGGTCATGATGCCTCACCCACGTTCTGAATAAATTCGTCGATCAGGGCCTTGTGGTCGGCCTCCTTGATCTCCCGCTCCACCACCTTGGTGGCGATCTCCATGGCCATGCCGCCGATCTCGTCCTTGATCTCGTTGACGGCCTTCTTCTTCTCCTGGGCGATGTCCGCCTCGGCCTTCTGCTTCATGGCCGCGATCTGGGCGCGGGTCTCGCCCAGCATCTCTTCGGTGCGGGCGGTGGCGGTCTTTTGGGCGGTGGCCACAATCTGGTTGGCCCGCTCCCGGGCGGCGGCCATATCCTGCTCGTACTCGGCCTTCATGGCGGCAGCCTCGGCCCGGAGTTTTTCGGCGTTGGCGATCTCGCTGTCGGCTTTCGCCTTCCGCTCGGCCAGGATCTTGTGCACCGGGTTCAACAGCAGCTTTTTAAAGAGCATCAGCTGAATGAACAGGTTGCAGATCTGGGCTAAAAAGGTCCAGCCGTCCAGGGTGATCAGTGCCTGATAAATCTGCATATGCGTCTCCCTCCTTTGTTCCGGCCCCGAAGGGCCTTGTTCGCTCTGGGGCGCTTACTGCAGATAGTTCATGAACATACCGGGTGCCAGGAAGATGAGGAGCAGACCGGTGACGAAGCCGTAAATACCGGTGGTCTCGGCCAGAGCGACGCCCAGGATCAGGGTGCTGGTGACGTCGCCCTTGCTCTCGGGCTGACGGCTGACGGCCTCAACTGCGGCGGCGGCGGCGTTGCCTTCGCCGATGCCAGGGCCGATACCGGCGATCAGAGCGCAGCCTGCGCCGATGCCGCAGCCAGCCAGAGCGATACCACGGGCCAGGAATTGAAAGTCAGTCATAATGGTTGTCCTCCTAAAAATTGTTGTTGGTTTGCAAAACGCCGGACGGGGTTAGTCCTCCCCGGCAGCCTGCTTGATAAAGATGGTGGTCAGGGTACAGAAGATAAATGCCTGGATGCAGCCGCCGAACCAGTCGAAATACAGGCCGGTGAGGGCCGGCAGACCGATCTGGAACAGCTGGATCTGGCCCAGCACGCCGGGCAGCCAGCCGAACACCACATGGCTCAGACTGGCCAAACACCAGTACAGCAGAGACGAAATAACGGTGCCGGACAGGATGTTGCCGAAGTGACGGCAGGCCATGCTGACGGGGGTGGCCAGCTCCGAGATGACGTTGATGGGCGCCATCAGGAAGATGGGGTCGAGATAACCCTTCAGGTAGTTTTTCAGGCCGCTGGCTTTCAGTTTGTGGTAGGTGATGAGGATAAAAACCACCACCGCCCAAGCCAGCTCGGTGTTGAGGTCGGCCGTGGGGCTCCAAAAACCAATGACGCTGATCAGGTTGCAGAAGACGCTCAGGGCGAAGATGGACCCCACCAGGGGGATATACTGGTCGAACTTGGGGCCCATGTTCTCCCGGACGAACTGGTCCAGCCGCAGGACGATAAACTCGGCGGCAGCCTGCCGCTTGGAGATATTCTCCAGCTGGAGGTTGCGTCCCAGCCAGAAGGCCAGCCCGGACAAAAGCGCCATCACAATCCAGGTAACCACCAACGTCTGGGTGATCTTGAGATCCCCCAAAATCGGGATGTCGGTGTGGATGGTGAACAGGATTTTTGCGCCGTTCAGTTCCATGCTTCGTTTTCACCTCCTTCATCCCGGGGTGCGCCGGCCGGTGCGGCGGGCTCCCCGGCGCCGGCAGCGGCGGGGGGCTCCTCCTCCACGCTGACCTCTTCAGTGTGGGGCGTGGCCGGTTTGTATTTGCCCGTTATTTGCAGGTAATAGATGGTCACCCGGGGGAACAGCAGGGGCGCTGCGCCCGCCAGGGCCTGGAAGCAGGGGGCCGCGATGGCGATGACCACCCAGAGCCCCTGCACCAGCATCCGAACATTGTACGAGAGTTTCAGCTGCACCTTGCGGCGGCCCTCATCGGGCTCGTCCAGCACCTTCTGGACCATGACGCAGATGCCGTAAAAGTTGCCCACGGCCACGGCGCTGCCCACGATGCCGCCCAGGATGACCGTGTAGTCAAAGGGAGCCAGCCCCGCCACATGGAGCGCCGCGAAGAGCACCCACATAGCCGCGGTACAGATCGCGGTGCCGCCGGCGATGCGCAGCAGTTCTTTTTTCGCTTCGGGTTGCAGATTCATGGAAAAAGCCTCCGTTTACTGGTGGTCGTTGAAGCCCACCCGGGATTGGGGCGTTTTTTTGCGGGCGCGGCGGATCATCCGCCGGGAAAAGGCGGCGAAGGTCTGGGCCCCGCTGGCCAGCCCCAGCAGCACCGCCGGCAGATACAGCCAGCCCGGCCACCCCCAGTGGGACACCGCCCACCAGCAGCCGCCCAGACAGAGCAGCAGGGGCATCATCATGCTCAAGCCCAGCTGCGCCAGCCAGACCAGATCTTCCAGTGCCTGGTAAATCTCCTTCACAGCCAGCGCCTCCTTTCCACCCGCCCGGGCGATCCCGGGCCAACGCCTGTATCGCTAGTATAAACCAAACGGGCCCGCCATTCAATGGAAACCCTTGCTGAACTCCCAAAATTTTTTAAGTTTTTTTCGGCGCATCCCGCTATCTGCACAAAAACCTCGACAAAATCCCGACAAAAAGCCCGTTCCCTGCCCCTTAAAAACCAAAAAGCCGCCCGGCTCACAAAGAGCCGGACGGCAGATTCAAATTTTAACGGGGATAATCGAAGTCAGCTTACCAGAGGTTGGCGGTCTCGTTGTACAGACCCTCGTAGCTCTTGGCCGAGACGCTCCAGCTGAAGTCGCAGTTCATGGCGTACTCCACCAGCTTCTCCCAGTTTTCCTTGTTGTAGTAAGCGGCGTTGGCGCGGCAGCAGGCGTCGTACAGCTCGTGTGCGCTGTACCCTGCGAAGGTGAAGCCGTTGCCCTGGCCCTTGGAGGAGTCCTTGATGGAGTCCCGCAGGCCGCCGGTCTCGCGGATGATGGGAGGCGTGCCGTACCGGCAGGCCACCATCTGGGCCAGGCCGCAGGGCTCGCTCTTGGAGGGCATCACGAAGACGTCGGCGCCGGCATAGATCTGCTGGGCCAGGGCGCCGTCGAAGCCGATCCAGGTGCCCACCCGGCCCGGGTGACGGGCGGCCAGGTCAGAGAAGAAGGCCTCGTACTGCATTTCGCCGGTGCCCAGGATGACCAGCTCGATGCCCAGCTCCACCAGGCCGTCGGCCACGCTCTGGACCAGGTCGAAGCCCTTCATGCCCACCAGGCGGCTCACCATGCCGAAGACGGGGCTGCCGTCCTTGTGCAGGCCGAACCGGTCCTGCAGAGCGGCCTTGCAGGCGGCCTTGCCCTCGCGGAAGTTGGCCACGCTGTAATTGTAGGGGATGTTCCGGTCGGTGGCGGGGTTGTTGGCGTCCATGTCGATGCCGTTCAGGATGCCGCAGAGTTTATACTGCTTTTCCCGCAGCAGGGCATCCAGGCCGTAGCTGAACCAGGGGTCCAGGATCTCCTGGGCGTAGGTGGGGCTGACGGTGGTGATCTTGTCGGCGGTCTCGATGGCGCCCTTCATGAAGTTGGCGCAGCCGTCGTACTCCAGGATGTGCTGATCCCGGCGGCCGATGCCGCAGGTATCCTCCAGGATGTCGGTGCCGTACTTGCCCTGGTAGGCGATGTTGTGGATGGTGAAGATGGTCTTGATCCGGTTGAACTTGTCCAGGTGCCGGTAATAGAGATTCAGGTACACCGGCACCAGAGCGGTCTGCCAGTCGTTGCAGTTGATGATGTCGGGGGTGAAGTCAATGTAGAACAGAGTCTCCAGCACCGCGCGGGAGAAGAAGGCGAACCGCTCGCCGTCGTCGTAGAAGCCGTACAGGCCCTTGCGGCGGAAGTAATACTCGTTGTCCAGGAAGTAGTAGGTCACGCCGTTGTACTGGGCGGTGAACAGGCCGCAGTACTGGCTGCGCCAGCCCACGGGGACGGAATAGTTGGTGACGTAGGTCAGCTGGTCGCGGATCTGGATGTCGCCGTACAGGGGCATAATGACCCGGGCGTCCACGCCGTCCCGGACCAGAGCCTTGGGCAGAGAGCCCGCCACGTCGGCCAGGCCGCCGGATTTCGCAAAGGGAGTGGCTTCGGAAGCCGCATACAGGATTCTCATAAACAATACTCCTCCTTCTGGATGGTGTTGCCTCCCCCGGCCCGCGCGGGGCAGGCCGATTGATTAAAAGACAGGGGGCGGAGGCGCAGGGCCCCCGCCCCCCTCTGAGAGGGGCTACCGGGGAGGGAGCCGCCCCTGCTTGTCAGCTGGGATCAGACGGTGTGGTTCTTCTGGACGTAAACCGGGAAGCTTTCGGTGCCCGAGAGCTTCTTGCCGGCGGTAATCTTGACGTTCTTGTCGGTGACGACGCAGGACAGCTCTGCGCCGGGCTCCACAACCGTATCCTGCATCAGCACGCAGTTCTTGACCACTGCGCCCTTCTTGACCTTAACACCGCGGAACAGCACGCAGTTCTGGACGGTGCCCTCGATGGTGCAGCCGTCGGCCAGGATGGAGCTGGTGACGGTGGAACCTGCCACATAGCGGGTGGGGTTGTCGTCGCGGATCTTGGTGTAGATGGGGCTGGACTTGGGGAACAGAGCGTCCAGGTTCTTCTCGTGGATCAGCTTCATGTTCTCGTCGAAGTAGCTCTTCATATCGCAGACATGGGCCACATAGCCGGTGTACTCCACGGCGTGGACGTTCAGGATGTTGACGTTGTGGGCCAGGATATCCCGCTCGAAGTAGATCAGGCCGCGGGCGGTGGCGTCCTTGACCAGCTTGATCAGGGTCTCGCGCTCCAGCACGTAGATGTTCAGGTCCAGGTTCTGGACGCCGGGGCGGTAGTCGTTGAGCAGCAGCTCGGTGACGCGGCCGTTCTCATCCACGGTGAGGGTGTAGTTGTCATTCTTGCGGCCCTCGGGGATCTCGGTCTTCTGGTAAGCCACGGTGACGTCGGCGCCGCTGGCCTGGTGCTCAGCCAGCAGGGCGTTGAAGTCGTAGTTGATGGCGATGTTGGCATCGCTCATCACCACGTAGCGCTCTTTCTGGTGCTCCAGGAAGCCCAGGATGGAGGCCAGAGCCTCGACCCGGCCGGAGTAGATCCGGACGCCCTTCTCAGCGAAGGGGGGCACGATGTTCAGGCCGCCGATCCGGCGGGCCATATCCCAGGCGCGGCCGGTGCCCAGGTGATCCATCAGAGAGTGGTAGTTCTTGCGCACCACGATGGACACGTTGGAGATGCCGCAGTTGGCCATGCTGGACAGGACAAAGTCCACCATGCGGTAGCGGCCCGCGAAGGGGATCGAGGCCATGGCGCGCTCGGTCACCAGCTCGGGTACGGTGTTATCATAGCTGTTGGGGAAAATAATACCCAACGCATTGTTGTTCTGGCTCAGCATACTTCCTCACCCTCCTTGACGGATTCAAATACTTTGGCGCCCTCTTTGACGGTGGCGCCCGCGCCGATGGTGAGGCCGGTGCCCACATGGGCGATGCTGCCCTCGCCGCCGACGACAGCCCCTGCGCCTACCACGACGTTCTCCGCCAGGATGCAGCGCTTGACCACAGCGCCGGCCTTGACCACGGCGCCATCCATCAGGACGGCGTCCTCAACGGTGGCGCCCTCTTCCACGACGACGCCGGCGCTCAGGACAGAGTGCTTGACAATGCCGTAGATCTTGCAGCCCTCGGTGACCAGAGAGTTCTCCACCACCGCACGGGGGCCGATCTTCTGGGCAGGCAGGACGGGGTTGCGGCTGTAAATCTTCCACTTCTCGTCGAAGATGTCAATGCCGGAGTTCTCGGGGTCCAGGACCTCCATGTTGGCTTCCCACAGGCTGTCGATGGTGCCGACGTCCCGCCAGTAGCCCGCGAAGCGGTAGGCGTACATCTTGCGGCCATCCCGCAGCAGAGCGGGGATGATGTTCATGCCGAAGTCGTTCTTGGAGTTGGGGTCAGCCTCGTCCTCCTCCAGGTACTTCTTGAGGATATCCCAGTTGAAGATGTAGATGCCCATGGAAGCCAGGTTGGACTTGGGCACAGGGGGCTTCTCCTGGAACTCGGTGATCCGGTCGTTCTCGTCGGCGACCATCAGGCCGAAGCGGGAAGCCTCTTTCCAATCGACTTCCATGACGGCCACCGAGAAGTCGGCGCCCTTCTCCTTGTGGAAGCGGAGGAAGTCTGCATAGTCCTGCTTGCAGATCTGGTCGCCCGACAGGATGATGACGTACTCGGGGTCATAGCTGTCGATGAAGCTGATGTTCTGGTAGATTGCGTTGGCGGTGCCCTTGTACCAGTCGGTGCCCTTGGCCTGCTCGTAAGGGGGCAGGGTGTGGACGCCGCCGTACAGGCGGTCCAGGTCCCAGGGCTGGCCGTTGCCGATGTACTCGTTCAGCTTCTGGGGCTGGTACTGGGTTGCGATGCCCACGGTATCAATACCGGAGTTCACGCAGTTGGACAGCGGGAAGTCCACGATGCGGTATTTGCCGCCGAAGGACACCGCCGGTTTTGCCGTCTTCTGTGTCAGCGCGTAGAGACGCGAGCCACGGCCGCCGGCAAGGATCATTGCCACAATTTCTTTTGCCATAACTTTATTCTCCCCTTTTTACGTTTCCTGCCCGGCGCTGCGAATGGTTGCGCTTTGCGGAAACGAAAATCAATGTAAAGAACCGTACTCCCCCCGGGGCGGCCGCCTTATTTTTCGGCGGGCGTCTCCTCTTTGGGCTTGCGGGTGCGCTTGGCCGGGGCCTTCTTGGGGGCGGCGGCCTTCTCCTCTGCGGCCTTTTCTGCGGTGGCCTTGGCCTTGGTGGTCCGCTTCTTGGCGGGGGCCTTCTCCTCGGCCTTGGGCTCCGCCTTGGTGCGGCAGGCGCGCTTGGTGGTCTTCTTGGTCTCGGCCTTTTCCTCGGCTGCCTTCTCCGCGGCGGTCTTGCGGGCCGGGCGCTTGGCGGGCACCTCGAAGTAGAGGGTACTCATGGGCGGCAGAGCCAGGGTGATGCTCTGGTCAAAGCCGTGCATGGGCTTTTTCTTGCTGCGGACGCTCTTGTTGTGGACGGTGCCGGCGCCGCCGAACTCCACATCGTCGCTGTTCAGGATCTCTTTGTAGGTGCCGGACACCGGGGCGCCCATGGTGTACTTCTCCCGCAGGACGGGGTTGAAGTTGCAGACCACCAGAATCTGCTTGCCGGCGGCGTCTTTCCGCAGGAAAGCCACCACGCTCTGCTGGAAGTCGTCGGGGACGATCCACTGGAAGCCCTCCCAGCTGTAATCCACCTGCCAGAAGGCGGGGTGATCCTTGTAGAACTGGTTCAGGGTCTTGACGTAGAGCTGGAGCTCCTTGTGCTTGTCGTAGTCGAGGAGCATCCAGTCCAGGGGCTTCATCTCGTTCCACTCGGCGAACTGGCCGAATTCCTGGCCCATGAAGAGCAGTTTCTTGCCCGGGTGAGCCATCATGTAGCCGTAGAAGGTGCGGAGGTTGGCGAACTTGGCCTCATACTCGCCCGGCATCTTGTTGATCAGGCTGCACTTGCCGTGGACCACCTCGTCGTGGCTGATGGGCAGGACAAAATTCTCGCTGAATGCGTAGAAGAAGCTGAAGGTCACCTTGTTGTGGTTGCCCGACCGGAACAGGGGGTCGGTCTTCATGTAGCTGAGCATGTCGTTCATCCAGCCCATGTTCCACTTGAAGTTGAAGCCCAGGCCCCCGTCCGAGGCGGGTTTGGTAACCATGGGCCAGGCGGTGGACTCCTCGGCGATCATGTACTTTTCGGGGTGGCGGCCCAGCACGGTGGTGTTGAGCTTCTGGAGGAAAGCCACGGCTTCCAGGTTTTCCTTGCCGCCGTTCTTGTTGGGCTCCCACTCGCCGTCCCGGCGGTTGTAGTCGAGGTAAAGCATCGAAGCCACGGCGTCCACCCGCAGGCCGTCGATGTGGTACTGCTCCAGCCAGAACAGAGCGCTGGAGATCAAGAAGCTCTCCACCTCTTTGCGGCCGAAGTCAAAGACCATGGTGCCCCACTCTTTGTGCTCGCCCCGGCGGGGGTTGGGGTCCTCATAGCAGGGCTCGCCGTCGAACATGTACAGGCCGAACTGGTCTTTGGGGAAGTGGGCGGGCACCCAGTCCATGATGACGCCGATGCCGGCCTGGTGCAGCTTATCCACAAAGGCCATGAAGTCCTTGGGGGTGCCGTACCGGCTGGTGGGGGCGAAGTAGCCCGACACCTGGTAGCCCCAGCTGCCGTCGAAGGGGTACTCCATGACGGGCAGGAGCTCGACGTGGGTGTAGCCCATCTCCTGAATGTAGGGGATCAGAAGGTCCGCCAGCTCGGAGTAGTTGTAGGGTTTGTCTCCCTCCTGCATCTTCCAGCTGCCCGCGTGCATCTCGTAGATGTTCATGGGGCCGTTGATGGCGTCCTTGGTCTTCTGGCTGGCCTGCCAGTCGGCGTCGTGCCAGACGAAATTGTCGATGTTGTAGACCTTGCTGCCGTTGGACGGCCGGGTCTCGGTATGGAATGCGTAGGGGTCGGACTTAAAGACCAGATCCCCGCCGCGGGTTGTTACGCAGTATTTATATACATCGAATTCCTTGATGCCCGGGATAAACAGCTCCCAGATGGAATCGTCGTCCACCTTTTTCATCGGGTGACTGCCCGGCTTCCAGCTGTTAAAGTCGCCCACTACGCTGATGGCGGCAGCGTGGGGCGCCCAGACACGGAACTCCACGCCCATCTCCCCGGCGCGCTCCTTCTGGTGGGCGCCAAAAAACCGGTACGCCTCGCAGTTATTGCCCTGCTTGAACAGGTACACCGGCAGATCCGCCGTGTTGTCCCGAATCTTTTCCTCAGTCGGTTTCATATGCAGCTCCTCCCTGCGCGAGCTACACTTGCCCGCACGTTTTACTCTCTTATATTAAATAATTTCAAGCAATTTTGCAAGGCTTTTCTGGAAAAACTGCTGCAATGTTTTTCATTTAAAAAGAACAAACCGTGGATTTTTACAAATATTTACAGATTTTCTATACATTCTCGACATACGCCCCCAAAACGGCAAAAAAAGCCCCCGCCGCTGTTCTGTGCCGAACAGCGGCGGGGGCTCGCTTGGTTTTGCAAAAGGGCCGAATCGGGGGCGGGCGCTCAGCCTACTACGTAGACATTGACGTTGATGGCGCCGTTGATCACCGATTCTGCATAGGTCTCATAGAACAGGTCCACCAGCACCCGGCCGTCCTGGAGGGCGATGCCGGTATCGGTGGCGATGGCGTAGCCATAGACGAACTTGCCGTCGGTGGAGGCAATGTAGAGCAGGGTGCCATAGGGGATGACATCCGGGTCCACCGCCACGGTGCCGTAGCCCAGGCCCAGGCCGGAAGAGCCTTTGCCGCTCTTGGAGTAGTAGCCGGTGGCCTTGCCGGTGAGCACCTGGCTATACGAGGAGGGCGGGTTGGTGGTGCCGTCCGGGCCGGTCAGGGGGGAGACGGGGGCGCCCTCGCCGTAGACCTTGACGATGTTGTCCTGGGGTTCCACGGTGGTGGTCACATCCACCACGGTGCTGTTTTCCAGCTCGCCGTTGACCCAGCGCTGCTGGCTGGTGACGACGCACTCACCGTTCGCGCCCTTCTGGACGGTGGTGGTGCGGTCGGTGTCCCGGTAATAGAGGCTGGTGTAGATATACTCGGTCTCATAGGGGATGGTCTGGTACTCGGTGGTCTGGACGTACTCCACCCGGTGGACCTCGATCTTGCTGCCCACGGTGACGAAAGCGTCCAGGCTGGGGACGGTGTAGTCGTCGGGGCCCAGGGTGATGCCGGCACGCTCCAAAGCGTCGGCCACGGTGCCGTAGACCATCTTGACGGTCTGCTCGGTGCCGTCCACCTGGATGGTCACTGAGAAGGCACGCTCAATGTTCAGGGTTGCCAGGTTGCCGCTGAAAGCGGTGTAGTAGATCCGGTCGCCCTCCCCTGCTTCCAGGCCGGACAGGCTCATCAGCCGGGTGGGGTCGCTCTCCTGGGTAAAGACCACCTGCCGCACGCCGGCAGAGTCGGTGATATAGGTCAGCCGCAGGCTGGCGGTGGTCACCATCAGGGCCACCACCAGGCACAGAGCCATGGCACACAGGGCCAGCGCCCGGGCCGAACCCCCGCGCACTGCGCCCGAACGGTTCTTCTCCGTTTGGTTTTCATTGTGGGAAATGATACGAAACAACTCCTCTCTTTTTACAGTTTGGATCTTCGCCGGCGGGCTCTCCTGCCCGCCTTAAACGGCCATAAACCGGGCCGCAGCGGTACGCCGACAGGACGGCGTTTTACTTCTTCGCATTCAGTTTTTATGCGTTGCATCGTTTGTTGCAACCTCCATATCTTAGCAGACAAACCCCTCTTTGTCAAATCGCCCCATCGGCGATTGATAGCTTTTTCACATACTTTTTTGTGCATCTTGCACAGTGTTTTCTCCCAAATGACGAATTTTAAGGCAGTTAGCCCTGATTTTCGACCGTTTCTAAAGTCATACTTGTTCATAAAATTTTAACATTTCGTTTTCTATTTATTCGAATTATGGCCCTTTTTTACAGTCCAAAAACGGGCGTTCGAGGGGCTGTCATTTTGCCACACCGGCAGAAACTCTTGGGTTTTTCGCCGGGTTTCTGCCCCAAAAAGGACGCGCTGGCCCCGCCCCGCTCCCGCCCGTACAATGGGCATAAAAAACGGAAGGAAGGTACCTCTATGAAGATCCAGATTACCGCCCTGGGCCGGGGCGGCTGCACCGACTTTGTAGCCCAGCCCCACCGGCTCCATCTGGGCGGCCAGGGGGCCGAAGGGGTAGACGCCCTCGACTTTGAGCTGCCCGAAGCCTGGACGGGGAAAAACGTGGCCCTTTACATCCAGCACCAGGACGGCACCCGCCTGGCCCCGGTGCTGCTCTCGGCGGCCGGCTCGGTGCCGGTGGACCGGCGGTTCACCGGGGCGGAGGAAGGCCGGTGGATGCTGGCCGCCACCGACAGCCAGGGCTACGCCGCCTACACCCAGCCCGGCAGCTACGACGTCTACCCCACCCTCTCCCTGGAGGGGGAGGAAACCGAGCCCAGCCAGAGCCTCTACGAGCAGTTCATCGCCCAGGTGATGGACAGCGCCCGGCTGGCCCAGGCCGCCGCCGACGATGCCGCCCAGGCCGGGGCCGATGCCGCCGCCGCGGTGGGTCAGGCCCAGGCCGCCGCCCAGACCGCCGGGACCAAGAGCGAGGCGGCGGCCGCCTCCGCCGCACGGGCCGAAGAAGCCGCCCGCCGGGCCGAGGGCTACGCCCCCGAGGGGGGCGATGTACTCAGCGTCAACGGCAAGGGCGGGGCGGTCTGGCTGGACGCCCAGGACGTGGAGGCCCTGCCCCGCCCCGCCGCAGCGGCCCCGGGCCAGCTGCTGCGGGTGCTGTCGGCGGACCCCGTCACCGGCCAGGTCACCACCGAAGCGGTGGCCGAAACCGCCCTCACCAGCTTTGTCCGCCGCACCGACAAACCCACCGCCGAGGCGGCGGGCCCCGTGAAACTGGCGGAGGGGGGCGGCCTGACCCTCACCGCCGCCGGGGTGCTGGAGACCGCCCCCGCCACCGAGCCCCAGCTGGACGCCATGACCGAGGAACACGCCCCCTTAACCCCCGCCCGGCTGCCCTACGGCGTCAAGAAAGCCCTGGCGGGATCCTGGCCGGGGGTGAGCTGGTCCGGGGAGGAACAGTCCGCCGCCTGCTCCGCCCTGGGTGCGGCGGCCGCCTCCGCCCTGGAGGCTCTGGTCCAGCGGGTGACCGCTCTGGAGAAGGGCCAGAGCGGCCAGCCCTCCTGGGCCGGCGCGCCGGTGGGCTCGGTGATCTACTTTGCGGGCAGCGCCGCCCCCGAGGGCTATCTGGTCTGCGACGGCTCCCTGGTGAACCGCCGGACCTATGCGGCCCTCTTCGCGGTGATCGGCACCACCTACGGCGCCGGCAACGGCTCCACCACCTTTGCCCTGCCCGATCTGCGGGACCGAGTGGCCTGGGGCAGCACCGACCCCGGCACCGCCCTGGAATCCGGCCTGCCCAACATCACCGGCCAGGTCTACGCCCTCTATACCATGCAGCCCTGGGACAACGGCGCTTTCTCCAACTATACCATCATGTCCTCTTACCGCTCCGGGTTCGAGGGAGAGTATTCCGGCGGGGTGTTCGACGAAGATGTGGTGAGCTTTATTGAGCACAACTTCAGCGCCAAGGCCTCCAGCCCCATCTACGGCAAGAGCGAGATCGTCCAGCCGCCCGCCCTGACCCTCCTGCCCTGCATCAAATACTGACCCAAACAAAAAAGGCCCCCGGAAAACTCCGGGAGCCTTTTTCACAGCTCTAAATCAGCGGTTGGTTTTGGTTTCTGCGGCGGCGACGCTCCGGCCTACCTGGAGCAGAATCAGGATCAGCCCCACCCCCAGCAGGATGTGGCCGATGCCCGCCATGCCCGAGATGGCCGCGTCCAGCCCGCGGGCCAGTTCCATCCCCCGCACCTGGACCACGCCCCGGACCCCCAGCAAAAGGGCCGTCAGGTTGAGGCCGGTGTGGTAGACCGCCAGCGCCCGGCCGGTCTTGGCCCCGGTGAACCCGAAGCTCTTTTCCAGCAAGAGCAGCAGAAGGAAAAACACCATTCCCAGCATAAAGTAGTGGGTGTGGATCACCGAGAGGGTGGTTTTGGCGGTGTAGCCGTTGAACTTGGTGAACTCGCGGTAGAATACGCCCCCGGCCATGGCCAGCCCGGCGTAGAGGAGTGCGGAATTGAAATAACGCTTCATCTTATGTTTCCTCCCTGAATTACAGTTCTTTTTTCATGGCAGAATAGCCGATCCAGACGGTCCAGACATAGGCGCAGGTCTTGGGGATCATCAGCATCCCGATCATGGGCACGGTATCCGCCCAGAGCACCACCGGGATATAGAACCCGAAGCTCAGGACAATGGTCAGCCACATCCAGCGGAAGGCCTTGTCCTCCTTTTCTTTGGCGCTGTTGTAGAACAGCACAATGATCACCAGGCCCAGCAGGGCAAAGGGGATGTTCCGGTAGATACCCCAGGAAAGGGGCGCCTCGGCGCTGAGCCACTGGTTCTGGGGCATCATGCAGAGGGCCACCCGGGCCGCCGCCAGGCCCCAGACCGCGGCGGTCAGGCCGTTTTTGCCGCTGACCTGATACCGGGCCCGCCAGACGTAGTAGAGCAGCACATAAAAGATGGTCATGGTCACCGAGGTGATCCACTTGCCCAGGCCCAGGGCCACGGTGTAATTCTCCAGACCGGTGGTGCAGAGGGCCAGGGCCCGGGGCACCAGATGGAAGGCGTCCCCCGCCCCCAGCAGGACGGCCATGGCGCCGAAGAGGGCGAACTGGGCATTGCCCTTGCTGCCCCGGAGCATCCGGATGCCCAGGGTGATGACGGTGGTCAGATAGACCGCATCAAAAAGTGTTTCCACAATGGCTTGCATAAGCTTCTCCTTTTCTTTAAAAAAGCAAATTCAGAGGGTTATTTCGGGTCGATTTTGGTAGAAAAAAGCGAAATCTGAACGAAGTTCAGTTTACCGTCTAAAAAACCCCCGCCCGCCGGGCGAGGCTTTTTTTCAGTAGAGGGTGCGGCGGACGATCTCCAGTACGGCGGCGGGGTCGTAGTCCTGCCGCAGCAGGGCCGACAACATCAGGGAAAAGAGGACGTCGGCGAACTTTTCGGGAGTGAACGCCGCGTCGAAAGCTCCGGGCCGGACCCGGGCGTCGTGCTTCAGGACAAAGCACAGCCCTTCCAGGATATGCTGCCAGGTTTTCTGCATCCGGCGCTTGCCGTCGGGCTTATCCTCCCGCATAAAGCCGATGGAGTGGAGGCTGAAAAAGCCCGGGTACTGCCGGCAGCCGTATTCCATCCGGCTGTACATCCAGCCGATGCAGGCCTCGGTATCCCGAAAGACGGCCTCGTCCTCCGGCCGGTGGAAGATCTCGCACCAGACGCTCTCCACCGTATCGCTCACCAGCTCGGCTTTGGAGGCAAAGTAGTTGTAGATGGAGCCCACCGACACGCCGCAAGCTTCGGCCACCGAACGGATGCTGACCGCATGCCAGCCCCCCTGGCGAACCAGCTCCCGGCTGGCCGTCAAAATCTGCTCTTTTGATGTGACGACGGTGTTCATCCGCTGCCCTCCCCTCGGCTCTGTTCAAAGTGAACTTCGTTCAGTTTATCAGAGGTCCCCTCTTTTGTCAAGAGGAAACTTCTGCTGCTGCGCAAAAAAGGGCCGCCGCAAGAAAGCGGCGGCCCCGGCAAGGGATAAGGAGAGATGAGTTCAGGAAAAAAGCAGGATCAGAGGCCCTGTTCGGTCAGGCTGCGGGCCACCTCGTCTTTAATGGTGACGCCCTCGGCTTCCAGCCGGGCGATGGTGTCGGCGAACTGGGGCAGGTACTTCTTGTGGGCGATGAGCAGCTCATCCAGCACCCGCTTGCCGGTCTTACCCGAGGGGACCAGCGGGTTGAGGGTGAACGCCTGGAGGGCCATGCCGTAGTCGCCGGTGACGGCGGCCTCTTCGACGCAGAGCTCCATGTTCTTCATCAGCTGGAGCCAGCCCCGCTGGGCGGGGTGGAGCGGCCCAAAGGCCACGGCCTGGGCCCCGGCGGCCCCCACATAGGCCGAGACTTCCACCGCCACCTCAGGGGGCAGATCGGGCAGAGCGCCGTTGTTCCGGGTGGTCAGGACGATGTGGGTGTTGGTGTTGCCGTAGATGGAGGCGATGGTCTCGCAGGCGGCGTCGGAGTAGTGGGCGCCGCCCCGCTTGGCCAGCTGTTCGGGCTTATAGTTCAGGTTCGGGTCCTTGTACAGCTCAAAGAGCTCGGCCTCGGTCTGTTTGACCTGCTGGGCCCGGGTGCCGATGGTGTTGTACTCCTCGATGGCGTGGCGGAGCATCTCCTCCTGGAGGTAGTAGTACCGGTGGTACATGCAGGGCATCATCCCCACCGCCTTGAGCTGCTCGGGGATGAATTCCAGCCCCGGGATGTTGGCCGGGCCGGATACTTTGCCCGCCAGATAGGCGTCCACCACCTGGTCGGTGACCTCGTGGCCCTGGATGTCAAAGACCCGGTGCCAGTGGAAGTGGTTCAGACCCGCGAACCGGTAGACCAGCTCGCTGGCGTCCCGGCCGATGGCCCCCGGCTCGTCCAGCATGGCCCCCACCGGCACGTTGCACAGGCCCACGACTTTATCCCAGTGGCCGTACCGCATCACCGACTCGGTGACCATTCCGCTGGGGTTGGTAAAGTTGATCAGCCAGGCGTCGGGGCAGAGCTCTTTCATGTCCTCCACAATGCTCAGGATCACCGGGATGGTGCGGAAGGCTTTGAACATGCCGCCGGCGCCGTTGGTCTCCTGGCCCAGCATCCCATAAGAGAGGGGGATCCGCTCGTCCTTGACCCGGGCGTTCAAAAGGCCCACCCGGAACTGGGTGGTGACAAAGTCCGCCCCGGGCAGAGCCTCCCGGCGGTCCAGGGTCATATGGACCTTGACCTTATAGGGGGAGGCATCCCACATCCGCTGGGCCATGGCCCCCACGATCTCCATCTTCTCGCGGCCTTCCTCCACGTCCACCAGCCACATCTCCCGGATGGGCAGGCGGTCGTACCGCTTGATGAAACCCTCCACCAGCTCGGGGGTGTAGCTGCTGCCGCCGCCGATGGTGACAATCTTGACCGGTTTTTTCTCCATGGATAAGCTCCTTTCTCGTTTACACGGGGGTGTTTTTTCTCTCTGGGTCCCAGTGTAAAACCAAAGGGCGGGAGCGTCAATCCATTTGGGCCAAACGGGCACAGCGTTTCCAAATCAGGCCGAAAAAGCCCCCAAAACCCGAACGCTGTTCCCGGCGGTCAGGGGGCGTCGTCCTCCAGGATGGGGTTTTTGGAGTGGCGGCCGTCGTAGAGATCGGTGTCGGTCATCTTAAAGGCCAGGCTCCGGTCGTAGTCCCGGGCAAAGAGACAGCTATAAAGCAAATCCAGCAGAAAGACCATGGAGACGGTGGTGCCGTAGGCCCCGAGATTCTGGGTGAGTTTTTCCCGGGTGGAGAGATAGAGCACACAGTCGCCAAGGGCCGAAAGGCTGTTCGCACCGTAGGAGGTGACCGCAATAAAAGGGATGCCCTGTTTTTTCAGCTGGCGGGCCAGGCTCAAGGCCGCGGTGGTCTCGCCGGTATAAGAGAACAAAATAAAGCAGGTGTCTCCCCCGCTGGCCAGGGCCTTCCAGAGGGCCAGGTCGGTCTGGGAAATGGGGCAGACCTCCCGGCCGATCTTGGCCATCTTCTCCACGAAATCCGCCGCCACCCCCATGTGGGTGCCCGTACCGAAGAGGCAGATCCGCCGGGCCCGGGCCAATAGATCCACCGCCTGTCGGAGAGCCGCCGGGGTGAGCAGGCTGCGGCAGTCGGCCAGAATTTCCTGATGGAGGGCCAGCATCTTGCCGATCATCACCCCTTCGGCGTCCCCCTTGGCAAAGGGATAGTTGGGGTCCAGCTGGCGGAAGTGGGAGGACAGGTATTCGACCTCTTTCAGGTAGTCGTCCCGCAGGGCGTTGAAGCCATCGTACCCCAGTTTCTGGGCCAGGCGCATCACCGACGAGGGGGCCACATAGAGCCGGGCGGCGATCTGGCGCACCGTCTCCCCCCGCAGCCCCTCGCCCCGGGCCAGCAGATAGTCGGCGATCCGGCGGTCCACCTCGGTAAAATGCTCGCCGCTTTGCAGTTTGTCCTGTACCAGCATGGTTGTGCCCTCCCCCGATGGGTCCCAAAAACCCGTTTTGCCCCAGTGTACCGCATCCGGCCCCGAAATGCAAACCGGGGGCAAACGAAAAACCGGCCGCCTTTCGGGCAGCCGGTTGTTCTATCTATTTTATTTCAGCGTTTTCTCAGCGGCGGACCCACTTGCCGAAGAAGGTTTTCTTGTACCCCAGCAGGGCCTGTTTTGCCTCGGGCAGGCTGCTCTGCTGCAAATACTCCACGCCCTTTTTGATGTCCTCGGGCACGCCCAGACCCTGGGTATACATCAGGCCCATGCCGTAATACCAGCTCTCGGTTTTCCGCTTGGGCTCGGTGTTATCCAGCAGCCACTTGGCCCGGGCATAGTCCTTCTGGCAGCCGTTGCCGGTGAGGTAGCAGCAGGCCAGAAGCTGGCTGTACCACAGATTCCCGCGGGAAACCGCCAGCTCCAGCAGCTGCACGCCTCGGGCCGGGTCCTGGGGGACCCCCTGCTCCCCCTTGAGGTAGAGGTTGCCCAGCCAGCTGCAGCAATACTGATCCCCCTCGTCCTGGGCGCCCTTTTCCCAGATCTCCAGGGCCTTTTCCATGTCCCGGGAAACGCCCTTGGCCTCCTCGTAGGCGCTGCCCAGGTTGTAGCAGCTGCTCAGATCCCCCTGGGCCACCGCCTTCTCCATCCATTCCACTGCCTCGGTCAGCTTCTCGCCCTGGTGATAGAGCAGCTGGCCGTATTTGGCCTGCCAGTCGGGGTAGCCCAGCTCGGCGCCCCGGCGGGCCACCTCCCAGGCTTTTTCCTTTTGAGGCTCGATGCCCGCGTCCTTGTCCCCGTCGTTGTAGAGGTTATAGAGGTTCCGCCCGCCGAAGCCCAGGCCGCCGTAGAAGGCTTTTTCCAGCCAGGGAATGCAGGCCAGGGTGGTCTGGCGCAGGTACTTCTGGCACTCTTCCCAGGTGGGGAAATCCTTGGGTCCCCGGCCCTCGATCCGAAGCATATCGCACCAGTAATAGGTGTTGCCGATCATATACTGGCAGAACAGGCTGCCCGCCTCGGCCTTCTGGCGGATGACCTCCCAGGCCTCTTTCAGGTTCTCGAAGGGCATGGCCTCTTCCAGCTCAGGGGTCAGCATGCCGCAGCGCATAGCCCCCAGCACCGCTGCCGCGCTGCCCTGATGGATGGCCTGGCGCAAAAAGAAGTTGGCCCCCTCTTCGTCCTCCCGGAAAGGATGATAGTCCCAGCTGTAACAGTTGCCCGACAGGCAGCGGGAGAGGATATACGAGGCGTCCCCGTCCCCGGCTTTGGCCGCATCCAGCAGAGGCTGCAAAGCCGCCACTGCCCGGTCGGAGTCGTAACAATAATAGATGTCCTCGATGGCCCGATCCACTGCGTCGCTGAAATACTTGCCCATGGGTGTTTCCTCCTTAAGTATTGCTATTTGCTTTGGCTTTCGCCTTGTCTTTCTTTTTCAGTTCGGCCAGCACCTGCTTGGTGATGTTCTTCCACTGGCCCAGATCGGGGCGGAACTGGCCGTCCCCCAGATCCAGCAGCCACTGGCGGGCCTGGCCGTCGGTGCACTTGGTCTCGTAGAGTTCCACCTGCCCGGCGGCGGGATTATTGCACCGGGCGGTGAACCGGGCGTCGCTGGCGTCCCCCGCCAAAATCTGGAGGTACCAGGGGGACACCAGCAGAGTCACCTCACTGTACCGGCCCCGGTTGAGGCCCTCTCCGGCCAGTTCCAGATCCCGCCGGGTGAAAAAGTCGTAGTCCCGGCAGGCCCCGCTGGTCTCCCGGAGGGTCAGCTGAACCCGGGGGCGCTCTTCTTCCGGCTCATCCACCGCCCGCAGGGGCTCCCACCCGGTCAGATCGGGGGGCTGGTGGGCGTCCAGCAGCCGACCGAAGAGTTCCCCGGCCTGCTGGGCCGTGGTGGGCAGGCCCCAGCCCCGGTAGGTACCGTCCTTCTGCAGGAAGACAGCGGTAACCACCAGGCCCTGCTCCACCAGGCCCGCCCCCATCTGGGTCAAACACCCTGCCTGACCCGCCGGCAGGGGCTCGATCAATTCCACCCCGAAATGCTGGCCGTATTCCGACAGCCCGGCCAGCTGGGTTTCCACCGCCGCCCGGTCCACCCGGGAGGAACGCAGCCCCCGCAGGTCAGTGAGGATGAAGTGGGCATTGGTCCCGGCGGCGGATTTCTCTTTCTGGTATTCCCGGTCGGCCCGCTGGGCTTTCCGGGCCTGATACTGGTGTTCCAGCTCCCGCCAGTCGGCGTCGCTATATTTGCTGTAATCGTTAAAATCGCTGTAAGAGCAGAAGATGGCCTCCGGCACCCGCAGCCGCAGACATTCCAGAATCATGGGCAGCTCTTTTGGGTCCCGCAGGGTGGTGATCTGGGTCTGGCGCCGGTCGTCCAGAATATGCAGTTCCAGATACCGGGTCACCCGCACCCGCCCGCCGCTGGTGTGGCGCTCGATCTCATCCCGGCCGGCTACCACCCGCACCCGGTCCAGGGCGGTGACATCGTCCCCCAGAATCCACTTCCGGCCCACCGCCACCTGGTCAAACCACTGACCGTTGGCCTTGATGTCCTCGTCCACCATGGCGAACAGCTCCGCCACCGGGGGCGCTTCCTCCGGGTAGGGCAGCTGGTCCCGGATGGACTGGGCCAGCCGGCTTTTTTCGGGGCAGAAGGCGTCCCGCAGGTACAAAAAGGCCAGATAGCCCCCCAGCCCCACCATCAGCAGGGTGACTATACCGGAGAAAATCCAGGTGCCGTATTCCACCCCGCCCCAGGTGGAGAAGTCCTCGAAGACTATGCAGCCCACAAAGTAGGCCCCCATCAAGAGGCCCAGAAACAGGAGGATTCCCGACACCCACAGCTTCTTGAGCTGGCCGCGGGTGCGCTGGAGGCAGTAGCCTTCGGCGGGGCCGTCGGGCTGCTGCTTTTTGTTCCAGGCGCTCAGAACCAGAATCACCGGGATGGCAAAAATCCGCAAAACCAGGATCAGAGCAATATAGACCACCAGGTTCCAGGGCCATTTGAGATAAAACTTCGGCTTTGATTTCTCCTCCATAGGGGCATCCTCCCTTAAAAACAAATCACAAACCCAGTATAACAGCCCTTTTCCCCGGGGGCAATGGTTTTCTCCCCCCGGCGCAAAAAAGAGCCCCCGGAAAACCGGGAGCTCGGGTGTCTGGCCGCTTAGGCTCAGAGGATATCAATGTACTCGCCGCTCAGGGCCTTGTTCATGCTGCGGACGGCGCAGAACTTGCCGCACATGGAACAGCTGTCCTCCTGCTCGGGGGCGCGGGAGGCACGGATGGCCCGGGCCGTCTCGGGGTCGAGGGAGCACTCCCACTGTTTTTCCCAGTCAAAGGTCCGGCGGGCGTCGGCCATGGCGTCGTCCGCGTCCCGGGCGTGGGGGACCTTTTTGGCGATATCCGCCGCGTGGGCCGCGATTCGGGAGGCCATGATCCCCTGTTTCACGTCCTCCACGTTGGGCAGGGCCAGATGCTCCGCCGGAGTCACATAGCACAGGAAAGCTGCGCCTGCCGCAGCGGCCATCGCTCCGCCGATGGCGGCGGTGATGTGGTCATACCCGGGGGCGATGTCGGTGACAATGGGCCCCAGCACATAGAAGGGCGCTCCGTGGCAGAGGGACTGCTGCAATTTCATATTGGCCTCGATCTGGTCCATGGGCATATGGCCCGGGCCCTCCACCATCACCTGAACGTCCTTCGCCCAGGCCCGGCGGGTCAGCTCGCCCAGCCGGACCAGCTCTTCAATCTGGCAGACATCGCTTGCATCCGCCAGGCAGCCGGGGCGGCAGGCGTCCCCCAGAGAGATGGTCACATCGTACTCCCGGCAGATGTCCAGGATCTCGTCGAAATACTCGTAGAAGGGGTTTTCCTGGCCGGTCATGCTCATCCAGGCAAAGACCAGGGAGCCGCCCCGGGAGACGATGTTCATCTTCCGTTTCTGGGCCCGGATCTGGTCGATGGTCCGGCGGGTGATGCCGCAGTGGAGGGTCACAAAATCCACGCCGTCCTGAGCGTGGAGGCGGATCACCTCGATGAAATCCCGGGCGGTCAGGGTGGCCAGGTCCCGCTGGTAGTGGATCACGCTGTCGTAGATGGGCACGGTGCCGATCATGGCCGGGCACTCGGCGGTCAGTTTCCGGCGGAAGGGCTGGGTGTCCCCGTGGGAGGAAAGATCCATGATGGCCTCGGCGCCCATCTCCACGGCGGCCATCACCTTCTGCATCTCCACGTTATAGTCCTTGCAATCCCGGGAGACCCCCAGGTTGACGTTGATCTTGGTGCGCAGCATCGAGCCCACCCCGTTGGGGTCCAGGCATTTGTGGAGCCGGTTGGCACAGATGGCCACCCGGCCCTCCGCCACCCACTGGCGGATCTCTTCCGGGGTGCGGTACTCCTTGGCGGCCACCGCCTCCATCTCGGGGGTCACGATTCCTTTTTTGGCGGCCTCCATCTGGGTTGCATACTCTCTCATGACAAAATCTCCATCCTTTCCCTTGTTTTGGCAATAAAAAACGGGGATCATCCCCCTGGACAATCCCCGCAGCAATGCGAATGGAGTGATTTTCCCTACGTTGGCATTATCCAAATCAGGTGATCGGTCTCGGGTTCTACCCTACTCTCAGCCTGTAACACAAGCTCCCGTTTTTATTCGGTTGTGGTTTTTATTATACCGCATCCGACGAAAAAATCAACGCCCCGCCCCCGCGCAAAAAAAGAGCCCCCGGAAAACCGGGAGCTCCGAAAAGATTCTGAATAAATCAGCGCTTGGTGAACTTCGAGAACTTGGTGCTGACCCTGCCAAACACCCGGTGATTTCTTCGCTTTCCGCCTGATTTTTGGCTTAATACTGCGGTTTTTCTGCACATAAGAT
>HHCFC01400__coassemble_1434_pt1 | contig 24959 bp, 17 predicted proteins | sample HHCFC01400__metabat2_high_PE_029 | metagenome-assembled genome bin HHCFC01400
TATACCAGTCGGGCACATCGTGCTCCCGCATGGCCTCCTCCCAGCCGGGGGCAAAGCCGCCCTTGGCCACCTTGCCTTTTCGGACGGCCTCCATGATGTCGAAGGCCATCTTGGGTTCCAGGCCCTTGCGCAGCAGGTAGAGCATGATGCTGTCACGGCAGCCGATGACCTCCGCGATGGTGCAGGTGCCGCTGCGGATCAGCTCGTCGGCGTTGTTGGTCCAGACGTCCGTCCCGTGAGAAAGGCCTGAGATCTGGATCAGCTCAGAGAAGTTCTTGGGCCGTGCCTCCACCAGCATCTGACGGACAAAGTTTGTGCCCATCTCGGGGATGCCGAAGGTGCCGGTCTGGCTGTCGATCTGCTCGGGGGTCACCCCCAGGGCCTCGGGGCTGGTGAGCAGGCTGTACACCTTGGGGTCGTTCATGGGGATGGAGTCCACCGGGATGCCGGTATACTCCTCGAAATACTTATAGAAGGTGGGCATATCGTGGCCCAGCTCGTCCAGCTTCAGCAGGGTGTCGTGGAGGTACTTGAATTCGAAGTGGGTGGTCAAAAGGCCGCCCGCCACGTCGTCCGCCGGGTGCTGGATGGGGCAGAAATCGTAGATCTCGTAGGTGTCGGGCACCACCACCATGCCGCCGGGGTGCTGGCCGGTGGTCCGCTTGACGCCGGTGCAGCCCAGGGTCAGCCGGTTTTCCTCGGCGTGATTGACGGTGCGGCCCCGCTCCTCCAGGTACTTTTTCACATAGCCGTAGGCGGTTTTGTCCTGGATGCCCGAGACGGTGCCCGCCTTAAAGACGTTGGCCTTGCCGAAGAGTTCCTCGGTGTAGCGGTGGACGCTGCTCTGGTATTCGCCCGAGAAGTTCAGGTCGATATCCGGCTCCTTGTCGCCGTAGAAGCCCAGGAAGGTCTCGAAGGGGATGTCGTGGCCGTCCACGATCATCCGGGTGCCGCAGACCGGGCAGTCCTTGTCCGGCAGGTCGAAGCCGTCGTCCACGCTGCCGTCGGTGATGAACTCGCTGTGCTTGCACTTGGGACAGCGGTAATGGGGCGGCAGGCTGTTGACCTCCGAGATGCCCGAGAAGTGGGCCACGGCGGAGGAGCCGACCGAGCCACGGCTGCCCACCTGGTAGCCGCCGGCGTTGGAGTAGGCCACCAGCTTGACCGCGATGACGTACAGAACCGCGTAGCCGTGGCCGCAGATGGAGTCCAGCTCCTTTTGCAGCCGCTCCCGGACGATGTCGGGTAAGGGGTCGCCGTAGTCCTCTTTGGCCCGCTTCCAGGTGGCGTCCCGCAGCTGCTGCTCGGCGCCCTCGATGCTGGGGGGGTAGGTCCCCCGGGGGATGGCCCGGACGGTGCCGTCGATGGCCGCCGCGATCTTGTTGGGGTTTTTCACCACGATTTCGTAGGCTTTTTCCTTGGGCAGATAGCTGAACTGGGCCAGCATATCTTCGGTGGTGCGGTAGTAGAGGGGCGGCTGGAGGTCGGCGTCCTTGAAGCCGTTGCCCGCCTGGAGCACCGAGCGGTAGATGGCGTCCTCCGGCTCCTGGAAGTGGACGTCCCCGGTGGCGATGACCGGCTTGTGCAGGTCCTCCCCCAGCCGGATCACCGTCCGGTTGAACTCTTTGATGGTTTCGTCGCTGGGGGCCCGGCCCTCCCGGACCATATACTCGTTGTTGCCCAGGGGCTGGACTTCCAGAATGTCGTAGTAGGAGGCGATCTTCTTGAGCTCCTCGTAGGAGCGCCCCTCCACAATGGCCCGGTAGAGCTCCCCTGCCTCGCAGGCCGAGGTCAGCAACAGTCCCTCCCGGTACTTGTTCAGCAGGCTCCGGGGCACCCGGGGCTTTTTGAAGAAGTAGGTCACATGGGCCTCGCTGACGATCTTATAGAGGTTTTTCAGGCCCATCTGGTTTTGCACCAGGATGATGAGGTGGTAATATTTCTTTTTCAGGACCTCCCGGTTGCCGCCAAGGCCGGTGTTGATCTCGCCGGTGCGGGTGATCTGCTTTTCTTCCAGGTCCTTGAGCATGACGCAGAAGATCCGTCCCAGGGCCCCCGCGTCCTCGCAGGCCCGGTGGGCCTCGTAGTCGGGCAGTTCCAGGTGCTTGTTGATGGTCCCCTGCTTATAGTTGGAAAGCCCCGGGTACATGGTCTGGGCCGTGGTCAGGGTGTCGATATAGCTCAGGTTCAGCTCGATGCCGCTGCGGCGGGCCGCCGCCTTTAAAAAGCGGATGTCGAAGGAGTTGGCGTTGTGGGCCACCAGGGTCCGCCCGCCCGCAAAGTCCAAAAACATCTGCAAAGCCTCGGCCTCGCTGGGGGCGTCGGCCACCATCTCGTTGGTGATGCCGGTGAGGGCGGTGATCTTTTCGGTGATGGGCTTGCCCGGTTTGACGAAGGTGTCGAACTCCTTCACCACTTCGCCGTTTTTCACCAGAACCGCGCCGATCTCGGTGAGGTACTCCACCCCGGGGTCCAGACCGGTGGTCTCGGTGTCAAAGACGCAGAACTCCCCATCCAGGGGCACATCCTGGACGCCGTAGACACAGGGGACCATGTCGTCCACAAAATAGGCCTCGCAGCCATAGATCAGCTTGAAGTCGGGATCCTTCTTGTGGATGTCATCGGCGGCCAGCATGGCCTCTGGGTAACCCTGACAGACGCCGTGGTCGGTGATGGCGATGGCCGGGTGACCCATGCTGTGGGCCAGGCGGACAATCCCGCCCGGGTCGCAGAAGCCGTCCATGCTGGAGAGCTTGGTGTGCAGGTGGAGCTCCACCCGCTTTTCAGGGGCGTGGTCCTCCCGGCGGCGGCGCTCCACACAGAGGACGTCGTAGGGGTAGACGATATAGTCGTGCTCGTATTTGTCGTAGGAGCAGTCGCCCCGGATCAGGAGGGTGGTGCCCTTTTTCAGGCCCTCCCACTTGGAGCAGTCCTCCCCTTCCTGGGCGCGGATCTTCAGGTTGATGGAGCCCGCATAGTCGGTGATGGAAACGGTGTAGATCTTGCGGAAATTGCCCTTGACCTCGGTGGCGAAGACGTCGCCCCAGATCATGCACTTGCCGCCCTCGCCCCCCAGGTCCTTGAGGGGGGTGAGGTTCTTGGGCTTGAACATCTTGCCGTGGAAGATGGTCACCGGCTTGTCGGTCAGGTCCAGCCCCTCCACCTGGATGGCCGGGGCGCTGGCCTTGGCCTCGAACTTCACCACCGGGGGCGCGGCCTTCCGTTCCAGCTTTTCCATCAGCTGTTGCTGCTCGCCGGCGTCCGCCGCCAGCATCAGATGAACGGCGGGCTTTACCCCGGTGTGGTCCTCGATCTTCTGGGCCAGGAGTTTGTCGAACTCCAGCTCGGTGAGGAACTTGGTGCCGGTGTGCACCCCGATGGTGATCTCCTGGCCCTCGATTTTGACGCTGCACCGGTCCAAAAAGCCGTTGATGGGCACGCCGTCCCGCTTCATTTCCTCGAAAATATCCCGCAGAGCCGCTTCGTCCAGCATGGGATATCCAAAACAGTTGTGGATGCGCAGCTCGTAGCCCTCATAGTCGGGCTGCAAAGACGCCAAAAGCCGCGCACACAGGCCCTTGTCCAGCGGCGCGGCACTCTCCAATGTAAATATGACCCTCTGCTCCTGCCGCAGCATACAGGCGTGGGCCACCAGCACGCGGCCAAAACAGGCCGCAAAATCCGGGTCCGCCATGAACTGGGGCCAGAGCTGGGATACAAGTGGTTTCACAGATTGTCTCCTTTAATGCAAACCGGAGCGGACGGCAGAGCCGCCGCCCCGGCAGGTTCCTTTTTTCTCTCGCTCGGTCCGGTTTTGCAGGGTTTCTGTCCATAAAACCGTATCAGAGTTTGTAGATCTCCTCCATAAACTGATCGAGGATGTTCTCCCCGGTCAGTTTGCGGACCGGCTGGCCGTGGACAAAGAGCAGGGCCTCGCCCTTGCCCCCCGCGATGCCGATGTCGGCTTCCCGGGCCTCGCCGGGGCCGTTGACCACGCAGCCCATGACAGCCACCTTGATGGATTTTTTATAGCCCCGCAGCCGCTTTTCCACCTCGTTGGCGATCTCGGTGCAGGGGTATTGGGTCCGGCCGCAGGTGGGGCAGGTGATGACCTCCGGCCCGCCCACCGGGAAGCCCACGGCCCGCAGGATGTTGAAACCGGCTTCCACCTCTTTTTCCGGTTCAGCCGCCAGGGAGACCCGGATGGTGTCGCCGATGCCCTCCAGCAGCATCCCGCCGATGCCCATGCCGGATTTCAAGAGGCCCATCTGATAGGTACCCGCCTCGGTGACCCCCACGTGGAGGGGGTAGTCGGTCTTTTCGCTCAGCTGGCGGTAGGCCTCCATCATCCGGGGGACGTTGGAGCTCTTGATGGAGATGACGGTATCGTAGAAATCGAACTTTTCCAGCAGCCGGACGTGGTAGAGGGCGCTCTCCACCATAGCCTCGGGCACCGCGGCGCCGTACTTGGCCAGGATGTGCTTTTCCAGGCTGCCGCCGTTGACCCCGATCCGGATGGGGATGTTGTGGGCCCGGCAGGCCTCCACCACTTCCTTGACCCGGCTGTCGTCCCCGATGTTGCCGGGGTTGATCCGGATCTTATCCACCCCCACGGCGGCGCAGGCCAGGGCGGCCCGGTAGTCGAAGTGGATGTCCGCCACAATGGGGATATTCACCGCGTTTTTCACCGCCTCGATGCACTTGGCGTCCTCGGCGGTGGGGCAGGTCACCCGCAGAATCTGGCAGCCCGCGGCCTCGCACCGCTGGGCCTGGGCCACGTTCCCGGCGATGTCCTCCACCGGCACGTTGAGCATGGTCTGGACGGCGATGGGGTGGTTGCCGCCGATGGTCAGGTTGCCGATTTTCACTTCCCGCTTGATTTGTCTCATGGTATTGCCCTCCTTTGGGCCTGTCAGAACCCGCCGCCAAACAGCCGCAGGATATCGTTATAGGTGGCAAAGATCATCAGCCCGAACAACAGCGCAAAGGTGGCCAGGGTCAGCGCCCCCTGCAATTTTTCGGGCACCGGGCGGCCGGTGATCCCCTGGATCAGCAAAAACACCAGCTTGCCGCCGTCCAGGGCCGGCACCGGCAAAAGGTTGAAGATGCCCAGGTTGATGGTCAACAGGGCCAGCAGTTCCAGCACATCCCCCAGCCCATAGCTGGCCGCCTGGCCGATGGCCGAGACGATGCCCACCGGGCCGGACAGGTCGTTGATGCTCTGCCGCCCCCGGGCCAGGTCGATGAGGGAGGTAAAGACGATCCGCCCATAGTACAGCTCGCTGTTCCAGGCTTCTTTCAATACGTTGAGGGGGGTCTTTTCGATGCCGTAGACCACAAAGCCGATGTCCATATAGGCCCCGTTCTCGGTCTCGCGGACGTCGAACTGCACCGCCGGCAGCTCCACCAGCGCGCCGTCCCGCCGGACGGTGATCTCCGCCTGGTGGGACTCGGTGCGGGCCAGCTCGTAGAGGATGTCGTTGGCCACAAAGCACCGCCGCCCGTTGACGGCGACGATCTCGTCCCCCGCCTCAAGGCCGGTCTGGCCGCAGAGGGCCCCCTCGTCGATGCTGTAAATCACCCGGCTGGTGATTACCTCCTGCTGGGTGGCCACCACCAGCACCAGCACCACAAAGCCCAGCACAAAGTTCATGATGGCGCCCGCCGCCATGATGGCCATCTGCTTCCAGACCGCCACCTGGTTCAGGGGAACGCCGGTGCGCAGCTCGGGGGGGATGGGGTTTTCCGCTTCTTCCTCCTCGTCCGGGTCCCCGGCGCTCTGGGCCTGCTGGCTCTCGGGGCTCACCTCGCCCTCCAGGGCCACATAACCGCCCACCGGCAAAAGCCGGAGGCTGTACTGGGTGCCGCCCACAATCTTGCGGAACAAAAGCGGGCCCATTCCGATGGCGAATTCGTTCACCTGCACCCCGCTGAGCTTCGCCACAAAGAAATGGCCGAACTCGTGGATCGCAATCACCGCGCTGAACACCAGCACCGCCGCGATCAAGGTAATCAAAACTGACATAAACTCTCCCGGTTTCTATCTGGATTTTTGGGATTTTATTTAGAGGTGGCTGCGGACGTACTCCCGGGCCATCCGGTCGCAGGCGTAGACGTCCGCCAGGGTATAGTCCCCGCCGAAACGGTCGCTGTCCACCACCGCTTCCACCAGGCGGCCAATGTCCAAAAAGCCGATCTTATTCTGGAGGAAGAGTTTCACCGCCTCCTCGTTGGCGCCGTTGGCCGCACAGGGCCCAAGGCCCCCCTTGGCGATGGCCTTCTTGCAGGCCGCCAGGCAGCGGAAGGTCTCCTCGTCCGCCACGTCGAAGGTCAGGACTTTCAGGGCGGCGAAGTCCAGCTCGGGGGCCACAGGGCCGCCCCGCTCGGGCCAGGTCAGGGCATACTGGATGGGGATCCGCATATCGGGCACCCCCAGCTGAGCCAGGACCGAGTTGTCGCTGAACTGCACCGCCGAGTGGATGACGCTCTGGCGCTGGACCACGATCTGGATCTTCTCGGGGGGCAGCCCGAAGAGCCAGACCGCCTCGATGAGCTCCAGGCCCTTGTTCATCAGGGTAGCGCTGTCGATGGTGATCTTGGCCCCCATGTTCCAGTTGGGGTGGCGGAGGGCGTCCTCCTTCTTTTTGCCCGCCAGCTCGGGGGCCTTCATCCCAAAGAAAGGCCCGCCCGAGGCGGTCAGCAGGATCTTTTTGAGAGTTTTGGCGCTGTGGGCGTCCTGCAAACACTGGAAGATGGCCGAGTGTTCGCTGTCCACCGGCAGCAGATGGACCCCATGCCGGGCCACCGCCTGGGTCACCAGATGGCCGCCGGTGACCAGGCTCTCCTTGTTGGCCAGGGCCAGGTCGTGGCCGCTCTCAATGGCCGCCAGGCTGGCCCCCAGCCCCGCGATGCCCACCACGCTGTTCAGGACCACGTCCGGCCCATCCAGCCCGGCCAGGGTCACCAGGCCCTCGGGGCCCCGGAGCAGCCGGGGAGCATCCGCCCGGCCCGCCAGAGCGGCGTCCACCGCTTCGGCGGCCGCCGGGTCGGTAACGCAGACGTATTTCGGGTGGAATTCCTCGATCTGCTGCAAGAGAGATTCCACCCGGCTGTGGGCCGAAAGGCCGAACACCTCATACCCCTGGGCCCGGATCACGTCCAGGCTCTGGGTGCCGATGGAACCGGTGGAGCCCAGCAGGGTGATTTTCTTTGCCATAGTCCTTCCCCTTCCTGCTTTTTTCTCAGCGGTAGAACACCGCAGTAATCACCATGGTTACAAAAGGAGCGATGAACATTACGCTGTCGAACCGGTCCAGAATGCCGCCATGCCCCGGGAAAATGGTGCCGTAGTCCTTGATGCCGCACTGGCGCTTGACCACGCTGGCGAACAGATCGCCGTAGATGCCCAGCACTGCCGCCACAATGCCCAAAAGGGCGATGATGACGAACATGGAGACGCCGATGTTGGACTGGGTGAAGATATCCATCCGGTCCGCCGCCACCGAGTAGATAATGGTGGCCGCCACCCCAAAGACCATGGTGCCCAGCACGCCGCCGATGGCGCCTTCCACCGTCTTTTTGGGGCTGACCACCGGGCAGAGCTTGTGTTTGCCGAAGGCCCGGCCCGCGAAATAGGCGCAGGTGTCGCCGCCCCAGGCGAAGCAGAGGATCAGCAGGATGAAGAAGATGGCGTCGTAGCCGTACTCCTCCACCGGCAGCAGCATTTTCAGGAAGATCAGGGAGTAAAAGCAGAACATGATGATACCGGAAAAAAGCGCCAGGCCGCTGACTTTCTGGTAGCTGACCACGCCGTTGCGCACCACCAGGTAAATGCTGTAAAACAGCACCAGCGCAAAGGTGCCCACCATCACCAGGCCCCGGGCGTGCTCATAGTTGGAGAGCATGATCAACAGGGTGTAGGGGATCAGCACCACATAGAGGGGCCAGTCGGCTTTTTCAAACCCGAGGGCGTTGTAGACCTCGTGCATCGCCAGCAGCGAGATGCCCGCCACCACCAGATTGAACACCAGGGTGTCAAAGGTGAACAGCACCAGCACCAGGACGACGATGCCCACCAGGGCAGTAATAATTCGTGTTTTCATCGTATCTTTGTTCCCTTCTTGATGTCCCCGGCCCACAAGACCGGCCGGGGCTGACCCCGCCGCACAGAAAGCGGGGCCGCTGTCAGATGCCGCCGAACCGGCGGGACCGGCGGTTAAACTCCTCGATGGCCGCGTCCAGATCGGCCCGGGTGAAGTCGGGCCAGAGGACGTCCATCTCCACCAGCTCGGAATAAGCCGCCTGCCAGAGCATGAAGTTGGACAGCCGCTTCTCCCCGCTGGGGCGGAGGATAAAGTCCGGGTCCTTCTGGCCGCGGGTGTACATCTCGCCGGCCATCATTTCCTCGGTGATGGCCTCGGGCGCGATCTCCCCTGCGGCAGCCCGGGCCGCCAGCTTCTGGGCCGCCCGGACAATCTCCTGCCGGCCGCCGTAGTTGATGGCGATGTTCAGCACCATGCCGGTTTTGTGGGCGGTGTTCTGCTCGATCTCGTCCATCAGCTGGCGGTGGCGAGGCTCCAGCTCAGAGCGGTCCCCCAGAAAGACGATCCGGTTGTTCCGGTTTTTGTAGTCGAAGGCTTTGATCAGGTATTCCCCAAACAGCCGCATGATGGCCCCCACCTCCTCGGCGGGGCGCTTCCAGTTCTCGGTGGAAAACGCGTAGAAATAGACCGACGATACCCCCAGCTCATCGCAGTAGTCGGCGATGTCCTGGAAAACGGCGGCGCCTTTTTTGTGCCCGGCGGTGCGGGGCAGGCCCCGGCGCTTGGCCCAGCGGCCGTTGCCGTCCATGATGATGCCGATGGACAGCCCCCGGGCAAAGTCATTGGTGTGTGACATGGCGGTTCTCCTCTGGTGTATATATACAAAACTCCGGCCTTGAAAAAAATGCCGCGCACCTTTCCTTAGCGCACGGCACTTTGTCTGTTGGCGCGGGGGATCAGACGGACATAATCTCCTTCTGCTTCTCCTCGACGGTCTTATCCACCAGCTTGATATACTTGTCGGTCAGCTTCTGGACATCCTCTTCCATGGTCTTCTGGGTGTCCTCGGTCAGCTCGCCGGCCTTCTTCATGGCCTTGGCCTTATCCATCGCGTCGCGGCGGATGTTGCGGATGGCCACCTTGGCCTCCTCGCCCATCTTGGAGACGTCCTTGGCCAGCTGCTTGCGGCGCTCCTCGTTGGGGGCCGGGAAGTTCAGCCGGATGGTCTGGCCGTCGTCGATGGGGTTGATGCCGATGTCGCTGGCCTGGATGGCCTTGCTGATCGGGCGCAGCAGCGAGCGGTCCCACGGGGTAATGGTCAGCACCCGGGCCTCGGACACGGCCACCGATGCCACCTGCTGGACGGGGGTGGGGGCGCCGTAGTAGTCCACCACAACCTTATCCAGAACGGCGGGGTTGGCGCGGCCTGCGCGCACAGCGGCCAGCTCGCGGTCCAGGTGGTCCACCGCACCCTTCATCTTGTCTTCAAAAACCTTAGTGTTGCTGCTCATTGTCCTGTCTCCTGTTCTTTTATTGAAATCTTATCGGCGCACAGGCGCGGCGGCCTGTGTCATTTGCGCAGGATGTTCTATTATATACGGGCCGGGCGGCCCTTTATACCGGGGGCTCAGCCCTCGTAGACCAGAGTGCCCACGGCCTCGCCCTGAACGGCGCGGGGGATGTTGTCCGGGTCGGCCAGGTCAAACACCAGGATGGGGAGCTTGTTCTCCCGGCAGAGGGTGGCGGCGGTGCCGTCCATCACGCCCAGCTGGTCCTCCAGCACCTTGGTGAAGGTCAGGGTCTCGTACTTCTTGGCGTCGGGGTACTTGTGGGGGTCCTTGTCGTAGACGCCGTCCACCATGGTCGCCTTGAACATGATATCCGCCGAAACTTCCACAGCGCGCAGGGCGGTGGCGGTGTCGGTGGAGAAGAAGGGGTTGCCGGTGCCGCCGCCAAAGATGGCGATCTTGCCGGCAGCCATGGCCTCCAGGGCGCCGTTCCGGGTGAAGGGCTGGGCCACCTGGGGCATGGTGATGGAGGTGAACACCTCGGTGGGCACCTCCAGCTGATTCAGCTTGTCCGAGACAGCCAGCGCATTCATGACGGTCGCCAGCATGCCGATCTTGTCGGCCAGGGTGCGCTCCATCTTGCCGCTGGAACGGCCGCGCCAGAAGTTGCCGCCGCCCACCACAATGCCGATCTCTGCGCCGAGATCGTGGGCTTTCTTCACGCCGAGGCAGATTGCCTCCATGGTCGGGTCATCAAAACCGGTGCCCTTCTCGCCGCCCAGCGCCTCGCCGCTGATCTTGAGCAGGATACGGTTATATTTCAGTCCCATCTATCAATACACCACCTGTTATAAAATCTGTTGGGCTTATTGTACAATAAAACGCCCCCAAAGTAAACAGGCAAAGCGCCGCCCGGCGGCGGGGAATGGCCCTTTGCCCGGGGAAATTTCTCTTGCGGCGAGCCAGCCCGGAAGGTTTCGGGGGGCGGTTATCGGGCGGTGTCTCCCCTGCCCGGCCGGCGCAGCGCCCGCAGGGCGGCTTTCTGCCCGGGGGTGATCCGGCGGCTCTCGCAGGCTTTCTGGATGGTTTTGTTGTGGACCCAGGGGCTCAGCCGCTCCTCGGTCAGATAGGGCCAGACGGCTTCGGGCTGTTTGGCCAGGGCGGTGGCGAAATACCAGGCGATCATCATCTGGATATAGTATTCCTCCGACTGGACCGCCGCAACCAGCGCCGGATATTCGGGGCAAAAATCCTCGTCCAGAAAGTGCTGCATCAGCATCCCGATGCCATAGCGGACGGTGTAGGTCTGGTCCGAGGCCAGCCACCGGCGGATGGCGGGCAGCAGCCGGGCTTTCTCCCGCTTGAACACCGGCGGGGACATGCTGTCGCAGGTGGCCCAGTTGTCCACATAGGGCAGAAAGGCCTCCACCCCCGCCAGGGCGGCATCGAAATCCTTCTCCCGCTCCAGCAGAAAGGCGTGGAGGTTATTCTCTTCATAGTATGTATGGGGCAGCGCCCGGCAGAATTCCTCTGCCTCGGGGCTGCCCGCCAGGCTGCGGGCCAGCTGCCGCAGGATCGGCGTGCGCACCCCGATCACCCGCTGGGGCGGGAGGGTGGGGATCAATTTGCTCTGGAAGGCCTGATAGCCCGGGTCTTGCAGCGCCAGCAGCCGGGCGGTGATGGGGCTTTGATCTTGGGTCATGGGGTCGGCTCCTTTCTTATGATAAGCGGGGCGCCAAAAGGCTCTTGGACAAAAAGCGCCCGTTTTCCCTCTGGACATTCCGCCGGGGGTGTGGTATAATATCTTTCGCAAATGCGGGTATAGTACATCGGCTAGTATAACAGCCTTCCAAGCTGTGGAGGTCGGTTCGATTCCGATTACCCGCTCCATACAAAAGCGGCGCAGATACGCAGGTATCCGCGCCGCTTTTTTATCTGCTCGTCCGGGCGGCCGGGCCGGCCGCCCGCCGGTGGGTCAGCGGTCCCACTTCTCGCACAGGGCGGTGATCTGGTCGGCGAACTTGGCCAGGTCCTTGTTGGCGCCGCCCCGGTTGTGCTCGATGACCCGCATCAGGCGGCGGCCCGCGTTGACCAGCCGCTGGAACACCGTCTCGGACCGGGTGAGGGGCACCGACGGAGCACGGTGGGTGATCCGGGTGCGGTTGCCCTCTTCCAGGCAGACCTCACCGTCTGCACCCAGAGCCCACTCGGCGCCGTTGTAGGGCGCGCAGGCCGTGAAGCCCCGCTGCTGCAAGGTCTCGACGAAATTGTTCTCCACCTCGTCGTCGCCGTGGACCACAAACACCCGCCGGGGCTTGGGGTCGAAGGATTCCACCCACCGCAGCAGGCCGTTGACGTCGGCGTGGCCGGACAGGCCGGTCATCTGGCAGATCTCGGCCTGGACGTCGATCTCCTCCCCGAACAGCTTGACCTGGGCGGCCCCTTCCAGAAGGGTACGGCCCAGAGAACCCACCGCCTGGTAGCCCACAAAGAGGATGGAGCACTCCTTCCGCCAGAGGTTATGCTTCAGGTGGTGGCGGATGCGGCCCGCGTCGCACATGCCGCTGGCCGAAAGGATCACCTTGGGGGTCATATCGCTGTTGATGATCCGGGACTCCTCGCTGGTCACGCTGACCCGCAGCCCCGGGAAGCTGATGGGGTCATCCCCCGAATCCAGAACCGCCCGGGTCTCGGCGTCGAAGCAGTCCTCGGAGCAGTTGCGGAAGATGTGGGTGGCCTCAATGGCCAGGGGGCTGTCGATGTACACCGGGAAATTGTGGTGGCCCTTGACCAGGCCCTTTTCCTTGATTTCCCGGATGAAATAGAGCAGCTCCTGGGTGCGGCCCACGGCAAAGCTGGGGATCACCACGTTGCCGCCCCGGTCAAAGGTGCGCTGCAAGACCGCCGTCAGCTCGGCGATGTAGTCCGGCCGGGGCGGGTGCTCCCGGTCGCCGTAGGTGGACTCCATCACCACATAGTCGGCCTCGGAGAGATAGGTGGGGTCCTTGAGGATGGGCTGGTTCAGGTTGCCGATATCTCCTGAAAAGACCAGCTTGGTGGTCTGGCCCCCCTCGGTGACCCAGACCTCGATGCTGGCCGAACCCAGCAGGTGGCCCACGTCGGTGAACCGCACTTCCAGCCCCGGGGCGATCTCCCGCCGCTGGTTGTACTCCACCCCCACGAACAATTCCATGGCGGCCTCGGCGTCGGCGATGGTGTAATCCGGCTCGATCAGGGGCGCACCGGCCCGGCGGGCCTTGCGGTTTTTCCACTCGGCCTCGCTCTCCTGGATGTGGGCCGAGTCCCGCAGCATGATGCTGCACAGCTGACGGGTGGGCCGGGTGGCATAGATCCTGCCGTGGAAACCCTGCTTCACCAGCAGGGGCAGATGGCCGGTGTGATCGATGTGGGCGTGGGTGACCAGTACGCCGTCGATTTCCCCCGGGGCCACCGGCAGGGGCTGGTTCTCGTAGTTGTCCTTGCCCTGCTCCATGCCGCAGTCGATCAAAAAGCGCAGGCCCGCGGTTTCCAGCAGGGTACAGCTGCCGGTGACCTCGTGGTTGGCGCCTAAAAAGGTCAGCTTCATAATCTGTTGCACCTCCATCTGCCGCCCGGCGGCGCCAAAGGGCCCGCCGGGGGAATTTCTGACCCCAGTATATCATACTTTCAGGCGGTCAAATCGCCGAAAGAGCGGAAAAATTTTTATACAATCTTGACAAACCCCCAGGGAATGATTTAAACTAAATCAGTTGTTATACAGTTCTATTCTCAGCCGACGAATAGATGGGAAAATAGAAAGGTTGAATTTTATGGTTCGTAACGATTTGCGCAACGTAGCCATCATCGCCCACGTTGACCACGGCAAGACCACCCTGGTGGACGCGATGCTCCGCCAGAGCGGCGCGTTCCGTGATAACCAGGTGGTGGCTGAGCGCGTCATGGATAGCGGCGATATCGAGCGTGAGCGCGGCATCACCATTCTGGCCAAGAACTGCTCCTGCACCTACAAGGGCGTCAAGATCAACATCGTGGACACCCCGGGCCACGCCGACTTTGGCGGCGAGGTGGAGCGTGTTCTGAAGATGGTCAACGGCGTTCTGCTGCTGGTGGACGCCGCCGAGGGCTGCATGCCCCAGACCCGTTTCGTGCTCCAGAAAGCCCTCCAGCAGAATCTGAGCCTGGTGGTGGCCATCAACAAGATCGACCGCCCCGACGCCCGGATCAAAGAGGTCATCGACGAGGTGCTCTACCTGCTGATGGACCTGGGCGCCTCGGACGAGCAGCTGGACTGCCCCATGCTGTTCTGCTGCGGCCGCGCCGGCACCGCCAGCCTGGACCCCGATGTGCCCGGCACTGACCTGGCCCCCCTGTTTGACACCCTGCTGAGCGCCGTCCGTCCCCCCGAGGGCGACCCCGACGCGCCCTTCCAGATGCTCTGCTCCTCGGTGGACTACAACGACTTTGTGGGCCGCATCGGCATTGGCCGGATTCAGAACGGCACCTGCAAGGTGGGCGACGAGGTGCAGGTCTGCGACTGGCACAACCCCGACCTGAAGATGAAGGGCCGCCTGACCAAGCTCTACGACTTCCAGGCCAACGGCCGTGTCCCCTGCGACAGCATCACCGCCGGCGACATCGTGGCCTTCTCGGGCCTGCCCGATGTGACCATCGGCAACACCCTCTGCTCCCCCGCCAAGGTGGAGCCCCTGCCCTTCCTGAAGATCAACGACCCCACCGTGGAGATGACCTTCTCGGTCAACGACAGCCCCCTGGCCGGCCGTGAGGGCAAGTACGTCACCAGCCGCCAGATCCGCGACCGGCTCCAGAAGGAGCTGCTGAAGGACGTGGCTCTGAAGGTGGAGGATTCCGCCACCACCGATTCCTTCCGGGTCATGGGCCGCGGCGAGATGCACCTGTCCATCCTGATCGAGACCATGCGCCGCGAAGGCTATGAGCTGCAGGTCTCTCCCCCCCACGTTCTGACCAAGGTCATCGACGGCAAGACCTACGAGCCCATGGAGCAGGTGGTCATCGACGTGCCCACCCAGTACCAGGGCGCGGTCATGACCGGTCTGGGCCAGCGCAAGGCCATCCTCCAGCAGATGGACGCCCTGGGCGATACCCGGGTCCGTCTGGTGTTCCGGATGCCCAGCCGCGGCCTGTTCGGCTACCGCAACCAGTTCCTGACCGACACCCACGGCGAGGGCGTCATCAACCAGATCTTTGACGGTTACGACGTCTGGGCCGGCATGATCGCCAACCGCTCCACCGGTTCTCTGGTGAGCTTCGAGACCGGCGAGTCGGTCACCTACGGCCTGTTCAACGCCCAGCAGCGCGGTACCCTGCTGATCGGGCCCGGTGAGAAGGTCTACGAGGGCATGGTCATCGGCTACACCCCCACCGGTGAGGATGTGGACGTCAACATCTGCAAGACCAAGCACCTGACCAACACCCGCGCTTCCGGCTCGGACGATGCGCTCCACCTGGTGCCCATCAGCCGGCTGAGCCTGGAGGGGTGCCTTGAGTTCCTGGCCCCGGACGAGCTGCTGGAGGTCACCCCCAAGAGCCTGCGCATCCGCAAGCAGATCCTGAACCACGAGCAGCGGATGAAGGCCCGCAGCAAGAACAAGTAAAAAGATTCCATATACAAAGAGCCGCCGGGTTCCCTTTTGCGGGGAGCCCGGCGGCTCTTCTTTTTGTACAGCAGCCGAAAACGGCTCTATCTAACGCCCCCTGGTCATCCCCCCGTGGACAGAAAGCAGACCCTAAAGGCTAGAATGGGGGGCATGGGGGCGATAGCCCCCATACATCTAAGAGGGCGGGCGGGTGGGTTTTAAATAATCATTTTGCGTAGTCGCTGCCCGCGGTCCAAGGACTATCGGCCGAATAGAGGGTATGGCTCCGCAGATAGTTGACCCAGGCGCCGTAGCCGTTGCCCGCCGACAGGTGAACCCCATCCGGCGCGGCGCAGACCTCTTTCAGGTTACCCTGGGCGTCGGCCAGGGTCTCCCACAGGTCGAGATAGACACAGCCCTTGGAGTCGGCCAGCTGGGCCAGCTGCTCATTCACCGCCCGCAGGCGGTCGCTGGCCAGGCCCGGCTTCTCGGCGGCAGCCTCCGGCCGCACCGGCGGGATGGACTGGACGTAGATCACACAGTCTTCCCCCAGGGCCGCCCGCAGTTCGTCCAGCATCATGCCGTAGTAGGCCAGGAACTTTTCCTCCGCGCCCACGGTGGTCAGGGTGTTGGTGCCCAGCAGGATATACAGCTTTTTGGGCTGGGCGGCGGCCAGCACATCCAGCGCCACCTCCTGCCCCCGGGTGGGGTGGGTGACGGCGCTCCGGTTGGCGATGGCATCCGGCCCGACGCCGATGTAGCCGCAGATCAGCGCCCCCGAGAGGTTGATGCTGTAATCCTCAAAGCCCACCGTCAGACTGTCGCCCAAAAAGGCCGCGTCGGCAAAATAGCTCAGATCCACCTGGCCGCAGGCGGGCTGGCGGATCACGCTGCTGTCATAGGCCAGCAGGCTGTATCCCCCGGCGGTCTGCTGGGCCGGCCCGAAGGCTCCGGCCTCCACGCCGCCCCCCGAGGACGACCCGCCGCCCTGCATGGGCAGCGGCGCCAGGATGCCCTCCACCACTCCGCTGGGGGTGTAGACCGGGGGCGGGGCCTCCTGGGCCTGGCCCCCCTCCAGAATGGCCGTAATGGCCAGGGATACCACCAGGATGCCGGCGATGCAGCCCGCCACCCGCAGTTTTTTATAAATGCTCCCCTGCCGCGGCCGGCGGCGGGAGGAGCGGTAATCCTGAGAAATGCCCATTGTCTGTTTAAAATCTCCCTGTGTTCAGTCTCCGGCCCGCCCCGCAAACGCCGCCGGACGGGTGTACCCCGATTCTATCATATTTTCCCCCCTGCTGCAACCGATTGGGGGTTGCATACAAGGGCCGAAACAGGTACAATAAATTTGGTATGGCTTTTTACAGTGTTCCCTGAAATTCAGCGGTTTTCGATTCGGTTTTTCCCCGGCCGTGCCGGTATGTTTTTTCAGGATGAGAAGGAGGTTTTTTCCCATGGCGAAAAATGTAATTGTCGGCCAGAGCGGCGGCCCCACTGCGGTGATCAACTCGAGTCTTGCCGGCGTCTACAAGACGGCCCGCAGCCTGGGGGCCGATACGGTCTACGGCATGAAATACGGCATCGAGGGTCTGCTCAAAGAAGAGATGGTGGACCTGGATGAGCTTCTGGACGACCGGATGAGCATTGAACTGCTCAAGCGCACCCCCTCCAGCTATCTGGGCAGCTGCCGCTACAAGCTGCCCGACCCCGACACCGACAGCGCCCCCTTTGTCAAGCTGTTCAACCTGTTTGACAAATACGACATCTGCGCCGTGTTCTACATCGGCGGCAACGACTCCATGGACACCATCGCCAAGCTCAGCCGCTATGCGGCCCGGGTGGGCAGCAGCGTCCGGTTCATCGGCGTGCCCAAGACCATCGACAACGACCTCTGCCTGACCGACCACACCCCCGGTTACGGCTCGGCGGCCAAGTATATCGCCACCATCCTGAAAGAGGTCATCCGGGATTCCTCGGTCTACAACCTGCGGAGCGTCACGGTGGCCGAGATCATGGGCCGCCACGCGGGCTGGCTGGCAGGCGCCGCCTGCCTGGCGGCAGGCGAGGACTGCGAGGGCCCCGACCTGATCCTGCTGCCCGAGGTACCCTTTGACGAAGAGAAATTCCTGGCCCGGGTGGACGAGCTGCAGCAGCGCAAGCCCAATGTGATTATTGCCGCCAGCGAGGGCGTCAAAACCGCCGGCGGCGTCTACCTCTGCGACCTGGTCTCCACCGCAGGCCAGCTGGACGCCTTCGGCCACAAAGCCGTCCTCAGCGGCACCAGCCGGTATCTCTCCGAGCTGATCCACAAGCGGCTGAACTGCAAGAGCCGGGCCATTGAGTTCTCCACCCTCCAGCGGTGCGCCAGCCACCTGGCCAGCCGCACCGACGTCACCGAGGCTTACGCCGCCGGCGGCGCAGCCGCTGCGGCAGCCTTCGCGGGGGAGACCGGCCGGATGATCGCCCTCAAGCGGATCGGCAACACCCCCTATCAGTGCATCACCGAGTCGGTGGATGTCCAGCAGGTGGCCAACCTGGAAAAGAAGGTCCCCCTGGATTGGATCGCCCCCGACGGGATGCACGTCACCGCCGCCTTCGAGGAGTACGCCCGTCCCCTGATCCTGGACGAGCTGACCCCCATCTACGTCAACGGCACCCCCCGGCACGTCCATCTGTAAGTTTGTGATGTTCTCTCCCCTGCCCTTTCCGGGCGGGGGATTTTTGTTTGTGCTGAAAAATCAACCCCCTGGCAGAGCCGTACAAGCGAAGCTCTGCCAGGGGGTTGAGGCTGTGAGATATTTTATTATACGGTCATGGGCTCCCGGCCGGCCTGGTGGTCCAGCTGGGGTGCGCCGCCCGCGATCTGCTCCGCCGTCAGGGGGGCAGCCTCGGCCGGATTGGTCAGCCGCTCTTTGGCCACCGCCAGCATCAGCTTGATCCGGTTTTCCTGGTTGACCTTGGTGGCGCTGGGGTCGTAGTCGATGGGGGTGATGTTGGCCGCCGGGTACATGGCCCGGATCTTGTTGATCATCCCCTTGCCCACGATGTGGTTGGGCAGGCAGCCGAAGGGCTGGGCGCAGACGATGTTGCCGTAGCCGCCCTGGACCAGCTCGATCATCTCGGCGGTCAAAAGCCAACCCTCGCCCATCTTGGCGCCCAGCGAAATCACCCCTTTGGGCTTTTCGACCAGCTCTTTAAAGGGCCCCGGGGCGTAGAAGCCCGCGTCGGCGGTGGCTTTCAGCATGGCCCGCTCGATGCCGTCCAGGTAGTTCAGCAGCTGGTCGGTCACCAGCTTGGTGGTCAGCTTGCCGCCGTAGAGGGTGTGGTCCTCGCCCATGTTGAAGATGCAGTACTGGCAGAAGCCCATCAGACCGGGGAAGTTGACCTCGCAGTCCTGGCTCTCCAAAAACTTCTGCAAATCGTTGTTGCCCAGGGGGCTGTATTTGACGTAGATTTCGCCCACGACGCCCACCTTGACCTTGGGCACCCGGGTCACCGGAATGGTGGCGAAGGCCTTGGCGATCAGGGGGAAGGTGTGCTTCATCTCCCGGGCGGTGTAGCCCTTGTCGGCCAGGATCACCCGGCCCAGACGCTCCACCCAGCGGTCCACCATCCGGTCGGCCGCGCCGGGCTCGTTCTCGTAAGGGGCGATCTGGTTGCGCAGGGCCGACAGCATATCCCCGTAGAAGATGCAGGCCACCGCCCGGCGGGCCAGGGGCAGGGTCATCTGGAAACCGCTGTCCTTTTCCAGGCCCGAGAAGTTCAGGCTGGCTACCGGGATCTGGGGATAGCCCGCCTTGACCAGGGCCTTGCGCAGCAGGTGGATGTAGTTGGAAGCCCGGCAGCCGCCGCCCGTCTGGGTGATCAGCAGGGCGGTGTGGTCCAGGTCGTATTTGCCGCTGTTCAGGGCGTCCAAAAACTGGCCGATGACCAGCAGCGCCGGGTAACAGGTGTCGTTGTGGACGTATTTCAGCCCCAGCTGGGCCACGGCGCTGCCGCAGTTGCCCAGGATCTCGCACTTATAGCCGTCGAACTCCAGCGCGTACTTCAAAAGCCGGAACTGGGTCACCGCCATGTTGGGGATCAGAATGGTGTGGGTGCGCTTCATCTCCGGGGTAAATTTGGGATATTGGTATTCCACGGTTTGCCTCCTATGTATCTCAGGCGTTGGTTGCCTGGCCCGCCTGCTCCCGCTTGAGCTCGTCCTTCTCGTCCAGCGCCGCAAACAGGCTGCGCAGGCGGATGTTCACCGCGCCCAGGTTGGTGATCTCGTCGATCTTGAGCTGGGTGTAGAGCTTGCCGCCCTCCTGCAGGATCTCCCGGGTCTCGTCGGTGGTGATGGCGTCCACGCCGCAGCCGAAGGACACCAGCTGCACCAGGTCCATATCCGGCTGGGTGGTGCAGTACTTGGCCGCCGCATACAGGCGGCTGTGGTAGGTCCACTGGTTCAGCACGCTGGTGGGGAACTTCTCCACCCGGTCGGAGATGCTGTCCTCGGTGACGACGGCTGCCCCGTGGCGGGTGATCAGCCGGTCGATGCCGTGGTTGACCTCCGGGTCCACATGGTAGGGCCGGCCCGCCAGGACGATGATCCGCTTGCCCTGCCGCCGGGCCTCGTCGATGATCTCGGCGCCCTTGGCCCGGATCTGGGCCATGTGCCGGGCATGCTCGGCGTAAGCGGCGTCGGCGGCCGCCTGCACTTCCTTCTGGGTGATGCCGCCGAAGTACTTGGGCAGGATCTCCTTGGCCATCTTATGCACAAAGTCCTTGGGCCGATGCACGCCCACATAGTCGCAGATGAACTTTTTGCCCGCCAGCTCGGGGCAGTTGCCCGCCAGGACCTCGGGATAATAGGCCACCACCGGGCAGTTGTAGTGGTTGTCCCCCAGCCCCTCGTCGAAGTTGTAGGTCAGGCAGGGGTAGAAGATGGCGTCCAGCTGCATCTCGCTCAGGGCCTTGATGTGGCCGTGGCTGAGCTTTGCCGGGAAACAGGCGGTGTCGCTGGGGATGGTGGCCTGGCCCGCCAGATAGAGCCCCCGGCTGGACACCGGGCTGACGTGGACCGCAAAGCCCAGGCTGGTCCAGAAGGCGTGCCAGAAGGGCAGCATCTCATAGAAGTTGAGGCAGAGGGGGATGCCGATGGACCCCCGCTTGCCCGGCACCGGCTTATAGCTGGCCAGCAGCTCCTGCTTGTAGGCGTAGAGGTTGAGGGAGTTGTCCTCCCCCTTGCCGGTGACGGGCTTGTCGCACCGGTTGCCCGAAATGTACTTGCGCCCGTCGGCGAAGGTGCTGACGGTCAGCTGGCAGTGGTTGCCGCAGCCGCCGCACTTGACGCTGACCACCTTCTGCTCGAAGTCCTTGAGCTCCTGTTCGGTCATGATGGAGGAGGGTTTGCCGGTCAGGCGGCTCTGGCGCTGGCCGTAGAGGGCCGCGCCATAGGCGCCCATCAGGCCCGCGATGTCCGGGCGGATGACCTCCACCCCCATCTCCTTCTCGAAGGCGCGGAGGACGGCCTCGTTGTAGAAGGTGCCGCCCTGGACCACGATCCGGCGGCCCAGCTCCTCGGGGCTGGAAGCACGGATGACCTTGTACAGGGCGTTTTTCACTACGCTGATGGACAGGCCGGCGCTGATGTTCTCGATGCTGGCGCCGTCCTTCTGGGCCTGCTTGACCGAGCTGTTCATAAAGACGGTGCACCGGCTGCCCAGATCCACCGGGCGGTCGGCGAAGAGGCCCAGGGCCGCAAACTCCTTGACGTCATAGCCCAGCGCCTGGGCGAAGGTCTGCAAAAAGCTGCCGCAGCCCGAAGAACAGGCCTCGTTCAGGAAGATGTTGCTGATGGCGCCGTCCTCGATCTTGAAGCACTTCATATCCTGGCCGCCGATGTCGATGATGAAATCCACATCCGGCATGAAGTATTTGGCCGCGGTAAAGTGGGCCACCGTCTCCACCAGGCCGTAGTCACAGCGGAAAGCGTTCTTCACCAGGTCCTCGCCGTAGCCGGTGGTGGTGACGCTGGCAATCTGCAAATTGGGGTGGCGGCTGTAAATCTTGAGCAGCTGCTCCCGGATCAGGGGCAGCGGGTTGCCCAGGTTGGGCTGGTAGTTGGTGTAGAGGATCCGGCTCTCCTCGTCCACCACCACCAGCTTAACGGTGGTGGAACCCGAGTCGATGCCGATGTGCACCGGCCCGCAGTGGGCGCCGAAGGGCACGCAGGGCACGCTGTGGGCCAGGTGCCGGGCGTGGAACGCCTCGTACTCCTCCTTGTTGGCGAAGAGGGGCGGCTCGCTGGCATAGGTGGCGGTGGCGGCGTAGCGGTCCAGGGCGGCGGCCACCTCCGAGAGGTTAAACGCCTTGTCCGCATAGAGGGCCGCGCCCAGCGCCACATAGAGCAGGCTGTTCTCGGGGCAGGTGCCCGTCACCCCCAGGGCCTCGTCGAAGCTCTTGCGGAGCACCGAGCTGAAGGTCAGCGGCCCGCCCAGATACAGGATGTTGCCCTGGATGGGGCGGCCCTGGGCCAGGCCCGCGATGGTCTGGCTGACCACCGCTTTATAAATACTGGCGGCGATGTCCTCGGCCCGGGCGCCCTGGTTGATCAGGGGCTGGACGTCGCTCTTGGCGAACACGCCGCACCGGGAGGCGATGGTGTAGGTCCGCTGAGCCTTTTCGGCGGCGGCGTTCATCTCGTCGGCCCCCATCTTGAGCAGGGTGGCCATCTGGTCGATGAAGGCGCCGGTGCCGCCGGCACAGCTGCCGTTCATCCGCACCTCGGTGCCGTTTGTCAAAAAGAGGATCTTGGCGTCCTCGCCGCCCAGCTCGATGACGCAGTCGGTCTGGGGCACAAACCGCTTGACCGCCACCCGGGTGGAGAACACCTCCTGCACAAAGGGCACGCCGCAGCTGTCCGCCAGGCCCATACCCGCCGAGCCCGAAATGCTCAGCAGCGCCTCCTGGCCGTGGAGCTGCTCGGCGTCGATCCGGCGCAGAAGCTCCTGCGCCTTTTCCAGAATGTGGCTGTAATGCCGCTCGTAGGTCGAGTATATAAGGCTGTCGTGTTCATCCAGCACGGCGCATTTGATGGTCGTGCTGCCGATATCAAGACCAACTCTCAATGTTTTGTCCTCCTGATTCGACTTGCGCTTGGGGTACGCTCCGATTAATTTTTATACGGTTCTAATTTGTTAGATAACAAACAGGTTAGTCCTTCCATAGACGGTTTAATTATACTTCAATTTGATGAAAGATTCAATCCGACGCCCCGAATTTGCTCGAAAGAGATAAGAATTTGCCCCCGGCGAGAAAAATATTTTGTGCAGAAAGCTAGACGCAGCATCGTGATTCTTTTCCCGCCGCGCCATCAGCCGCTCCGGGCCCAGGCGTTGCGGCGGCCGCAAAGAAGCCAAAAACCGGGCCAGCGACACATTTTGACGCATTTTTGGCATTGCATCCGACCGTATTTCACTTTAAAATAGAACAAGCAGAATGTGAAAAAAAGTGCAATGGCGGATTTCTATAAATATTTGGTGGGAGGATACCGAAACATGACAGAAATATTTGCACCTTTGTTCCGACATTTTTCAGCGATCGAAGAACTACAAAAGCCCTATACTCTGATCTATGCCATGGAGCCCGGCGACAAGGCCTGTCAGCTGACGGTCTGCCGCACCGGCTGCAACGGGTGCTGTGACAGCCTGCTGCTGGGCCAGCCGCCCCAACGCTGTTACTCTCTGCTGCGGTATCTGTACGAAAACGGCGTCCAGCCCGAAGTCTGGCGGGACATCATCACTGAATTTTATACCCCGGAGGACGAAAACGGGAAAGGCGGCGTTATATGTGAAAGGTAATCAACATGAGCCCGGGCTGCGGATCGCCATGGCCAGCTACGATATCCGTGAACTCCGGGTTCATCTGAACTACCTTGCCCAGCAAGACGGCTTCGCCCTGTGCCAGAGCTACCGATGCGGCAGTGAGCTCCTGGAGGCACTGGAGGCGGGCCGGGCCTACGACATCATTTTGTTGGACGAACAGCTGGCCGATATGACCGCCTCGGATTTCGTGGTACTGCTCAACCGCTGCCGGCTGCCCTGTACCCCGCTGGTGGTCCTGCTTTCCAGCTGGGGCCAGACGGAAAATTCCGGTGCGGGGTTGCATCCGGCGGCAAACTATTGTATTATGAACCCATACAGTCTGAGTTCTTTGTCCCACGGGCTGCGGATGCTCTACGGCCTGACCGCTGGGCAGACGGCGCTGCTGTGTGCCAAACTGTACAACAGCTGGGGCGCCCGGACGGGGGATGTCAGCTGTGACTACCTGACCGAAGCGGTGAAGATCGTCCTGAAATCGGAGCGCAAAATGGCGATCCGCAAGGAGATTTTGCAGCAGGTCGGCGAGCGGCACAATGTCTCGATCTCTGCGGTGGACAGCGGCATCCGCCGGATGATCGAATGGCTGGACGAACAAAACACGCCGGAGTGGCAGGCCTTTAAGGCGGCCCACGGCTTTACCCATAAAAAGCTCACCACAGGCAAATTCATCTATGCAGTCAAAGCGCATCTGCTCCAGCAGCGGGCCGGAGCGGCGGCGGAAGGAGGGTCGTGCAGGGATGAGCAGTCTTCCGAATCCGTATACAGCAGCCTCTGAGGTGTTGTGGGAGGATTTCCCCCGCAAACAGTTCTCAGAGGAGTGTTTTCGCGCCCTGAACCTGATCGACCGGAACCGGGAATACCTGGAGAGCCTGCCCCAGGCGAACGGCGAGGAGGAACGCGCCGCCCAGGCCCTTTCGGACATTGCGGTGGCCTCGGGCCGGCTGGAGCGCACCCTCACCGACATGATGGCCCTGATCCGCTGCATCCAGGGCAACGAGCCCCCCATTTGGGAGCTGGTGGATTTGTGCGCCCTCCTGCGGGGTCTGTGCGCCGGTCAGGAACAGATCCGCCGGGCCATTGGCGTCACCCTGACCCTCGAATGTGACGCGGACGGTTGCTGTGTCTACGGAGACCGGGGCTTTTTGGAGCAGATTTGTCTGCACCTGCTCTCCAACGCGCTGCGCGCCTGCCGGGAGGGCGGGCACGTTTGGGTTGTGCTGGAGCCGGGCCGCTCCCAGGACGATTGTTCTGTGCTGCGGGTTCTGGACGACGGCTGCGGCCTGCCGGACGAGGAACGGGACAACCTGCAGGAGAACCGCACCCATTTTCTGGGCGGGACCCAGAGCGGGCTTTTGCTCTGCCGGGAATACTGCCGGCTGCTGGGCTGGGAGCTGGAGCTGAACGCCCGGCCCGAGGGCGGCACCGAAGCGGTGGTAAAAATGCTGCCGGGCAAACGTCCTTTGGGCAGTACCATCCTGCGCTCGGAGAACACCTGGGACAAATTGCAGCAGGAGTACCGGCTGCAGCGCCTGGTGGCCCGCGAGCTGAACTGCATCCCCGGCCTCGAGACCGTAGATTTTGAGCGTTGAGCCGCCGCAGGGGCCGTTTTTTCCGCCCCTATCCCCTTTAAGAAAGCACTTGACAAACGCCCCAAAACGCGGTATATTGGTTGAGTCGCAAGGCGAAATATGGGCCTGTAGCTCAGTTGGGAGTGCATTCGATCCTTGAATCAGCCCCCTGCCCTTGTGGCCTGTATCTCAATTCCTCAAGCATTTGTCAAAATGTCATTTTTATGGGCCTATAGCTCAGCTGGGAGAGCGTACGGTTCGCATCCGTAAGGTCGTCGGTTCGATCCCGATTAGGTCCACCAAATTGCCGCAGCGTTTTTTGGCGCTGCGGCTTATTTTTTTGCGTTTTTCAGGAACAAAT
>HHCFC01400__coassemble_1444_pt1 | contig 24401 bp, 24 predicted proteins | sample HHCFC01400__metabat2_high_PE_029 | metagenome-assembled genome bin HHCFC01400
GCCCACCGAGACCATGGAAGACATCGAGGGCATCGCCGAGACGGCCCAGAAGGTGGTGGACCTGTTCTATTCCACCCCGGGCCACCCCAAGGGCAAGGGGGTCCAGGTAACCATCAGCTGTTCCTGCTTTGTGCCGAAACCCCACACTCCCTTCCAGTTCGTGCCCATGGACAGCGCCGAGACCTTGCAGGCCAAGCAGAAGCACCTGCTGGAGAGCGTCCAAGACCGGCTTCCTGGAGGGTGTTTTCGCCAAGGGCGACCGCCGCCTGGCGCCGGTGCTGGTGGAAGCCTACAAGCGGGGCTGCTACTTCGACGGGTGGGAGGAGTGTTTCAAATATGACACCTGGCTCCAGACCTTCGCCGATCTCGGGGTGGACCCCCATTTCTACTGCAACCGCCCCATCGGGCTGGACGAGGTGACCCCCTGGGCCCACATGGATTACGGCATCACCCACGAATATCTGGTGCGGGAATACAAAAAGGCGCTGGCCGCACAGACCACACCGCCCTGCAACCGCGCCTGCAACGCCTGCGGCGCAAACCATCTGTTAGGAGGGCCCTGCTTTGATTACAGTCAGAATCTGGTTTGAAAAACGGGACGAGGCGTCCTATATCTCCCTGCTGGACATGCAGCGGGTGATGCAGCGGGTGCTCAAGCGCAGCGGCCTGCCGGTCTGGCACACCCTGGGGTTTAACCCCCACATCTATATGACCTTTTCCTGCCCGCTGTCCCTGGGGCAGGAGAGCCTGTGCGAGAGTGTGGATGTGAAAACCGAGGCCGAGGCCCCGGATTTTGCCCAGTGGCAGCAGGCGCTGAACGCCATCATGCCGGCGGGCATCCATGTGTTCCGGGTGGAGCCGGTGCAGATGAAAGCGGACAAAATCGCCTACGCCTGCTACACCATCAGCTACCCGGCGGCGGCCCGGGCGGTTCTGGAACAGTATAACGCCCTGGCCGCTGCCCCCGTGGAGAAAAAGAGCAAGCGGGGCAAAAAGGAGATCGACCTCAAAGCCTATGTCCCGGCCCTGGAACTGAAGGAGGCAGGGGAGCGGGTGGAGTTTGCCGTCTGCCTGCCCGCCGCCCAGGAGCTCAACCTGAACCCGGCCCTTCTGACCGGCTTTCTGGAGGAGAAATTCGGCCTCTCGGCCGCCGAGGCGGGCATCCTGCGCACCGCGCTTTTGACCGCCCAAAAGACCCCTTTCTGCTAAGAGAGAGACTTTTGCGCAAAACAGAAAAAATTCGCATCTTTTTTCAGCAAATCGCTTGCATCCACACGGCATTTGTGCTATCATATTAGGGCGTTAGTGTCCGCTGAAACCACAGCGGGGTTAATGACACAATCATTAAACGGGCGGTCCTCTGACGGCTGAAAGGCAGCCGTGTATGAACGTCTAAAAACAAATGGAGGAACAAAAATGGACGCACTGAAGATTATTTCCGAGGGCTGCATCAAGGCTGAGCGCCCCGAGTTCAACGTTGGCGACACCGTTCGCGTGGACGTTCGCATCAAGGAAGGCGAGCGTGAGCGTGTTCAGGCTTTCGAGGGCACCGTCATTGCCAAGAAGCACGGCGGCGTGGCCGAGACCTTTACCGTTCGCCGCGTGGCTTACGGTGTCGGCATCGAGCGCGTTTTCCCCATCAACAGCCCCTTCGTTGAGAAGGTCACCGTTGTCCGCAAGGGCAAGGTCCGTCGCGCCAAGCTGTTCTATCTGCGTGGCCGCACCGGCAAGGCTGCCAAGGTCAAGAGCAGCATCTGATTATCTGCAAGTTCAAAAGGGAAAAGGGACACTTGTTGTCCCTTTTTTCTTTATTTATCTTCGGGCAGCCGAAAAAGGCGGCCGCACCGGAATGTGAGGCGAGAAAATGAAAGAATCCAAACATGCAAATCAGCCCCCAATTTCCAAAGAGCAGAACCAGTTGGAATGGTTCGAGACCCTAGTTTCGGCCGTGGTGGTTCTGGTGCTGGTTTTCTCCTTCTTTTTCCGGATCATTCAGGTGGACGGCAGCTCCATGGTCCCGACCCTGCACAACGGCGACCGGCTGATTGTCTGGGGCGCGGGCTACACCCCGGAGCGAGGGGATGTGGTGATCGTGGACGGGGACACCGTCTACGGCAAGCCGCTGGTCAAACGGGTCATCGCCAAGGGCGGCGACACCATCTCGATTGACTATGCCACCGGCGAGGTGGTGGTCAACGGCCAGCTGCTGGACGAGCCCTATCTGGCCGAGCCCACCCGGCTGGGCTATGACATTGAGTTCCCCTATACAGTGCCGGAAGGCACCCTCTTTGTGATGGGGGACAACCGCAACGCATCGCTGGACAGCCGCTCTTCCCAGATCGGCTGCATCCCCGAAACCGACATTTTGGGCAAGGTTCTGGTCTGCTTTTTGCCCCTTGAAGATATGGGAGTGGTAGAATGAAAAACGAAGAACTGCAGTTTGCCAACCAGTATAACATCCAGTGGTTCCCGGGCCATATGGCCAAGACCCTGCGGATGATGGAGCAGGAAATCCAGCATGTGGACGCCAGTCTGGTGCTGCTGGATGCCCGGATCCCTCTGTCCAGCCTGAACCCGGAGATCGAGCGGATCACCGCCCGCAAACCCAAACTCTACGCACTGAACAAGGCCGACCTGGCCGACCCTGTGGTGACCGAGGAGTGGATCCGGTATTTCCGGGCTGCTGACGCCGGCTGTGTGGCCATCAGCGCCAAGCAGAAGGGGGGCGCTGCCGCCGTCAAAACCGCCATCGAGCGGGAGCTGGCCGAGCTTCTGGCCCGCCGCCAGGTGCGGGGAATGGGCGGCGCCAAAACCCAGGTGATGCTCTGCGGCATCCCCAACGTGGGCAAATCTACCTTTATCAATACCTTCGCCGGCGCGGCCCGGGCCAAAGCCGCCGACCGCCCCGGCGTCACCAAGGGCAAACAGTGGGTCAGCACCGACAAGTTTGATCTGCTGGACATGCCCGGCGTTCTCTGGAAGAAATTCGACTCCAAGGCCACCGCCTCCAACCTGGCCTTTATCGGCTCCATCAAGGACGATATCCTGGACATTGAGGAGTTGGCCATGAACCTGTTGGACGAGGTGCGCCGCAACTATCCCGACCTGGTGGCCCAGCGGTACAATCTGGACGCCGAGACTCTCCGGCTGCCCCCCTATGAGCTGATGGAGGCCATCGGCCGGAAGCGGGGCCTGCTGGTGCGGGGCGGCGAGGTGAACACCGAGCGGTGCGCCATTATGCTGGTGGACGAGTTCCGGGCCTGCAAGTGGGGCCGGATCTCCCTGGAGCGCCCGCCTCAGCGGGACGATCTGGCGGATTTTGCCGAGGAGGACGAGGAATGAAACGCCGGACCGACGAGGAAATCTCCCGCCCGCTCTATGAGTACGACGCCGCCATCCGGGCCCAGTACGGCTGTTTCGCCGGGGTGGACGAGGCGGGGCGGGGGCCGCTCTGCGGGCCGGTCTGTGTGGCGGCCTGCATCCTGGACCCCGAAAACCCGGTGTACGGGATCAACGACTCCAAAAAGCTCTCCGAGAAAAAGCGGGAGGAGCTTTTCGACGAGATCTGCCAGAAGGCTCTGGCTTACAAAATTGTCTTTGTGGGGCCCGAGATCATCGACCGGGACAACATCCTCAACGCCACCATGGGCGGGATGTGCCAGGCAGTGGAAGGGCTGGACATTGTCCCCAACTTGGTGTTGGTGGACGGCAACCGCTGCCCATCGGCTCTGGCGCTGCCCAGTCAGCCGGTGGTAAAAGGGGACGCCACCAGCGCCAGCATCGGCGCGGCTTCCATCCTGGCCAAGGTCAGCCGGGACCGGTATATGATGGAACTGGATCGGCAGTATCCCCAGTACCAGCTGGCCAAGCACAAAGGCTACCCCACCCAGCAGCACTATGCACTGCTGGAAGAATACGGCATCCAGCCCTTTTACCGCCGCAGCTTTTTGAAGAAGTGGCACGGCAAAAAGGAGGAGCCGTAAAATGGACCGGGCCGAGACCGGCCGCCGTGGGGAACAGGCAGCGGCCCGGTATTATCTCGACCGGGGCTATACCTTGAAAACCCATAATTACCATACCCGGCTGGGGGAGCTGGATCTGGTTCTGCTCTCGCCGGAAGGGGAGCTGGTCCTCTGCGAGGTCAAAACCCGCAGCGCCGGGGCCCTGGCCCGGCCTGCCGCAGCGGTCAGCCCCGCAAAGCAGGCCCGGCTGATCCGGGCGGCCCAGCAGTACCTTCAGGAGACGGGGCAGAGTGATATGCCCGTCCGTTTTGACGTGGCGGAAGTGATTCCTCTTGACACGGGGCGCTGGATGGTACATATTATAAAGGGCGCATTTACCTGCGATTAGCAGGGCGCAGATGGGAAAGTATAGGGAAATGTGCCGGCCTGTGGGGGCCGGACCAAGCCGAAAAGGAGCGATTACAATGCAATTTTTCAGCACACGAGATTACAGCCGGAAAGTGACTTCCTCGGAGGCGATTGCGCAGGGCCTGTCGGGTGAGGGCGGTCTGTTTGTACCGGAGACCTTCCCCCAGGTGGACGCGCAGGAGCTCTGCACCTTGGACTATCCGACCATGGCTGCTTCCATCCTCGGCCAGTATCTGACCGATTACGATCCGGCGTTTCTGCTCCGGGCCGCAGAAAAGACCTATGGCCCCGCCTTTGGCGGCAAGCCCGACGTTCTGGCCCCTGTGTCGGATTCTCTCTACGCGCTGGAGCTGTGGCATGGGCCGACCTGTGCCTTTAAGGACTACGCTTTGCAGCTGATGCCCAAGCTCCTGGTGGAAGCCAAGCGCAATCTGGGCCGCACCGAAAAGACCCTGATCCTGGTGGCCACAAGCGGCGACACCGGCAAGGCCGCCCTGGACGGCTACCACGATATCCCCGGGGTGGAGATTGCGGTCTTTTATCCCACCGGCGGCACCAGCGAGATCCAGCGGCTCCAGATGGCCACCCAGGAAGGGGAGAACGTCGCCGTCTACGCCGTCCGGGGCAACTTCGACGATGCCCAGACCGGCGTCAAGCGGGTCTTTGCCGACAAAGAGATCGCCGCCCGGCTGGCTGAGCGGAACATCCGCCTCTCCAGCGCCAACTCCATCAACTGGGGGCGGCTGGTGCCCCAGATCGTCTACTACTTCGCCGCTTATGGCCAGCTGGTCCGGGGCGGGAAGATTCACTTCGGCGACGAGGTGGACTTCTGTGTCCCTACCGGCAACTTCGGCGATATTCTGGCCGGTTACTACGCCAAGCGGATGGGCCTGCCGGTGGGCCGGCTGGTCTGCGCTTCCAACAAAAACAATGTCCTGACCGATTTCCTCGAGACGGGCACCTATACCGCCAAGCGGGAGTTCTACAAGACCTCTTCGCCCAGCATGGACATTCTGGTTTCTTCCAACCTGGAGCGGCTGCTCTGCCACGTCACCGGCAGCGACGCCGAGGTCGCGTCCCTGATGCGGCAGCTCAGCGAGCAGGGGAGCTACACCGTCCGGCCCGAGACCCTGGCCGCCATCCAGGAGAGCTTCTCCTGCGGCTGGGCTTCGGAGGAAGAGGTGGCTGCCGAGATCCGCGCCCGCTACGAGCAGAACGGCTATCTCTGCGACACCCACACGGCGGTGGCCTTCCATGTGGCGGCCCGCCAGCAGCGGGCAGGGGTGCCCATGGTGGTTCTCTCCACCGCCTCGCCCTTCAAGTTCCCCCGCAGCGTGCTGGCCGCCCTGGGCCAGGAAGCCCCGGAGAACGATTTCGAGGCCATGCAGGCCCTGGAGCAGGCCACCGGGCGCACCGCCCCGGCCAGCCTGGCCGCCCTGCGGCAGAAGGCCGAGCGGTTTAATACCGTCATCGACCCGGCAGAGATCGCCCAGGTGGCGCTGAGCTATCAGCAGTAACCCCCACAAATCCAAATCCACCGGGCCTGCCCAGCCCCAGGCGGTCGAACAGTCCGCAGAACAGGAGAAACAACGATGGCTCTTTTTGTGCTTGGCGACCCGCACCTGTCCTTGGGCGCGGCCAAGCCAATGGATATCTTCCCCGGCTGGAACGGCTACGTTGAACGGCTGGAGAGCAACTGGCGAAAGCTGGTTCGGCCGGAAGATACCGTAGTGTTGGCGGGGGATATCAGCTGGGCCATGCGGTTGACCGATACCCGGCATGATTTTGCTTTTCTGCAAAGTCTCCCCGGGCAGAAGCTCATCCTGAAAGGGAACCACGACTACTGGTGGACTACCGCCAACAAAATGAAGGAATACTTTAAGGCGCAGGGGTTCGACACCCTGCACCTGCTGCACAACAATTCTTACAGCGTGGAGGGCTACTCCATCTGCGGCACCCGCGGGTGGCTGTTCGATGTGGACGAGCCCCACGACGAAAAGGTGATGAACCGGGAGATCGGCCGGCTCAAGATGAGTCTGGACGCCGCCGAGCCCGGGCAGGAGAAACTGGTGTTTCTCCACTATCCGCCGGTGTACACCAACGCCAGCGCCCCCGAGATCGTCGCCACACTGAAAGAATACGGCGTGAAACGCTGTTTTTACGGTCATCTGCACGGTACAGCGATCCGTTTTGCCGTGCAGGGGGATGTGGAGGGCATCCGTTACAAGCTCATCAGCGCGGACGGACTGCGTTTCTGCCCCTACAAAATCACCTGAACCTGGAAAAGAAATTCCAAAAAGCTGAAAAAATGGCTGGCAATTCATCTCTAAGCGTGATATAATAAACGCTGACGCGATTGTTGCACCCCAAGAGCGTGTGCGCTGATAGCTCGTATAAATGGCGCACAGCGCAGGTGCAGGGCAGGCGAGACCTGGCCCGGCACGAAATACTTTGAGCGGAGGATAAACAAAATGAATCTCATCAAGTGCGAAAAGCTCGAAAAGAGCATGGCTGAACTGCAGTTTTCCATCGACGCCGCGGCTTTCAAGGCCGAGGTCGAGAAGGTTTTTAAGACTGAGGGCAAAAAGTACACCGTTCAGGGCTTCCGCAAGGGCAAGGCTCCCCGTTCTCTGATCGAAAAGATGTACGGCGCTGACGTGTTCACCTACGACGCCATCAACAACCTGTTCCCGGCTGAGTACGAGGCCGCTGTGGCTGCCGCCGCCATTGAGGCTGTGGGCCGCCCCGAGGTCACCGTCGAGTCTGCCAGCGAGCAGGACGGCGTGGTTCTGACCGTTAAGGTCGCTGTGAAGCCCGAGGTCAAGATCGGCGCTTACACCGGTTTGAACGTGGAGAAGACCGTCCATACTGTGGAGGAGTCCACTGTCGAGGCCGAGCTCAAGCGCGTGCAGGAGCGTGCTGCCCGGGAGATGACCCGTGAGGGCGCTGCTGAGAACGGCGATATCGTGGACATTGACTTCGAGGGCTTCCAGGACGGCGTCGCCTTTGAGGGCGGCAAGGCTGAGCACTACCAGCTGACCCTGGGCAGCGGCAGCTTCATCCCCGGCTTCGAGGATCAGATCGTGGGCCACAGCGCCGGCGAGGAGTTCGACGTCAACGTGACCTTCCCCGCTGAGTACCAGGCTGAGCAGCTGGCCGGCAAGCCCGCTGTCTTCAAGATCAAGCTGCACGAGGTCAAGTACAAGGAGCTGCCCGCTCTGGACGACGAGCTGGCCAAGGATTGCTCCGAGTATGACACTCTGGAGGAGTTCAAGGAGTCCATCCGCAAGTCCAACCAGGAGCAGCTGGACAAGCAGGACGACCTGGCTGTTGAGAACGCTCTGGTCGATCAGGTGGTCGAGGGCATGGAGGCCGAGATTCCCCAGGCTATGTACGACACCCGGATGGACGAGATGGTCAATGACTTTGCATTCCGTGTGGAGCAGCAGGGCCTGAGCCTGGACAATTACCTGAAGTATATGGGCCAGACCATGGAGCAGTTCCGTGCTTCCTTCATGCCCCAGGCTGAGAAGCAGGTCAAGATCCGTCTGGCTCTGGAGGCTGTGGCTCAGGCTGAGAACATCGTCGCTTCCGACGAGGATGTGGACGCTGAGATCAAGCGGATCGCCGATCAGTACAAGATGGAAGAGTCCAAGGTCCGCGAGCTGGTCAACCTGGACGACCTGAAGAAGGATCTGGCCATCAACAAGGCGATTGATTTCATCAAGAGCCACGCCAATGTCGTGGAAAAGGCCGCTCAGGCCGATGCACCTGCCGCAGAGTAATTCTGCCCGGGCTGCACGCGTGCTGAGCCAGCCCCCGCCAAAGGGGACAGCCCGGCAAGCAAATGTTGTTTAAATTGACCGATGCGGCGGTTTTTGTGCAGCCGCATCGGTCAATTTTGCAAAAACCTGAACCAGTTTAATTTGGGAGGCGAATTATATGAGCTTTGTTCCTTACGTCGTAGAACAGTCGGCGCACGGAGAGCGTTCTTACGACATATTTTCCCGTCTGCTGAACGACCGAATCATCGTGCTGAGCGAGGACGTCAACGATACCACGGCCAGCCTGGTGGTTGCCCAGCTGCTGTACCTCGAGGGCCAGGACCCGGACAAGGACATCAGCCTGTATATTAACAGCCCCGGCGGCTCCATCAGCGCAGGCATGGCCATCCACGACACCATGCAGTATATCAAGTGCGATGTTTCCACCATCTGCATGGGCATGGCGGCTTCCATGGGTGCATTCCTGCTGGCCAGCGGCACCAAGGGCAAGCGGTTTGCTCTGCCCAACGCTGAAATCATGATCCACCAGCCTCTGATCGCCGGCGGTCAGGGCGGCGGCCTCTCGGGCCAGGCGACCGATATCAAGATCCACGCAGATCACATCGTCGCCACCCGTGAGAAGATCAACCGGATGCTCAGCGAGTACACCGGCCAGCCCCTGGAGCGGGTGCAGCTGGACACCGAGCGGGATAACTTTATGTCCGCCCAGCAGGCCAAGGAATATGGTTTGGTGGACGACGTGATCGTTCGGCGCTGAACCAAAGAATAAAGGAAAGTACGGTTATGGCGATTAATAATTCCGGCAAAGATAAAAACGAAAAAGACCTGGTTTGCAGCTTCTGCGGCAAACACCAGGACGAAGTGGAACGGATGATCATTGGCCCGGGTGTCAACATCTGCAGCGAGTGCATCGGCCTTTGCCACGACCTGCTCACCGATAAACCGGACCGCTCCAGCGGCAACCGGCCGGCACGGAGCGGGGCAGGGCGGCCCCGGGTGCAGGCGGCTGACAATCTGTCGGTCAACATCATGACCCCCGCCGAGATCAAAGAGGGTCTCGACCAGTATGTCATCGGCCAGGACGAGGCCAAGCGTGTGCTGGCCGTTTCGGTGTATAACCACTATAAGCGGATCCTGAGCGGCAAGGGCAACGACGTGGAACTGCAAAAGTCCAACGTCCTGCTGCTGGGCCCCTCCGGCGTGGGCAAGACCCTGCTGGCCCAGACCCTGGCCAAGATGCTGGGCGTGCCCTTTGCCATCGCGGACGCCACCACCCTGACCGAGGCCGGCTATGTGGGCGAGGATGTGGAGAACATCCTGCTCAAGCTGATCCAGGCGGCGGATTTCGACGTCCAGCGGGCACAGATCGGCATCATCTATATCGACGAGATCGACAAGATCACCCGCAAGAGCGAGAACCCCTCCATTACCCGTGACGTGGGCGGCGAGGGCGTGCAGCAGGCTCTGCTCAAGATCCTGGAGGGCACCGTCAGCAACGTGCCGCCCCAGGGCGGCCGCAAGCACCCCCAGCAGGAGTTCATCCAGATCGACACCACCAATATCCTCTTCATCTGCGGCGGCGCTTTCGACGGCCTGGACAAATACATCCAGCGCCGCACCGACCGCTCGGCCCTGGGCTTTGGCGGCACCCTCAAGGATAACTCCAGCGAGGCCCAGAAGGCCCTGCTGCGGAAGGTGGAGCCCCACGACCTAGTGAAGTTCGGCCTGATCCCCGAGCTGATCGGCCGTCTGCCGGTGATCACAGTGCTGGATGCCCTGGACGAGGACACCCTGGTGCGAGTGCTCAAAGAGCCCCGCAACAGTCTGGTCAAGCAGTACAAGGCCCTGCTGGGGATGGACAATGTGGAGCTGGTCTTCACCGACGAGGCGCTGCGTGCCATTGCCCGCAAGACCATCGAGCGCAAGAGCGGCGCCCGCGGTCTGCGCAGCGTGATGGAAAATCTCCTGATGCCCATCATGTACGAGGTACCCACCGACGCAACCATCATCCGCGTCACCATCGATGAGGACACGGTGGAAGGCGGCGAGCCCCACATGGAGTATGGCGCGGTTCGCAAACGGTATAAAAACCAGGCGTCCCTTACCTAAGACCCCAATAAAATCAGTCCGGCTGTGCGTTCATCGCACACAGCCGGGCTTTTTTTGACCTAAAATTCTTGTCTACGGGGCCAAAGTGTACTATAATATAGGGTAGTCTGGCGCAAAACGGGAATGACCGGGCGCCCCGGGAAAAACCGGGGCAGAAGACTCCTCTGGCAGGGAGCCGGTTTGACGCGGCGCCGGGCGGAATGGATATACTAAAGGGTAACAGAAAGTATGCAAAGGAGTGTTTGAAATGGCAAATTATCTTGCTATGAGTTCGGAAGAACTGGTCGAAGAGCAGCAGAAGCTGCGGGTTGAGTATCAGACCTACAAAAATATGGGCCTGAACCTGAACATGGACCGCGGCAAACCCTGCACCGAGCAGCTGGATCTGTCCAAGGAAATGCTCAAGATGGACAATTACATTGGCGAGGATGGTTTTGACGCCCGCAACTACGGCGTGCTGGAGGGCATGCCGGAGGCCCGGCGGTTCTTTGCCGAGCTGCTGAATGCCGACATGGAAGAAGTGATCGTGGGCGGCAACTCGTCTCTGCAGCTGATGTACTACCTCATCGACCTGGGCTGGCGTCAGGGTTTTGTGGATTCGCCCCGTCCCTGGCGGCACTACAACTCTCTCAAGTTCCTCTGCCCGGTGCCCGGCTATGACCGCCATTTCCGCATCACCGAGTATTTCGGCTTCCAGATGATCAACATCCCCATGACCGAGAACGGCCCCGACATGGATATGGTGGAGGCCCTGGTCCAGAAGGACGAGAGCATCAAGGGTATGTGGTGCGTGCCCGTCTACTCCAACCCCGACGGCTACTGCTACTCGGCCGAGACGGTCCGCCGTCTGGCCCGGATGAAGACCGCTGCCCCCGACTTCAAGATCATCTGGGACAACGCCTATGTGGTTCACCATCTGACCGATGAGCAGATCGAGATTCCCGCGCTGCTCTACGAGTGCCAGAAGGCGGGCAACCCCGAGCGGCCTCTGACTTTCTGCTCCACCAGCAAGATCACCTACCCGGGCGCTGGTGTGGCTGCCCTGGCCGCCAGCGAGCGGAACATCCGGTATATCCTCAAGAACATGATGCCCATGATCATCAGCTTCGACAAGATGAACCAGCTGCGTCATGTCCAGTACCTCAAGAACAAAGAGGGCGTCCTGGCCCATATGCGCAAGCACCGCGCCATCCTGGAGCCCAAGTTCAATCTGGTCAAACAGACCTTTGCTGAGCAGCTGTCCCCCTGCGGCGACATCGCCCACTGGACCGACCCCAAGGGCGGCTACTTCATCAGCCTGTATCTGATGGAGGGCTGCGCCAAGCGGACCGTCCAGCTGTGCAAGGACGCCGGCGTCACCCTGACCGGCGCGGGCGCGGCTTACCCCTATGGGCTGGACCCCAAGGACAGCCATCTGCGCATCGCCCCCACTTACCCCTCGCTGCAGGAGCTGGAGACGGCTTCCCAGCTGTTGACCCTCTGCGCGCGCCTTGCGACCATTGAGGTTCTGCTCAAGAATCGCTGACCTGTTGACAAAATCTCTCTGTATGTGTGTTAAACCTGTGCAGAGAGATTTATTATATAGGGAGGTTTCCGAATTTTTATGAAGACAAAAGGCAAAGCGTGGCATCTGTTTGTCACGGCGATTTTGATTGTGGCGTTTGCCTGCACCGCATTTTTCGGTGTCTCCAGCCGTTACGGCGACGTCACCACCACCTATCTCAAAGGCGCGGCCGATATCCGCTTTGGTGTGGATATCAAGGGCGGCGTCAATGTGACCTTTGTTCCGTCGGGGGACTACGACGCCACCGACGAACAGATGGACGCGGCCCAGCTCGTCATCGAGAACCGTCTGGTGGCCCTGAACGTCACCGACTACGAGCTGTATGTGGATTATCAGGACGACAGCCTGATTCTGGAGTTCCCGTGGCAGTCGGGGGAGACCGAGTTTGACCCCGAGGCCGCCATCGAGGAGATCGGCACCACCGCCTATCTGACCTTCCGGGAGGGGAGCGCCAGCGACGGCGCCCTGATCCTGGACGGCTCCATGATCGAGAACGCTACCGCTCAGTACGGCCCCACCACCACCGGCGGCGCCTCCGAGTATTTTGTGGTCCTTGAGTTCACCGACGAGGGCGCCAAGGCCTTCGGCGACGCCACCACCCGGCTGTATGGTGAAAAGGGAACCATCAGCATCTGGCTGGACAATGAAAACATCAGCACCGCCACCGTCAACGCCGCCATCACCGACGGCACCGCGATCATCACCAGCTCGGCGGCGGACCCCTTCACCCAGGACGATGTGGTGCGTCTGGCCCGTCAGATCAACTCCGGCGCGCTGCCCTTTGCTTTGACGGTGGACAGCTACTCCACCATCAGCCCCTCTCTGGGTGAGAACAGTCTGGAGGCCATGGTCTACGCCGGCATCATCGCCTTTGTGCTGATCCTGGTGATCATGACCCTGCTCTACCGTCTGCCCGGCTTCCTGGCCTGCATCGCCCTGGCCGGTCAGGTGACGGCCACGCTGGCCTTTGTGTCGGGGTACTTCCCGGTGTTTGAGAGCTTTACCTTGACCCTGCCGGGCATCGCCGGCATTATCCTGGCCATCGGTATGGGCGTGGACGCCAACGTCATCACGGCGGAGCGGCTGAAAGAGGAGCTGCGCAGCGGCAAATCTCTGGACGGCGCCCTCAAGAGCGGCTTTGCCCGCGGTCTGACCCCCATCATTGACGGCAACGTGACCATCGTCATTGTGGCCATTGTCCTGATGGGCGCTTTTGGCCCCACCGACGGCGTGTTCTCCAAGCTGCTCCACTTTGTGTTCTTTGCCTTCGGGCCTTCCACGGCAGGTACCATCTACGCCTTCGGCTATACGCTGCTGACCGGTGTTCTGCTGAACTTCGTCTTTGGCGTCTTTGCTACCCGCGTGATGATCCGGGGCGCAGCGGCCATTCCCGCCCTGCGCAATCCCTGGCTGTACGGCGCTCCCTCCAAGAATAAGGCAGCCGCAGCTCCGGCCACGGTGGACGTGATGGGCAAGCGCAAGATCCTTGTCTCCATCTCGGCCGGGCTGATCGCCCTGATCCTGGTGTGCACGGCGGTTCTGGGCGTTCGGCTGGACACCGAGTTCACCGGCGGCGCCATGATTACCCTGAGCTATACCGGCGAGCTGGATCTCGCCTCTGTGGAGACCACCGCGGAAGAAGCTCTGGGCAGCCAGAACCTGACCCTTCAGACCGGCGAAAACGTTGCCACCGGCGAGTCTACCCTGAAGATTTCTCTGCCCGGCAACAAGACGGTGACCACCGACCAGGTAGAGGAACTGCTGGACGCGCTGGGCAGCGAATACGAGGCCAACGCCTTTGAGCAGCTCTCCCTCAGCAACGTCAGCGCCGCGATGGGCACCAAGTTCCTCCAGAAGAGCCTGGTGGCGGTCGGGTTTGCGCTGCTGCTGATCCTGATCTATATTGCCTTCCGGTTCAAGAACATCGGCGGCCTGACCGGCGGCCTGATGGCCATTCTTGCCCTGCTGTGTGACCTGATGGTGGTCTTTGGCACCTTTGTGGTGCTTCGGGCTGCTTTGGACGGCAACTTTATCGCCGCCATGCTCACCATCCTGGGCTACTCGGTCAACGACACCGTGGTGGTCTACGACCGCATCCGTGAGAACCGGAAGCTCCTGGGCAAGAAGGCCCCCTTCGAGGAGCTGGTAAACCTCTCGGTCAACCAGTCCGCCCGCCGTACCATCCTGACCACGGTGACCACCGTAGTGGCTCTGGGCGTTCTCTGTGTGGTGTCCAAGCTGTACGGTCTGGACAGCATCTTCACCTTTGTCTTCCCCCTGATGATGGGTATGCTGAGCGGCGTTTACACTTCGCTGTGCATCTCCACTTCGGCGTGGGTCATCTGGAGCGGACGCAATTCGTCTGCCCGCCGGGCGAAACAGTAATCCGCCCGATCATCGCATACCGCCAAGGCGATCAAAGCTGATAATGGAGGAATTAACATGAAATGTCCCTACTGCGGCGACGAAGAATCCAAGGTGATTGATTCGCGCCCCACCGAAGACGGGGAGCGGATCCGCCGCCGTCGTGAGTGCCTGCGCTGCCGCAAACGGTTTACCACCTACGAAGTGGTGGAAACACTGCCCCTGATGGTGATCAAAAAAGACAATTCCCGGGAGGCTTTTGACCGCCAAAAGCTGTTAAACGGCATGCTCCGCTCCTGTGAAAAGCGTCCGGTCAGCTACCAGACACTGGAAAAAGCCGTCAGCAACATTGAGCAGACCCTGCTGAACTCCTATGACCGGGAGGTCAGCAGCGTCCGGATCGGCGAGCTGACCATGCAGGAACTGAAAAAAATTGACGAAGTGGCCTATGTGCGCTTCGCCTCGGTCTACCGCCAGTTTGCGGATGTGGAGAGTTTCTTCACCGAGCTGCGCAAGCTGATGGACGACCGCAAGGGCTGAGCCCCGCTTTTAAAAGCACAAAAGGACCCGGCAGACTCTGCTTTAAGCAGGATCTGCCGGGTCCTCTTTCTTTTCCTGGGGGAGGGGGGACACAGCTCAGATTTCTTTCAGTCCGAAAAACTGGCTGGCCCGGTGGGCGTAGTGCAGGTATAAGGCCCCGAAGCGATAAAAATAGCCGGGTTTCCAGGGTTTGGCTTTGCCGCAGAAATGGAGAATGGCCGTGTTTTGGATCACCCATTTGGTGTCGTGCTGGCCGGAACTGGCCAGGTGGTAGGACTTATAGTGCCGGGCGTCGTAGTTCCAGATGGCGTCGTCCAAAGGGAGAATCCGGTCTCCATACAGGGCGTTCAGGACATCCTGATCCGGCAGCACCAGCTCTTTTTTATGCTCCTCCACATAACGGAAAATCTCCTGCTCAGAGATGCTGTTCCGACATTCCTCCAAGTTTATGAGCAGGACGCCGGAATTGTAATAGGGCGCTTTGGTCCCCAGCCGCAGGCGGTTGACGTTGCCGGCCAGCTCTGCCCGGCCGATGTGGGCCGCCGCTGCGAACAAACGCCCCTCCAGCGGCATCTCCCAAAGGGGGCGCAGAGGATTGATCACCAGGATATCCGGGTCGAGATAGAGGATTTTGTCCAGCTGCGGGGGCAGCAGCCGGGCCGCCAGAAGCCGGTAATACATCTCCTTGGGGTACTGCTTCATGATCGGCGCCCCGGCGAAGAGGGCATCCTCCACGGGCACCGGGTAAAAACCATATCCCATCCGCTCACACAGCCGCCCCACCGGTTCCAGGGCCGGCGCAGGGATGCCGCTGTGCAGCAGATAAACCTCCATGGAATCGCCGGGGTTATTCCAGTAAACGGATGCCAGAAGAACCTCAAGCTGGGGAATGTAGTTCTGGTCCAGGGAAACAAGCAGTCGGATCGGGTCCATAGGCAGCTCCTCCTTATATCTGGGAAAGGGATTTTTCTTGGAATAGGGAATAGGGGCGGAACGCCGTCCCCTTAAAAATGTATAAGGCCAGACTCCGTCCCAAAACAGCCCGGAGTCAGGCACAGTACAGTCTTATTATACACACAGGCTGCCGGCAGTGCAATCACGGAAATGCCCGACATTTTACACCAAACGCCGTGAGAGCCGGTTCAGCCGTTCCACCTCCACAGCCGCACGACGCAGTTCTCCGATCGTTTCTTCTTGGGCGCCCTGCTCCAGATAACCGCAGGCAGCCCGGAGATATTCCTCCAGCTGGGTGAAATCGTCGGTGCGCAGGATGGTCTCCATCTGGTGGCGAATCTCCCGGCAGCGCTCAGCCCCGTAGGCTAAGGTACGGTAAGCGGCGGGATAATCCTCCTGTTCCAGGGATTCTTCCGCCTGGTACAATACATTTGAGATATCCTGGACAAAATTCTGTACCTTGCGGCTGCTGTAACCTGCCAAAAATACGACCGCAACCAAAATGGCAATACAGGCATAGAATCGTTTCATGCCATCACCTCGCAGCAAAACCGCCCGCAGGGCGTTTTTCTTTTTTCAGCAAAAAATAATCCTCGGTGTCGTTGCCCACCAGCAGCAGGATCTCTTCCGGCAGCAGGGTGTTGGCCTCGGCCGTCCGCTCCAGCCAGGCCCGGTCCTTGCCGCACCAGCGGAGGTTCTCCTCCAAAATCTGCCCGTCCAAAACAAAGGGAATGGTGGCGTTGGCCTGCCGGACGGCGGCCCCCAGATCGGAGAGGGTAGCGGCCTCTTTTTCCGGGCGGCGGGCCACCGACAAGCTCCCGTTGGTCTCCACCACCGCATAGGAAACATCCCGCGGGTCGAAAACGTCCTTGCCCCGCAGTGCCTCCATCAGATCGGCCACCGTCAGCCGGAGCATCCGAAGGGCTTCCTGGTCGATGATGCCGTCCTGAATCACCGCTTTGGGGCGGCCGGCCATCAAATTGGAAAATTTCTGATTGTGGAAACTGAGGATGGAGCCCAGCAGCTCCAGGGCCGCAATCAGGAACAGGGGAATCAGGCTGGCGGTGATGGGGACCTCCTCCGATTCGATGGAAATGGAGGCTAGGTTGGAGATCAGGATGGTCGAAACCAACTCCTCTGGCTGGAGTTCCCCCAACTGACGCTTGCCCATCAGACGCATGGCAAAGAGCACGCAGAGGTAGATCAAGACAGTGCGGACGATTAAGAGCTTCACAAACGGCCCCTCCTTGGTATGGTAAATGGCCCGGCCCCAGGGTATGAACTCCGCCGGGGGCGGGCATACTGTTCAGCAAAAGGACGGTGTTTCAGGGTGCAGGAACTCAAATTGCAGCTGGGAGAAAATCTCTCGGCACTTGATACAATCTTTGGCGGGTCGGCCGACTATTATGCAAAGCAGATCCGGCTTTACGGCTGCCCGGGGGCTATTATAATTTTCGACGGCATGGCCAGTCTGGAAGGGTTATGGCGGCTGCTTTTGGACGCCGTCAACCGGGAGAGCCGGCCGCCCTTTGAATCCCAGGTCTATCACACGGGGGCAGAGGTGTACCAGGCGCTGATGCACCGTTCCGACCTACCCGCCCAGAGCGCGGTCATCGCCGACATGGATGCCTTGATTATGTTCCTGACCGCGGGCATGGCGATTCTGCTTTTGGACGGCTGCGACAAAGCCATCGCTTTTTCTGTTCAGAGCATGAAATTCCGCTCGGTGGGGGAGCCCTCCGCCGAGGGCAACCTGCGGGGTTCCCGGGAGGGGTTCACCGATCTTCTGCGGATCAACCTGAGCCTTCTGCGGCGGCTGATCCGGAACGACACCTTTACCATGGAGGCCGCCCAGGCCGATACCACCATGCGGACCGAATATGTCCTCTGCTACTGCCGGGACAAGGCGGACCCGGCGATGCTTGAGAAGGTGCGGAAAATCCTCAAAACCGCCAAACCGGAATTATTGCTGGATTCCAGTTATTTTGTTCCCTGGCTTCTGCCCAGCCGGACCCGGCTCTTCACCCCGGTGAGCTATACCGAGCGCCCGGCGGTGGCCGCAGCCAAAATCTGCGAGGGGAAACTGGTGATCCTGGTGAACGGCAGCCCATCGGCGCTGGTGCTGCCGGCCCTGTTCGCCGAGAACTTCGAATGCCTCGACGACTATGCCACCACGGCGGTTTTTTCTTCTTTTCTCCGGATTTTGAAATATGTTTCGTTCTACCTGACGATTTTTCTGCCGGGGGTGTTTGTCTGCCTGGCAGTCTATCTGCCGGAGCTGATCCCACCCCAGCTGCTTTATAAAATCACGGCGGCAGAGATGGCCACCCCGCTGCCCCTCTTTGCCGAGATGATCATGGTCATCCTGATCTTGGAGATCATCCGGGAAGCCGGGCTTCGGATGCCCCAGTCCCTGGGCCATTCGGTTAGTCTGGTAGCGGCCCTAATCATCGGGGACGCGGCCATCGCGGCGGGGCTGATGAGCACCCCGGTGATCCTGGTGGCCAGTATCACCTCCATTGCGGTGTTTATCACCCCGTCACTCTATGAGCCGGCCACATTGCTGCGGCTGGTGGTGGTGGTGGCGGCCGGTTTGGCCGGGCCGGTGGGGCTGGTGGCAGCCTTTTTGTTCTTTTTGTTCAGCCTGTCGGGGGTGTCGGCCATGGGCGTGCCATACCTGGCCGACCTGCCTTTCCCCCAGCGGCCCATCTCAGAGGACGGGATGATCCGCCAAAACTACCGCACCCTATCCCGGCGGCCCTTTAATATCTGGCAGAAACGGAGGAAATAAAATGATCCAATCCAAAGGTTTTTCGGTTTCTGCCATTGGCCTCGGGCTGGTGAGCGTCACCCTGGCGCAAAACTTTGCCCAGCTGGGGGGAACATCTTCGGCCCGGGGTGTGATTCTGTTGGGCCTGCCGGGGACGCTGGCACTCTCGGCGGCGTCCCTCTTGTTTTGCGCCATCGCCCTGCGGTACAACCTGTTCAGCGCCCAGACCTGGACCGGGCGGCTGGTGAGCGCCGCCTTTCTGGTCTGGTTTGGGGTCGAGCTGGCGGGGACCGTGCTCCAGGCCCAGGCGGTTTGCCGCCAGCAGTTCTCCAGCAACGCCCTGATCGGCCTTCTGCCCTTGCTGGTGCTTTTGAGCTGGCGGATGGAAAACCACGCCATCAACTATACTGCCCGGATTCTCTGGTGGGTGCTCCTGGTGGGGGGGATCGCCTGTCTGCTGGGCCTCGGGGGACGAATGCACTGGCAGCGTTTGTTTGGCCCTGAACCAGCCAGTCTCTGGGCGGCCGGGCTGCCCCAACTGCGGCTTTATCCTGAATACTTTGCGCTGCCCCTTCTCTGCACCAAGGGCAAGGAACGCAGCGGGGCACTGCTGCCTTTTTGGTGTTTTGGAATCCAGGCAGGTTATACCCTGGCGCTGGAATTAGTCCTGGGCCGGATGCGCAGCCCCGAGTATACAGGGATTGAGCTTTTGCGGGCCTGGGGGATGGGATATTTTTCCCGACTGGACGCGCTGCTGGTTCTGTTCTGGCTGGCGACGGCCCTGTTTCGGATCTGTTTTCTGATCTGCTGTCTTCGGCTGCTCTGGCGGGAGGGGCTGGGCTTCCGGCCTGTAAAAACAGAGAAGGAGGGCACCGCATGACCCAACCCTATTACCGGCTGAAAGTTCTGGCCGTTTTTTTGCTGGCGATCTACTGCCTGGCGTTTTTCCGGGCAGACAGCACCCAGGAGAGCATGATCCGGGCGATTCTGCTGGAACAAAACGAGGGCGGCTGGACGGTGGGGCTGCTCTATCAGGCGCCGGAAGCCTCGGCGGATTCCTCCAAAGCCAGCGCGGAAATCCAGTTCGCGGCCGCCCAGGATTCCACCCTGGAAAAAGCCCTGACCGCTGCCCAGGAGGCCCTGCCCCAGGCGGCCAACTACCGGCTGTGCGACTACCTGCTTCTGGCGCCGGGGTGCAGCTGGCAGACCCTGGGGGATTACGAAGCTCTGGTACTGGCCCAGCAGTGCGGACGGACCGCTGCCTCGGTTCAAGTCTGCGGCTTTGACTGTGAGGAACTCTCGGCGGAAAGTGAGGAATCCGAAAAAGTTTTAGCCAGTCTTTTGGATACCGCCAAAGAGGCCGCAGAAATCTCCCCCCATCTATATGAGAAGAATCTCTCCCAGGGGCTGCTGCTGCCCCGGATCGTCCTGGAAAATGGAGAAGCCGCCCTGCGGGAGGACAGCTTTTTCCTCACCCAGAGCGGCGGAGCAGAATGGGACAGTGAACGGACCGAGCTTTACCGCCTGCTCACCGGCCAGGGTGGGGTACGGCGGTTCTGGCCGGACGGCCACCCTCTGGAGCTGCGCCGCTGTACCATCTCGGTTACCTGTCACGGGGCAGGGGAGTTCACCCTCCGGCTGGACTGCCACACGGCAGCGGGCCAGACCCCCGACAGCCGCTACACCCAATGGTTGGCCGAAGCCTGCACCCGGGCTGTGAAAGAACTCTGGGCCGAAGGGGTGGATGTTCTGTCCCTGGGCAGTTACCAGGCTCTGCGGGAAGGGGAGAGCGCCTATCTCGCCCCAACAAAAAACGCCTGCCCGCAGCTGCGGACAGACGTTCGTTTCACGACGGTTTTGTGATGCAAAAACTCAGTGGGCCAGCTCGAAGGTGACGGTGATGGTGGTGCCCACCCCGACCTCACTTTCCAGCTTGATCCGTGCGTTGTGGATTCGGGCAATGTTTTTGACGATGGCCAGCCCCAATCCGGTGCCGCCGGTGGCTTTGCTCCGGCTCTTGTCCACACGGTAAAAACGTTCAAAGACACTGGATTGGGCGTCCTTCGGGATGCCGATGCCATTGTCCCGGACGGTCAGATATGCGTGGCCGTCCCGTGTACATCCCACCGCCAGCTGGACCTTGCCACCCGGGCGATTGTACCGGATGGCGTTGTCACAGAGGTTCTGACACAGTTCTTCCAGCAGGGTGCGGAACCCCAGCACCGGGGCGCTCTCGCCCAAATAACTCAGGGCCACATAAGCGTGCCGGGCGTTGACTTTTTGGCGCTCCACGCAGTCACGGGCCAGCTCCAGCAGATCCACCGTTTCCATGGTGACCGCCTCGCCCTCGGGGCGGACGCTGTCCAGGTGGGACAGCTGCAAAATGTCGTTCACCAGGCGGATCATCCGGCTGGCTTCCCGGTGGATTTTGCTGCCGAATTCGGCCACATCCTCGGGTTTTACCATCCCGGTTTCGATCAGCTCGGCGTAGCCGGAAATGCTGGTCAGCGGGGTTTTCAGCTCATGGCTCACGTTGGCGGTGAACTCCTGCCGCATTTTTTCGTTGTTTTCCCGCAGGACACGGTCGGAGTGGATCGCCTCTGCAAAGGGAGCCAGTTCCCGGTAGGGGACATTTTCCTGAATGTGGTCCAGATCCTCCGTCATTTTGAGGACGGGCTGAATCAGGGTCCGGGTCAGGATACCGGCGGTGATGGCGGCAATCCCCATCATCAGCAAGCAGCTCAACAGGATAGCGGGCAGGGCTTCGTCGTAAATGGACCAGAGGCTCTGGGAGTCCTGTGCGATCCGCAGGATGTTGCCGTCCGAAAGACGCTGGGCATAATAGTAGGTCTGATACCCCATGGTCTGGGAATCCCGGATATCCTGCCCCACACCGGATTCCAGAGCCTCCTGGATCTCCGGCCGGCCGATGTGGTTTTCCATCGTCTGCTGGTCGGTGGCAGTCTCGTAGAGAACATCTCCGTCGGGGGAGATCAGCGTCAGGCGAATTTCCTGCGGGCTGATGTTCTCCAGATTCTGGGGGTTATCCTGATAAATAGCGGCAATCAGGGCGGTCTGATACTCCAGCGACTGCCAGGCCTGTTCGATAAACGCCTTATGGAATACAAAGATACACAGCGCAGCCGTACACACCAGCCCGAGGAACCCCATCATAAACAGGCGGTAGCCGATCTTTTCCTCCATACTGCGCATTTTCATTCCTCAGTGCCCTCCTTGGTATCCGCCAGCTTGTAGCCGACTTTGCGCACCGTGCGGATGTAGTTACCGGCACTTCCCAATTTTTTGCGCAACGTGCGGATGTGCATATCCACCGTCCGGCTTTCCACCGAAATGTCGGTGCCCCAAACCACCTGAAGGATGGTTTCCCGGGTGACCACCAGGTTGGAGTTTTCCAGCAAGAGCCGGAGCAGGCTGTACTCTTTATAGGTCAGGTCCACATCCTCGCCGTTGACGGTGACGCTGTGGCGGGCGTTGTCCATCATCAGCTCGTGGAAGGAATAAACGTTGGGTCTGGTCTGGGGGGCATTGCGCCGCAGCGCAGCCCGGACCCGGCTGAGGAACTCCATAATACCAAAAGGTTTTGCAATGTAGTCGTCCGCGCCGCAGTCCAGCCCGCGGACGGTGTCCAGCTCGCTGGACTTGGCGGTGATCATGATGATGGGCATCCGCCGGAGCGAGGGGGTATTGCGCAGCTTTTTCAGGATCGAGAAACCGTCCTCGCCGGGCAGCATGACGTCCAGGATGACCAGCTCCGGCTCGGCGGTGCGCATCGCCTGCCAGAACGGCTCCGATGACTCAAACGCAGCAACCTCATAACCGCTGGATTGCAGCGCATACTGTTCCAGCTCCCGGATGGCGGCGTCGTCCTCGACAATATAAATCATGGCTTATTTTTCCTCCGTGCTGTTCTCGGTGCCAGCGGGGAAGGGGTAACGAGCGCGATACCGGTCCAGACGGCGGCGGAACGCCTCGCTCTCCTCTGCGGCATTGCCGTGGCGCAGATCTTTCAGGTATGCGTGGGTGTCAAAGCTGTCCTGCGCCACCTCGATCTGGGCCACAGCCACATTGCTGCAGTGGTCGCAGACACGGGAATAGCTGGTCAGCAGATCGTCCAGAACAAAACCATATTCAATGGAGCAGCTGCCGGCCTGCAGGCGGGCGATGTGCCGGGCCTTGATGGCGCGGACCAGCTCGTTGACCACCGTCTCCATGGGCTCCACTTTGCCGGCCAGGTGCAGGTCATCCTTGCGGAAAGCCTCGGTGGTGCGGTTGAGCAGATCCTGCACAACGTCCTCCAGGACCTGCAGCTCCTCCCGGGCATCATGGGAGAAGGAGACGGATTTCTCATGAATTTCCCGGGCGCTCTCCATCACGCTGACCGAGTAGTCGCTGATCCGCTCAAAGTCACTGATGGTGTGCAACAGGGTATTGACATGCTTGCTGTCCTCATGGTTCAGCTCGCAGCTGGACAGTTTGACCAGGTAGGTGCCGAGGGCGTCCTCGTAACGGTCCACCTGCTTTTCCTGCTCGGCGACCTTGCGGGCCATCTCCTCGTTCCAGTTGTGGGTCAGGCTCATGGCCTGGAGCACGCCCACCCGGGCCAGCTCGGCCATATCTGCGGTGGCGGCACGGGCACGCTCCGCGGCCACTGCGGGGGTGTTCAGCAGACGCTCATCCAGCAGGGCAAACTCTTCTTTCTTTGCGTCGTCGGGAATGGTAAGAACCGCCAGCTTTTCCAGAACATTGGCAAAGGGCAGCAGGATGATGGTGGTGCACAGGTTGAACACCGAGTGGACGATTGCAATGCCCCAGGGTTCAATAATATCCCCAACGAAGCTGAAGTGCAGGAAACTATTCAGAGTATAGAAGCTGACCAGAAAAACCGTGACACCGATCAGGTTGAAGTACAGGTGAACCATTGCGGCGCGGCGGGCATTTTTGTTGGTGCCCACCGAGGAGATCAAAGCAGTGGCACAGGTGCCGATGTTCTGGCCCATAATGATGGGCAGAGCGCTGCTGTAGGTGATGACGCCGGTGGAGCTGAGCGCCTGGAGGATACCCACGCTGGCGCTGGAACTCTGGATGATGGCGGTCAGAATGGTGCCGGCCAGCACACCCAGGATGGGGTTGGAGAACTTGACAAACATTTCGGTGAACCAGGGCTCATGCTCCAGGGGTTCCACGGCGGCCGACATGGCGCTCATGCCGGTCATCAGGATGGCAAACCCGATGAAGATGGTGCCGATGCCCTTTTTCCGCTCACTGCGGCACATATACAGAATAATGCCGATGAAGGCCAGAAGCGGGCTGAAGGAGCTGGGTTTCAGCAGCTGGATGAAGAATGTGTCGCCCTCCAGGCCGGAAAGGCTCAGGATCCAGCTGGTAACGGTGGTGCCCACGTTGCTGCCCATGATGATGCCGATGGCCTGGTGCAGCTGCATGATGCCGCTGTTGACGAAACCAACCACCATAACCGTGGTGGCGCTGGAGCTCTGAATGATGGCGGTGACGATCAGGCCCAGTGCAAACCCTTTGATGGGGTTATCGGTCAGGCGGCTCAGGATCTTCTGGAGCTGGCCGCCGGCCTGTTTTTCAAGGGCTTTGCCCATGGTGTCCATGCCAAACAAGAACATGGCCAGGCCGCCGAACAGAGAGAATACATTAAATATTGTCATGATTCTTCCTCGCTTTTGTTTTACAAAAAATTTGCTTTCAATACTCCTTAGCTTTGAGTATAGTGGGCGGATGTAAAATCTGAAATCATCGTTATGTAAAATCCATGTAAAACGAGGCGCTGTTTTTATTATAGGGAAAGTTTTTGGGAAATTCAATTTTTTCTCAAAAATTTTTGTGCATCCGGCATAGAAGAGGCACATACTTTTACCAAAGATCGCCGATGCCGTAATTTGTACAGGCGGAAAAGC